>Ga0157370_10001090_pt1 | contig 34037 bp, 32 predicted proteins | sample C35metaG_FD_113463 | JGI IMG/M metagenome (GOLD analysis project Ga0157370, IMG submission 113463) | Corn rhizosphere microbial communities from Kellogg Biological Station, Michigan, USA - C3-5 metaG | ecosystem: Host-associated > Plants > Roots > Rhizosphere > Soil | place: USA: Michigan... | reverse complement strand
TGAAGGGCTTGGTGCGGCTGTTCCAGCAATTGCAGCTGGTCAATCAGGCGTTTTGGCAGCGCATTCACGACGTGTGCGAAGGCGACTCGAACCTGAAGGCGTTCCTGACGTTTTTCTCGATGTCGACCAGCATCACCCACTCGCTGGAAACCCAGTTGCAGAAGATTCGGCCGATGGTGATGAGCGCTGGGGATTTGCCGGAGTAACTAAACATCCAGCACCGTCGTCCCCGCGTAGGCGGGGACCCAGAATAGTCGGTGTTACACGCAATGAGCGTACGCCTCGATATTCTGGATTCCCGCCTTCGCGGGAATGACGGTGAGTAATTTATTCCGGTTTCTTCAATCGCACGGCCAGCACGTCACACGGCGCGCCGTGCAGCACGTCATTGGCGGTGGAACCTAGTAGCAACGCCAGGCCGTGACGGCCGTGACTGCCCACGACGATCAGATCAGCGCCTTGCTCGGCGGCCAGGCGGTGGATTTCCTGGCGCGGTTGGCCGTAGACCAGGTGGCGGCTCTCAGTGCCCAACTCGGGATATTTGGCGGAGTAACTGTCGAGCCGCTCGCGGGCCTGTTCGAATTGCTGTTGTTGCAAGGTGGACAGGTCCATCGGTACGTCGCCACCAAAGGCCATGGCCATCGGTTCGACAATATGCACCAGCGACAGCTTGGCCTGGCTGGCGGTGGCGAGCGCATAAGCGCGCTTCATCACCGGGTCGCATTCTTCGGAAAGATCCAAGGCAACCAGAATGTGCTGATAGGGCATGGCGGTGACTCCTCCTGAGGCGAATGATCAAAGTATGGCTGTGATTGTTGGCGAAATGCAGCACTTTTAATGGCGGGATTAAACGTATGACCGTGTGGATCGTGGTACTGCTTACTGCCGTTGTGCTGAGCCCGTTGGCCTGGCTGCGCCCGTCGCGGCGCCAGCAAGGGCGCATGGCCATTCGCATGGCTGCGCGCAGTCAGGGGCTGGGGATGCAGTTGTCGCGTCAGGAGTGGCCGCACTGGCTGCCCGAAGAGCCGCCCAGCCCGTGCCCGCAATACCACCGCGCCCGCCGCCGAGGGGCGAGCGATAGCTGGTGTTATTGGCAAATGAGCGCGGGAAATTGGGTAAACCAATGGCGTGAGCCCTGCACCGACGCCGCGCTGCTGCCGCATCTGCACACGCTGCCGGCCGACGTTTATAAAGTCGAAGCAACGACGCAAATGATTTCCCTGTGCTGGGGCGAAGCGGGTGACGTGCAAGGCGTCGAGCCCGTAGCGGCGGTGTTGAAGGCGCTGGCTTGACGCACTCGCCCTTGTAGGAGCCTGCTTGCTGGCGAACCCTGCGGCCACCCGTCCTGAACGGTGTTCCCAAGATTCGCCAGCAAGCGGGCGCCGCCGGTTCGAGCGCACGATAAAAAAAGCCCGAAAACATATTCGGGCTGGGTTGGCCAGGCAGGCCGGAAATTCGGGTGCTGTGGTCAAAGCTTGGCGGCCAGGTACTGCGCCGAGACTCCTTCCAAACCATCGATAATGCTGTCTGAGTACTTACTGACCACGAAAGGTACAGAGTTCTCGTTGTAATTTTTCAGCGATTTTTCGATGTAGCGCCATTTGGTGTTGATGCCATTCAGCGATTCGCGGATTTGCGCGGTGTTTTGCGGCGACTGCTCAAGCGTAGTGAGTTTGCCGGCAAACTGGGTGACCAGGTCGTCAATGGTCTGTTCGTCTCCCGCGGCACTGCCAATAAACGTGCCGCCCACCGATGCACTGCGCGAAGCATAGTCCACGGCGATCGCTTGCATGAGCAAACTTTGTTCGCGGCTCTGTTGAGTCATCGGTGGCACGATCTGGCCGCTTTCTTGTTGGATTTTTCCGTACAGCTCATTGCTCAGCGCCATCAGCTGCTGATTGCGCGTGGCCAGGTCGGCAACGGGCTGCAGGTCGGTGAAACCCTGGGTTTTCATTGCGGTGGTGAGGTTCTTCAGTTCGCTTTCATACGCGCTGAGCTGCTGGGCGAGTTGAGCGCGCATGGCTTTGGAGGCGTCGCCAGGAAGGTCGGTCAGTTCGGCTAGTCGCGCATTGGCGTTCTGCACCGACTCCTCAATCAAGCGCGCATAGCGCTGATCGCCGTCCATGCTGTTGTACATGTAGAAGTCACCCAAACTTTTCTGCGCAGCCAGGCGCAACTGATGCAGCTTGAGCAGCGCGTCGGTTCCGGCGGCGGGGGTGGCGGCATTGACGCCAAGCGGGAGAAGGGCGGTCAGTACGAGGCTCAGCAGTATGGCAAGCGGACGGCTCGTCATGGTTACTCCGTGGGGCTTCATTGTTTTTGTTTTTGTCACGCGTTGGCAGCGTGTTGGGGCGACTGTACCTGCGCCGTTTGGCTTTTACTAGCGCCCACCGACATCACAATGATGGCATTCCCTGACATCACCGTAAGCGCGTTCTAGAGCAGTTGGAATGTTTTCCCTGACGGCACGGTCGATATTTCCTCACAACGTAAGAGGAAATATCGCTCCAATTGACAAGCGCAATCTTTTCTACGAAGGTGTGCGCACCCGAATCAAACGGGCGTATGAATCAAGTGTTTGCTTTGTGCAGCACGGTTCATAGGCCGCCCGAATATCGCGTCGGCGGGTGTGTCAGGCTGTTCGAGACTATTCTCGACGGTCCTGCTGCGGACCAGTCCGCTGCTTGGCGTCCGACGTGTACGTTCAGCTTCCATACCGTGGAGATCAGTTGATGATTTACGAAGGTAAAGCCATCACGGTTAAGGCTCTTGAGAGTGGCATCGTCGAATTGCAATTCGACCTCAAGGGTGAGTCCGTCAACAAATTCAACCGTCTCACACTGGCCGAACTGCGCCAGGCCGTGGACGCCATCAAGGCCGACGCGTCTGTTAAAGGCGTAATTGTCAGCAGCGGCAAAGACGTGTTCATCGTCGGCGCCGACATCACCGAGTTCGTCGACAACTTCAAAATGTCCGACGAAGAGCTGGTAGCCGGCAACCTTGAAGCCAACAAAATCTTCAGTGATTTCGAAGACCTTGGCGTTCCGACCGTTGCAGCCATCAATGGCATCGCATTGGGCGGCGGTTTTGAAATGTGCTTGGCTGCGGATTACCGCGTCATCGCTAGCAGCGCCAAAGTCGGCCTGCCAGAAGTCAAACTGGGCATCTACCCGGGTTTCGGCGGCACCGTTCGTCTGCCGCGTGTGATCGGTACCGATAACGCCATTGAGTGGATTGCTGGCGGTAAAGAAAACCGCGCAGAAGACGCCCTGAAAGCAGGCGCTGTCGATGCCGTAGTCGCTCCTGAAAAACTGCAAGCAGCCGCTCTGGACCTGATCAAGCGCGCCATTTCTGGCGAGCTGGATTACAAGGCGAAGCGTCAGCCGAAGCTGGAAAAAATCAAGCTCAACGCTATCGAGCAAATGATGGCCTTCGAAACCGCCAAAGGTTTCGTGGCCGGTCAAGCTGGCCCGAACTACCCGGCCCCGGTTGAAGCGATCAAAACCATCCAGAAAGCGGCCAACTTCGGTCGTGACAAAGCCCTGGAAGCAGAAGCCGCCGGTTTCGTGAAACTGGCCAAAACTTCTGCTTCGCAGAGCCTGGTGGGCCTGTTCCTGAACGATCAGGAACTGAAGAAGAAAGCCAAAGCGTACGACGCTGTCGCCAAAGACGTGAAACTGGCCGCCGTACTCGGCGCCGGCATCATGGGTGGCGGTATCGCTTACCAGTCGGCCGTCAAAGGCACGCCGATCCTGATGAAAGATATCCGCGAAGAGGGTATCCAGATGGGTTTGGCCGAGGCGTCCAAACTGCTGGGCAGCCGCGTCGCAAAAGGTCGTCTGACCGCAGCCAAAATGGCTGAGGCACTGACTGCCATTCGCCCAACCATGTCCTACGGCGACTTCGGTCACGTCGACATCGTGGTTGAAGCTGTGGTCGAAAACCCGAAGGTTAAGCAAGCCGTGCTGGCCGAAGTGGAAGCCGTGGTTAAGGAAGACGCCATTCTGGCTTCCAACACCTCGACGATCTCCATCAGCCTGCTGGCCAAGGCGCTCAAGCGTCCTGAGAACTTCGTTGGCATGCACTTCTTCAACCCGGTGCACATGATGCCGCTGGTTGAAGTGATTCGTGGCGAGAAGTCCAGCGAAGTGGCTGTGGCCACCACCGTTGCCTACGCCAAGAAAATGGGCAAGAGCCCGATCGTGGTCAACGACTGCCCAGGCTTCCTGGTCAACCGCGTGCTGTTCCCGTACTTCGGCGGCTTCTCCAAGCTGATCAGCGCTGGCGTCGACTTCGTGCGTATCGACAAAGTCATGGAGAAATTCGGCTGGCCCATGGGTCCGGCTTACCTCTCCGACGTAGTCGGCATCGACACCGGCCACCACGGCCGTGACGTAATGGCTGAAGGCTTCCCGGACCGCATGGCTGTTGAAGGTCGTACCGCGGTAGACGTGATGTACGAAGCCAACCGCCTGGGCCAGAAGAACGGCAAAGGTTTCTACGCCTACGAGATGGACAAGCGCGGCAAGCCGAAGAAAGTGACCGACCCGGTTGCCTACGAAGTGCTCAAGCCCGTTATCACCGAACAGCGTGAAGTGACTGACGAAGACATCATCAATTTCATGATGATTCCGCTGTGCCTGGAAACCGTTCGTTGCCTGGAAGACGGCATTGTCGAAACCGCAGCTGAAGCCGACATGGGCTTGATCTACGGCATCGGCTTCCCTCCCTTCCGTGGTGGTGCACTGCGTTACATCGATTCCATCGGTGTAGCCGAGTTCGTCGCCCTGGCTGACAAATACGCCGACCTGGGCGCGCTGTACCACCCCACCGCGAAGCTGCGTGAGATGGCCGCCAACGGCCAGAGCTTCTTCGGTTAAGCGCGTAACGCATAGAGCGAGAGTGAATTTATGAGCCTGAATCCAAGAGACGTGGTGATTGTCGACTTCGGTCGCACCCCGATGGGTCGATCCAAAGGCGGCATGCACCGCAACACCCGCGCAGAGACCATGTCTGCGCAACTGATTACCGGCGTGCTGGCACGCAACCCGAAGCTGGATCCAGCTGAAGTGGAAGACGTGATCTGGGGCTGCGTAAACCAGACCCTGGAACAAGGTTGGAACATCGCGCGCATGGCGTCGCTGATGACCCCGATCCCGCACACCAGCGCTGCACAAACCGTCAGCCGCCTGTGCGGTTCGTCGATGAGCGCATTGCACACCGCCGCTCAGGCGATCATGACCGGCAACGGTGACGTGTTCGTTATCGGTGGCGTGGAGCACATGGGCCACGTCGGCATGATGCACGGCGTGGATCCAAACCCGCACCTGTCCCTGTACGCCGCCAAGGCCTCGGGCATGATGGGCTTGACCGCTGAAATGCTCGGCAAAATGCACGGTATCAGCCGTGAAGCGCAGGACGCATTCGGTGAGCGTTCCCACCGTTTGGCCCACAAGGCGACCGTCGAAGGCAAGTTCAAGGATGAAATCATCCCGATGCAAGGCTACGACGAGAACGGCTTCCTGAAGGTGTTCGACTACGACGAAACCATTCGTCCGGAAACCACCGTCGAAAGCCTGGCTGCACTGAAGCCTGCGTTCAACCCGAAAGGCGGCACCGTAACTGCCGGTACTTCGTCGCAAATCACCGATGGTGCTTCGTGCATGATCGTGATGTCGGCTCAGCGCGCTCAAGACCTCGGCATTCAGCCGATGGCCGTGATCCGCTCGATGGCAGTGGCGGGCGTTGACCCGGCAATCATGGGTTACGGTCCAGTACCGTCGACCCAGAAAGCGCTGAAACGCGCCGGTCTGACCATCAACGACATCGACTTCTTCGAGCTCAACGAAGCTTTCGCCGCACAGGCCCTGCCAGTGCTGAAAGACTTGAAAGTGCTCGACAAGATGGACGAGAAGGTTAACCTGCACGGCGGCGCCATCGCCCTGGGTCACCCGTTCGGCTGCTCTGGTGCGCGCATTTCCGGCACCTTGCTGAACGTGATGAAGCAAAATGGCGGTACCTTTGGCGTGTCGACCATGTGCGTCGGCCTCGGCCAAGGCATCACCACCGTCTTCGAACGCATCTAAGGGAACGCTCGGCAACGAGCGGACTCCACATGCGAGGCGGTGAACAACCGGGGCCCTGTGCCCCGGTTTTTATTTTTGTCAGACCACGCTTTTATTTTTTACCGACATGAGGAAGCTTTGATGCACGTACAACCCGGCCTCTATCGTCATTACAAAGGTCCCGAGTACCGCGTGTTCGGTGTCGCGCGGCACTCCGAGACCGAAGAGGAGGTGGTCGTGTACCAGGCGTTATACGGCGAGTACGGCCTTTGGGTGCGACCGCTGAGCATGTTTACCTCCACCGTCGAAGTGGACGGCGCGACTATGCTGCGCTTTGCTCTGATCGAGGCCGAACCGGATCGCTTTGTGCGGCCTTGAGCTGGCATCAGACGTGATCCGCCCTTGACCTCGGCTTAGTCGCCACTATATATAGCGGTGCCGCGAAAGGCGGCCCCCGCCATTCAGTTCTCACATTCAGGAAATTTCCGATCCATGGGCAAATCGCTGGTCATCGTGGAATCCCCGGCCAAGGCCAAGACCATCAACAAGTATTTGGGCAACCAGTACGTGGTGAAGTCGAGCATCGGCCATATCCGTGACCTGCCTACCAGCGGTTCGGCCAGTGCAGCCAAAGAGCCAGTCAAACGGGGCAAGGCTGCTGCAGCCGAAGCGCCGGCACTGAGCGCCAAGGACAAAGCCAAGCGCCAACTGGTGGCGCGTATGGGCGTCGATCCGGAGCACGGCTGGAAAGCCAAGTACGAAATTCTTCCTGGCAAGGAAAAGGTCGTCGAAGAGCTGCGCCGTCTCGCCAAAGATGCTGACACCATCTATCTCGCAACCGACTTGGACCGCGAGGGGGAAGCCATTGCCTGGCACCTGCGCGAAGCCATCGGCGGCGACGACAGCCGCTACAAGCGCGTGGTGTTCAACGAGATCACCAAGAAGGCCATTCAGGAAGCGTTCTCCAAGCCGGGCGAGTTGGACATCAACCGCGTCAACGCCCAGCAAGCACGCCGCTTCCTCGACCGCGTTGTGGGCTACATGGTTTCGCCGCTGCTGTGGGCAAAAATCGCCCGTGGCCTGTCCGCTGGCCGCGTGCAGTCGGTTGCCGTGAAACTGGTGGTGGAGCGTGAGCGCGAAATCCGTGCGTTCAACCCTGAAGAATATTGGGAAATTCACGCTGACCTGGGCACCGCTAAAGGCGCGAACGTCCGCTTTGAAGTGGCCCGCGAAAACGGCGAAGCGTTTAAGCCGCTGAACAAGCAGCAAGCCGATGCCGCGCTGGCCAAGCTGAAAAGCTCCAGCTACAGCATCGTCAAGCGCGAAGACAAACCGACCAGCAGCAAGCCGTCGGCGCCGTTCATCACGTCCACCTTGCAGCAGGCCGCGAGCAACCGCCTGGGCTTCGGCGTGAAGAAAACCATGATGATGGCCCAGCGTTTGTACGAGGCTGGCTACATCACTTATATGCGTACCGACTCGACCAACCTCTCGGCCGATGCCGTGACCATGGTTCGCGATTTCATCGAAGGCGAGTTCGGCAAGAAATACCTGCCGGCCAAGCCGAACGTGTACAGCAGCAAGGAAGGCGCCCAGGAAGCGCACGAAGCGATTCGTCCTTCTGACGTCAACCTCAAGCCTACCCAGCTGTCGGGCATGGAGCGCGACGCAGAGCGTTTGTACGAACTGATCTGGCGTCAGTTCGTGGCCTGCCAGATGCCACCGGCCGAATACCTGTCCACCACCGTCAGCGTCAAAGCCAGCGAATTCGAACTGCGCGCCAAGGGCCGCATTCTCAAGTTCGACGGTTACACCCGCGCCATGCCGCAAATCAGCAAGCCCGGCGATGACGATGTGCTGCCCGACATGAGTGAAGGCGAAGCGCTGAAGCTGATCCAACTCGACCCAAGCCAACACTTCACCAAGCCGCCGGCACGCTACTCCGAAGCCAGCCTGGTTAAAGAGATGGAAAAACGTGGCATTGGTCGTCCTTCGACCTACGCAGCGATCATCTCCACCATCCAGGAACGCGGCTATGTGGCGTTGCACAACCGTCGTTTCTACTCGGAAAAGATGGGCGATATCGTTACTGAGCGCCTGAGCGAAAGTTTCTCCAACCTGATGGACTACGGCTTCACCGCCGGCATGGAAGAGAACCTCGACGACGTCGCCCAGGGCGAGCGCGAGTGGAAAAACGTGCTCGATGAGTTCTACGGCGACTTCAAGAAGAAACTCGAAGTGGCCTCGGAAAGCGACAACGGCATGCGTGCCAACCAGCCGACGCCTACCGATATCGCCTGCCGCGAGTGCGGTCGGCCGATGATGATTCGTACCGCGTCCACCGGCGTGTTCCTCGGCTGCTCGGGCTACAGCTTGCCGCCGAAAGAGCGCTGCAAATCGACCATTAACCTGATTCCCGGCGACGAAATTGCTGCCGATGATGAAGGCGAGTCGGAATCGCTGGTTCTGCTGGGCAAACACCGTTGCCCGATCTGCAGCACCGCGATGGATGCTTATCTGCTGGACGAAACCCGCAAGCTGCACATCTGTGGCAACAACCCGGATTGCGCCGGCTACGAGATCGAGCAGGGCAGCTACCGCATCAAAGGCTACGAAGGGCCGAGCCTGGAATGCGACAAGTGCGGCAGCCAGATGCAATTGAAAACCGGCCGTTTCGGCAAGTTCTTCGGCTGCACCAATCCTGAGTGCAAGAACACACGCAAATTGCTGCGCAGCGGCGAGCCAGCACCACCCAAAATGGACGCGGTGAAAATGCCGGAGCTCAAGTGCGAGAAGGTGAACGACACCTACGTACTGCGCGACGGCGCTAGCGGTTTGTTCCTTGCCGCCAGCCAGTTCCCGAAAAACCGCGAAACGCGTGCGCCGTTGGTTCTGGAATTGATCCCGCATAAAGACGAGATCGATCCGAAGTACCACTTCCTGATGTCGGCGCCGAAGAAAGACCCGGATGGTCGTCCTGCGGTCGTACGCTACAGTCGCAAGACCAAAGAGCAGTACGTGCAAACCGAAGTGGAAGGCAAGCCGACTGGCTGGCGTGCGTTCTACGACGGCAATGCCTGGAAAGTCGAAGACAAGCGTTAATCTCTAGCACGCGCGCCAGTTTCGGCTGGCGCGCGTATGGTGAGTCTGTCTGCCGTGGAGGGTGCCGCAATGGCCCATGAACTCTATACCCGCACCAATCAAAAATTATTCTTCGCCGGTTTGTCGCTGGAAGCCTGGCGGCGTGCCGAGGAAGGCCAGGCGGTCAACGCGCCGGCGCTGATTTTGGCCGAGCGTGAGGCGTGCCTGTTTCATCTCTATGGCGCGCTGCTTGGTTTGTGCCATGAAGTGGCCGGCTATTACCGCTTCGATGAGGTCAACGTGCCTCGCGTTGAAGCAATTCTGACGCCGACCGTGTTGAGCGCTACGCCCAGTCCTGAACTGGCGGAGCTGGTGGAATTGGCTCAGCAGTCGGAAACCTGGCTGGCGCAAATGATCAGCGCCTACCAGGCATTGTTCCTGCCGCCCAAAGCGCCCGCGAAGGCCAAAGTGGACCCGACGTTACCGTTGATCGAAGCGTACAGCCTGGATGAAGAGCAGCCGCTGCTGCCTCGAGCCGAACTGGAAAGCTGGCGTCAGCACCTGAAAACCCTGGCTTTGCGCTTTCGGGAAACCTTGAGCGAGTGCTGAGTTTTTCTGGCCGTTGCGTCAAGTGAATGGATGGCTGGGTTAGGGAGAGGGCCGACGGGCTGATACACTGCCGGCCTCACGTGGAGATTTAAGTTTATGCCTACATCCTTTCTAGAAATTGTCGAGTTGCCCGACGGGCGAATTGCCCTGCGTCGCGCCGAGGATGAAGAGGCGTTGGTGGTATTGGATTTCTCGGCGGATGCGAAGGCATTCCTTCAAGGCCACCACGTTGAAGTGGCCAAAGCCATGCTCAACGTCGGCGTACAAATGGCCGGCCGCTTGGCAGAAGGCGACTTTGAAAAAGACGAAGGCCCGCGCGTTCTGCACTGATTGCTGAGCCGAACCCAGCCCCATAAAAAAAGGCACCTGATCAGGTGCCTTTTTTTATGGGGCTGGGAACGAAGCGCATGCAGGTGGGTTGATTAGGGCTGCGCGGGTAAAACATCGCGGCTATTCGAAAAGCCGGCCAGTCGCCGCTACAAAATATCGCACGTTGAAAACCCATTGGTTGGCTTACCCAGTGTGGCGTAGTCCAACCCAGTCCAGCAGACGTCCACTAGCCCAAGCTGATGTTTAGGCTCTGCGCTTTACCGGTGCGTGCTGCCATCGCGAGCTGGTCGCGGGCAGGGCGGTGAAGCGGATGCAACCAGCTCACCACCGTGTGGCTGCGGCCCAGTCGCAGCGCTTCGCAGGCCAGCTCCAGCGGGCTTTGCCCCGAGCGCGGTTGCAGCAACAAAATGCGTTCGCGGTTCAGGCCAGCATCGCGCAGCCAGGCTTGAGTAAGGCTGGCAGGCGGGGCGATCAAGGTCAGCCAGCGAGCGTCTTGCTCTTGGCTCAGTTCGCGCAGGATCGGTGCCAGCAGGTGCAGGCAGTTTCCGGCAGCGCCACGCAGCGACAGTTCGCTGAATGTCTCTGGTTCTGGCTCTTCGAACCAACCGGTTTCAACGATATCGGTCAACAACGGCGCCGACGATTGCGTCAGGAAGGCGTCGAACAATGGCAGTTGGGAACGGTCCAGCGCTTGTGGGAACTGCATACAGCCTCCTCAGCGGCGAATAACGCCGACACTCAATCCTTCGATCACCAGATCCTGTTCGGTCAGGTCGATCTCGATGGGGGCAAACTCGGGGTTTTCGGCGATCAACCAGACCTTATCGCCTTCACGCTTGAAGCGTTTCACCGTCACCTCATCGTCGATGCGTGCCACCACAATCTGGCCGTTACGGGCCTGTTGGGTGGTGTGCACGGCGAGCAGGTCGCCGTCGAGGATGCCGACGTCTTTCATACTCATGCCGCGTACACGCAACAGATAGTCGGCGCGAGGGTGGAAAAACTCGGGGTTGATACGGCAAGATTCCTCGACATGCTGCTGCGCCAGAATGGGCGCACCGGCTGCGACGCGTCCGATGATGGGCAGGCCTGTTTCTTCGTCGCTGCTCGGTTCAAAACCGGGAATGCGAATGCCACGGGAAGCGCCGGGCGTCATCTCGATAGCGCCTTTACGCGCCAGGGCCTTCAGGTGTTCTTCCGCAGCATTGGGGGATTTGAACCCAAGCTGTTGCGCGATTTCAGCGCGGGTGGGCGGGTAACCGTTGTCTTCAAGGCATTGCTTGATGAAGGCGAGAATCTCGGCTTGGCGTGGCGTGAGTTTGAGCATGTCCGGTCTCTGTCTTTTTATACAGTGACTGGGATTATATACAGTGATTAGCGCTTGGCAATGCTTCTGTGCGTTGCGGGTGCAAAGTTTCTCCTTTCATTAGAGAAATTCGTAGGCGAAAGTGATAGTTACAGCGCAACGTGACTGCTCAGCCAAATTACGGTTACTGCGACTTGACAACTTCACCGCTTGAAACGTATGTTTCAAACAAGTGTTTGTCAGGTGATTCCCATGGCTCAGTCAGAAACAGTCGAACGCATCCTGGATGCCGCAGAGCAGCTCTTTGCGGAAAAAGGCTTTGCCGAGACATCCCTTCGTTTGATCACCAGTAAAGCTGGGGTCAACCTGGCCGCTGTGAATTACCACTTCGGTTCCAAGAAAGCGCTGATTCAAGCGGTGTTCTCCCGCTTCCTCGGTCCGTTCTGCGCCAGCCTTGAGCGCGAGCTGGACCGCCGCCAAGCCAAGCCTGAGAGCAAAGCCAGCCTTGAAGAGCTCCTGGAAATGTTGGTGGAGCAAGCCCTGGCGGTGAAGCCGCGCAGTGGCAATGATCTGTCGATTTTCATGCGTCTGTTGGGCCTGGCGTTCAGTCAGAGCCAAGGCCATTTGCGTCGTTATCTGGAAGACATGTACGGCAAGGTGTTCCGTCGCTATATGCAGCTGGTTCACGAAGCGGCCCCGCGTATTCCGCCGATTGAGCTGTTCTGGCGCGTGCATTTCATGCTCGGCGCGGCGGCGTTCAGCATGTCGGGCATCAAGGCGCTGCGGGCGATTGCCGAGACCGATTTCGGCGTGAGCACCTCCATCGAGCAGGTGATGCGCTTGATGGTGCCGTTCCTTGCCGCTGGCATGCGCTCGGAAACCGGTGTTACCGACGACGCCCTGGCCAGCGCCCAGCTGCGCCCGCGAACCAAAACTTCCGCGCCGGCGCCCCAGCCGAGCAAGGTGTAAAACCGGCAAATCGCCTGCTGCCAGCAGCGGGCGTGATCGGCTAAGCTTGCCGCCCATGACGATCCTCGACTCGCTGCACATTTCCATCGCCGACCAGCTGCTCTACGGGTTTGCCGCAGGGCGCCTGGTGCTGCGTCTGCCTGTTTCTACCGCACTGAATGGGGCAGGGGAGCGGAACGGTTCAAACTGCACGCCGCGTGGCCTGCACCAGGTTCGCGCGAAAATCGGTGACGGTTTGCCCTTGGGCGCGGTGCTGCGGGGGCGGCGCTGGACCCAGGAAATCTGGTCCGCCGAACTTGGAAAGCAATTCCCAGGCCGCGACTGGATCCTCACCCGTATTCTCTGGCTCAGCGGCTGCGAGCCCGGGGTTAATCGCCTCGGCACGGTCGATACTTTCCGCCGCTACATCTATTTACACGGCACGCCCGACAGCGAGCCCATGGGCGTGCCGCTGTCCCATGGTTGCATCCGCCTGCGCAACACCGATGTGCTGGAACTGTTCCCCCGCGTGCCTCTCCATTGCCCTGTAAAAATTGACGAAGCCGCCTGCCCGCAGTGGGCGACGGCCGCTCTCAGCTAAGGATTTGTTATGACTGTTGGCCTGCAAGGCTCATTGATGCTGGATATCGGCGGCACCTGGCTGACTGCTGAAGACCGCCAGATTCTGCGTCAGCCCGAAGTGGGCGGTCTGATCTTGTTCGCGCGCAACATTGAAGACCCACGCCAAGTGCGTGAGTTGTCTGCGGCCATTCGTGCCGTGCGCCCGGACCTATTGCTGGCCGTCGACCAAGAGGGCGGGCGCGTGCAGCGTCTGCGCCAAGGCTTTGTGCGCCTGCCGGCCATGCGCGCGGTCGCCGACAACGCCAACGCCGAGCGCCTGGCAGAGCAGTGCGGTTGGCTGATGGCCACTGAGGTGCTGGCGGTAGGGCTCGACCTCAGCTTTGCCCCTGTTCTGGATCTGGATTACCAGCGTAGCGCTGTAGTGGGCAGCCGTTCGTTCGATGGCGATCCGGCTCGCGCCGCGCTGCTGGCGGGCGCCTTTATTCGCGGCATGAACGCCGCCGGCATGGCCGCCACGGGCAAGCATTTTCCCGGCCATGGCTGGGCCGAAGCTGACTCCCACGTGGCCATCCCCGTGGATGAGCGCAGCTTGGATGACATCCGTGCCAATGACCTGCAGCCCTTCGCCCGCCTTAGCAAGCAATTGGCTGCCGTGATGCCCGCCCATGTCATTTACCCGCAAGTAGACGATCAGCCGGCGGGCTTCTCGCGTCGCTGGTTGCAGGAGATTCTGCGCGGCGAATTGCAGTTCGACGGTGTGATTTTCAGCGACGACCTGTCCATGGCCGGTGCACACGTGGTCGGCGATGCCGCCAACCGAATTGAGGCCGCATTGACTGCCGGTTGCGACATGGGCCTGGTGTGCAACGACCGCGCCGCCGCTGAGCTGGCATTGAGTGCGTTACAGCGCCTGCGCGTAACGCCGCCCACTGGCTTAGCGCGTATGCGTGGCCAAGCCGTTTCCAGCACTGATTACAAACAGAACCCGCGCTGGTTGCAGGCTGTGGGTGAACTGCAAGCGGCACAGCTCATCTAGGCCAGGCCTTCTTTTCCCAGGAAATCGACATGACCGTTTTCGCAATTATTGGTGGTACCGGCCTAACCAAACTGGAAGGCCTGACCATCAGCGCCGTGCTGAACATCGAGACCCCCTACGGCGCGCCGTCTGCGCCGATCTTGCGGGGCAATTATGCCGATCGCGAAGTGCTGTTTCTTGCCCGCCACGGTCACCCGCACCGCATTCCGCCGCATCAGGTGAACTACCGCGCAAACATTTGGGCGCTCAAACACGCCGGCGCCGACGTGATCGTCGCGGTGAACGCGGTGGGTGGCATTCATGCCGCCATGGGCACCGGTCATTTTTGCGTGCCCCATCAAATCATTGACTACACCCATGGCCGCGAGCACACCTTCTTTGCCGGTGAGCTGGAGCACGTCACCCACATCGACTTCAGCTACCCCTACAACGACATCTTGCGTGACCAACTGATCGAAGCGCTGGCTGCCGAAGACGTGGCCTACAGCAGTCACGGCGTGTATGCCTGCACCCAGGGGCCGCGTCTGGAAACCGTGGCGGAAGTGGCGCGTTTGGAGCGTGATGGTGCTGACATCATCGGCATGACCGGTATGCCCGAAGCGGCCCTGGCCCGCGAGTTGGAAATGCCCTATGCCTGTTTGGCCCTGGTGGTGAATCCGGCCGCCGGCAAAAGCCACGCGATCATCAATATGGCTGAGATCGAGCGTGCGCTGGACAACGGCATGGACAAGGTGCGCGCTACGTTAGCGCGCGTATTGGCCGGCTAAGGCGTCGCAGCAGTCGCCCTGTAGGAGCCAGCTTGCTGGCGAAGGTGCGGGCACCGTCTGTAATGTGCGTGTGCGTTGTTCGCCAGCAAGCTGGCTCCTACAGAATCGCGGGATGACGCAAGCCGTCTGCAATGCAGCTAATCTCAAAACGACTCTGGAATATTCCTCAGGTTGTTTGAACGGATGTCAGGGAACCGGCATCCATGCTCTAGCTTTATGACTGGTTCAATCGGAGGACTCGAGATGAACAGTGCCGCAGTTGATGAGCACGCCTTTCGCCGAATGCTGACCCGTAACCTGGCTTTGCCCATAGGTTCGGGCGTCCTGGGTACGGGGCTGTTTATCGCCCTGGTCGCCTACCTGCTGTATGTCCTCAGTTGGGTCGAGCACACGGATCAAGTGATTGCCCAAGCTAATGAAGGGTATCGGCTGACGATCGATCAGCAAGCCGGGCTGCGTGGCTACCTCATTGCTGGTGAAACCGAGGTATTGGCGCCGTATGAAGAGGCGCGTAGCCGAATCGGCAGTCATATGGATGGCCTCAAGCAATTGGTCGCCGACAACCCCGCGCAGGTGGAACGGGTGCGCGACATTCAAGACTTGCAGGAGCGCTGGGCCGTAATGGCCGCCGACCTGATCACGCAGCGCCAAGCCACCAATGCGCCGCCGGCTTCAGTGAAAGTCGCCGGCGGATCGTTGATGACCGCCATCCGCAAACAATTCGCCGACCTCATCGGTACCGAGCAGCAGCTGCGCCATGACCGCAACGAGCGGGCCAGTTTTATGGCGATTCTCACCATCAGCCTGTACGCGATATTCAACCTGTCATTCAGCGGCATTCTGGCGTTCTTCGGCCGCCGCGAGTTAGTCCGGCTGTCGCGGTTTTACAGCAGCCTGTTGCAACAGCGCGAAGTAGTGAACGAGCAGTTGCAGCAGCAGGCCTGGCAGCGCGAAGGCCAGTCGCAACTGGCTGAGCGCATCATCGGTCAGCCCAACACCGCCTCCATCGGGATGACCGCACTGACCTTTCTCGGTCATTACCTGGATATGGTTGTCGGCGCGTTTTACGTGCGCCAAGACCACGGCAAATTGGAACGGGTGGCGGATTACGGCTTTGATGCCGAGCACCAGGCCACGCCGCAGTCATTCAGCGACGGCACCGGCTTGGTTGGCCAAGTGGCTGTTGAGCGTCGCGCCCGGGTTATACCGGGGCTCAACTCTGGATATTTGAAGGTCAACTCCGGGCTGGGGCAGGACACGCCGATGGCGGTAATGCTCGCGCCGATTCAGAACAATGGTGACGTCAACGGTGTGCTCGAACTGGGCTTTATGCGCGAGCTTAGCGAGCGCGAGCAAACCTTTGTGCAGTCCATTACCGATGGCCTCGGTACGTCCATCGATGTCGCCCGCTATCGCCAGCGCTTGCATGAGTCACTGCACGAAACCCAGCAGCTCAACGAAGAGTTGCAAGTGCAGCAGGAAGAGCTGAAAAGCGCCAACGAGGAGTTGGAAGATCAATCGCGCCTGATCCAAGAGTCGCAGGTCAATCTTGAGCAGCAGCAGGCTGAGTTGGAGCAAACCAACGACCAGCTCAACCAGCAAACCCAGTTCCTCACCCGCCAGCGCGATGAGCTAGACGAGCGCAACCACGCCTTGGCCCAAGCCCGCGCGGAACTGGAACAGCGCGCCGCTGAACTGGAACGCGCCAGCACATACAAATCTGAATTCCTGGCCAACATGTCCCACGAGTTGCGCACGCCGCTGAACAGTTCGCTGATTCTGTCGCGGCTGCTGGCCGACAACGCCAAGGGCAATCTGGACGAACAACAAACCAAGCACGCCGAGCTGATTTATTCCTCCGGCAAAGATTTGTTGGCCCTCATCAACGACATTCTCGACCTGTCCAAAGTCGAGGCCGGGCACCTGGAAATTCGCCCTGAAGAAACCTCGCTGAAACGTTTGGCGGATGGCCTGGAGCGGTTGTTCCAGCCGCAAGCGGCAGAGAAAGGCCTGCACTTCGACGTGCGCGTGGCGAGCGATGCGCCCGTGCATTTTGTCAGCGATGCGCAGCGCGTCGAGCAGGTGGTGAAAAACCTGCTTTCCAACGCCTTCAAATTCACCAAGGCGGGAAGCGTCAGTTTGCGCATCGAGCCGGCTGGGGCCGGCGTGGCCTTTGTGGTCAGCGACACGGGCATCGGCATCAGCCCTGAACAACAAGGCGTCATCTTCGAGGCCTTCCGCCAGGCCGATGGCAGCATCAATCGGCACTTCGGTGGCACCGGGTTGGGGCTGTCCATTTCGCGCAATCTCGCCGAGGTCTTAGGCGGGCACATTTCGGTGCAAAGCGAGGCGGGCAAAGGCAGCCAGTTCACACTCTGGCTGCCGCTCAACTATGCCGAGCCGGTGGCGGGGCGCGCGCTCGATGTGGGGCGTCTTTTTATTAACAGCGAGCCTGCGAGGCGGACCGCAGCCAGCGACAGCAACGTTGCCGAAGCCACTCGAAACGAGCCACCGGCCCGCCCGCAAGCGCACTTCCCGGACGACCGCCACAAGCCCGACATGCCCGGCCGCTGCGTGCTGGTGATTGAGGACGAAGTGAAGTTCGCGCAAATTCTGTTCGACCTTGCGCACGAGCTACATTACCGCTGCCTGGTGGCCCACAGCTCAACGGAGGCCTACGAACTGCTGGCCGTTAACCAACCGGACGCCATTTTGCTGGACATGCGCTTGCCCGACGAACCTGGCTTGTCGCTGCTGCAACGCCTGAAAGAAGATCCGCGCACGCGGCATATTCCCGTGCACGTGATTTCCGCCGACGATCGCACCGAACTGGCGCTGCATCTGGGCGCCGTCGGCTATGCGCAAAAGCCGACCACCCGCGAGTCGCTGGTTGAGGTGTTCTCATTGCTTGAGGCGCGCCTGACCCAGAAGGTGCAGAGGCTGCTGATCGTCGAGGGCGACGCCCGGCAGCGCGACAGCATCGCCCAACTGGTTGATGACCTCGACATCGAAGTGACCGCTGTTTCCCATGGTGAGCAGGCCCTGGCGCTGCTGCACCAAACCCCGTTCGATTGCATGGTCATCGACCTGGAACTGCCGGACATGCACGGCAACGAACTGCTGACGCGCATGGCCAACGAGCACATTGACGCCTACCCGCCGGTGATCGTGTATGTGTCTCGCCCGCTCACACGCGGCGAAGAAGAGAGCCTGCGCAAGCATTCGCGGTCGATCATCATCAAAGGTGCACGCTCACCGGAGCGTTTGCTGGACGAAGTGACGCTGTTCCTGCACAAAGTCGAAAGCCCCAAAGGCCATTCACGCCGCTCGCCCAACAAGGGTGCCGTGAACCGCGATGAGGTCTTCCAGAATCGCCAGGTGATGGTGGTGGATGACGACATGCGCAACGTTTATGCATTGATCAGTGCATTGGACGAGAAGGGCGTGACCGTCATCAGCGCCGGCAATGGGCAGGAGGCGCTGGACAAGCTCGACGAGAATCCGCACATCGACCTGGTGTTGATGGACGTGATGATGCCGGTAATGGACGGCTACGAGGCGACGCGCCGCATTCGCCAGGATTCGCGCTTTGCCAAGCTGCCGATTATTGCCGTGACCGCCAAGGCCATGAAGGACGATCAGGAGCAGTGCCTGAAAGCGGGGGCCAGCGATTACCTGGCCAAACCGCTGGACCTGGAGCGATTGTTTTCGTTGATTCGGGTGTGGTTGCCGAGATCGGTTATGAGCTGAGGCACGATTGCCTACCGACTGGGATTGGCTCCCTCTCCCGCGAGCGGTAGAGGGTTGGGGTGAGGGTGGGCTTTTACGCGGCGCGGGTTTTTCCGCTTGGTCTGAGACTCTGGATCCCCGCCTGCGCGGGGATGACGGAGGTGACGGGGATGGCGGAGGTGGTGAAGCTGATGAAGCTGAGAGAACTGATGAAGCTGACGGAGGTGATGATGCCGACCTCCGTCAATAAGCGCAGGGCCAAGCGCGATTACTCGGTTGCTTTCGCCTCACCCACCGCCCGCTTGGGCTTGGGCGCAAACTTCGCCGCCAAGCGCATCGAGCTCACAACCAAACGCTGATACAGCGATGGCAGCAGCCGTTGCATAGCATCCAACGCCCATGCATCGGCACCAATCAAGATGCGTCGGTTGTTGCGCAGCACTCCACGCAGAATCACTTGCGCCGCTTTGTCCGGGGTGGTGCGCAGCAGTTGGTCGTTGAACTGCTGCCGGGCCTGATCGGCCGCCTGGCCGGTGACGTTGCTCAGGCTGTCGTTCATGCGTGCGGTCTTGGCGATATTGGTTTTGATCCCGCCCGGGTGCACGCAGCTGGCCGACACCGCGCCGCCGGCCATATCCAATTCCTGACGCAACGATTCGGTAAAGCCGCGCACGGCAAACTTGGTGGCGTTGTAGGCGCTCATGCCGGGCTGGGAAAACAAGCCAAACACGCTCGACACGTTAATGATGTGCCCGTCACCCGAGGCTTTCAGATGCGGCAGGAAGGCTTTGCTGCCGTACACCACGCCCCAGAAGTTGATGTTCATGATCCATTCGTAGTCGGCGTAGTCGTTGCCTTCCACGGTGCCCCCCTGGGCGACGCCGGCATTGTTGAACACCAGGTTGACGCGGCCATGGTCAAGCACCACCTGGTTGGCCCAGGCGTGCACGGCGTCGCGGTCGGCGACGTTGACCTGATTGTCGGTAACAGTAACGCCCAGGGTGCGTGCCGTGGCGGCAGTTTCAGCCAGGGCTTCGCTGTTCACGTCGGCCAGAGCCAAATGACAGCCCTGACGGGCGAGGGCGTAGGCCAGCGCGCGGCCGATACCAGAACCTGCGCCAGTGATGGCGGCCACTTTGTTTTCAAAGGACTTCATGCTGCCACCTCGCTGGTTTGCGCCACGGTTGGCAAATAGCCTTGGGCGGGATGCGCCGGCTGGGCGCGGTTGAAATGATAGGCCGCCGGGTCGAAGTTGCGCGTCAGCAGACGGAAGCGCCAGGTGAAGCCCGGCCACACCGTGCAGTTACGGCCGCTGACCGTGTGTAAGTACCAGCTCATGCAGCCACCGGCGTTCCACACGGTTTTTCCCAGTTGGCCCTGAATTTTCGCGTTGAAGCGGTCTTGGACGTCGCGCTTCACTTCCAAGCTTTGCAGGTTGCCTTTGTCCAGCACCTTCAGGGCGCCCAGCACGTAGTTAATCTGCGACTCGATCATGTACACCATCGAGTTATGGCCAAGGCCGGTGTTCGGCCCCATGAGGAAAAACAGGTTAGGGAAACCGGCCGTCAGCGTGCCTTTGTAGGCTTGCGGACCTTCGGGCCAGGTGTCCAGGAGGTCAATGCCTTCGCGGCCGAAAATCACCCCGCGAGGCATGGGGTCGCTGGGGGTGAAGCCGGTGCCGAAGATGATCGCGTCAATAGGCCGCTCTTTGCCGTCGGCGGTGACGATGCTGTTGGCGCGGATCTCTTGAATACCGTCGGTGATGACATCGACGTTGGGCTGGGTTAGGGCCGGGAAGTAGTCGTTGGAGATCAGCACGCGCTTGCAGCCCATGGTGTAGTTAGGCGTGACTTTGGCGCGCAGCACCGGATCTTTGATCTGCTTGTTAATGAACGCTTTGCCCACCCATTGCGCCGCTTTCATGATGCGCGGCAACAGGGCGAAACCAATCACGCGGCTTTCCAGCATGGCGTAAATCACGCCGCGCCAGATTTTTTGTGCGAGCGGGAAACGCTTGAAACGGTCGCGCTCTTTGTCGCTGATGGCGCGGTCTGGTTTGGGCATGATCCACGGGGCCGTGCGCTGGTAGAGATCAAGCTGCCCGACCTGTTTCTGAATACGCGGTACGAATTGGATGGCCGAGGCGCCGGTGCCGATCACTGCGATGCGCTTGCCGGTCAGGTCGTACTCATGGTCCCACTGCTGGGAATGGAAAACCTTGCCGGTGAATCGTTCGAGGCCGTTCAGGTGCGGAATCGACGGCGTGGAAAGTGCGCCCATGCCGGACACCACGAACTGCGCGGTGTAGTGGTTGCCAGCGGTGTCGTGAATGCGCCACAGCTCGGCTTGATCGTCCCAGCGCATGCCGGCGACTTCAGTTTGCAGCAAGGTGTTGTGCTGCAACCTGTACTTTTCCCAGCAGCCTTCCAGATAGCTTTTGATCTCTGGCTGGCGGGCGAACATGCGCGTCCATTGCGGGTTGGGCTCGAAGGAAAACGAGTAAAGGTGCGATTGCACGTCGCAGCCACAACCGGGGTAGTTGTTGACGCGCCAGGTGCCACCGACGCCGGCTTCCTTTTCGAACATGAGGAAATCGTTGTCGCCTTGCTGCTTCAAACGAATGGCCATGCCCAGCCCGGAAAAGCCGGTACCGATGATGGCGATTTTGGTATGCCGCACGGCGCCGGGCGTGGCGTCGGCAGGTGTGGCATTTGCGGGAGAAACGGCAGGTTGTGCGCCCATGAACAAGCTCCTGTTATGATTGTTGTCGCTGTCTACAGTTGTCTACTTCAGCAACACTGCTACTGTGTTTCGGACGTATACAGTCGTATACCTTGGTGTTATGTATACACCCGTATACCGAAAACTCAACCCAACCTTCCGTAGGGCGACGCGCTGCGATGACCACACCGGCCGAACCAACCGCCACAAAAACCGTTACCGCTCAGGGCAAGCGCCTGCTGCTGGACGCCGCGTTACGTCTGGCGGCGGTCAGTCGAAGCTTGAGCGGATTGGGCCTGCGCGAACTGGCGCGCGAAGCCGGTTTGAATCCGAACACCTTCTACCGGCACTTCAAAACCGTGGACGATCTGGGCCTGGAAATGATTGCCGAGATGGGCGCACACATCCGCCAGCCGCTGCGCGACTTGCGCTTCGAAGCGGCCGAGCGGGCAGGCCAGGACGCAGAGGTCAAACTGGTGTTCGGTGTCGACCTGCGCCGTGGGCAGCGGGTTTGCCGGGAAACCGTGGAGTTGTTCTTCGACTACGCCGCGCAAAACCCGCAAGCCTTTATCGTCGGTGTGCGTGAGTTGCATGGCAGCTCGAAGCCGCTGCGCGATGCGCTCGAACAGATGATGGAAGCCTTTGCCTTGGACATGGCCGAAGACCTGGAGAAGCTGCAATTGCTGCCGAATCTGCAACCTTCGGCGGTGCGCCAGGTATCGTCGATGATCAGTCGGCAGTTGTTTCAGCAGTCGTTGGATTACATCGAACAGGTCGACCGCCGGCCTGCAATTTGTGCTGAAGCGCAGGCGCAGATTCTGATGATGTTTGCCGGGGCGACGGTGTTGCAGGCGGTGGGGGAGTTGCGGTTGAGCGGTGATTGAAGCCCTGACGAAAAACGTTCCCTCTGCCCGCTTGCGGGAGAGGGCTAGGGAGAGGGTTTAGATCTTCGCAACAAAACCCTCTCCCCAACCCTCTCCCGCAGGCGGGCAGAGGGGGCCGATTGGCGATAGGTGGCCGGAAGCGTTAACCACTAAATCCCAACCGGTCCTTCCAGCGTTGCTCCAGCACCTTGGTGTCGTGGTCGAACGGGTGGAAGCCGGGGCGGTAGTAGTCAAGGTACGGCAGAATCAGCTTGGTCAAAAAGCCGTTGCGCAGGCTGAACAGGGTACGCAAGCCACGGCCCCAGCTACGCAGGTTGAACAGCTGACGGTCTTTGCGCAGCAAGTGCACTTGAAACCATCCGATCACGCCGAAGAAAATTACCGTCGAGATCGCCATCATTGCCACGCGCGTGAAGTAACCACCGCCTACCGCTTGGTAAGCGTCGTAGCACACGGCTTTGTGCTCATTCTCTTCAATCGCGTGCCACATCCACAGCTGATACATCTTCGGATCGTCGATCTGCGTGGTCAGGTCTTCGCGCAGCAGCAATTGCTGGGCCATGGTCGCGGTGAAGTGTTCCAAGGCACAGGTGGCGGCCAGGCGCTGTTTTTTGGTGGTGATCTTGGTCACCCACTCCAGCAGCACCTTGATGCGCAGCTCGAGTTTTTCCAGGTTGATATCGTGCTTGGCGGCGTATTCGTTGTAGGTCGCATGCTCTTTGGAGTGCATGGCTTCCTGGCCGATGAAGGCGCCGATGTCTTTCTTCAGCTGCGGCTCGGTGATGGTGTCGCGCACGGCACGCACGCTGTCGACGAAAAACATCTCGCCATAGGGGAACAGTGACGACAGGTTGTTCATGAAGTGGGTCATGAACGGGTCGCCGCTCCACCAGTATTTTTCAGTCTGCGAGAAGCTGAAGTCCATGCGCCGCACGGGAAAGCTGGCGTTGGGTTTGGTCATTTTGGAAGGCGTTGGAATCGCGTTCATAAAGGCTCCGGGGATCGCCGGCGGCGATCTCTTGTTGTTGTACGGCTTGGGCGGAATCACTGGTTGCTATCACAGCCGATTGCTTTCAATGATTGGCCCAAGCTGACAACACGAACACCCAACCTAAGTGCAGCGCCCCGGGCAACAGGGTTGGCCGGGGCGCGCGCAGGTAACAGGTGGAGCCCGACGTTTAGCGGTCGGAGAGAGCGAAGCGGGTGAGGCAGAAGGTGGAGATGCCGGCGTCTTGCAGTTTTTGCGAACCGCCGAGTTCTGGCAAATCGATAATGGCCGCCGCTTCGAATACCGTGGCGCGCATGCGTCGAACCAGGTTCGTGGCCGCCAGCAGCGTGCCGCCCGTGGCGATCAGGTCATCGAATATCAGCACCGAGTCGCCTTCACACAGGCTGTCGGCGTGCACTTCAAGAAACGCTTCGCCGTATTCGGTCTGGTAACCCTCCGCCAATACGTCAGCCGGTAATTTGCCTTGCTTGCGAAATAGCACGAGCGGCTTGTTCAAGGCGTAGGCGATGATCGAACCGATGAGAAAACCGCGCGCATCCATGGCGCCGATGTGGCTGAAGTCTGCTTCGACATAACGCTGAACGAAGCTGTCAGCGACCATGCGCATGGCTTTGGGTGACTGGAACAGCGGGGTGATATCGCGAAAAATCACCCCGGGCTTCGGAAAGTCCGGCACGGGGCGAATCAGGGATTTGATGCTGAAGTCGTCGGAGATCATCGCGGGGGCCTGCTAGCGTGGCAAAGGCGCGATTCTAACAAGCCGCGCGCGCTGTTTACTCGTCGAGATTGCCGCCTGCGAGGGCGCACAGCTGAGCGGCATCGAGAATCTGCACTTCCTTGCCGTCGGCGGCGATCAGATTGCTCTGCTGAAACCGAGTGAAAACCCGCGACACCGTCTCCACCGCCAGGCCCAGGTAATTACCGATTTCGTTGCGCGACATGGCCAGGCGGAACTGGTTGGCCGAGTAGCCGCGCGCGCGGAAGCGGGCGGACAGGTTGACCAGAAACGAGGCGATTCGCTCGTCAGCGGTTTTCTTCGAGAGCAACAGCATCATTTGCTGATCGTCGCGAATTTCCCGGCTCATGATGCGCATCAATTGGCGACGAAGTTGCGGCAGTTGCAGCGACAGGTCGTCCAGTTTTTCGAAAGGAATTTCACACACCGTAGTGGTTTCCAGCGCTTGCGCGGAGTTGGGATAAGACTCCTCGTCCATGCCCGACATGCCCATCAGCTCGCTTGGCAGGTGAAAGCCGGTGATCTGCTCATCGCCAGCATCGGAGACGCTGAAACTGCGCAAGGCGCCGGAGCGGACGGCGAACACCGACGTGAAGGGGTCGCCCTGGCGAAACAGAAATTCGCCTTTCTTCAGGGGCCGACCGCGTTTGACGATATCGTCCAACGCATCCATGTCTTCCATATCCATCGACAACGGCAGGCACAAACCGCTGAGGCTGCAATCTTTGCAATGCACGGCCGGTAGGCCGCGGGCTTTAATCATTTCACTCATTGCGAGGGATCCTTAACTGGCCAAGCACGTACAAAGCGTAAGGGTATCAGCTTAGGACATAGACGGGCCATGCGCCTAAAGTTCGCCGGACTTTCGCCGACATCCTTGTGTCGCTACAAGGGAGAAGGGAGATGTTGCCGATCAACAGCAGCACGGTCATCGGCCATTTGGCTCAACAAGTTGCCGCCAAGGTGGCGCGCGATCCGGATGCGCCGGCAGACATGCAAACCGCCTTGGAAAGCATCAAAGTGACCCTGTCGGAGCGGGCTAAGCAAATCAGCGAGGCCGGTGAAAAGAACAAAGACATCGATGAAAGCAGCCTGCCGGACAACGTGAAGCAGGCGCTAAAAATGATCCGCGAATTGCGCCAGCAACTGGCCGAGAAACAGGCTGAGCTTCAAGCGCTGATGGCCGATCAGGAGCTTACGGACGAGGAAAGAATGCAGAGAGCCCAAGGCCTGCAGAGTGAAATTGCCTCGCTCAACGGGGCCATTTCCACTGCCAACGGCGCGCTGCTTCAGGCCATTCATGACGCGGCCTTGTCGCCGGATCAACTACAGGAAATGTCCGGTTTGATGATGGCGTGATTCGCCAATCAATGATGCATCGCGTGGCCCATTAGCCACGCTTGGTGCGGACCTGGCAGGGTCCACAGTCCAAACACAATCACCAACACACCACCGGCGACCCGCACGTTGCGCTTGCGCAGCAGGGATGTCAGGCGTTCTGCCGCCATGCCGGTGGCCAATAGCACCGGCCACGTACCCAAGCCGAACGCGAGCATCAGCAAGCCACTGTCCACCGCGTTGCCCTGGCTCGCCGCCCACAACAAGGTGCTGTAGACCAACCCGCAAGGCAACCAACCCCACAGCGCGCCGAGCAGCAAGGCGCGCGGCACACTCGAAACCGGCATCAAGCGGCTAGCGAATGGTTGGATATGACGCCACAAGCCGCGTCCCAATGCTTCAATTCGCGTAAGACCACTCCACCATCCGGCCAGATACAAGCCCATGGCGATCAGCAACAGCGCCGCGATAATCCGTAACACCATCACTGCCGGGCTGTTGGCCACGGCCCAGCCCGCCATGCCGATCAGCAAGCCGGCGCAGGCATAACTCAGGATGCGACCGAGGTTATAGGCCAGCAGCAAGCGAAAGCGCCGGCTGCGTTGTTCGGGCGGAATGGCAAGCGTGAGCGCGCCCATCAAGCCGCCGCACATGCCCAGGCAATGCCCGCCGCCAAGCAGACCGAGAATGACGGCCGACACCAATAAGGGGGCTAGCTCAAGCACGGGGCGGTTCCTGCTTGTCTTGGTCGGCGTCGCTGTGGCCGCTGGCCTGGTCGACGCCGGCCAAGTGATTGGGGTCCTGGTCGTCAAACAGAATGCTGTGGGCCGGGCCGTCGAGGTCGTCGTATTGGCCGCTGTCGACTGCCCAGAAAAAGATGTAAATGCACACCGCGACGATCATCAGCGCGATTGGAATCAACACGTACAAAGCGGGCATAAAAGCTCCGAGTGCGAAGGGGCGGTCAGGCGACGGCTGCAGGTTGCGGCGTGGCGCGATGACGGGTCAGGCGCAGGGCGTTAAGCACCACCGTAAGCGAGCTGATCGACATGCCCACTGCGGCCCAGACCGGCGTTACCCAGCCCAGGGCGGCAAAGGGCAACATGAGGCCATTGTACAGGCAGGCCCACAGCAGGTTCTCGATGATCACATGACGTGTACGGCGGGCGAGGGTGAAAGCCTGTACCAGTGCGTCCAGGCGATTCGATAACAGCACCGCGTCGGCGCTTGTTTTCGCAAGGTCGGTGGCCGAGCCCATGGCGACACTGATATCCGCAGCGGCAAGCACCGGCACGTCATTGACGCCATCGCCAAGCATCAACACTTTTCGTCCTTGGCCATGCAGTGTTTGCAGCATTGCCAGTTTGTCGTCCGGGCGCAGGCCGCCATGGCTTTCGTCGATGCCCAGTTCCGCCGCCACACTGCCGACCATCGGTGAGGTGTCGCCAGAGAGCAGCAACGTTTTCCAGCCCCGCGCCTTGCAGGCGGCCAGCAGAGCAGGGGCATCAGCCCGCAACCGGTCGTCGAGTACAAACCAGGCGATTGGCCCCGCGCTATCGCCCAGAAGTAGCCATTGCCCGGCTTCGTCGGGCATGACCGGCGCGGGTTGTTCACTCAACTGTGAGACAAAGTCAGCGCGGCCAATACGCAGGCGTCGACCGTCTACGGCGCCCTCTAAACCAAGGCCTGGCATGCTGACCACGTTTTCCGCCGCCGCCGGGGCGCGGCCGAAGGCACGGGCAATCGGGTGCTCGGAGTGGTTTTCCAAGGCTGCGGCCAAAGCCAGACAGGCATCGTCGCTTTCACCGTTTAACGCACGGATCGCACGCAGGGTCAGGCGGCCTTCTGTGAGCGTTCCGGTCTTATCGAAAATCACCGTGTCGATCTGGTTGAGGCCTTCCAACACGTGGCCGCGTGTCAGCAGCAGACCCAACTTGTGCAGCGTGCCGGTAGCGGCAGTCAAGGCGGTAGGAGTTGCCAGGGACAGCGCGCAGGGACAGGTGGCAACCAGCATGGCCAGGACCACCCAAAACGCGCGGCTTGAATCCAAGTGCCACCACACCGCGCCGATCACGATTACCGCCAATAGCGTTGCCAGCAGAAACCACTGCGCCGCGCGGTCGGCCATTTCTGCCAGTCGCGGCTTGTCGGCCTGGGCGCGGTCAAGCAAACGGACAATGGCTGAAAGGCGAGTGTCCGGCCCCAAGGCCAAGACCTCCACCTGCAGCGGGCCTTCTACGTTTAGCGTGCCAGCGGTGACGTGGTCGTCGACGTCACGGGGCCGCGGTAGGTATTCGCCGGTCAGCAGGGATTCGTCGACGCTCGATTGGCCCTGGGTAATGCGGCCGTCTGCCGGCACTACGGCGCCTGGCTGAATCAATACGTGGTCGCCCAGTTGCAGTTCACGCAGCAGAATGCGCTCGCTTTGGCCGTCGGCGTCCAAGCGCAAACACGAGGCCGGCAGCAGGTTGACCAGTTGCGCAGTCGCCGCCGCCGTGCGCTGGCGGGCGCGGCGTTCAAGGTAGCGGCCCGCCAACAGGAACAGGGCGAACATGCCGACCGCGTCGAAGTACAGTTCGCCAACGCCGGTGATCGCGGTCCAGATACCCGCCACATAAGCGCTGCCAATGGCCAGCGAAACGGAAACATCCATGGTCAGATGTCGGGTGCGCAAATCGCGGAAAGCGCCTTTGAAAAACGGCGCGCAGCTGTAGAAAACAATCGGCGTGGTCAGGAACATCGCCACCCAGCGCATGATTTGGTGCAGTTCAGGGCTCAAGTCGATATTGAATTCGGGCCAGGTGGCCATGGTCGCCATCATGGCCTGGAACCACAGCAGGCCGGCTACGCCCAGTTGCCGTAAAGTCAGGCGATTCTCGGCGGCCAACTGCTCGGCTGCCCGATAGGCTTGGTACGGGTGGGCCGCGTAGCCAATGTGGCGTAACTCGCTGAGCAAGGCGCTGAGCGGTAATTGGCTGTCTGCCCAACGTACTTGCAACCGGTGGTTCGACAGGTTGAGACGGGCTTCGGCGACGGCGGGCAATTGCCTGAGGCGATGCTCGATAAGCCAGCCGCACGCTGCGCAGCTGATGCCTTCAAGCAATAAGGTGGTTTCGGCGAGGTCGGCCTGATGGTGGACAAACGCTTGTTGCACATCGGCGCGGTCGTATAGCTCTAGCTCGTCCTGCAACTGCTGCGGCAACGCTTGCGGGTTAACCGACGCTTCGCTGCGATGGCTGTAGTAGCTTTCCAGACCGCCCGCAACAATTGCCTCGGCTACCGCCTGGCATCCAGGGCAGCAAAATTCGCGGCGCTCGTTAAGCACGGTCGCACAAAAACGACTGCCGGCGGGAACCGGCAGGCTGCAGTGGTAGCAGGGAAGGAGAGCGCTCATTCAGCGGGTCGACTATGGCTTAGCGCTGTTCTGCTTCGGCGCCAGGAATCGGTTCGTCGCCCAGTTTCAGCTCAACGCCAGGGCCGACTTTTTCTTCCTCGAACAGGCGCCAGGTTTGCTCGCCTTGCTGCCCGAGCAACTCAACGAACCGGCGTCCTTCGACGGCTTCCGGCAGTTGCCCGATGTAGCGATTCGGCTCGCTGCTGCTGCGCTTGAGCGTCAAGTGCCGATCTTTCTCGGCTTGGGTCGGAGAAATCAGGTTCATTTCAATGGTTTCGGGACGGCTGTCGCCGGTGAGGATCAAGCTGACTTCGCCGGTCACCTCATCCAACTGGGCACGCGCTTCGAGGTGCAAGTCTTTGGCCAGGCGCTCGCGATCAAGCGAGCGGCTGATGCCTTTGCCAGCCTCGTAGTAGTTGTCAGTAACCAGCGTGTCCTGACCCTCTGCGGCGATAAAGACCATGTGCATCGTCAGGCCCACCGAGGTGGCCAACATGCCAATGATGATCCAGGGCCACATGTGTTTGTACCAGGGACTGCTTGCTGTTGCGGGCATTGATCTAGGACTCTCTGTAATCGTTGGCCCAGCTCGACCGGGTGTCCGAGCGGGGCGCTAGTGTAAGCAGCAATCGGCTCAGCGCATATGCGGGCCAATGAAGCGGCTCTTCGTTTCAATGTGTGTGTCCGGGTCGTCGGCGCTTTCCAGCACGAAAATGACTTCATTTGTGCTCGATGGCAGTTTTTCAGGCGCCACCGACAGTTCAATTGGCTGGGACACGATTTCGCCCGCATCAACGGTGAACTCGCGCTTGCCAGCCAACTGCAGGTCATCCAGGCCTTTAGCGCTCAGAACGTAGGTGTGCGCGTGCTGGTCCTTGTTCATTATTTTCAGGTTGTAGACGTTTTCGATGCGGCCCTCGGCGTTTTCGCGGAACAGGACACGGTCTTTGCTGACATCGAAACCGACCAGCGGACGCAGTACGAAGGCCGTGGCGAGCAGGCCCATCATGGCCATCAACGCAATTGCGTAGCCGATCAGACGCGGCCGTACCAAGTGGGTTTTCTGACCCGACAGGTTGTGTTCGGTGGTGTAGCTGATCAGGCCGCGCGGGTACTCCATCTTGTCCATGATGGTGTCGCAGGCGTCGATACAGGCGGCGCACCCGATGCACTCGATTTGCAGGCCGTCGCGGATGTCGATGCCGGTGGGGCAGACCTGTACGCACATGGTGCAATCGATGCAATCGCCAAGGCCTTCGGCTTTGTAATCCGCATTCTTTTTACGCGGTCCACGACGTTCCCCGCGACGTGGGTCGTAGGAAACGATCAGCGTGTCTTTGTCGAACATCACGCTCTGAAATCGTGCGTAAGGGCACATGTAAATGCACACCTGTTCGCGCAGCCAGCCGGCGTTTCCGTAGGTGGCCAGGGTGAAGAACCCGACCCAGAAATAGGCCCAGCCGTCCGCTTCGCCGGTAAAGAATTCAATGGTCAGATCGCGTATTGGAGAGAAGTAGCCAACGAAGGTAAGGCCAGTCACGAAGCCGATTAACAACCACAAGCTGTGTTTGCTGAATTTGCGCAGAAATTTGTTGGCGCTCATGGGCGCTTTGTCGAGTTTCATGCGTTGGTTGCGGTCGCCTTCGGTGACTTTTTCGCACCACATGAAAATCCAGGTCCAGACACTCTGCGGGCATGTGTAGCCGCACCAGACGCGCCCGGCAAACACCGTGATGAAGAACAAGCCGAACGCGCTGACGATGAGAATGCCGGAGAGCAGGATGAAATCCTGAGGCCAGAAGGTCGCGCCGAATATGTAGAACTTACGTTCCGGCAGGTTCCACCAGACGGCCTGATGGCCAGCCCAGTTAAGCCATACGGTGCCGAAGTAGAGGAGGAAAAGGCCGGCACCACCAAGCATGCGCAGGTTGCGGAAAAAGCCGGTAAAAGCGCGGGTGTAGATTTTTTCCCGGGAGGCATAGAGCTCTACGGATTTATCCGCAGGTTTGGAAGACGGAGTGATGTCTTGAACCGGAATCTGCTTACTCATCGATACGTACCACGGCAGTGGAGAAAGCCTCGTCGATGCTTGCCGACGGAGGTCAAAGCGACTAATGCGCTCTAAATTATACGCGCTGAATGCAGGGTTATTGCTGCGACGTGGCGTCGCGTGAGTTTGAAATGATGCAGGGGAGGGTGCAGCGAGGGGGTTGCATAAGGAGTCTGCCGTGTAGGCAGACTCCTAAGCAGTGCATCGAATTACTCGGCTTGCTCTTTTTCAGCGTCCGATTTGTTGCCATGCGACAAGCTGTAAACGTAGGCCGCCAACAGGTGAACCTTGTCTTTGCCTTGCAGTTGCTCTTGAGCAGGCATCACGCCCTGACGGCCGTAACGAATGGTCTGCTGCAGTTGAGCAAAGCTCGAACCGTAAATGAATGCCGCCGGGTGAGTCAGGTTAGGTGCGCCCATTGCTGGGGTGCCTTTACCTTCCGGACCGTGGCAAGCCACACAGTTAGCTGCAAAGATTTTCTGGCCGTTGGCTGGATCTGCTTTGGCATCTTCTGGCAGCTTGCGGCCGTCCAGTTGAGTCAATACGAACGCGGCGACGTCGCGAACGCCTTGGTCACCAATCACGGTGCCCCAAGCCGGCATCACTGCGTGACGACCGCCCAAGATCGTGGTTTCGATGGTGGCCGCTTCGCCGCCCCAGCGCCAATCAGCGTCGGTCAAGTTAGGGAAACCGTAGTTACCTTTGGCGTCAGAACCGTGGCAGACCGAACAGTTGGAAGCGAACAGGCGACCGCCCATTTTCAGGGCTTGCGGGTCTTTGGCCACTTCTTCAATCGGCATTGCTGCGAACTTGGCGAAGATTGGGCCGAACTTGGCGTCAGCCTTTGCCATGTCCTTTTCCCACTCGTGCACACCGGTCCAGCCTGGCTGACCGTTTGAGAACTCTTGTTTAGTCTCGTTGTTCAGGTAGGAATAGCCCGGCAGCACGCCTTTCCAATTGCCCAGGCCAGGGTAGAGGACCAGGTAACCGAGGGCGAAAATGATGGTCAGCACGAACAGCCAGAACCACCATTTCGGCAGCGGATTGTCGTATTCCTCGATGCCATCGAAGGAGTGGCCGACGGTTTCGTCGGTGGTTTCAGCACGTTGGCCTTTGCGCGTGGATAGCAAGATCCAAGTCAGCGTGGCGATGGTGCCCAGGGTAAGTACAGTGACGTACAGACTCCAGAAGACGGTCATTCTTTGTTACTCCTAGAAGCTTGCTCTTGCTCGACGTGCTTAATGGCTTCGGGATCATCCGCGAACGGCAATAGTGTGGCTTCGTCGAAGTCTTTCTTGCGTCGGCCGCTGAATACCCAGAGAGCCAAGCCTACGAACGCCACCATCACTACTACGGTGCCAAGACCGCGAATCATCCCGATGTCCATACCCGTCACCGTTTGCTTTTGATGATGGTGCCAAGCCCTTGCAGGTAGGCGACCACAGCATCCATTTCAGTTTTGCCTTTGACCGCTGCTTGAGCGCCAGCAATGTCTTCGTCGGTGTAAGGCACGCCCATGGAACGCAGTACTTCCATTTTCTTGGCGGTGTCTTTGCCGTCGAGCTTGTGTTCAACCAGGAACGGGTAGGCCGGCATGACCGACTCCGGCACTACGTTGCGCGGGTTGTAGAGGTGCGCGCGGTGCCAGTCATCGGAGTAACGACCGCCGACGCGGGCCAGGTCCGGACCAGTACGTTTGGAACCCCACAGGAACGGGTGGTCCCATACGCTTTCGCCGGCTACCGAGTAGTGACCGTAACGCTCGGTTTCGGCACGGAACGGGCGGATCATCTGCGAGTGGCAGCCAACACAGCCGTTGGCGATGTAAACGTCGCGACCTTCCAGCTCCAGGGCGCTGCGCGGCTTCATGTTTTCCACCGGCTTGTTGGTAACGTCCTGGAAAAACAGCGGAACGATCTGGGTAAGGCCGCCGATGCTGACGGCAATAACCATGAAGAAGGCCAGTAGGCCGATGTTCTTCTCGACTACGTCATGATTTCTCATTAATGAGCTCCAACTACAGCGATCTGAGCGGCGGCTTCGGCTTCAGCTGGCTGGGAGGCGCGCACGGTACGGAAGGTGTTGTAGGCCATCAGCAACATGCCGGAGGCGAAGAACGCACCGCCCATTGCCCGCACGATGTAACCCGGATGGCTGGCTTGCAGGGCTTCAACAAACGAATAGGTCAAGGTGCCGTCTTCGTTGATTGCGCGCCACATCAGGCCTTGAGTAATGCCGTTTACCCACATCGAAGCGATGTACAGCACAGTACCGATGGTGGCGAGCCAGAAATGCGCGTTGATCAAACCAACACTGTGCATTTGTGGGCGGCCCCAGAGTTTCGGGATCATGTGGTACAGGGCACCAATGGAGATCATCGCCACCCAGCCCAAAGCACCGGCGTGTACGTGGCCGATGGTCCAGTCGGTGTAGTGCGACAGGGAGTTAACGGTCTTGATCGCCATCATCGGACCTTCGAAGGTCGACATGCCGTAGAACGCCAACGAAACGACCAGGAAGCGCAGGATTGGGTCGGTGCGCAATTTATGCCAGGCGCCCGACAGGGTCATCATGCCGTTGATCATGCCGCCCCAGCTTGGTGCCAGCAGGATGATCGACATAGCCATACCCAGCGACTGAGCCCAGTCTGGCAGAGCGGTGTAGTGCAGGTGGTGCGGACCGGCCCAGATGTAAAGGGTGATCAGCGCCCAGAAGTGCACGATGGACAAACGATACGAGTAGATCGGACGCTCGGCTTGTTTCGGAACGAAGTAGTACATCATCCCCAGGAAGCCGGTGGTCAGGAAGAAACCTACCGCGTTGTGACCGTACCACCACTGGATCATGGCGTCGGTCGCACCGGAGTAAAGCGAGTACGACTTGAACAGCGACACCGGCAGCGACATGTGGTTGACGATGTGAAGCATCGCCGTTACCAGAATGAAGGCACCGTAGAACCAGTTACCGACATAGATGTGCTTGGTTTTGCGCTTGATGATGGTGCCGAAAAACACCGCAGCGTAGGTCACCCAAACCACAGCCAGCAAAATGGCGAGCGGCCATTCCAGCTCAGCGTATTCCTTCGAGGTGGTGTAACCGAGCGGCAGGGTGATACCCGCGCCGACGATAACGGCTTGCCAGCCCCAGAAGTGGAAGGAAGCCATGCTGTCCGAGATCAGACGCGTCTGGCAGGTACGTTGAACAACGTAGTAGGACGTTGCGAAAAGAGCACAGCCACCGAAGGCGAAGATCACCAGGTTCGTATGCAGAGGGCGCAGGCGACCAAAGCTCGTCCATGGCAGACCGAAGTTCAAATCCGGCCAAACCAGTTGCGAGGCGATGAATACGCCCATGCCCATGCCAAGGATCCCCCAGACCACCGTCATGATGGCGAACTGGCGGACCACCTTATAGTTATAAGCAGTCGGACTGATTGCTGTGCTCATTCTAAG
>Ga0157370_10001088_pt1 | contig 34042 bp, 29 predicted proteins | sample C35metaG_FD_113463 | JGI IMG/M metagenome (GOLD analysis project Ga0157370, IMG submission 113463) | Corn rhizosphere microbial communities from Kellogg Biological Station, Michigan, USA - C3-5 metaG | ecosystem: Host-associated > Plants > Roots > Rhizosphere > Soil | place: USA: Michigan... | reverse complement strand
ATATGAGAGTGAGGCGAACACAAAGATCCATAAACACTCTATTTTCGATACAACATATTGATAAATTGATGAATTACAAATATAGTCAGAATTATTTAACCTCCACTGTTTCAATATGCATAAGCGTCAAAATTTGAGCCGCATTACATCTCAATGCTGGAAATGGCTTTTTTTGATGGCATCTGTGAGTGGTTAATATAGACGACTCCAAACTGACGCCTGACTGGTGTGGGATCTTTTCGACACAGAGATCTGTTAGTTTCTCTCCGGCGGCAGGAATTGAGTTTGCCGCAAAGATTAGCCCCCAATGCAAATACAACCGTTAATGGAAATAAGGAAAGTCATATGTGTAACCTAAGCAGCGCTATTACAACCAGCAACTTGTCGACGCTTGTAATATCCATTGCATTGATTGGGGGAAGCGTGACCGGCTGTGACAAAGCCAAAGATACTCAAACCCTGATTTTGGAGGCTTCGCAATATCAACAAAGGGGAGATGACAAAGCTGCCATTATCCAGCTTAAAAACGCTGTACAGAAAGATCCTCAGGACCCTGAAGCCCGTTATCTCCTCGGCAGGATTTATAACAAAACCGGTGATCTGCAATCAGCAGAGAAAGAACTTCGCAAAGCCATGAGCCTTGGAATGAGTTCCGCCAGGGTATTACCAGATTTAGGGCAAACCCTGTTGCAGCTGGGTCAGTTTCAGCAGGTTCTGGATGAAACGAAACAACTTTCTGCAGATAAGAATTCTGCCGAAATTTCAACGTTACGGGGAAGTGCTTTCCTGGCATTAGGCAAGGCCAAGGAAGCCAAGGACCTGTTCGAGCAAGCCCTCAAGGAAAAACCGGATTTTCCTGATGCGTTAATTGGATTGGCAAAATACTCGCTTTATGAAAGAGATCTTGAGGCTGCAATGAGCTTCGCAGAACAAGCAGCGACCCGAAATCCAGATCATGCCGATGTCTGGCTTTTCAAAGGTGACTTATTACGCGCACAGGGAAAAACTGACTTGGCCCTTGCTGCGTATGACCAAGTTGTGAAGTTGAAGCCGAATAGCTCCTCCGCTTATATCAATAAAGCCTCTATAGAAATTATCACGGGAAAATTCGAAGCCGCCCAAGCGGATATCGAAGCGGCACGCAAAGTGGCGCCCGGTAATCTGCTCGTTTTTTATACCCAGGCGTTGCTTGATTTTACTCAGGGAAAACACGCTGCCGCCCTGGAATCCTTACAGAAGATACTTAGTAAAGCACCCGACCACATGCCTAGCGTATTACTTGCGGGAGCTGTGCAGTTTGCCTTGGGATCATTACCACAAGCAGAGCAACATCTGAAACTTTTTATAGATAAAGATCCTGGAAATCTCTATGCGCGTAAACTGTTTGCTTCAATTCTTTTGAAAAACCGTGAACCACAGCGTGCAATCGCCGTTCTCAATCCTGCCCTTAAAGAGGTGCGACAGGATCCTCAACTATTCGCCCTCGCAGGCGAGTCCTATATGCAAGCCAAGGATTTTGCCAAAGCAACGGAATATTTTGAAAAGGCCAGCAGTATTGCCCCGGAAAGTGCGATGCTGCACACCGCCCTAAGTATGAGTAAACTCGGGCAAGGCGAGAGCGCCCGTGCCGTAGCTGAACTGGAAAGAGCAACAAAGCTGGACCCCAAATCAACTCAGGCGGGTATCCTGCTGGTCATGACTCATCTTCGCCTCAAGGAATTCGGCAAGGCACTCACCACAGCGAAGTCTCTCGAGAAAGAGCATCCGGATAATCCCGTTATTCAAAATCTGATAGGGGGTATTTACCTCAACAAAAATGATGCGTCTAATGCACGCACAAGCTTTGAGAAGGCGCTCTCTCTCCAGCCTACCTATTTTCCGGCTGTGGTAAATCTTGCACAGCTCGATTTGCAGGAAAAGAAACCCGATGCCGCCAAGAAACGCTTTGAAGTGATTCTGGAAAAGGACAAAAGGAATATTGAAGCAATGACTGCGCTGTCCGCGCTTGCTTCCAGCCAAGGGCAGAATAAGGAAGCGACTTCATGGCTGGAACGATCCCAGGCGGAGAATCCGGATGCGCTTCAGTCCAATGCCCGCCTCGCAGCTCACTATCTCCGCTCGGGAGAAAAGCAGAAATCGCTGATACTCGCAAAAAAGCTTCAAGCTACGTACCCGCGCGACCCGGACATTCTCGATTTGCTGTCGCAGGCCCAGTTTGCAAATGATGACATGGCTGGCGCCCTAGAAAGCACCAATAAACTTGTCGCTATGCTACCGGAATCGGCGCTTGCTCAATTCCGGCTCGCTTCCATTCAGGTAGCAATGCAAAACTTGCCCGCCGCATCAGATGCTTTAAAAAAAGCGCTGGCGCTTAAACCGGATTATCTGGATGCAAAATTGGCACAGGCTGTGCTTGAGGCGCGCAAGGAAAATTATGAGGGAGCACTCGCGATTTCACGGCAAATTCAAAAACAACACCAGAAATCTCCTATGGGTTACATAGTGGAAGGTGATCTGCTTATGAAACAAAATCCTGAGCTTGCGGTAAAAGCTTATGAGCACGCCTTATCTCTCGATAAAAACCAGTCATCATTAATGGCAAAGCTGCATGCGTCGCTAACCCAAGTTGGCAAGGGTAAGGAAGCGAACGCTCGATTGCACCAATGGCTGAAGGAGCATCCTGATGATGCATCTATTCGTATGTATCTCGCAGAATCTTATCTTGCGGACCGGCAGTTTAAATCTGCCATAGAGCAATATCAGATACTCTTGCGGCAAAATCCGAAATATGTGCCTGCATTGAATAATCTGGCTACGGCTTATCAGCAGGAAAAGAACCCCCTTGCGTTGGAATATGCCGAAAAAGCTTATCAACTCGGTCCCGACAGTCCAGCAATACTGGATACCCTTGGGTGGATACTGGTAGAACAAGGCAATGTCACACGAGGGCTCCCGCTACTGCAAAAGGCAAATTCCCTGGCACCTGGGGCAATGGAAATTCGCTACCATCTCGTACTTGGGCTGATCAAATCGGGTGACAAAGTTAAAGCCCGTAAAGAACTCGAACAATTACTGGCTACGGGAAGGAATTTTAGCCATATCAACGATGCCAAGGCATTACTGGCAGGAATGCAATAAAACAGACGCTAGCGACTGCATCGGAGCACCACGAGGAGAAAAGTCGGAAATGCTCCTGTCTATTGGACAGGCGGCCGGTTTTATCTCTTACTTGTCTGTTTGTTTTTTCGCCAGCGATTCAATAGCGCTTTTTAGAGGTGACGGAGGAAGTCCCTCTGCTAGATCTTTTAGGCTATCTGCACCCGTCTGACCTAATCTCGGTTTCTTCGCTGACAACTTATTCACGCCGTGAGCATGGTAATTTGCTTGCACTGCAATCCGAATTGCAGTAACCTCGTAGCCTCTCGCCTGAAATTTTAATAACAACGAAGGCACTGTTTGCCTGAGCTTTGCTGCAATTGCACCATTATTGGCGCATATAGTCAGGTTTCCTTCGAAAAACCCGCCTAATATGCAACGTTGAGCCAATTGAGGTGGAGCAATTTTCAGGAATATTCGCTGCATTACCATCAACTTGTCCATATAGCCGAATAGCCGTTGATGATCAGGCGTCACGCTAAGGGTGCCGAGATAAAAGTTGATCTTGCGTACGGCCATGGCTGAATGAGAATTTGGGGAATAAGATGAATATTATTCTAATTTCCAACAATTTGGCAAAGGCAAGAACCTTGACTTTGACCAGCATGCACCTCGCTCTTCTGGCGGGTGCATTTTTCTTGGCTGCCATATTACTGGCAATGGGGCTCAACTATCTTTCCCTGCGTTATGCGGATAAGATTGACAGTCCTTCCCTGCGATCCCTTGTGTTGAGCGTGCAGCAGGAAGAACATCAAAAAACGCAGTCATACTTGCGCGATAGCCTTAACGCGATGGCCGTCAGAATGGGGCAGATGCAGGCTCAGCTGTTAAGACTCGATTCCGTAGGGGAACGTCTGGCAGAGCTATCCGGAATTAAACCCCAGGAATTTTTATTCAATCAGAGTCCTGGGCAAGGAGGGGTGCTTTCCAGTCTGCCATCTCAGGATACATCATTTTTAGAATTAAACCATAAGATCCATGAGTTATCGCGCATATTGGATGACCGTACGGACAAGCTCGGCGCACTGGATTCTGTGTTGATGCAAGATAGGCTTAAGAAAAAAATGCTTCCATCCATTATGCCGATAAGTACGAGATGGTATTCGTCCGGTTTTGGTGTGCGCATTGATCCCTTTACGGGACGAAGCGTTTTTCATGAAGGAGTTGATTTTACCGCTCTTACAGGAACTCCAATCGTAGCTGCGGCGGGGGGGGTGGTAGTGTATTCCGATTACCATTCCGAATATGGTAATATGATCGATGTCGATCACGGCAATGATCTAGTCAGCCGCTATGCCCACGCTTCGAAGCGGTTGGTCAAACTGGGCCAAGTAGTGGTACGGGGACAGAAGATCGCGGAAGTGGGCAGCACTGGCCGTTCTACCGGCCCGCATTTGCACTTTGAAGTCAGGCACAGGGGCTTACCACAAAATCCATCACGGTTCTTGAAGATGCCCAGTTGAGCCGGATTAATACTCTGCTGCGGGGTGAGGCCAAAAACCTCACCCCTTATTTTTTGGATGCCTGTTTAAATAGAATTTTTTCGAGATTTCATGCTGAACAATTTGCTCAAGAAAGTCTTCGGAAGCCGTAATGACCGGCTGATCAAACAATATTTCCAAACCGTAGCAACAATCAACGCGCTGGAAGCCAGAAATGCAGCGCTTACTGACGCTGAGCTTCACGCAAAAACTGATGAATTTAAACAACGTATCGCCGATGGAACAACTCTTGATGCGTTGCTGCCTGAAGCTTTCGCGGTGGTACGCGAAGCTAGCAAACGAATGCTTGGAATGCGGCATTTCGATGTACAGCTGATTGGCGGAATGGTTTTGCATAGTGGCAAGATTGCGGAAATGAGAACAGGCGAGGGTAAAACGCTAATGGCAACTTTGCCTGCATATCTCAATGCGCTTGCCGGGAAGGGAGTGCACCTGGTTACAGTGAATGATTATCTCGCTAAACGGGATGCGGAATGGATGGGGCGGATCTATCAGTTCCTTGGTGTGAGCGTTGGGGTCATCCTTTCGCAGATGGATCACGGTGAGAAGCAAACCGCCTACGCTGCTGATATAACCTACGGCACTAATAACGAATACGGCTTCGATTACTTGCGCGACAACATGGTCAATCATCCTGTCGAGCGTGTGCAACGTGTCCTTAATTATGCCATCGTTGACGAAGTAGATTCCATCTTGATTGATGAGGCCCGCACCCCATTAATCATATCTGGCCAAGCGGAAGGCAACACCGACGTTTACGTTCGTATGAATGCTTTGATTCCAAAACTTGCTCGCCAGGAAACAGAGAAAAGTCCTGGCGATTTTAGCGTTGACGAAAAATCTCAACAGGTACTGTTGAGTGATGCGGGTTTCGAACATGCGGAAGAATTGCTTGCCCGAAGCGGGCTGCTATCGCCGGGAACCAGTCTTTACGATCCTGCCAATATCAACCTCGTTCATCATCTTTATGCCGCCTTGCGCGCTCACGCTTTATTTCTTCGCGATCAACATTATGTAGTCCAGAACGGCGAGGTGATTATTGTAGACGAGTTTACCGGGCGGCTTATGTCCGGCAGGCGCTGGTCGGAAGGACTGCACCAGGCGGTGGAAGCAAAGGAAGACGTTCCCATCCAGAAGGAAAATCAGACTCTTGCCTCTATTACTTTCCAGAATTATTTTCGCATGTATCATAAATTAGCTGGTATGACGGGTACGGCTGATACTGAGGCCTATGAGTTTCAGCAGATTTACGGGCTGGAAACCGTGATCATTCCGACCCACCGTCCAATGATACGTAACGATCGCATGGATCAGGTTTTTCGCACCATGGACGAAAAGAATCGCGCCATTATTGAAGACATTAAAGATTGCTACCAGAGGGGGCAGCCTGTTCTGGTCGGAACCACTTCTATAGAAAACAATGAGCTACTATCCGAATTGCTAACACGGGAGAAATTTCCGCACCAAGTGCTGAATGCCAAGCAGCATGCTAGAGAAGCCGAGATCGTCGCCCAAGCGGGCCGCCCAAAAATGATTACAATCGCTACCAATATGGCGGGACGTGGCACCGATATCGTGCTGGGCGGCAATTCGGAACCAGAACTTGAACGTGTTCGCTCCGATGAGAATATGGATGAGCCCGCAAGGTCTGGACGTATTTCCGAGTTGCAAGGAGAATGGCAACTTCTTCATGACGAAGTGCTGAAGCAAGGGGGACTGCACATAATCGGCACCGAACGGCATGAGTCTCGCCGAGTGGATAACCAGCTGCGGGGCAGATCGGGACGCCAGGGCGACCCAGGTTCCAGTCGCTTCTATCTCTCGCTGGAAGATCCACTTTTGCGTATCTTTGCATCTGATCGCGTGGCAAACATCATGCAGCGGCTTAATATGCCAGAGGGCGAGGCCATTGAACATCCGTGGGTCACCCGTGCTATTGAAAATGCCCAGCGGAAGGTAGAAGCCCGTAATTTTGACATGCGTAAGCAACTGCTAGAATATGATGATGTCGCCAATGATCAGCGGAAGGTGATCTATCAGCAGCGTAACGAGCTTCTTGAATCACAAGATATTTCGGAAACAATCACCGCGATGCGCGCAGACGTGTTGCGTAGCCTTGTCGCTTTGTATATTCCTTCGCAGAGCGTAGAGGAGCAATGGGATATTCCGGGGCTGGAAAAGGCATTGGCCGCCGAGTACCAGCTGCAGCTTCCAGTACAGGAATGGCTGGAGAAAGAATCAGACTTGCATGAAGAGAACTTTCACCAGCGTATTGCCGGGGTAGCGCACGAATATTATTCCGGAAAAGTGGATCAGGTCGGCGTCAATATCATGCATCAGTACGAGCGAGCGGTAATGCTGCAAAGCCTCGATACTCACTGGCGCGAACATCTGGCAGCGCTGGATCACTTACGTCAAGGCATTCATTTGCGTGGATATGCGCAGAAAAACCCCAAACAGGAATATAAACGCGAAGCCTTTGAGCTATTTACTGCCATGCTTGAAGAAATCAAGACAGAGGTCACAAAGATACTTCTGACCGTTCAGATCAGGAGCGAACAACAAGTAGAAGCCGTGGCAGAAACACAACGCCCACCGATGAACGTACAGTATCACCATGCAGCTTACGAAGAGGCACTGATTGAAGAGGAAGAAGGTGGGGGTAGCCAAGACCAACATCAGGAGAAACATCAACCTTTCGTGCGTCAAGGCGGTAAGGTGGGGCGCAATGATCCATGTCCATGCGGATCAGGAAAAAAATATAAACAATGCCATGGGAAGCTCAGCTAGTGTAGCAAGTTGCTGATGCTATTAAAATTAAGGGCGGAACGTTTAGACTCGACTGAATCTACCTGAGATCAGACAGGAATCCATGTGCATGCGCAATGGGCTGATCAGTAGCGATGCCTCTCTTATATCCGGTTGGTTTGCAGGACTGCGAACGACGGAAATTTGACCCAAAGAGATTATTCATGGATTCATTCACAAATGAATCCTTACAATACAGTAAATAGTTGGATCGCCAGAGGATGCTGGTCGATCCCTGTTGCATCGATAACGTATTATTGTGCGCGCTTCTGAAAATACTCATCATACCGAAAAATATAATCTTTGTCCGTCAGAGGCAAATGACACGCACGGCAGGTTGAGGTATCATCCGGCGCTTTCGTTTTTGCATCAGCCAGATACATGGCATATATCCAGTCACCGTTCCTGAGCTCCGGAGGTTTAACGCTTTCACCCCAGCCAGCACCTTTGCCCATTATCCCTATCTTCAGCAACTCGCCCTTTACAAATTTACCATTGGGACCCTTCAGCGGAGTACCGTCAGCCGCTTCACGTGCCTTATAAATTTCCATTACGGATATGGTGCCGTTGGGGAAGGCTTCACCCATCTTTGTACTGTGTCCGATAGGATTAATATAAATTTCACGAACTTGCTTGGTATCAGTGCGCTGTACTTCAGATAAAAATTTCGGCCAACTCTTGTACTCGGGGGGGACTGGTAACTCCCCATCGCTGTATTTTGTTTGGACTTGAGGGGCAGGCGGCATCTCTGCGCAGCCCAGCAGTATCAAGGTCGACGCCGCCGTTGCGGCAATCCATTTAGCATATTTCATTCGGGTTTCTCCTGTTTTAGGGCGATCCAAACACCTTCGTCAATCACTTTAACCTGGCTGAGTTCGTGAATGATCAGAGATTCGTACTATCGAATTTCGACTGGAAATTTCAAGAGATGCAGCTGCCACTATACTAGCGTCGGAAAGAGGTTGTTGCAAGAATTAATACGCTCTGTAAATACCTCCTTCGTCCTCAAGTTGGTTCGTACCAATTCCCCGCTGCGCTAGAATTTGCAATGAATTCACATGGGGATTCGTTACTGCCTCTCAACAGACATAATCCGTATGCATTTCATGCAGCAGTCATACCATTGTGGCGCAACAGCGCATCTGTTCTCGGCTCACGTCCCCGGAATGCAATAAACGATTCGAGCGCCGGACGACTTCCGCCAACCGCAAGAATTTCATTCCGGAAGCGAGCGCCAGTTTCGCTGTTAACTCCTTCGCCGCCGCTGCTTTCTTCAAATAGGCTATAAGCGTCCGCGGACAACACCTCCGCCCATTTGTAACTATAGTACCCTGCGGCATAGCCTCCACCAAAGATATGCGAAAAACTATTGGGAAAACGATTAAACGCTGGTGGAATAATAACCGCAACTTGCTCGCGAATCTCATCCAGTAACTGCTGGACCGTTTTCTCTCCACTCGGGTGGAAATCGAAATGCAGCCGCATATCAAACAGTGCAAATTCTATCTGGCGAAGCATCTGAAGCCCACTTTGAAAGTTTTTCGCCGCCAGCATTTTATCGAATAGTGCGGGCGGGATAGATTCACCTGTGTCCACATGCTTTGTCATATTCGTCAGCACTTCACGCTCCCAGCAGAAGTTTTCCATGAATTGACTGGGCAGTTCCACCGCATCCCATTCCACACCATTGATGCCGGATACACCGAGATCTTCCACTTGAGTAAGCAGGTGATGAAGACCGTGGCCAAATTCATGGAATAACGTAATCACCTCGTCGTGAGTAAACAGGGCGGGGCGAATTTTTCCATTTAAATGGACGGGAGCGGAGAAATTGCAGGTGAGATACGCCACCGGCGCCTGGATGCCGTGCTCCCCGGTTCCTATTCGGCGACGACTGATGGCGTCATCCATCCATCCTCCACCACGCTTGCCCGGACGCGCATAGAGATCTAGATAGAATTGCCCGATCAGGTTCCCTTCAGTATCCCTTATATTGAAAAACTTTACATCAGGGTGCCAGAGCTGAACACCGCCCGCCTCCGCTGGTGGGGAAATAATAATGCCATAGAGATCCTCTACCAGCTTGAACATACCCGGTAGCACACTGGTTTCAGGGAAATACTGCTTCAACTCTTGCTCGGAGAATGCATAGCGGTCAAGGCGCAGCTTTTCACTGGCATAAGTCAGATCCCATGCTTCCAGTTTTTCCAACTGTAACTTATTGACGGCGAATTGAGATAACTCTTTCAGATCTCGCTCAGCGTAAGGCTTAGCCTTGGCCGCAAGCTCACCCAGAAAATCCAGCACCTGTCTTGGGGTTGAGGCCATTTTTGTCGCAAGCGACACTTCAGCATAGCTATTAAACCCGAGTACTTGCGCCTCTTCCTCGCGCAGTTCAAGTATCTTGCTGATGAGTGGCGTATTATCCCACTCCGCTTTACTTAATTCGCTAGCGCGGGTGGAATAGGCGCGATACATTTTTTCGCGAAGCGCTCGATTGTCCGCATATTGCATAACGGGCAGATAGGAGGGAGCATGCAACGTAAATTTCCAACCTGCCACACCATCTTTTGCGGCGATCTCCCTTGCTGTTTCCAGCACGTCATCAGGAATGCCTGACAATTCATCGGCATTTTCCACATGCAGCATAAAACTATTGGTGGCATCCAGCAGGTTGTCGTTGAATCTGGAAGATAGGGCCGACAGTTCTTCCTGAATTTTGAGAAAACGCTCTTTTTCTTGCGTTGAAAGTTCCGCTCCGCCCAACCGGAAATCCCGCAACTCATTCTCGACAATTCTTTTTCGTGCGCGATTCAGGCTCTCAAATTCCTCACTATTTCGAAACTGTTTGAACTTCTCGAATAGCGCCTGATCCTGACCCAATTCGGCAGAATACTGAGTTACGTGTGGCAGATTGACGTTATATATTTCGCGTAATTCCGGACTGTTCACCACAGCATTCAAATGCGATACCTGGCCCCAGGCGCGAAACAAGTGCTCGTTGGCATCAACCATCGGTTGCACGAAATTCTGCCAGGTTGGTATGGCGGCATCGCCACGTATTCCGGCAATGATGGCGCGGTTATCCGCAAGCAGTTGCTCTACCGCTGGAGTGATGTGTTCGGTTCGAATATCCGCAAAGCGCGGGAGTCCGGAAAAATCTAACAGAGGGTTTATCATATTGTTCCAAAATATTGATTGAACATATTTCTGTTTTAACCTTGATTCACGATGTTACCGTTGACCAAGGTGTATTTTACTTTGCCTTGCAGCTCCATACCCAGAAACGGCGTGTTTTTGCCTTGGCTTTTTAGCGCTGCCGCTTCTACCTTCCAGTATTGATCGGGATCGAAAATACACAGATCAGCAGCAGCGCCGGGGGATAGGTGGCCGGCATCTATACCCAGTATCCTGGCGGGCTCCATAGTAACTTTAGCAAGTGCGGCGACCAATGGGATCCTCATTTCCGCAGCCCATTTCAAGGTAAGCGGCAATAGCAACTCCAGGCCCGTCGCACCCGCCTCGGCCTCACCAAAGGGGAGCAGCTTGGCGTCTTCGTCCACTGGTGTGTGGTCGGAACATACCGCATCTATCGTGCCGTCCAGCAAGCCGGCGCGTAGCGCATTACGATCACTTAAGCCTCGCAGTGGAGGAACGAGATGGCAATTGGAATCAAAAAAACCGATATCCATTTCCGAAAGGTGCATGTGATTAGCTGCTACGTCACAGGTAACTGGCAAACCTTGTTGCCGTGCCGCCCGCACCATGGCAACACCCTCTGCACTGGAAATTCTGCACAAATGCACTGTAGCGCCGGTCTCTTTTGCCATCAAAATGATATTCGATAAAGCTACGGTTTCCGCGCATACGGAAATTGCTGGCAGGCCCAACCGGGTCGCCACTTCACCGTCGTGGGCTACACCACCGTTGGCAAGACTTGCATCCTGAGGACGCAACCATACTCCGAAGCCGAAGGTGGAAGCGTATTGCATTGCATGCATCATGACTCGCGCGTTGGTGAACGGCATGTCGGACTGCCCAAAAGCGACGCAGCCTGCATCGCGCAGTTCAGCCATTTCCGTGAGCCTTTCGCCCTTTAAACCTTGAGTAAGTGCTCCAATGGGATAGACGTGCGCCTGGTTGAGGCCTTTGGCACGATGCTTCAGCATTTCCACCAACCCCGGTTCATCCAGCGGCGGATCGGTATCTGGCGAACACGCCAAGCTTGTGATACCGCCCGCTACGGCCGCTTCCATTTCGGATTCAAGCGTGGCCTTATACTCAAAACCCGGCTCGCGCAAGCGAGCGGACAGATCCACCAGACCGGGACACACCACCAGATCCTTCGCATTTATTTCACGGTTGGCATGGAAGCCGACCGGAACGGTGCCCACCCCGACGATTTTGCCGGCAGCAACAAACACATCCATTATGGCATCTAGCTGGCTTTGTGGGTCTATAACACGGCCGCCTTTAATAACAAGCTTCATTTTCAATTACCCGCCAGAATCGACATCACTGCCATTCGTACCGCGATGCCGAATGTTACTTGCGGCAGAATAACCGATTGCTTGCCGTCGGCCACAGCGGAATCAATTTCCACACCACGATTCATCGGGCCGGGATGCAGCACTATAGCGTCATGCTTCGCCAACGCCAGTTTCTCCTGTGTAAGTCCATAATACTTGAAATATTCTTCTGCGCTGGGAAGTCGCGCACTGAGCATGCGCTCATTTTGCAAACGTAGCATCAATAGTACATCCACATCTTTAAGTCCTTGTTCCATCTGGTGATAAACGTGCACCCCGAGACGTCCGACCTTGGCAGGCAGCAAGGTTTTCGGGGCAATTACCCGCACTTCCGGCACACCTAGTGTGGTAAGTGCATGAATTTGCGAGCGTGCTACTCGCGAATGCAGGATATCCCCGACTATGGCTACGCGCAGTTTATGAAAATCGAGTTTGTAATGGCGGATAGTGAACATATCCAGCAACGCCTGGGTAGGATGCGCATGCCGACCATCTCCGGCATTAATGACGTGAATTTCGGGCTGTACATGGCGAGCTATCAAATGTGCCGCCCCGCTTTGCGAATGTCGCACGACGAACATGTCCGCATGCATAGCAGACAAATTATTCACCGTATCCAGCAGCGTCTCCCCTTTGGATTGTGAAGAAGCCGCAATGTTCAGATTTACCACATCCGCTGATAGCCGCTTTGCGGCTATTTCGAATGTGGTACGAGTGCGAGTACTGGGTTCGAAGAATAAATTGAATATGGATTTTCCACGCAGCAAAGGTACTTTTTTGACATCGCGCTCGGTAACCCCGATAAAAGATTCGGCGGTGTCAAGTATATTCAACAGAATGGAGGCGGGTAGTCCCTCGGTAGTGAGAAGGTGTTGCAGTTCTCCATTTCTATTCAGCTGCGGATTGTTACTCATTGTCATGGAGTGTTTTTATTATATAGACTCAGGCTCAATCTTCCGTCGATGTCCTTTTCCAGCGCCAGCATCTTATCCAACGACAGAGCGAGCTCCGCGCCAACATATTGGGCCGTAACAGGAAGCTCCCTGCCCCCCCGGTCTATCAGCGTGGCTAGGCGGATGCTCGCGGGTCGTCCATAGTCGAATAACTCGTTGATGGCGGCGCGAATGGTGCGCCCGGTGTAAAGGACATCGTCCACCAGGATGATATGGCTGCCCTCCACCTCGAACGGAATATCTGAAGGCTTGACCTGAGGATGCAAACCGATTTGGCCAAAATCATCTCGATAGAATGAAACATCCAGCGTACCCAAGGGAAGCGTAATTTCCAAATCCCGGTGCAGCCGTTTTGCCAGCCAGACACCGCCAGTATATATTCCTACCAAAGCGGTATTTGCGGCAATGTCAGGCTGTATCTTTCTGGCCAGATTCGCGAGTAGCTGCTCTACGTCAGGGAGTTGCATCTTGTCTGTCGAAATAGGATTGCAATATTAGTTGCGCTGCCACTTGATCTAGCACAGTTTTTTGCTTTTTTCTTTTTACGCCCGCCTCACTCAGCGCTGCGCGGGCACTAATGGAAGTATAGCGCTCATCCACCAGCACGGTCTTAATACCGAAGCGGCCTTCGAGACGGCGTGCAAAACGCCGACTGAGTCGAGTCAGCCCATGTTCCGCACCGTCGGCATGAGTAGGCAGACCTACGATAAGCAGCACAGGCTGCCATTCTTCGATCAACTTGAAGATGCTATCAAAACGCCTTACGGTATCCTCGTCGCTAATCGTAGCAAGCGGGTGCGCCAAACCCAATCCTTCATTACCCACAGCCACACCGATACGCTTCTCGCCAAAATCAAAAGCCAAAATTGTCCTCATAAGGAGGTGCTTGCTCTCGCCGTTAAGCGTCAAGTTTTGTGTCTTGTCTCAAGAAAGGATAACTGACCCTAACAAATATATTCTCACGAATGTCCCACTTCGTCCGACAAGGTTGAGAAATCGACTCCAAGCGAGTGCATGGCCGCTGTCAACCGCTCCTCGGACGGAAGTTCGAATATGATACGGGGTGACGCAGGTACTGTAAGCCAGGCATTCTGAGACAATTCGTGCTCTATCTGACCGGGCGCCCACCCTGAATAACCTAGTGCCACCAGTAATTGTGTGGGACTTTCCCCACTCGCGATTGCTCGCAAAATATCGAGTGAAGTAGTGAGGCCCACTTCATGATTCACAATCATAGTGGATTGCCATTCTCCCACCGGTTGATGCAGCACGAAGCCGCGATCCAGGTGCACCGGTCCACCAAACATCACCGGCAGATCTTCCAGGACGTGGTCCTTGGAAGAAATTCCAAGTTGGTCAAATAGATCTTTCAACGTGAGGTCGATGGGTCGATTAACTACCAGACCAAGCGCGCCCTGCTCACTATGCTCACAGATATAAGTTAGCGTCTTCGAGAAAAAAGGGTCCGCCATAGCAGGCATGGCAATCAAAAAATGGTTGGTCAAATCTATCGTTTGCATAAACGGGGCTGGCTACTTACGGGTTAGCTACCGGATATCTTGGGAAAATAGGAGTTTGACCGCAGGAATCTCAATGCTATGCTTATCTCCAGCGGACCGCCTGGTTACCATTGTAGAACGAATCGGTTTTCAGTAGTGCGCTTTGAAGAATACGGATTTACGATTGCCAACTGAGATTATCCGGAGCCATCTTCCCCTTCCACGATGCCACGCATATCATTGAACCGGAATGCAGCGATCGGCGCTGGAGTTATCGCGGGAGTGGTTGCCACCGCCGCTCAAATCGTCATGTGGTGGATATTTCTAGATGCCGTGCCGTGGATACTATATCGAGACGCACGTTTAACGGCGGCAATTCTCATGGGGCAGCAGGTTCTACCGCCACCTGCCACATTTGATTGGGAAGTTATGATGGTCGCGGCATGTATTCATTTTGTAATTTCTGCTGCGTACGGCCTGATTCTAGGGTGTATTATTTTCCCGCTTGGCATAAATGCCTCCCTGGTTGCGGGAGGTATTTACGGGTTAATCCTGTACGGAATAAATATGTACGGCGTAACGCTCGTCTTCCCCTGGTTCACTGAGGTTCGCGACTGGATCACGATAGTCGCACATATCGTGTTTGGAATTTCAATAGCCGCCGCGTACATGGCATTAACCAAACATGGGCTTACCGCGGTCAAGAGATAGGCGCGTGTACTTAAGCTGTCATTGTAAAATCGGGGAACAAAGCAACGAGAAAAAGGCGGGGCCAAATCCTGCCTTTTTCTGGAAAAGGACCCAGAGCCGGATTACTTTTTCTCGTCTTTCTCAGCGTGGGCCTTCGCTTTCTTGGCATGAGCTTCATCTTTCTGCGCATGTGCTTTTGCTTCCCCGGCATGTGCCTCATCTTTCTCCGCATGCGCCTTCGCTTTTTCGCCGTGGGCCTTTGATGCATGAGAACCATGAGAGCCGTGATCACTATGTTTCTCGGCCACAGCATTGAAGCTGAAAGCAACTGCGAAAGCCATTGCCAGGATAGATAAAAGTTTGCTCATTCGCTACTCCAAAGTTTCAGATTGAGATTAGTCAGTTAATAAAATACAGCATTCCAAAATCCTTCTTATTTTTCCTTATCATGCTCATAACGCAGCACATGACCGATGGTTGAACTGACCGAGATTTACCATCATCATAAAGAAAAAACCATTATTCAATACAGAGTTCTCCGAATTTTACCCTTTGACCGTATGTCATTTTTCTGCACGATTTATATTATATTTCGACATAAGCAAACTCAGCTTGCATAGCGTAAAAGATTAGAAACTAAAGCATGGAACTTTTTTTTGGGATCCAGTTCCTTACCGGGATACAATTCCGCAGTCGCACACTTATCATCAGTCACTTCAGCGCGACAGAACTGGCAATAGTTGTCCCAATCCCTATTATAAGCCGGCAGGCTTTCCTGGGGGACGCTGGGTTTGAACTCGTCGATAATTTCCTGCATCACAGGCAATCGGGCGCAAAGGTATGTGTCAATGCTCTTGGGCCAATTAGTTGGCTCAGGGTACAGACCAGAGAGCGTAGAGAGAATAGCTGAACGAAAATCATCAGCGGCATCAGCAAGGCGTTTACGGTGGAACAATTCATAGATTCCAGAGATAACAATTGCCACGCCGAGTAAAACTAAAGGCCACATGGGTACCCGGTTAAAATATCCGGATATTTGGTCGGTATATTCGTTCATGTATTTTTTCAGTTTTCAGATGGTGCGCCTAAACTTGCGGATGAGAACCTGGACCTGGCTCCGTTACGATTCTGTCCTATTTTATCTTCTTATCGTATTCTTTCAAATTTAAAACTGGGACATTGGTAGATCGATAATCTCGATTGGACTGAACTATGGCGCATCTCAATCCAGTTCCAAAGGGAAAGAACATGTCGTGATTATAAGCCTTAAGGGGTGGCGGTCAATTGTCTAGTAAGTTCATTGTGAGCATATTCTTGTGGTCATGGCTATTTATCGTGCGCGAAAACGTGTTACTCGGCCTGCTACTTGCAAGCCTGTGGACGGTGCTCCGCCAGAACGTTGCCTGCAATAAGACCCGGAACACCAGTGACAGGATCGATATCATCGTTGCAAACCCATAGCACGCCATCTTTTGTCGCTACCACCAGGGTCCTCCCAGTTCCCTCCTTCAAAAGGCCTGCACTAACCCCATTATTCTTAAACGTCGCCGTTACTTGAAAACCGGGAGCAAGAGATAAAGGTGCGAGGTTGGCAACATACTTTCCCGTCCGAGCAGCCACCAGATTATCAAACTCCGGTCTTGTCGGCCATCTCCCTTTGTCGGCATAAAACTCGGCAATAGGGGCTTTTGCTGCATTTAGCAGACTGATTGCTTCAGTTACTTGTTCCCGGGCCACGGAATCCTCGTAAGCCTGATATGCTGGCGGAATTGCAATTGTCACCAGGATGCCAATAATCGCAAACACCATCATCGTTTCGATTAAAGTCAAACCTTTCTGGTCCTGCTCCATCTTGATAAAACTCCTTTTATTAAAGCTTATTGCCCTTAAACTCTCATTTGATCAGTAACACCGGCGTGGTTGAAAGCTGCATTACCCTGCTGGTTACCGAACCGAGCAATAAGCCCTTCACTGTCCCAAGTCCGCGCGGGCCCATAACTATTTGGTCGCACTCCATCTCTTTTGCATAACGTATAATCATTTCCGCCGGGTCTCCTACGGTGATGTGTAACTTGCAGGCAATGCCTGCCTGATCCAACGACCTGCGTGCGCCTTGCAATACCTTCATGCCTTCTTCCTGGTGATACAGGTTGATACTCTTTTTGTCGATAAAACGGTTTACGCTTCCGCGTTGTGGGAACTGCACATTTAACAAGTGAAGCTCTGGTACCTCCTTATAATAATCGAGCAGCTTAATGAATCCTGCAATCGCTTTATTGGAGATATCGGAACCATCCACCGGCAAAAGGAATTTCAACATTGTATTCTCCTTAGTGCGGCAACATATCCACGGCGACTATAACCGTTTATCTATATCGTTTGCCAGATCAATAATAGGAGCCATTTTTGCCTGCGTTCTCACCGCAAGCCATTTACCAAGAATCACGACCAGCAATGCACCGAAAACTGGAGCAAGCCAATGTAAAAAGGCCGCCTTGGCATTAATCCATTCCTTGGTGGAAGCGTCGGTAATGCTCATATCCCCTGCGATCCAACCGAGCAAACCAGCACCAATGACAATGACGATGGGAAAGCGATCCATAAGTTTCATTACCAATTTACTGCCCCAGGCAATAATGGGTACGCTCACTACCAAGCCAAAGATGACCAGCCCAATACTGTCCTTGGCGGCCCCCGCAATGGCAACGACATTATCGAGGCTCATCACGGCGTCGGCGATAATGATGGTCTTAATCGCGCCCAGCAATGTTGTGCTAGCGTCAACCTGGTGCAGGTCATTACTTTCGGGCTCGGGCTGAAGCAACTTGACACCGATCCACAATAACAGCAAAGCAGCCACGATTTTGAGGAACGGAATAGCGAGCAGAGTGAGCGCAAAAAAAATCAACACCACTCGTATGCCAATCGCACCGAATACGCCCCAGAAAATACCCAGATTTCGTTGTTTCTCTGGCAGGCGACGACATGCGAGCGCGATGACAATTGCATTGTCTCCACCCAGTACGAGATCAATAGCGATAATTTGCAGTACCGCGACCCAGAATTGCGGATCGGTAAAATCCATAGATAATCCCTGAAAAATGAAATGGTTTCGGGAAATGACGGATAAGAACGCGAATCTTATCTTAACGGGATTATTACGGGATTATACCAGCGTCCGCTTGAGCCTTTGTTTCGACTCCGATAAACTGCAGAATTTGGGATTTGCGCGGCATCGTATCCTCATAACCTTGCTCGATCAGCGCGCGACAGAATGGTTCTTCAAATAGAACATAGCTCAAAAGTGCCGCACCATCGCGCCTCAACGCCCCAATGGCGCGATAAAACAAACGTATGGTGCGTGGCAGAGTATGGGCGTGCAATGCTGCTATTCTGCTGATATCCACGCTAGGAGAAATTACCATTGATTCCACCTGGCGTAGAGACATATTGTTATCTTTCAGATTCTCTTCCGGAATCATTCTAAGCGTGTTGTTGATACGTTGCAGGCGTTCCAGGTCTACATCCAGGCTATCCAGAAAAATACTGCCCATAATGTGCCCTGCTATCTGCGCCAATGTCGGATAACTGTCTACTCTGACGCGCTCGGGTTGCGTATCAGCGGTCTTACGCACGCCTATTACCAGCACCCGTTCAGCACCGAGATGCAGCGCTGGGCTAATGGGCGCAAGCTGGCGCATGGACCCATCACCAAAAAATTCGCGATTAAGCCTCGCAGCTGGAAAAAGGAGAGGTATTGCGGAAGATGCCATCAGATGTTCAATCCCGATATGCGCCGGAATGCCTATACGACGCTCCCGTTTCCAAGGTACGATGCTATCCGCGCCCTGATAAAATGTAACCGATTGTCCGGAAGTGTAGCCCCAGGCGGTAATACCCAGCGCATGCAAGGCACCAGTCTCGATGCTTCTCTGAATACCACGGAGCGGCAGGCTACGCTCCAGCAGTTGAGCAAGCGGAGAATTATCCAGCATCGAAACCGCGTTACGTCTGCCTAATCCGCCCAGCAGCAGCGAAGCTAGCCAGCGCGCGACGTTTCCAAACACGCCGATGGGATCGGAGCGGTAAGCCTGGTTGACGTGAGCATTCTCCCACACCGTCGACAGTTGCCGCACACCCTCATGAAAATTGCGTGCCGACAGCGCAAGACTGGCGGCGTTAACTGCGCCAGCGGAAGTGCCGCAAATGACGGGAAAAGGATTGCGTGTTCCTTCAGGCAACATGGCAGCAATGGCTTGTAATACCCCAACCTGATAGGCGGCTCGAGCCCCGCCTCCAGTCAAAACCAGGCCAACCTTAGCAGACGAGGGCGATTGTTTTAAACTCATTCATCAGCGGCCAACTCCGCCCTTACTTTCTCCAGCGCATCTCGCAGGGTTTCTTCGGAAAGTTCATTCAAGCAGTTGGATAGCATCTCCGCCGCTTCATAGGAGCCTTGCGGCAATGTATCGCTGTCCAGATTGGCGATAAATACTGCCGCCGCACCGGTCGTTCTAAGCAAACGCTGACGTTCACCCATCAACATTTCGATTTCCGCACGCAACATGGAAATTTCTTGTTCTTTCAACGTATGGGGCATAGCTTGTCCTCATTATGCCGGTGTAGGGCGTAGGATAGGAGATGCAATATATCAGAATCAACACATGGTGGCATATGCTTATACACTGCATGCGCTTTAAGAAGAATTCCTGACAAGCACTGTTTAGAAGCTAGACGAGACAACGGGATGAAACGCACCACCCATAAAACGCGCCGGTCGGCGTAAAAAAATCGCGAATATATGTGTAATGACGCAAAACCAAAAAATCCAGACATGTTGGTCGTGCTACCTGCTTTCTATCATATCCCCTGGCCTTACCCATGCCTCGAATTGCTCCGCTGTAACATGCCCCGAGGCAATTGCCGCCTCTTTTAGCGCTATGCCTTCGCGATGCGCCTTCTTGGCAATTGCAGCGGCCGCGTCATAGCCGATTTTTGGCACGAGTGCTGTCACCAGCATCAATGAATTGCGCATCATCTCATCAATATGTTTATCATTGGCCGTTATTCCCGTCGCACAATTATGGTTGAAGCTCGCCATTCCATCCGATAGCAGGCGCACACTTTGCAGGAAATTGTGGATGATTAGCGGCTTCATGACGTTGAGCTCGAAATTACCCATTGCTCCGCCCATATTAATCGCCACATCGTTGCCCATCACTTGACAACACAACATGATCATCGCTTCAGATTGTGTTGGGTTGATTTTACCCGGCATAATGGAACTACCGGGCTCATTCTCCGGAATTCTTAGCTCACCGATACCGCAGCGAGGTCCGGAGGCAAGCCAGCGGATATCATTGGCGATTTTTATCAGGGATGCGGCCAGGGTTTTCAATGCGCCATGCGCATGAACCAATGCATCGTTGGCAGCAAGTGCTTCGAACTTATTGGGCGCAGTGATAAAAGGCAGCCCCGTTAACTGCGCCAATTCCGCTGCCACCCGCACGGCGAATTCGGGGTGAGTATTCAGACCAGTGCCAACACCCGTACCCCCCAGGGCCAGCTCATACAAATGCGGAAGCGATGCTTCCACATGCGCTAACCCATGGTCCAATTGCGAAACATAACCCGAGAACTCCTGCCCCAATGTCAGGGGTGTTGCATCCTGCAAATGGGTACGGCCGATTTTGACGATGCCGGAAAATTCCGTTGCTTTGGTGGCAAGAGCTTCTCGAAGTGCCTGAATGGCAGGTTTCAACTGATGGTTAACAGCACGAGCTGCTGCCACGTGCATCGCTGATGGAAATACGTCGTTGGATGACTGCCCCTTATTCACATCGTCGTTGGGATGAATTTTGCATTCAACCCCCCGACCGCCGCCGAGCAGTTCGGAGGCCCGGTTCGCCAGTACCTCATTCATATTCATATTGGTCTGGGTTCCGGAACCTGTCTGCCACACTACCAGGGGGAATTCCGCTTCGTGACAACCTGCGATAACCTCATCGGCGGCCTGAATGATGGCAATGGCGCTATGTGCATCGAGCAGATCCAAATCGCGGTTTACGCTTGCTGCAGCACGCTTCACCAGTGCAAGCGCATGAAGCAACGTGAGTGGCATGCGTTCGCTGGAAATTCTGAAATTCTGCAAGGAACGTTGTGTCTGTGCGCCCCATAGCACGGTTGCTGGCACCAGTACCGTGCCCATGGTGTCGTGTTCTTCGCGGTAACTCATGGAGATATTCGGCCAAAGAAACAGGTGAGACGTCTCACATTCTGATTACTATCATTACTACAATGATTGGGTTTATCGATTGGATTTAATGCTTAGGGATGAAATGCGGCTTTAATAGTACATTGAGCACGCGGGATTTCGATAGACAGCTTACTTCACCTATTCGGAGCTTCGGCTTTTGCCGACCGACACCATTAGTACCGGGGGTCAAATGACGTTTAATTAATTGTCATAACGGAATGATTCTTCACCAGGCTCTCCGGTCTCCTGGTCAATCCAGCTGGATATACCGATTTCCTCCTCCGCCTGCTCCAGGGTTTCCCCAGGTTCATAATCTGATTCAGCGTTATATTCCATATCCTGAATGGCTTCGAGTAAAGTTGGGAAAGGACCGAAAACCTTATCACTCTCATTTTTATCATGCCAATAAAATCCATCAGGGCGCTCGACAATGCGTGTATTGTCATAATCACGCGACGCTTGCGGAATTGTATAAGTCATAATCACCTCGCTGCATTACAAAGTTGTAATTAACGCCATGTTAATCTCGTCCGTCAAATTTTACCAGCGGAAATATCTCCCATTTAGAGAACACAACATGGGTACGCTGAAAACAAAGATTCTATTCGTTTAGAGCAATTACATCTCTGTTAAGGATGGATTCTGTCTCGATGAACTGCCATGCCATGTAAGCGACGAGCCTTTGAGAAAAAAGGCAGGCTGATGGGTGAATCCTCTTTATGATGATCTTTGTATCGGTGTAAGCGGACATATTCCGAGACAGACTAATTTCCCGGATCCCGTGGGGCGGAAACTATCTTCTTAAAAAAAACGGCCCCCATACAAAAAATCTGTGGACAGTCTATTACCTGAGAAGATAATAGACTGTCCACAGTGGCAACCGTCAAGCTTAAGAGCGCGATCCCGAAAGCGGAAACGGCCAGCTGGAAGCAGGGCCGCTGGCCGGGCCAGATGTATTTGTTGATTTTTCTGCTGCTTTCTTGGCGGTGGTTTTTTTCTCAGTTGCGGACTTCTTGGCCGAGGCTTTTTTCCCCACAGGCTCTGTAGCTCCTGCTTTTTTGGCAGTTTCTTTCTTGGCGGGCAATTTTGTCTTCGCTGTTGATGTTTTAGCTGAAGAGGTGGTTTTTTTATCGACCGGCTTCTTCGTCGCCGTTTTTTTGGCTGGCACCTCTTTTTTTGCAGCCGATTTTTTAGCTGAAGCTTTCTTCTCTGTCGGAGCTTTTGTCTTCACTGTCGGCTTTTTGGTTGAAGCCGTGACTTTTCCATCAGTTTTTTTCTCAGCTTTCTTATCGACCTTCTTTTCGGATTTCTTATCGGATTTCTTATCGGCCGATTCTTTGGTTGCCACTTTCTTGACTGGAACTTCTTTCTTGGTTGCCGTTTCTTTCCCAGCTGCCGACTTCTCGACGGCAGGTTTCTTTGTTGCGGTTTTCTTGGTAGTTGCCATTTCAACCTCCAGATAAAAGTTACTTGGGATTACCACTCACTACGTTTACTACACCTACCGCTACATGCACAATTACGGGTCAGCGGATAAACATAAGCTGTATTCACCCAATCAGGCGGCAGTTCATTTCTGCAGCATGGCTTTTCTGCCCTGTTTGCAAGATAGTCCTTAAGTACATCGGAATCAGGTCAATCGTCATTCTGTGATACGAATGCCAGCAGGTGATGCAACATGCCGCTGTCAATATCTGGCCATAGACTGGAAGTATTCCCGGCGAGATAAAAAGCCTGAGCATTTATTTTATCTTCGCTGCTTTAATCCCAGCTTAGCGCACCACCGGTCTGATACTCGGTAACGCGGGTTTCAAAAAAGTTTTTCTCTTTTTTCAGATCAATCATTTCAGACATCCACGGAAAAGGATTGCTGGCCCCTGGGTAGAGCATATCCAGACCAATCTGCTGACAACGACGGTTGGCAATATAGCGCAAATATTCCTTGAATATCGACGCGTTCAACCCTAAAACACCACGCGGCAAAGTGTCTTCTGCATAACGGTATTCCAACTCCACGGCTTTCTGCATCAGCGCATTGATTTCGTCACGGAACGCTCTGGTCCATAGATGTGGATTTTCCATTTTGATCTGATTAATGACATCTATGCCGAAATTGCAATGCATGGACTCGTCACGCAGGATGTATTGGTATTGTTCCGCCGCCCCTGTCATTTTGTTCTGCCTCCCCAGCGCCAGGATTTGCGTAAAGCCAACGTAGAAGAATAGTCCTTCCATGATGCAAGCAAACACGATCAGACTTCTCAATAGCTTCTGATCAGCCTCAGGCGTTCCAGTCTTGAACTCCGGATCGGTGAGCGTATCAATGAACGGAATCAGAAATTCATCTTTTTCTCGAATGGATGTTACTTCATGATATGCATTAAAAATTTCCCCTTCATCCAGTCCCAGCGACTCGACAATATACTGATAGGCATGCGTATGAATCGCTTCTTCGAACGCCTGGCGCAACAGATACTGGCGACATTCCGGATTGGTAATGTGCCGGTAAGTGCCAAGTACGATGTTATTGGCGGCCAGGGAATCCGCGGTAACGAAGAAACCAAGGTTACGTTTGACCAGGCGGCGCTCATCCTCAGTCAATCCATTGGGATCCTTCCAGAGAGCGATGTCACGGCTCATATTGATTTCCTGTGGCATCCAGTGATTCGCGCAGGCAGAAAGATATTTCTCCCATGCCCATTTGTATTTGAACGGCACTAACTGATTAACATCCGCCTTGCAGTTGATAATACGCTTATCTTCCACTGAGACGCGGCGATTGGCATTACCGGCAGCATAACGTTCACTTTCACCACTTCCTGTTTCGATACTTCTGATACTCGTTACGCGGCTAGCAGCCAAACCTGGCCTGGATGCAGTCAGCATTTTCGTATCGCTCAACGTTCCATTCACTCGTTTTTCTGATTGCACTGTCTCGTCCTCAAATGTCAGCATACTCTTCTCCTTTTATTTCGGATACTTCGCGAATTATTGGCATGACTCGCACTCAGCGTCATCAATGGAACAATATTTCAAGTCGGTTGCCGATATCGCCGCACTCACTGCTACCACGTCTCTCTCTGCGGGCACAGCGTTCAAGGCACCTGCTTTGACAGTGGATTTTTCTGCCGAAGTTGCTCCCAGTGTGCGCAGATAATAAGTGGTTTTAAGGCCGCGCACCCATGCAAGCTTATAGGTCTCATCAAGTTTCTTGCCGGAGACACCTGCCATATAGATATTGAGTGACTGCGCCTGATCAATCCATTTTTGCCGCCGTGCTGCCGCTTCGATCAGCCAATGGGATTCAACCTCGAAAGCGGTGGCGTAAAGTCTGCGAATGTCGGCCGGTACCCGGTCTATCTTGCTTAAGGCGCCATCAAAATACTTGAGATCAGAAATCATTACTTCATCCCAAAGCCCGAGTTTTTTTAGATCACTTACCAAGCATTCATTAGCCATGGTAAATTCCCCAGACAAATTGGATTTGACGTAAAGATTTTGATAAGTTGGCTCGACGCTCGCGGATACGCCGATAATGTTGGAAATGGTTGCTGTCGGTGCAATTGCCAAACAATTGGAATTACGCATGCCATGCTTCTTAATGCGTTCGCGCAATACATCCCATTCCAGCGTAGCCGACATATCTACATCGACATATCCCCCACGTTCTTCACGCAACAGTTCGAGGGTATCCTGGGGAAGAATTCCGCGATCCCACAGGCTACCGCGATAGGAAGCATAACAACCGCGCTCTTCAGCCATCTCGGTGGAGGACCAATAGGCGTAATATGCAATTGCTTCCATTGCATGATCGGCAAATTCCACTGCTTCTTTTGAAGCATAGGGAATACGCAGTCTATGCAGGCAATCCTGGAAGCCCATGATACCCAGTCCCACCGGACGGTGCTTGAGGTTAGAGTTGCGTGCCTTGGGTACAGCATAGAAATTGATATCGATTACATTATCGAGCATGCGCATGGCAGTGCTAATAGTACGCTTGAGCTTGCCGGTATCGAGTTCGCCATCATTAAGGTGTGCCGCAAGATTGACCGATCCCAGATTGCACACAGCAATTTCGTGATCATTGGTATTCAGAGTAATCTCGGTGCAAAGATTAGAGCTATGCACTACGCCGATGTGATTCTGCGGCGAACGGATATTACAGGGGTCCTTGAAAGTGATCCAAGGATGTCCTGTTTCAAACAGCATGCTGAGCATTTTGCGCCATAGCTGCTGTGCGGAGGTTTTCTTGTACAAGTCGAGCTCACCCCGTGCGGCCTTTTCCTCGTAGGCAAGATAGGCGTGTTCAAACTGTTTTCCAAACTTTTCATGCAGATCAGGCACGTCGGAAGGTGAAAAAAGCGTCCATTCACGCCCTTCCATTACCCGTTTCATGAACAGGTCGGGAACCCAGTTGGCAGTGTTCATATCATGGGTGCGCCGGCGGTCATCGCCAGTATTCTTGCGCAACTCCAAAAACTCCTCGATATCCAGATGCCATGATTCCAGATAGGAGCAAACCGCACCCTTGCGCTTGCCACCCTGATTCACCGCTACCGCGGTATCGGACACCACTTTGAGAAACGGCACCACACCTTGTGACTTGCCGTTGGTGCCCTTGATGTGCGAACCCATCGCCCGCACCGGCGTCCAATCATTGCCGAGTCCCCCGGCATACTTGGCAAGCAAGGCATTTTCCTTGATTGCTTCGTAAATGCCATCGAGATTATCCGCCACCGTAGTGAGATAACACGAAGACAACTGCGAGCGGCGAGTGCCTGAATTAAACAGAGTGGGGGTGGAACTCATGAAATCGAAATTTGACAGTACATGGTAGAACTCTATGGCGCGTTCCTCCCGGTCAATTTCGTTCAGCGCAAGTCCCATCGATACTCGCATGAAGAACGCCTGCGGCAACTCGATACGCCGGCCCTGGATATGTAGAAAATAACGGTCATACAGGGTTTGCAAACCCAGATAGCCAAACTTTAGGTCGCGATTGGCATCCAGTGTTTTCGCCAAGCGCGACAGATCGAACTGCGCCAAACGTTCGTCCAGCAGTTCGGCATCAATGCCTCGCTTGATAAAATCGGGAAAATAATCAGTATAACGATCCGTCATCGTCTGCTGTATGACTTCCTCACCCAGCACTTCGAAACGAATGGTATGCAGCAATAGCCGCGCTGTTACATAGCTATAGGCAGGCTCTTTTTCAATTAGTGCGCGCGCCGACAGAATCGCCGATTTTCTTACCTCCTCCACCGGCACTCCGTCGTACAGCTCTTTCAACGTAGCTTTTAGTATCAACGTGGCATTCACCACCTCGCCCAAACCTGCGCAGGAAGATTCAATCAGCGCCAGCAATTGAGCCGTATCGAGCGGCGTCCTGCGGCCGTCCTCTAATACATTCAAAATGCTGGCCGGCGCTTCCATCACCGCCATTTCCTTCTGTTTTGCTCGCTTGCGCGCACGATCCTCGCGATAGAGTACGTAAGAGCGCGCCACATCGTGCTCACCGGAACGCATCAATGCCAGTTCTACCTGATCCTGGATATTTTCAATATGAAAAGTCCCTCCCACAGGTTGGCGGCGGATCAATGCACTCACGACATCATCGGTCAGTCGTGCCACCACTTCACGCACCCTGGCGGAAGCTATCCCTTGGCCACCATTCACGGCGATGAATGCCTTCGTCATGGCAATAGAAATCTTGTTCGGCTCGAAAGGAGCCACGGAGCCATTGCGGCGAATGATTTTATATTCGGAATAACGCTGATCCTGAGTTGGGGAAACGTGCCCCGGCGCTGTTGCGTGTGTTGTGTGATTTGTATTATCTGTTGCAAGTTGCATGTCGAATTCTCCTCATCTATACGGGAAACCTACTCCTTCCCATTGACTGAAGCTGGATATTGGGGGTACGACCAAACCACTATATCTAGTACTCAGCTTAGTCATATCTTACCACTATTAGTGCGTCGCACTAATAGTGCAATATTTCCTGATGAGTGTCAAAACTTTTTTGCGGCTTTATCTCTGCATCACATGCAAGGAAATGAACTCATCCGTGGACAACTTCTCCTGGAGCGCGTTACCCGCACAATGCATCGCAAAATACACTTTTCCATTGCTTATCATCAGCTCTCATAATGCTGACTGGCCTTATTCCCTTCCCGGCTTCTTGATCGGTTCTCTATCAGGTTGAGTCAGTTGTCGCGACTGTTTTTCCATTTCCAGAGCGTCGCGAATCTGGGCGGGCTTATGGGCGCGCAGCCCTTCCGCCAGCGCGCGGGAGGCATCCCGGCGGCGTTCCGCGTAATGGCGCAACATTTCCACCGTAGCCGCGGAAGGCAGTGCGGGATCGGGCGGAAGGTGGGAAAGCTGCTCAAAGCTTTCTTCGTAACGATCGCCAACAGCTGTATCTAGGCGCCCTGCAAGCTCGTCGAATGAAATGCCGCTCCGCTTGCCTTCATTAAGTATGCTCTGCCATGCTTGGCTAATCACAACATCATCATGCAAAAACTCCCCAATCTCCTTACGGGCCATCACTTCTTCGCTCCAACGATAAGGGCGCACCGGAATTTGGCTGATCAGTATGACAATCGCCAAGACAAAAATACTTCCCGCAAACAACTGGATCCGATGGAATAAGGGTTTTATTACATCAACAGACCGCGTAAATATTGTTCCGCCAAGTATTCCCGTCAAAAAACCGCCAACATGCGCGGCATTATCGATGCCAGTAATTAATAGACCCAGGATGAGGGTTGCTAATGCAAAGCCAGCGGCTCCCCAGAAAAACCAGCGGAATTCCTCCGGGTGAAGATTGCGGCGCTCGCACCAGAGAAATACCAGCAGAGCGCCATATATGCCAAAAATAGCGCCTGAGGCACCGCCGGATATGGCCAGCCCCTTATGCGCAACGAGCGATAACAGATTACCTGTCAACCCGCTAATAAAATAAATTGCGATGAATCGAGTGTGCCCATACATGCGCTCAACCAGCTGTCCCCCATCCCAGAGCGCCCAGAGATTCAATGTCAAGTGTATAACGCCGAAATGAAGGAACATAGCGCTACCGAGCCGCCACCATTCCCCATCCTGCGTAGCCGGGCCGAAATTTGCTCCCCAAGCCAACTGTACGCTATTGGACGAGTGCCATAAACCAGCCCCCCCGGCCAGCATGGCTATGAAGACCACCAGATTGCCGATCACCAGCAATTGCGTAACGGGCACCCGCGGCACACGCCGGTATAGGAAATCATGAAGAGACTGCATAGGTAGACTCATTTTCCGTGAGCCGTTATTATGCATGAGGATGAAGGTTGCCCTGCAATATGCCTGAGGAAGGGCTTTTCAAAAACTGAATTTGCAGCATCGAGTGAGTGAATGGCTTCGCATCGTCCTCAAACTGCCGAAGCCAAGAATATGATGTCTTGCAAGAGCCCGAATATCGCCACGCTGTGTTACCGCCAGCAACTCGTCATGAAGCTTTTAGCGCAATTCTCGGCCGCTTTGCTGATCGCTCTGCTATTCAAACCCTTGGCTGCCGATGCTCAGGGGCGGGTCCAGCTACCCCATACGGGGCTAACTCCCCATGAGCTCGCCCTCATCATCAACGACGAGGATCAGTTATCACGGCAAATCGGAGATTACTACCAGAAGGCACGCCAGATCCCCGCAGCCAACGTGATACATCTGCATTTCCCGCCTGGCCGCACGACTCTTTCAAAGGATGAGTTTCAGCAACTAAAGGCTGAGATTGACCGAATCACCCCCGCTCATGTTCAAGCCTACGCTGTAGCCTGGACCGATCCGTACCGGGTAGCGTGCATGTCTCTGACTTCAGCACTGGCTTTTGGTTTCGACGAAAGCTATTGCTCGTCCGGATGCAGGCCAACCAAGCCCAGCCCGTATTTCAACTCGCCCAGTCATCGTCCTTTCAGCGATCACCACTTGCGACCCGCGATGATGTTGGCAGGCATCAATTTTGAACAGGTCAAAGCGCTTATTGATCGAGGCATCGCTGCTGATCATAGTTTCCCGGAGGGACATGCTTATTTGATAATTACGCCCGACAAGGCACGTAGCGTGCGAGCAAGTTACTTCGAGAAAACAGCAAGAGAATTGGGCGATGTTTTTTCCATCGAAATTCTCGAAACCGAGGCAATTACCGATCGTCATGACATCCTTTTCTACTTCACAGGATTGGCGCATGTACCGCAACTCCATACACTGGATTTCCTGCCCGGGGCATTGGCAGATCATTTGACTTCGGCCGGTGGCCAGCTTACCGATTCGAGCCAGATGAGCAGTCTGCGCTGGCTGGAAGCGGGCGCCACCGCGAGCTACGGTACCGTAATGGAGCCCTGCAATCACGTGCAGAAATTTCCTGTCCCCGGTATTGTCATGTTTCACTACGCGCTCGGCGAAAGCGCCATCGAAGCCTACTGGAAGAGCGTAGCCTGGCCTGGAGAAGGTGTGTTCGTGGGCGAACCGCTGGCGCAGCCATTTGGCCCCCAGTTACGGCAAATTGGTGCCGGTCAGTTCGAATTGAGAATTTTTTCTCCACGCGAACGGCGGCTACGGCTGGAACGATCCCATTCAGCCGCCGGACCATTCAAACCTCTCGCAAAGCAGGCATCCATACATCGTGGCGCCAATGTGATGCACTTTAATTTCGCAGAGTCAGAGGGCTACCTGAGATTGAGATGGTAATATCACGACAAGACACCTTTCATACCGGTTGCTGGCAACGAGCGCGGCTTGGCAGCCTGAACATCATTGGCTAAAAAGTTGCCGTCGTCATACCGAGCGGATACGGTCATTTCTTCCGATACTAAATTCCAGAATTTGCCGGTACACGGTCCGCCAAAGGCTTCGAAAGGCTTGTTCCGAGACTCCTTTATTACCCTATAAACCAAGCTGACAAGCGTGATCCATACCAATGTCGTTATAATAACGGCTGCACATGCTTTCTACCCACGATGTAACCATGACTCCGCCAGCCCAGCCCAATCTGAAATCCCACTTTGCACAACTCCTGCGCCATGCATTAGGTAAAATCGCACCGCCGGATCTGAACACAAATATCGAGTTCGCCCGTCCGAAGCAAGCAAGCCATGGTGATTATTCCTGTAATCTGGCAATGCAACTGGCCAAGCCGTTGCATCAAAATCCCCGTAATATTGCCGAATTACTTGTCAATGCTCTACCTGCCTCACCCTATCTGGAGAAAATCGAGATTGCGGGAGCAGGTTTTATCAATTTGTTCCTCAAGATTTCTGTCAAGCAACGGTTTCCGCACTATGCGCTGGAGAGCGGTAGAATGTTTGGTCACGGCAACACCGGCGCCGGAAAAAAAATCCAGGTGGAATTCGTTTCGGCGAATCCCACCGGGCCGCTGCATGTAGGTCACGGGCGCGGTGCGGCTTTTGGCGCAAGTCTTGCCAATGTGCTGGAAGCCACCGGTTTTTTCGTCGCGCGGGAATACTACGTTAATGATGCAGGGCGGCAGATGGATATCCTGGCGCTTTCCACCTGGCTACGTTATCTGGAATTGAATGGCGCCAGTTTGCACTTCCCCGTCAACGCCTATCAGGGAGAATATGTACGCGACATGGCCCGGCTGATTTACAAGGCGCATGGCGGGCGCTACCTGCATCGACCTGATTTATTATTTGAAGGTCTCTCCCTCGAAGCAAACGCAGATGCGGAGATGCAGCTCGATGGATTAATCGCCAATGCCAAAAAATTGCTGGGCCAGGATTATATATATATTCACAATTTTGTTCTGACGGAGCAATTGGGCGATTGCCGCAATGATCTGATGGAATTCGGCGTAGTTTTCGATACGTGGTTTTCCGAGCAGTCGTTATTCGACAGCGGCAGGGTAGAATATGCGATTCAATTGCTCGCGCAACAGAATTACTTGTATGAACAGGATGGCGCCAAGTGGTTCCGGTCGACCGATTTCGGCGACGAAAAGGATCGGGTCGTCCAGCGGGAAAACGGACAATTCACTTATTTTGCTTCCGACATTGCTTATCATCTCAATAAATTCGAGCGTGGTTTTGACCGCGTCATCGACGTATGGGGAGCTGACCATCACGGGTATATTCCACGGATAAAAAATGCCTTGCAAGCGTTGGCGCTTGACCCTGCAAAACTCGAAATAGCGCTGGTGCAATTTGCGATACTTTACCGTAACGGCCAGAAGGCTTCCATGTCTACCCGCTCGGGAGATTTTGTTACATTACGGGAATTACGCCAGGAAGTGGGCAACGATGCGGCACGATTTTTTTACGTACTGCGCAAAAGTGACCAGCATCTGGATTTTGATCTGGATCTGGCTAAATCGCAAAGCAATGATAACCCGGTGTATTACGTACAGTATGCTCATGCAAGGATTTGCAGCGTGATGGAGCAGTGGGGCGGAGACAACGCTCTGCTTGCCACTGCGGATATGTCCTCGCTTACGAGCCCTGCGGAATTATCTCTACTGCAAAAGCTGATCGATTATCCTGAGATGGTGGAAGTGGCAGCGAAGGACCTTTCCCCTCATCTGATCGCCTTTTATCTCAGAGAACTGGCAGGCGAATTCCACAGTTACTATAATGCTACCCGTTTCCTCGTACCGGAAGCTCCGCTGCGGCTCGCCCGGCTAGGGCTCATTGCTGCGATACGGCAAGTGCTGCTTAACGGCTTGGAGTTACTGGGCGTAAGCGCCCCGGAAAAGATGTAGACAGCCTATTTTATAAGGTCTTTCATGAGTCGAGATTACAAAACCCGCCCTAATTCTCCGGTCTCCGGCATAATGGGGAACCCTCTTTTGCTTGGGGTGTTTATCGGCTACGTGCTTGGCCTTCTCAGCGCCATCGGCATGTGGATGATTATTAACAATGCACCGAGTCCATTCATCTCCCCGGAAAAACTCGCGGATAGCGCAGCAGGAAAAAACGTCATAAGCCAAACCGGCCAAACTCAAAAAAGTACACAAGCATCCAGCGATGAAGAAAAATTGGCCAAAGCCCCTAACGGTAAACCCCGTTTCGAATTTTATAAAATATTGCCTGGTGCCGAGGAACCCGTAACGGAGCAGCAATTCAAGCAAGCGGCACAAAAGCCATCTTCCAGAGATAAATATTTTCTTCAGGCCGGATCTTTCCAGAATGCTGATGACGCAGACAATCTGAAAGCAAAACTTGCAATGCTCGGAGTGGAGGCCTCGGTTCAGGATGCCGACTTGTCAGAAAAAGGTGTTTGGCACCGCGTACGTGTAGGCCCTTTTACAAAAATTGACGATATCAATCGGGTTCGCGCTTCCTTGCAACAAAATGGCGTGCAGAGCAGTCTCATTAAGGTACATGAAGGAGTGAATTAAGGAAAGCATTTGATCCTCTGGTACGCGCGGACAAAAGCATTCAGTCATCTCAAGGAGAAAAAATGAATCCCGTACGTTTATTTGCAGCGGCGCTGTTGCTTGTTGCCACAAGTCTCACCGGTATTTCCAACGCAAGTGCTGAACTTGCTGAAGGGCGTGATTACACCGTCCTTCCTCGCCCTCAGCCAACACAAAGCGGAAAGAATATAGAAGTTCTCGAATTCTTCTGGTACGGGTGCCCCCACTGCTACGATCTGCATCCTCACATCAAAACCTGGTTGAACACAATTCCTAAAGATGTAAGCTTTCGTTATATCCCCGCCGTCTTTCGCTCCAACTGGATTCCTGGCTTAAAGACTTTTTACGCACTGGAAGCGCTTGGAGAGAGGGACAGGCTGCACGACAAAGTCTACGAAGCAATTCATCGCGACAAGATTGATCTGACCAAGGATGAAGTACTGTTCGACTGGATGGCAAAACAGGGGGTAGACCGGAAAAAATTTATCGATGCTTACAACTCTTTTTCGGTTCAGAGCCAAGTATCCCGATCAACACAATTACCCAGTGACTACAATCTTTCAGGAGTTCCCTCTCTTGTAGTGGACGGCAGGTATCTGACTAGCGGCAGAATGGGCGGTACGCCACAGGACACCATCAAAATATTAAATGAGTTGATCGAGAAAGTACGCCAGGAGAGGTTGAAAAAATAGCGCTACAGTTCGTCCGCCTTGTGCCTGATATACCCGCAACCGCCACTCGATGCCGCTAAAAGTCATTATCAGCGGCGCATCTAGCGGCTTGGGCAGAACATTAGCACAATATTATGCGAGCATTGGTGCAACGCTCGGCCTGATTGCAAGGCGCAGAGATTTATTGGAGATCCTTGCGGCAGAATTGCCCGGCACATTCATCTATGTCGCCGACGTACGCGATGCCAAGGCAATCCAGGCGGCTGCACAGAATTTTATGGACTGCAATGGCTGCCCCGACATCGTTATCGCTAATGCTGGCGTTAGCCGGGGGATTCTCACGGAATACGCCGAAGATAGTAAAGTCTTCGAGGAAATCCTGGCTATCAATGTCATCGGCATAATGAATCTTTTCCAGCCGTTTATTTCCAAGATGCGGACAGCCAGGCGGGGTAGTCTTGTTGGGATTGCCAGTGTTGCTGGCTACCGAGGTCTTCCCGGCGGCGGCGCCTACTCAGCCTCCAAGGTTGCTGCCATCAGTTACCTGGAAAGCTTGCGGGTAGAAATGCACGGCAGCGGT
>Ga0157370_10001086_pt1 | contig 34050 bp, 49 predicted proteins | sample C35metaG_FD_113463 | JGI IMG/M metagenome (GOLD analysis project Ga0157370, IMG submission 113463) | Corn rhizosphere microbial communities from Kellogg Biological Station, Michigan, USA - C3-5 metaG | ecosystem: Host-associated > Plants > Roots > Rhizosphere > Soil | place: USA: Michigan... | reverse complement strand
TCGCTTCGTCCTCGAGGTGGCGCGAGAGGTAGACGAGGGCGAAGAGCATCGGATCCTCGCGCGTCTCGCGGATGCGGAAGGCCGAGATGATCGCCTCGTCGGCGCCTTGCTCTCGGAGGGCGACGATCGTCTCGGCGTGCTCGCGCCACCTCTCGAGCGGGTCAGTCCTCATGGACGCCGTTGTGCCCGGCCTCGAGCGCGCACCCCTCGACCGGGCACGGGCCGTCGGTCGGGAAGGTCGGCGTCGGGTCGACGAGCTCTTCGTCGGGATCGAGAAGGTCGAAGTCGGGCAGCGTCACGATCGCCTCGTCGGCCCACGTCAACGCGGCCTGATGCGGGACACCGAAGTCACCGTGGCCGAAGTCAAGGCCGCACGTGAACTCGGCCACGACGGCGCCGCCGACCTTGAGTTGTGCGACGGCTGTGCAGAGGGGTGATGCGATGTCACTCATGATGTCTTCTCTCGGGGGATGCGGGCGAGCATGGCTTCGAGCTCGGCGTCGACCGCGTCACGGGTGACGATCTCGGCCTTGAGTTCGGCGGGCTTGTCGTCGCCGTGCATCTTCGCCTCGGCGGCGCGCACCTCGAGCAACGCCTTCGCGGCTTTGTCCGAGAGGTGCGGGATGAGCGATTGGTCGGGGTCGGCGGCGCGCATGAGCTCGGCGCGGGCGATCTGCGCGATCGTGTCGTACTCGAGTTGCCGGCGTTCGACGCGCTCTTCACGGGTGCCGACGATGTCGCCCTGTGCTGCGCGATGAGCGTCGCACATGGCCTTGAGCGTCGAGATCGGGAGGTTGCGGTCGAGGCCGCCGGCATCTCGCGGGCGCAAGGCGAGGCCGCGGATCGCGTGCCACGAGAGGCCCGACGCGATGCGCGCCGTCCATACCCACTCTTGCTCTTCGAGTATCCGCTTCTCGATGAGCGCCGTTCGGGCGTCGCTCTTCTTGCTCATGGCGCGATCATACCTCGCCGTCGATCCTGACCATCCGATAGCGAAGGCGGATCGTGTCGGTCGAGGTGAAGTCGTCGAAGCGGTAGTCGACGTCGTGCGCGATCTCGCCGCGCCACGTGTAGCCGGGCAACGCGGGCGGGAGAAGGCGACGGATACGCGCCGCTTCGGCCGCGAGCTTCTCTTGCACGTCGCGCACGAGGTCGTCGAGGGTGCCGTGCAAGAGGTGAGGGTTGAGCGCATCCCATCCGATCGGCTCGGCCTCGAGCTTCTTCGGGTAGGCCACGCGCGGCAAGGCGGGCAGCGGATCGGGGAATGGCGGCGGGCCGACGATGCGGGCGACGCGGGCGCGCTCGGCGTACTGACGCGCGTACTCGTCGAAGTCGATGTCGTCGAAGATCATGACGCGAGTCTCTTCTCTAGCTCGGTGATGTTGATCGGGATGCCCCACGGCGCGGCGAGTAGCGCGAGGCGCGTCGTCCCCATGCCCGGTGAGCGCTTGCCCTTGAGGCCGACGTGATCGCGCGTGTTGATACCGACCGGCCGCGTGTCGGCGACGAGTGTCCATCGCGGGGTGCGCTCGTGCCACGTCGCGCCGGTCGTCTTGCCCCATTGCCACGTTGCGCGGAAGCCGTCGTCACCTCGCCGACCCTGCAGCGCGTGCCCGGTGCGCGACTCGTACACGGTGACGGTGAAGCCCGCCGCTTCCGCGAGACGCTTCACGCGCACGAGAGCGGCGGGCGGGCGACCACCGTGCGCCTTCGGGTGGCCGTGCAACGTGGCGATCTCCACCTCGGCGGCCGTCCTCCCCCGATCGCGCATCGCGTCGACCGCGGCGATGGCGCCGGGCGTGAACGTGTCGGGGCGTGCGGGCATGGCGAGTTTGAGATCCATCGCCGCGGCGTAGAGGGGCATTACTCGAGCACGCTCTCGATGTGCGACTCGAAGATCGAGCGACCTTCGACCTTCTCGTTCTGATAGAGGGCGCGAGAGGTGACCGTGTGCGCCGTTGTCGCGATGACGCGAAGGCGCTCACCATCCGTCATGAGATAGCGGCGTCCAACCTCGGCGGTGATTCTGAGTGCTGACATACAGTCAAGTCTATCGGCTGTTAGCTCAATGTCAAGGATCCACTAATCCGGGCCGGCGTCTCGATTAGTGGGCGACATCACCGCTTCCCGAAGGCTTAGCGCGCCGCCTCGGTAGGAATAAGGCCCGGTTGCTGTGGTTGTTGTTATTTTATTTAAGGCCGTGTGCGTGTGCGCGTATAGAGATGGATAAGTAAGAGTAACAACCTGACAACCACCGACACCCCTTATTTCGCCCCGACGACCCGATTAGTGATGCACGCCGACACGTCGTCAAGGGCGCTCGACACGCCCCGCCGGCACGTGCTACGGTCGAACCGCGAACATCGGGCGCATGAGATGGCTGACACTTTCTCAAGCTCGCCCCCCGCCATGACACCGGCTGCACACCGGTTAGCGGGGGGCGAGTATCCCGATCCGCATCGTCAGCACTCTCGAAAGGACACCCCCGACATGAACGCCCCCGACCCCACGCCGCCGAGCGGTGAGATCGATCCGACGCTTCTCGCGATGCGAGTGAAGCGCGTGCGTCAGCAAGAGAAGGCGCTCGCCGCGGTGAAGCACACCCTCTCGTCATACATCTCCGAGCACGTCCCGAACCGGTGCGAGTATGCGACCGGTGGCGCCCCGTGCCAGGCCGAGCCCGACGGCTTTATCCTCGTCTCGTGCGGACACTACCTCTTCACGTGCGCCGAGCACGGCTCGCGCGTCCTCGCTCAACTTGCGACGCGAGATCACGTCGTCTGCACGCGGATCCTTCCGCCGCTGCACTCGGCGCCCGCCGTCGGCGTCTCGCGCGAATGGGTGGGCCTCTCGTGAGCGTCGAGCACGAGGCCGCGATCCTCTCCGACCTCCGACGCACACACGCTCAACTCAAGAAGGTCGGCGACGGCACACCGCGGCCGACCGTCCCGGCGACGTGGTCGATGCGCCTCACCGTCGAAGAGGTCGACCTTCTGCTCGCGATCGTCGACGAGCGCGACGACCTCAAGCGCCGTCTCGTGGGCGACTGGGAGGGCGACCTCTCCGAGAGCGGGACGCCGGTACTCACCGAAGCCGAGCGCGTCACGATCAACACGTGCCCGCACGCCGGCACGCATCACAACTGCCCGCTCGGCGGATGCCCCACCTTCGAGCCGCGCAAGGTCATCGGCCGCGAAGAGCGCGAGGCGCCGAGCCGCCCTCGCTCGGCGCCTACGGGGCCGGCGGCACGAGACGCCGCTTACGACGCGATGCGAGCACAGGGCATCACACCCGAGCGCTGCTCGACGTGCGGCGACCCGTGCTATCGATCCGGGATGAATGTGTGGCACTGGGGAATGACTTCGCACGATCACGGCGCGACACTGTGAGCGCGCCGAAGGATCGCGGGAAGCGCATCGCGTCACCCCCCGAGACGATCGACATCGCGCTCTCGCTCGCGAAGGCGGGGTGGCCGGTCTTCCCCGTCTCGATCTACGAGGACGACGAGGGGCGCCGCCACAAGATCCCCGCGGTGAAGTGGAAAGAGTGGGCGACCACCGACCGCAAGACCGTCGCGAAGGCGTGGGCCGGTGAGCACTCGGGCCGATGGATCGGTGTCTACGCGGGTAAGGCGGGCATCGTCGTGCTCGACGTCGACCCGGCGAAGAAGGCGCGCACCGACGCGACCGGCAAAGTCTTCCCGGCGAAGCTCTCGGGCATCGACTCGCTCGCCGAGGCGGGCATCGAGATCCCGAAGACGTTCAACTACCCCACGCATCGCAAGGGCGGGCGGCATCACGTGTACGCCGCGCCCGAGGGCATCGAGCTCACGATCGGCGCCGACATTATCGGGCCCGACGGCGAGAAGCTCGAGGGCGTGGACGTGCGCTCGGGTGCCGGGCTCATGATCTACTACGGGCCCGAGCTCACCGAGGCGCCCGCGCTCACACCCGCACCCGAGTGGTTGCTCGTGGCGAAGGGCGAGGCGCGCACGGCGGGCGGCACGACTGACCGCGACCCGTCGGCGACCGAAGAGCGCTTCCGCTCGCGGCTGCACGACTCGAAGCCGAAGAAGAAGTTCGCGAAGCTCATCCGCGGCGTCGAGTTCCCCGCGGGCGCTGCGCATGATCCGATGTTGACGGTCGTGGCGGCGCTCATCGCCGAGGGCGTGAAGGGCACGCCCGGCGTGCTCCGCCTTCTCGACGAGACGCGCGAGCGCTACGTCGAGGGCGGGCCGGATCGCGCGCGTGACTGGGAGAACGCCATCGCGGGCAGCGTGAAGCGCTTCGGCCTTCCGCCGGTGACCTTTCTCATGAGCGAGGGCGAGAGGGCGGCGATCGCCGAGCGCAACAACCCGACCGCGATCGAGGCCGTGAACGATGAGCGCAAGCGCGTCTTCAAGGCTGAGAAGCACCGCGCCGCGATGACGCGCCCCGACGACCGGCACGAGGTCTTGACGATCATGCCGGGCGATCGGGTGCTCGAAGACGCCGCCCTCGCCGACGAGCTCGCCCGCATCTTTCATGGTCGATGGGCGTACGCCGACGGCTACGGCATCATGCGATATGTCTCCCTCTCGGCCTTCGGCGAGGTCGTGGGGCGCGACGGCGACGCGGTGGCGGGGCGGTGGAAGCCGGCGGAAGAGCACTCGCTCATCGAGGCCGTGCGCCGGATCCTCGTCACGATCGAGGTCGACGAGCACACGGCCGCCGCGATGCGTGGCGACAATAAGGCGATCGACAAGGCGCGAACGCTGCTCTCCCGCTCACGCGCCGCGGCCGTCGCCCGCCTCGTGGTCGGTATCCTCGCCGAAGATGAGCCATCCTTCGATGCTCACCCCGACCTTCTCAACACGCCCTCGGGCGTCGTGGATCTGCGCACGGGCGAACGCCTCGACGCCGACCCGATGATGTACCTCACGAAGATGACCGGCGCGCCGTACGACCCCGACGCCGATACGACGTTGTGGGATCGCGCATTGACCGCCCTGCCCGAGAAGGTAGGGGCGTGGCTCAAGGTGCGCTTCGGGCAGATGGCGACCGGCTACACGCCCGACGATGACGCGATGGTCATCCTCGAGGGCGCGGGATCGAACGGCAAGACGTCGTGGATGATCGGCGCGCGGAAGGCGCTCGGCGACTACGCCGTCACCCTGCCCGAGCGGCTCTTGCTCGGCGACCCCGGCGACCACCCGACGACGCTCATGACGCTCATGGGCGCGCGTGCGGGGTTCATCGAAGAGCTTCCCGAGGGGCGCGCGCTCAATGTGAAGCGGCTCAAGGATACGGTCGGCACGCCCGAGATCACCGCGCGCAAGATGCGTCAGGACGACATCACCTTCGCCGCGACGCATGGCCTGTGCATCGCGACGAACTACCTCCCGATCGTGGCCGAGACGGATCACGGCACATGGCGGCGTCTGCTGCTCGTGCGCTTCCGCGTCCGGTACGTGAGCAAGAAGCGGAAGATCCGCTCGAAGCGCGATCGCCTCGGCGACCCGTCGCTCAAACGGCACTTCGAGCGGAACGCCGACGCGGGCCTTCTCAAGTGGCTCGTCGAGGGCGCGGCCGAGTGGTACGCGAATGGCATGCAGATGCCCGAGCCGCCGAAGATCGTGACGAAGGACACCGAAGCATGGCGCCTCGACGCCGACCCGATCCTCGCGTACGCGCGTGACCGGCTCGTGCGCGACGAGGGTTACGCGATCACGGCGAGCGATCTCCAAGACGACTTCAACCTCTGGCTCGAGCGCCGCGGTCACCGTCGATGGACGGGGCAGACGATCAACTCGCGCTTCCAGGGGCACGTCTCGATGGATGGCGTCGAACGCAAGATGGTGAAGTGGTCGGCGAAGATCGCCCCCTCGAGGTCGCCGTCGGTTCTCAACACGAAGCCGATCCCGAAGACCACGACGTCATGGCGGGGCGTCCGCTTCGCCGTCGAGTCGCCGACGTACGTCTCGCAAGCCGAGCGTGACGCGGCCGAGCTCCGAAGCCTCGAAGAGCGGATGCGCTCATGACCGCGGGATGGGCCGAGCGGAACGTCGACCCGACGGCCGGCGTCTCGCTGTACCCGCGGCGCGTCTATTGCCCGCGATGCGGGCTCGAGAAGGGTGTGCAGGGGCACGCGCGCCCCGGCGTCTGCAAGTCGTGCACGAGCACGATGCCGGCGGAAGATCGACACGAGTGGAAGAGGGCAGCATGAGCGAGCACGAGATCGCGATCGACATCGACGACCCGACCGAGATCTTCGCCGAGTCGAAGGGCGAGGCGCGCATCGACGAGCACGAACTCGCGGCGATCGGCCCGGCCGGCGTGGCGACGCTCATCGCGGCGATCAAGGCGTACCACGCCTCGCACCCGAAGCTCGACGTCGTCTACCTCATGCACCGCGGGGGGGTCGACGAGCTCGTGATCCGGTGGCGGTGGCGGCTGTGACCGTCGACTTCGGCGCCATGCTCGACGCGCACCGACGAGGCGAAGAGTATCGACCGCCGCGGCGCGAGCGCGTGCGGGGGAAGTGGCCGAAGCGCGGCGTCACCTTCGACGTCGAGCGGGGTTCATTCACCGTGTCGGCGGCCATCCTGCAACGTGCCGACGCGACGGGCGACGATCATGAGATCCGCATCGCCTTCGCGCGTGGCATGGCTGGGCACGACGACGCCCGCCCCTACCGCTACGAGCGGCGGAAGGACGGGCTTCACGTCTACTGGCGATCGATCCGCGTGGTCAAGGCTCAATCCTGATTGCGTCGAAGCCGATCGTCGAGGCCGATCTCGATGAGCTCGCGCACGACGTCGCCGACGGATCGCTCTTCGGCCGCGACGATCGCGTCGATCTCGGCCCGCTGCACGTCGGTTGTCATGATCGAGAGGGCGGCGGGAAACTTCACGGGGCGCGAGTAGGTGCGCTTCTTCGGGGTTGTGTGATCGGTCATGTCATGTATTCTACTGTTAGTCAGCACTCAGCCGAAAGGCCACCCCGAAAGAAGGTCATCATGCCGAACTATGCACCCGGCTATCCGCGCTACACCGTGCGCGAAGGCTCGACCGCGAAGCCGACGCTCGGCTTCCGAGTGAGCGCCTCGCGCTACCGAGAGATCGTCACCGAGCACGGCAACACCGAGGCCGAGTTCATCGGCACCCCACCGCGCTTCCGCATCCGCATCGATCGTCTCGCCTCGCCCGATCGTCGAGTCGTCCTTCACGACCGCGAACACCCGGCGCGCTTCGGCCGGTACGCATCCATCCCTGCCGCGATGCTCGCGGCGGACAACACCGTGCGCGCCGAGCGCGGCATGCGCCCGCGACTCGCTATCACCCGCCGCGAGATCCGAGAGGCGATGTCGTCATGACCATCACGATCGAAGCATGCAAGGCCGACACCTACGTCGGATGCCCGCCACCCGCCACGACGCCGCCCGAGTGCGGCGATGCCGGATGGGAGATCGGCAACGGCACGATCACGTGCGCGACGGTCACGGTGACGCGCGAGCCGTTGCCCGCCACGGGTGTCGACCCCGGCGCGATCGTCGCCTCGTCACTGCTCGCCGCGGTGCTCATCGGGTCAGGCATCGTCATGCTCGCCCGTCGCAAGGGGCGGGACTCGTGATCGCCCTCGATCTCTTCGCGGGTACGGGGTGGGGTGTGGCATGTCAGCGCATCGGCATCGACGAGATGGGCGTTGAGATCATGCCCGAGGCCGTCGCGACGCGCACCGAGAACGGCATGTTCACTTTTTACAATGACGTGTGGGAAGGGCTTCTCGGAGACGCCTCGACGTGGCGCCTCTCGTACGACCTTCTCATCGCCTCGCCGCCGTGTCAGACGTTCTCGATGGCGGGCGGCGGCGCGGGGCGGAAGGCGCTCGATCACGTCCTCGAGGCCATCACGACGGGCGCCTACCACGACCCCGCTCGCCTTCGCGCGTTCGGCGAGGCGCACGACCCGCGTACGGCTCTCGTGCTCACCCCCCTCGCGCATGTCGCCCGTGACCTCCCGACGCATGTCGTCTTCGAGCAGGTGCCACCCGTCCTCCCCGTGTGGGAAGCATGCGCCGAAGAGATGCGCCGATGGGGTTACTCGGTGTGGGTGGGGATCGTCAACGCCGAGCAATACGGCGTCCCGCAGACACGGCGTCGTGCGATCCTGATCGCGCGTGCCGACGGGAAAGAGGCGAAGCCGCCGACCCCGACGCACTCGCGGTATTACTCGCGCGACCCGAAGCGGCTCGACCCCGGCGTGAAGCCGTGGGTGAGCATGGCCGAGGCTCTCGGGTGGGGCATGACCGAACGCCCGATGGTCACCGCGGGGAACGCGATCGGCCGCGCCGAGGGCGTGGGCGGATCCGGCGGCAAGGCCGCGATCGAGCGCGAGAAGAGCCGCGGCGCATGGCATGTCGGCTTCGCACGGAAGGCTGACGGGAAGGGCGAGGCGACGCCCGACGGCTACCGTGCCCGCGACCTTCGCGCAACCGACCTTCCGGCGCAACACCTCACTGAGAAAGCCCGCTCATGGACGCGCACGCGCCCCGCGACAACGCTGATGGGCGACCCTCGCGTCATGGCGCCCGGCCACAAGGTGAACGCCGACGACCGCCGTCGAGGCCGCGAATACCCCGGCCGCCCCGAGGGCGCCGAGCGCGTCACGGTCGAAGAGGCCGCGGCGCTGCAGAGCTACCCCAAGGGCTTCACGTTCTCGGGCACGAGGACGAAGCAATTCCTACAGATTGGCAACGCCGTCCCGCCGCTCATGGCCGAGGCGATTCTTCGAGAGGTGACATCGTGAGCACGCTACCCACCGATATCAATCCGGCCGACGTCGCAATCGAGATGTTGACCGAGGCGCTTCCCGGCTTCGCGTCGCAATTGGTCGACGGTCGAGACTCGATCGGCATCCGGGGCGCCCTGCCGATCGCGGCCGACGTCTCGCGGGATCTGATCTTCTACCCGCTTTATCGAGCACCGATCTATATGTCAACGGATGCTCGCGCGATGTTCGATGCGATCGAGACGGACGAGGCGCGCAAGATCCGCCACGCCCGGCAGCGGGAAGTATTGCGGCACGAGCTCGGGCCGACGTTGCAACACGTGATTGACGAGATCCGCCGTCGGGCGATCGACGCCGTCGGGCTCGAGCCGGTCATCGTCGAACGTGAGCGCGTGGCGAGAGAGCGCGGGATGCGCGCCGGTTACGACGCGGGCCGAGAGAAGGGTCGCCGCGAGGGGCGCGCCGAGCTTCTTCGCGAATGGCAAGAGGCGGCCGATACGCTGCGCGGGATGCTCGACGAGATGCCGGGGGTCGATGATGTCGAAGAGTAAGTCGACATGGGCCGATGTGAAGAAGCACGACCTCGTCGAGCTCTCGGGTCGTCAGTACCGTGTGGTCAAGATCAAGCCGAAGGGCAAGAAGGCCGCGGTGACGGTCGAGATCAAGGGGAAGTACTTCGACCACGTCGTCAAGCTCAAGGATCGCGTGAAGATCGCGAAGGCGAACGGCGGCTCGAAGAAAGGCCCGCTCGCCGACGAGAATGGCGACGGTCGTCGATGGGCGACGAAGCGCGAGGCCGAAGAGGTACTCGGCAAGGGCGGCGCGGATATCCCTCGAGGCGATCCCTCGAAGACGAAGCCGCCGAAGAAGCCGACGGCCGACCCGTGGACGGATCCGCCGAAGGCGAAGGTCGACACGATGCTCGGCGAGCTCTTGAACGCTCGGCTCGTCGGAGAGACGCCCGATGAGAAGGCGGGGTACTACGTGCCGCCGGTCGACGTGTCGACGGTCGCCTCTCACCTCGCGCTCTTCCACGGCGGCATCCCGCCGGCATGCGAAGACGAGGGGTCGATGCTCAAGGCGCATGAGTCACAGCATGCCGAGGCGCTGCGCGGGACGCCGCTCGCGGTGAATCACTGGCACACGCAAGCCCGGCCGAAGATGTAGTTGACACGGCTGTTAGTCGGCTGTTAGGTTTATCTCGTCAGCTTCACTCATCACCCCGAAAGGTCACATCATGAACGCTCTCGAGATCATGCTTATCATCGTCGCGCTGATCGCGGCGGGCATGGGCGGACACGGCGTCGGCTACGCCCGCGGCACCCGCTCTGGCGAGGCGCGAGGCCGACGCGCTGGTTTCACCGAGGGGCGTGAGGCGGGACTCGCCGCGGCAGAGCGAGAGGCGCATCTCTTCGACGAGATGCCGCCGGTCGACGTGCGAGTCATTCCGCGCGGCGCGGAGTACCCAGTCAGCGCCGCGCCGATCGACCTCTCTCCGAAGCTCGCCCGCGACGTCCGTCGCCCCGAGTAACGTCTTCCATCCATCCGCACGCACACCCCGAAAGGTCAGACCATCATGGGCAAGAAGAAGGACAAGGCCGCGAAGATCGCGAAGGCGCTCAAGCGCGAACGCGAGATCGAAGCCGAACTCGCCCGCCGCGCCGAAGAGGCGAAGGCGAGCAAGAAGAAAGCCAAGAAGAAGGGCAAGGCGAAGGCCGAGAAGCCCGGGAAGAAGAAGGGCAAGGCGAAGGCCGTCGACGCCATCGAGACGGTCGACGCCGCTGCACTTGGCGTCATGACGGTCGAGGCCGAAGCGCCGATCGCCCCCGAGCCGGAAGCGCCCGCCGAAGAGGCGACCACGCCCGAGCGTCACCCGCATCTCGAGCACCTCGACCGCATCGGCGAACTCGCGAAGATCGTCGCTGATCCCGAGGCGAAGCCGAAGAAGAAGGCGAAGGCGGAAGCCGAACTCGCCACGCTCCGAGCCGAGGGTGCCGCGCGCATCGCCGAGAAAGACGCCGAGCTTCGCGAGAAGATCCGCGCGAAGCGAGAGGCCCGCGAGGCCGAGGCGAAGGCGAAGGGCGGGGACACCCCTGCCGTCAGCCCCGACGCGCACGAGGGCGAGAGCGAGCCGGAATACCAGATGCGCAAGAAGCGCGAGAAGGCGGAAGCCCGCGCGACGTCGAAGGTCGCCGAGGCGGTCGACGCCGTGAAGCATGCCGTCGAGGTCGTCGAGACGGAAGTCGGGCGCGAGTTCGTGGCGGGCGAGGCAAAGGCCGACGCCGACGAGATTACGTTTGCCAAGCCGAGTGACAACGGCGGGCGCCCCGACTTCGAGACGAACGGCAACAACCAATATCTCATCTCGCGGCCGAGCGACGGAAAGCTCGTCGGATACACCCGTGCAACCACGTATATCGCATGCCTCGAGGACACGTCGAAGCTGACCGAGTGGAAGCTTCGGATCCTTCTCGAAGGCGCCGCACACGATGACGCGCCCGAGATCATCGCGAAGATCCGCGACCTCGCACACGTGCGCGACACGGCGATCGCGAAGGCGCGCCGGTCTGACCGGAAGGGCAAGCTCGGCGTCGGCGATCTCAAGACGCTCGTCGATCGCGCATGGGCTGAGTTCAAGAAGTCGATGAACGCGCTCGCCGACGAGGTCTTCGAGATCGGCGGCGGCCGGGAGAAGGCCACGAAGGGCACGGATATCCACGCCCTCACTGAGCTTCACGACCGCGATGGCATCACCGCCGTCGGCGATTTGCTCACCGACGGCAAGATCACCCCGGCGGACATGGCCGACGTCGAGGCGTACGCCGACGCGATGCGCAAGCTCGGGGCGAAGATCGTCGAGCGTGAGCGCGTCGTCGTGAATGACGAGCTCAAAGTCGCCGGTCGCCTCGACATCGTGGCGATGGTCAAGCTTCCCGCGCTGCACGATCCGAAGACGGGTGACGTCATCCGCCCGGCCGAGGCGCGCGCACGCCGCCGCGTCATCGACGTGAAGACCGGGAAGATCGAGTACGGGATCGGGAAGCTCGCACAGCAACTTGAGATGTACGCCGGCTCGACCGGGTACGACCTCGAGACGCACGAGCGCGAAGACCTCAAGCTCGACCGGACGGTCGGCCTCGTCATCCATCTCCCCGCCGGATCGGGCAAGGCGACCGTGCACGTGGTCGATCTCACGCTCGGGCGCAAGGGTAATAAGCTCGCCGGTGACGTGCGCTCATGGCGGAACGAAGGCAAGCGCGCCGCGAACCTCTCGATCGACGTGCTCGCCGAGATCGACCGGGCAGAGAGCGAGGCCGAGTAATGGCCGGGAAGATGGACAACATGCCGCGGATCTCGGCGGCGACCGAGCCGACGCGCACACTCACGCTCGGGGATCTCCGAGCACTCGTCGAGGCGTCCGCCCTCTACGATGACGATCGGATCATCCGCGGGACGTGCGTCCCGTTCAAGATGAGCGACCTCGGCAATCCGAAGGGCGGGTGCGTCATGACGCTCGCGCTCGACGACCCCGAGACGACCTAAGACCGAGCCGCCGCCGCGCGTGCTGCTGACCTCATCGGGGCGGCGGCGGCTCTTCACACTCGGCAGCACCGAGACGACATCGTAATCGCGGTGTCGACAACCCATAGGAAAGGGCCGATCATGGCTAAGGACAAGAGCAAGAAGAAGGCGTCGAAGTCGACCGAGTCGAATGAGTTCGCGAAGCCGAGCGAGGCGCCGGCAGGGGGCGACGGGTGGTCGCTCACCGATGGCGACGAGAAGAAGAGCGGCAAGAATGACGGGAAGCTCTTTCTCATCACGCCGCTTCGATCCGAGCAGCACGAGGACAAGTTCGACCGGAAGAATCCCGGCGCGACGAAAGAGCACATCGTCGCCGACATCGTGCAGCTTCACGAGAAGAAGCCCGAGAAGAGCGAAGAGCACGAGAACATCTGGATTTTCGGCGGGTGGCTCATGGGCGCCGTGCGCGGCCGCATCGACACCGGCGAGAAGGTGCTCGGTCGCCTGACCAAAGAGCCCGACGCGACGAGCGGCACCGGCTACGTGTGGAAGCTCGAGGACGCCGACGATGACGACGTCGAGGTCGCACGCGCCTACCTCAAGTCGCTCGACCCGTTCCCGAAGAAGGGCGGCAAGGTCGACACGACACCCTCGAAGTCGGCGAAGGCTGACAAGAAGGGCAAGGCGAAGGCCGAGCCCGAGCCGAAGAAGAAGGCGAAGAAGGCGCCCGAGCCGAAGAAGGGCAAGGGCAAGAAGAAGAAGTAGGACACCGGACGGGGCCGCACACGGCGCGGCTCGCGAGGTTCGATCCCTCCCCCGTCCACGCATCACCCACCGAAGAGAGAGGTCACTCATGAACATCTACGAGCCTGAGAGCGACGGGTCGGTCGACCTTCGCCTCGCCCTCGACGAGCTCAAGCGCATCGACGGCATGCACCCGACGCGCCAGAAAGCCGCGCTCGGCGAGATCACCGCGGCGGCGTTGCTCGACATCGCCGGTTCGCTGCGCGTGCTCGCGGTCGAGTCGGCGTCAGCCATGCGCGAGGCGTCGCTCGGATACGACACTGAGGACGACGAGCCTGACATCGAGAGCGATGACGACTTGCTCGTCGAGGGCGACCTCGTGGCGGTCGAGGGCTTCGCCGAGCCGGGTGAGATCCGCGCCTTCCGTCACACCGAAGGTGAGTTCTTCGCAACGGTCGACTTCGCTGACGGCTCGACGATCGAGGGCATCGCGCTCTCGAAGCTCGAGCGCCTTCGCGGTGACGAGCGCGACGACGACATCTTGCAGGATGCCGCCGAGTCGGTCGACGTTCCCGAGACGCCCGAAGAGCCGCCGATCGTCCCGTCGATCGAGGCCGCGCCGGAAGACGTGGTCGACGACATCGATAGCGACTTCGAGGGCGACCGGCACGACGAGGCCGAGGCCGCGCTCGAGAAGCTCAAGGCGAACGAAGCCGCACGCAAGGCCGCGAAGAAGGCGGCCACGAAGAAGGGGACGAAGAAGTGAGCACGAAGGCGAAGACCGCGAAAGAGATCAACGGGGTCATGGTGTCGGGCGACGTCACGATCATCCCGACGAAGCGCACGGCGACTTACGATGTCGAGCTCGGGCCGAAGCCGCCGGCAATCGGGCCGGGCGCGCGTGCCGGTGTGCGCCGGGCGCCCGTGATGAGCGCCCGCGTCAACGCGAAGAGCATCACCTTCGGCGGCTCTTCGGATATCCCGAAGACGCTCGCCGCGGTCGATGCGATCCTCGCTCTCGCGTATGCCGTACGCGATGAGCTCGAGGCACAGGGGGTCAAGTCGTGAGCCGCTCGAGCGACGCCCGCAAGGCGAACCGCGCACAGCGTCGGGCAATGACTCGCGCCGGGGTGGCGAAGGTCGACCGCGTTGTCATCGATTCGGGCGCTCTCGCGGCGGCCGTGAGCAACGGCGCGAACCTCGTCGATCTCGTCGCCTACCACGTGGCCGAGGCGCTCACCCATCTCGACGCCGAGGGTGCCGACATCATCGCCGGGCACACGGTCGTCTCGATCGGGCGGCACCCCGACTTCCCCGGCGGCGTGACCGTCGAGGCGAAGGCGGGCACGCTCAAGGCGCCGGGCGAGATCGCGGTCGAGCCGGTCGACGAGGATGACCTCGACGACTCGGATGACGGTCTGCTCGCGAGCCCGTGACCACGGCTCGCACACGGCGGCGGCGCATGCGGCGGGCAATGCTCGCGCGGCGCCGCCGCTTCACTATCACGACGGTCGGGCGTTACGAGACGCCGACCGAGATCCGCATTGTGCACGAGATCCCGAGGGGGAAGCCATGACGAAGGCAGCGCCGCGTGATGCGTCATGGTACGACCGCCCCGATACGCATTCATTCAAAGTCGTCCACGTCGATAACGGCGATGAGTTCGCGCTCTGCAATACAGGCGTGCCGCTCGGTGTCCCGACTTGGCTCGATGCCGCCGAAGTCCCTAGACGCATGCGATGCCGCCGCCGGGCGTGCGCCGCCGCATACGCGAAGGCTGACGGGCGCTAGCTCATGGCCGCGCAACCGTGCAAAGAGTGCCGCCGCCGCCCGAAGGCGCCGGGGCGTCACCGCTGCGTGACGTGCGCTCTTCGCCACGAGCCGATCGGCGATCAAGTCGCGGCATCCCGCCGCCGCCTGGCGATGGTGCCGGAAGACATGCGGGTGAAGCGATCGAAGACGATCCTCGCGCAAGCCCCCGCCGGCACGTCGTGGTGCGCCGGGTGCCAGAGCTTCCGCGACCTCGAAGACTTCGGCAAGGGCGCCACGAAGTGCCGCGCGTGCTCGTCAGCGAAGGCGCACGAGTCGATGGTCGCGAAGACGTACGGGATCACCGGCGACGACTACGGCGCGCTGCTCAAGCGGCAGGGCGGACGCTGCGCGATCTGCCGAGCCCGGCCGAAGTCGAAGCGTCTCGCCGTCGATCACAATCACAAGACGGGCGCCGTGCGCGGGCTTCTCTGCTCGAGGTGTAATCACGATCTCATGGGCGCCGCGTGGGATAGTCTCGCGATCTCAGTCGCCCTGTGGCACTACCTCAACACCCCGCCCGCATCCGGGACGTGGCTACCGCCTGAGGCCGCCCCGGCGCTCATGCCCGTAGAAAGCGCTGTGCGCCCGTCTCCCGCGTCCGATGACGCCTTCGCCATCGTCACCCGGCATAGCGGCAAGAGCGCGAAGAAGGCCGCCTCGCGGGCCGGGGATGACGAAGAATGCACAAGACCCCACGTCATCCCGCTCGGCGCCGTGGCGGTGCCGGGAAAGCGTGGGGTCTGGCGCGTGTGGGCCGAGCCGGATTCCGACCCGCCCTTCTAGGTCATGCCTTGCGAGTGACCGTCGTGGGGGTCAGGAACGTCGCACCGGCCACGAGGCCCGAGCCGACGATCGTCGCGAGAGCGACCGTCGTCCATTCCTGAGAAGACACGACCTCGTCAGCGAGAGCCGTCGAGAGGGCGGTCAGGCCGCCGACGAGCGCGCCGCCGATCGCCGAGACGACCGTCTTCGCTATGCCGAGGTTGACCTTCGGAGAAGCGGTGGAGACAGTCTCGCCGACGTGCAGCGAGTCATCGCCGTGATGTTCGATCGAAGTGCTCATGGTCTTTCCTTTCGTCGCGGCGAGTATACGCCTATGGGATGCACGGGCCGTCGACATCGGTGATCGACCCGTCGGAGAAGGTGAAGCGGAACGCGGTTCCGAGTTCGGTCGGCACGCATTCGACCGTGAGCACCGAGACGCCGTTCGCCCCACTCGGCCCGGCGGGGCCGGTGATCGATGCGCCCGGTTCGCCTTGAGGCCCGGCCGGGCCTTGCGGGCCGACGACCGATTCGCCGGGAGGGCCGGCGGGGCCGGTGCCACCCGTGGCGCCGTGGCATCCGTTGTTCGCTGCGCAATAGGCGTTGAACGCCGACACGATCTCGTCGATGGTGGGCGGGCGACCCGGTGCGCCGTCTCGGCCGTCCTGCCCTGCCGGGGGCGGCGAGCTCGTGTCGGGCTCGACGACGGGTGTCTCTCCCGCGGCGAGCACCTGCTCATAGAGCGCGTCGACCTTGTCTCGAAGCTCGGCCGTCTCGGCGTGCGAGTCGTCGAGTTGCTCGATGAGCTCGAGGCGCTCGACCCGGCCGCCGGCATTCGCGACGGCAAGATAGGCGCCGAGCCCGATGAACGCGAGAATGATCGCCGCGCCGACGGCGCGAGAGATCCACGCCCATCGACGAGCGCCTCGCTCGGCCTTCTCTTGCTCGGCCTTCGGCGGGACGACGAGCGCGGGCGCCTCGATCGTCTCGATCTCATCTTCGTTCATGTCAACCCCAGTCCCCGAGAGAATACGTCGATCACGAGAGCGGCGACCCCGCCCGCGAAGAGAAGGCCGATCGCCGTCCATGTCTGCGCGCGTTGCTTCTTCGCGTTGTTGAGCTCGGTCTGTATCGCGGTGACGGCGATCGCCGCCTCGTCTTTCGCTTTCTGCACGGCGAGCTCATTCGCCGCCCGGTCGGTGGTCGCCTGCTCTTTGACCTCTCGCACGTCTTCGGCGAGTAGCCGATGCACCTCGACCGACACGAAGGCGTGTTGCATCGTGTCGAGCCGCTTCTCGACGCGCTCGATGCCGCGCATCACCTCCCATGTCGAAGGTTCCGCGCGCTTCTCGTCGGTCATGCCTTCGACCCTAATCCGAGATGGGCGCGGATCTCGTCAATCTCGGCGCGCTGCGTGCGACCGATCGCGAGAAGAGCGACCGCGAGCATCGAGTACTCGACGCCCTCGGGCGTGCCGTGATCGTCGTAGATCACGAACTCGTGGAAGCCCGCGGCGTCGAGGTCTTCGGCCATGAGCCCGAGCTCGCGCGCTGGCATGTAGTCGATGCCGTCATTGATCCGAAGGCGCGTGCGTCGGCGGATCTCTTCGCGGTAGATGAACGTCTTCGGTACGACGTCGAGCAGCGTCGCGAGCCGCGCCTCGTCGGCGACACGGATCGACGCCTTCTCGCGGATGGTTGACGTCGCGTAGCCGAGTCGCCCCGTGGCATCTTCGAGCCACGCCGTGCGGCGCGTGCCGGTGATGTTGAATCCGACGGCATCGGGCGCGCGGAAGGTGCCGTTGACGAGAAGGTTCCCGCCGACCGTCACCGACCCCGCGAGGGTCGACGAGATCTCGGCGTTGATCTGTGAGGTGATCTGCGCGTTCGTCCATCGGCTAGCGACCCATGCGTCGAGTTGCGCCTGTATGTCGGTGACGAGCGCTTGGAGCTTCGCGACGGTCGACGAGAGCGCCTCGCCCGACGGCGCCTCGAGAATGCTCAATCGCTTCTTGATGTCATTGAGATCGTCGATGAGCTTGCCGAGATCGGAGGGGATCGCACCCGTTCGTGAGCTACGCATCGAGGATCACGCATCCGATCTTGATCGTCTTGCCCGTCTCGTCGCCGCTGACAGACGTCAGCCGGATCGGGATATCCGTCGTGTGCCACGGGTGTTTGCTCGGCACGGTCAAGAGGATCCGGTCGCCGGGGCGGTAGGCGCCGAGAGCGGGCGTCGCGTCGCCGCGCACCGAGAAGGATAGATCCCGGATCGGCGTCTTCGCGTCGGCGAGGTTCGCGGCGTTGTACGAGTCGAGCGTCACTTGCTTCGAGACATCCGAGTGCGAGGTGTCGACGATCGCGCGCGGCGGATATCCGGCCGCGAGGATCGACTCATCGACGAGGCGCGAGAAGAGCGCGGCGCCGTCCTGGCGACCGGCGCTCATCCATCCGTATGCGGCGCCCGCGGCCACAGAGTCGGTGATCGAGAGGCCGGTGATCGGCGAGTTGTCACCGAGCGACCATACGCCGACGTCGACCCCGATGCGCGGCGTCGCCTCGGAGCCGTGCCGCATGACGTATTGCAGCGAGAGCCCATTCGACGCACGCTGCGCGTCGAAGGCGAAGTCGGGGCCGTGCTCTTGCCCGACGAGGTCGTCGAGGGCGTCGCCGACCGACTTGAACGCCGAGAAGAGGTACGACTGTTCGCGGATGCCGACCTCGTCAGCGGGCAGGATGAATGCGCTCGGCGCACCGGGCCACGCGAGCGCTTGCGCGACGAGCTTCTTCCCGATCGTGCCATGCGACCATCCCGAGAGCGTCGTGTCGAGAGCCGGGTTGACGATCGGGAAGCCCTCGGGGTCGAGGACGGTGAGGGCGGCCGTACGGGCCGAGGGTGGCATGATCGGCGTTGACCCGAAGTAGCTCGACCACACGCCCTGGCACGAGAGGTCGAGGGTCTTTGTGTCTTCGTTCCACGTGCGATCATCGTCGCTGATGAGTCCCCACGCGAGGATGACATCGTCATCATTGCGCGCGAGAAGGATCGTCTTATTCGGCTCGCTCGAGGCGCGAAGATCGAGGGCGAGCACGTCGGGATCGCGCATGTCGACCGAGCATGACACCTCGTCGGGGCGGTTGAGTTGCGACGACCACGATGCGCCTTCCATCACGGGGAGGTCGAGGATCGGCCCGCCGGTGACGAAGTCGGCGAGCGCATACGAGACGCCGGCCACGGGTTAGACCTCGTAGTCGAACTCGAGATACAGCGAGTCCCCCGAGGCCGGGGCGCCGGGGTAGTTGTTCGAGAGGTTGTTCGTCGTCACGATGGCCGAGGACGAGCCGAAGAGGGCGGGCGTCGCCGTCGTGCCTGCTGTGAGCCGAGCGTGCAGCGGGTAGGGCGTGCCCGGTACGGCGGCGCGGATCCATGACCCGCTCCCACAGTGACGGGTACTCGAGTCGACCGAAGCGACTGGAAAAGTGATCCCAAGGTTGCCGGTGATGTTCGACCCTGCGCCGAGGGTGATACGCACGACGACCTTGACGAGATTGCCGATCTGCATCCACTTCGCCGTGACGACCGCGGCGCCCATCGTGAAGTTCGTGAGCGTCGGTGTGTAGGTCGCCCACGGCTTGAACACCGGCGCCCACCCTGCCGCGGCCCGCTCGTAGATCGTGTCGGTGTCGATCGCATAGGCGGTCTGTCCGAGCGTCGCCGTCGTCCAGAGGTCGAGATCCGCCTTCGTGCGGAAGGGGACGACGCCGCCGCGCGCGGCGGTCATCTGATAGGTGTTGACGAGAGTGTTCGATCCGCCGTTCGCGGCCGTCGTGCCCGAGTACACCCGAAGGGTGGCGAGCTCGAGCGCGCCGGTGGGGATCGCGGGCTTCGTAGGGATCGCGGCGGCCGTGCCCGCCGTCACGCCGAAGACGGGAAGTGCATTCGCGTCGCCGGTCGTGTCGTCATTGTGCTTCACCCAGATGACATCGATGCGAGAGTTCGACACGGGCGCCGCGGTGATCGCGACGTTCACGGTGCCGTCATTGCCGAAGAGCGCGATGCCGTCCGCACGCCCCTTGCTCGTGACGAACTCGGCCGCGGCGATGGCGACGTTCATCGTCGCGAGGGCCGTGACGATGGCGATGTTCGCATCGCCGAGGACGCCGACGCGGGGCGACCCGTCGGCGTTGCAGACGACCCCGCCCATGTTCATGATGCGGGCGTCGAGGGGGGTCGTCACCGCGTTTCGGATGAAAGAGCGTGTGAGAGTCATGTCGTCATTCTCCTACATGTAAGCGGGGGCGGCGTAGATAGTGATGATCGGCGAGCCGGTGACGCCGCCGAGCGGGTTGATCTGGTATCGGCGGGTCGCCCCGGCGGGGATCGCGAACCAATCGCGGGACGAGAGAAACGCGGTGACGTCTCCCGAGCCGAGCGTCGCGCGCTGCGTACGCGAGTCGAAGACGATGAGATCGCCGGTGTTCGTCGGGCGGGTGAAGATGAGCTCGCCGCCCGTCTCGATCTCGGTGATGCGGAAGCCCGCATCGAACGCCCCGGCGCCGCCGACGGTGATGACGGGCAGCGTCGTCGTCTGTCCCGTGTTCGTGTACTCGACCTGCCCGAGCACGCCCGCCACACCCCAGTCAAAATAGAGGGTTGAGGGGGCGGTGCCAAGATCCCAGAAGAGGCCGCCGCCGGCGGACGGCATGCCCTCGGAATCGGAGACGGTCGGCCCATACCGGCGGGGGTCGGGGGCGACGAGCGAGAGATCGATCGGGAAGTGCGAGAAGTCGTACCGGAATTTGGTCGACGCCTCGAGAAGCCACACCCGCCGCGTGGTCGCCCCGAGCTCGTCGGTGACGCGCATCACGACGCTCTTGCCGTCGGAGAAGAGGGCGTTGATGCGGAGGCGGGCCGAGAGGGCATCCGCTGCGCTTGAGCCGTAGTACTGACCGGCGACGACCGGCCGGGCCTCTTTCGTGAAGATCTGACCGGGATCGTACGAGCCGTGCGCATTCGGGCGCTTGGAGAGCTTCGGGTCGGCGCTCGGAAGCTCGTACCACGCATCGAGCGTCTCGTTGTCGTAGACGAAGCCGGTGACCTCGGGCGACGTTGCGAAGAGGATCGCGTCGGTCGACGAGATGAGTTCCACGGTGGTCATTTCTTCCCCCACTTCCGAAGCTCGGTTGCGATGCGCCCGGCCGAGCCGAGCGGATCCTCGGCCTCATTGATGATGAGATCACGCCCGACGAGAGGTGCGTCGCCCTGCCGACCATTCTCGCGGATGCGGCGCGTTTCGTCGGCAGGGTAGACCTTCGACCCGCCGCGGCCGACGATGAGCTCGGGGCCGGCTTCACCGGCGATGAATACGTCGGGCGCGCTCTTGGATCCTCGAGCGAGCATGGGGATCGTGGGGATCGAGAGTCCCCACGTCTGCCCGCCGACGATCGGCACCCAATCGGGGATCGTGACCGAGAGCGAGTTGAGCCCGCGGATCGCCGAGTTGACGAGCCCGATGATGCCATTGATCGGGCCGCGCATCACCGAGAGCGCCGATTGGAACGCGCTACCGATGAAAGCGCCGATCCCGCCGAAGACCGCCCTGATCGTCGCGCCGACCCGGTTGATCGCGCCCGTGATGAAGCTGATGACCGGTTTGATGATCGAGTTCCACACCCAATTGAACGCGGCGGCGACGCCGTCGAAGACCGGCTTGATGATCGAGGTGTAAAGCCATGTGAAGACGGCGCCCCATGCGCGAAGACCGGCCGAGATGAACCCGACGATCGGCGAGATGATCGTGTTCCATATCCAATTGAAGATCTGCCCGATCGCCGCGAAGACGGGCGAGATGACGCTCTGCCACAGCCACGTGATGATCGCGGCCCAAATTCCGATATAGACCATGATGCCGGTGACGACGGGCATGATGATCGTGTTGTAGATCCACGTGAAGACGTCGCCGATCGCGGTGAAGACGGGCGACAAGACGCTCTCCCACAACCACGTCCACGCATCGCCGAGAAACGTCGTGACGTTCGTCCACAAGTCTTGGAAGAAGGTCGTCTGTGTCGCGAGCCAAATGATGCCGGCGACGAGGGCAGCGATCGCGGTGATGACGAGGCCGATCGGGTTTGCCGACATCGCGGCGTTGAGCGCCCATTGCGAGAGCGTGAGGCCGCCGTTCGCCGCGGTCTGCGCGATCTGGAAAGCCTTGTACACGGCCATCGCCGAGGTGATGCCCCAGTAGGCAAGGGCAGCGCCGCCGACGACACCGGCGAGCATGAGCATCGTCTCGCCGTTCTGACCCATCCAATCGACAACGCCGCCGATCGCCGGCACGACCTCGTCATTGAGAAGGCCGAGGAAGCCCGACCATGCGGGGAGAAGAAGGCCGCCGAGCTTGGCTTGCTGGTCTTCCATCTGCGCGGTGAGAATCTTCTGCTGATTGGCCGCGCCGTCGCTCGTCTTCGCGAAGTCGCCCATCGCGCGGGCGCCGTCCTTCTGCACGATCGCGAGGACGGCCGTCGCCTTCTCTTGCGCGGTGAGCTCGCCCGCCGTCTTCTTGCCCGTGGCGGCGAGCGCTTCCGACTCGACGCGCGCGGCGTTGATGTTCGGGATGACGGCTTGCAGAGAGTCGTACTCGCCGCGGAACGCGGCCGAGATGCGATCGGCGACGTCGGCCGTCTCGAGATTCGAGAAGGATCCGAGGTCGGCCGCCGCCTGCACGACGTTCTGCGACATCTGTGCGGCGGCGTCCCCGGTGAAGCCGATCTGAGTGAACATGTCACCGAAGCCCGCCGCCGCCGCGATGGCCGCCTCTTTCGAGAGGCCGACGGTTCGCGAGGCCGTGTCGCCCCACGACTCGATCATGCCCGCTTGATCGCCGAAGATGGTCGACGACTTCGAGAGCGTCTCATTGAGGTCGCTCGCGCCGGTGATCGATCCGGTGAAGAACTCGCCGATCTTCTCGGCGGCACCGAGGGCGGCCCATGCGCCGATGATGCCGCCGAAGACCTTCTTGCCGATGTTCTCGCCGGCGCCGCGCGTGACGTTCTCGCCGTCTTCGATGTCCTTCGCGATCTCGCGAGGGACGCCTTTCGCGTCGGCGGTGACTTCGACGACGCCCTCGGCGAGCACGACACCCGGCATTATGGCTTCCCCTCTTCGGTGCTGCGCTCGGCCCATCCTTCGAGGGCGAGCATGGACAAGGCGACATCATCGGAGACTCGAGACGGCTTCTCGGGCGTAGAGGCGCCGCGGGAAGCGCTCGAGGGCATCCCCCCGGCCTCTTTCTCTTTCTCGCGCTCGGCGAGCACGCGGGCCTGAATGACGCCCGTGTAGGCGCCGAGACGGGCCGCGAGAGAGAAGTACTTCGGGCCGTCGATCGTCGAGGGGTCGTCGATCCGGTGGAACGCCGAGAGATCCGACGCGATGTCGGCCTCGTAGTCGAGTGTCCACATGATCTGTTCCATCCTCTCGACGAAGTCGCCGATTAGGCTTTTGGGCCTTCGAGGCCGCCCATGACAACGCTCTGCACTTTCTGACCGATGTCTCGGATCATGCCGAGCCCGGTCGACGGGTCGTCGAGGTGGGAGAGTTCGTCGATGAGGCGATCCATCGCCTCGGCGCCGATCGCCTCTTCGATGAGCCACGGGATCGCGAGTTCGGCGCCGATCGTGCGACCTTTGCGGAGAAAGTTGAGGGCGAGGCCGGGGTTCGGCTTATCGGGCATCGTGACCGTCTGCACGACGCCCTCGTCGTCGGTGTACGAGAAGAGGGGAAGGCGCGCCTCGGTCAACGCCCACTCGGGGCGGACGGGCGCTTCGGCGCCTTCGGGCAGCGCTTCGGGCTCGCGGGTGAAGTCGATGACCTCGCTGCGCTTCGGTGCCTGAATGTTCGACATGGTGTGATCCTTCGTTTCGGGGGTGTGATTCGGGGGTGGAGGGGCGGCGCCGGCGATACGTTAGCCTCGCCTCGGCTCGGGACGCCGCCCCGGTCGATTACGACGTCGCGTCTTCGATCTTGAAAGGCGGGATCGAGGTCGACACCCAGTGCCCCGTCCACGTGACGGGGAGCAACGTCTGACCGTCCTTCTTGTAGGCCATGCCCACCGAGTCAGTCGGCAGCGTCTTGCGGACGATGACCCGGCGACGGAAGCCGCCGGGCGCGATGCCGTCCATGAGAACGGCGCCATAGGCCGGCGAGAAGGCGGTGACCGTGTCGTCGGCCGTGAGCACGTTCGCCGTCGGCGCCGTGTTCGCGGTCGCGAGCGCGAGGTTCGCGAGGGTGGCCTCGGCGAGCGAGGTCTTGATCGAGACGACCCGCTTGATGCGGCGGCGCGCGATCTCGTAGATGATCTGATCGACGTCGAGCACGGCGTACTCGTCAGCGATCGTGAGTTCGACGCCGTCCTTCGTGCCGCCGACATCGGTGAACGGCACGCCGGGCGCCGTCGCGATGGTCGCCGGTTCCGTGGCGCCGAAGGTGCCGACGTACAGCGTCGCCGGTCCCTGAATCAAGTTCGTCGAGGTGACGGGCATCTCACTTCTCCTTCTTGTCCGTGTCGTCCTTCTCGTCGGCGACGTAGGACTTCACGAGTCCCTGCCGCTCGAGGTCGAGAAGCTCGGCGGCGTCCACGTTCAGGACTTCGCCGGGGTTGATCGTCGTGCGGATCTTCGTCTTTCCCACGGCGTCATCCTTTCCTTGTGATTGGTATTTCGGGGGGCTATGCGCGCACCCAGTCGAGCGCGAGATCGAAGGTCACCCGGCCGTACCCCGAGGGGTCATCGGGAACGGGCGACGGGTCGGTGAGGGGGTAGGCGGCGAGCACTCGTGCGGCGAGGTAGTCGTCGGGCATCTCGACCGGGCGGCCGAAGCTCTGCACGTCGTCTTCGCATGCGCGGAGGATGAGCTCGGCGAGGCGCGTCGCCTTCCCGACGGCGGGCTTGCTCGAGGCGGATCCGTCGGCGCGCATCGTGACGCCCCATGCGTCGATCTGCGCGGTCGTGCGGCGGCGTCCGCCCGAGTCGATCTCGATCGATCCGGGGATGACGGTGATCTGCACGAAGCCGAGCTCGCCCCACGTTGCGATGTCGCGAGGCAGCTTCGTTGACACCATCGCGTCGGTGATGCCCGGCACGCGGGAGCCGATCCATCCCACGGCGACGAGCGCGCCCGTGGGGAGGTAGGGGCCGGCGGGAAGAGTCATCGCGTCGACCTCGCCCTCGTGCGCGTGCGGCGGGTGGAGAAGGACACGACGCCGTGCGTCACGATGCCCTTACCCGAGTAGTTGAGGTCTTTGCCCGTGGTCTGTGCGAAGGCGGGGCGGGCGAACGGCTGCGCGGCCATGCGCGAGGTGCCGCGCTCGACGTCGAGGCCGTAATCGACCTCGCCACCGCCGAAGCCGACGGTCGTGACAACGCGGTCACCGTAGCGCTCGGTCGTCTCCGAGATCGTGTCGTGCAGCGCCCACGAGCGCTTCGGGACGACCCGTTGCATCCGAGCGCCCATCGCGTTGCCGAGCTTGCTCATCGACGGTTCGATCTGGCGCCCGAGCTCGCCGGGGTCGAGTACTCGCGTGATGCGAATGCGTGCCGTGTTCGGCATGTCAACCCCTTCCCTCTACGGGCTCGGTATTCGGTGACGCGGCCCGTTTACGGGGCCGTGCGCGTCAAGGTCAGCGTAACGGATGCACGGCCGGAAAGCCCGCGCGCCATGCGCTCGCTCTCGCCGACCGTGTAGAGTGCCCCGCTGTAGTTGTCTCGGATGATGTCGTCAGCCTTCGCAGGAACGTCGCTCGGCACCCGCCCGGCGAAGTAGCGAACGGATCGCCACGTGTTCGATGCGGGATCAAACTCGCGACGGGTCTTCTCGATGATCGAGGCGGGGAAGTCGTCGAACGTGCGCGCGCCGACCGTGACGACCGTGGGGTCATCGATCTCGTCTCCGAGCGCATCGGTGGCGCCGCCACGAAGAAGCGCGGCGCGCGTCGTGGCGATCATACGGGCGACCACGGGAGAGCGTCGTCGAACGCTTCCGAGTTGACGTCGCGCGTCGTCGTGCGAGCGGGGGCGGATCCGTCGGGCATGAGCAGCGACTTCGACCGCCACGAGAGGCGACGGTACGCCTTGCGTGCGAGCGGGCCGAAGAGGTGCGAGTCGACGTTGCGATAGGTCGCGCTCTCGCCGTCCTGGGATGCCGAGGTGACGTCGGCACGCGAGAAGATGTCGGGGTTGTCGCGCATGAATGCAACTTGGTAGCACGTCATGAGCTTGAGAAAGTGCCGGTCGCGATCGGTGATGTCGGGGCGATCGATCGCTTCGATCAAGCCCGTGATCGTCTCGAGCGTCGAGGTGGCACGCGAGATCTCTTCGGCGGTGACGGTCAAGCTGACGACGGTATCCACGTCGCCTACGGTTGCCCACGGCATGATCTCTCCGATCGAAAGATGCGGGGCGACGACCCCCCGAAGAATCGTCGCCCCGCGCTTGAGTGGCCTTACTCGGCCGGCTTGGATCCCGTGACGTCCTCGTGCTGTTCGACGTCCTCGGGCGGGAGGTAGTTCACGGCACCCTCGGCGTCGCCGTCCTCGGCGACCACCTTCGGGGACTGTGCGCCGTCCTCGGCGACGTGCGCCGGGATGACCTCGACCGTGTAGGTGAGGATCCACGACGCGCCGTCGGGGTGCTTCTTCGCGCTCTTGAACGCGACGTCACCGGTCGGCCACAGGCCGTTGTCGATGGCGTACTGACGGGTGGCCGCCTTGTTGGGCTCGTGGTCGAAGCCGCCCGCCTCGGTGTACGGGTTGCGCCCCGTCTGATAGGGGTTGGGGCCGACGACGAACGTCTTCTCGTGCGTCGTGCTCGGGGCGTCCATGTCGGCGCTGCGCGCGGCGACCTCGACGTCATCCGGCACCTTCGGGTCGCTGACGTGCTGATCGGGCTCGACGCCCTCGCTCGCCTCGGCGTGCTCTTCGGGGGTGACGAGCTCTTCGCTCTCGTCGCCCGCCTGACCCGTGGGGGTCTTCGTCTCTTCGGTCATGGTGTCCTCGCTTTCGCGTCGATGGTCTGGCGAAGGGGCGGGCGCGATGTGTGACGACCGGCGCCCGCCCCGACGACTTACGCGGTGACGATCTCCAACGCGGCCCACGCCTTGACGTTGCCGAGCGTGAATGCGCGGCGGGCGCGCACCTTGAGGATCGTCTCATCGGTCAGCGCCGAGAGGCCGTCGCGGCCGTCGATGACGACCGACTCGACGCCCGAGCGCTTTCCGACGAGGGCGAAGTCGGGGTTGCCGAAGAAGAGCAGCGGGTTACCCGCGGTGCCCTTGACGCCGGCGCCGACGAGGGTTGCGCCCTGCGCTGCGCTCGCGGTGGCCGCCACGACGGCGCCCGACGACCACAGGAGCGGGTAGCCGAAGAGCGTGTCGGGGTCGCCCTGCCGCGGCGACGGGGTGAAGATCGGCGCGCCGGTCGAGTCCTTGATCTTGCGGATCGCGCCCTTGAACACCGGGTGCGCCACGAAGACGTTGCCGGGTGCGCCGTAGCCGGACCCCTCGATCTTCGACGCGAGATCGCTCAGCGCGTCGTAGGTGAGGGCCGCGATCGCCGAGGCGTAGTTCGCGTTCGCCGTGTAGCCGACCGCGGCGTCGGCCGAGGTGACCGCGCGATAGATCGAGGTGAAGGGAACGGTCGTACCGTTCGCCGCCGCCGACGTGCCGAGTACGGCGTTGTCGAAGAACACGCCGAAGCTCGAGGCCCACGAGAGCTTCTTCGCTTCGATGAGGTTCGCGATCTGGTCGTCGATGTCCTCTTCCGCGATGCGGAGGGCGGAGCCGAACTTGATCGCGGTGAGCAGCACCTCGTCGTTGGTCGCGGTGTCCTCGCCGTACGCCGAGCCCTTCGGCACGACGGCGACCGACATGTCGGCCATGCGGGGTTCGGTCTTCGTGGCACCGGACATCGGCACCGAGCGGAAACGGGACTCGGCGACCGAGTAGTACTCGATACGCCGGATGACGTCGGAGCCCTGCTCGTCGCGGAGCCAAGCTTCCATTGTGTTGCGTGCCATGAGAAGGCATCCTTTCGCAATGAGAGATCCGCGACGCCGGTAGACGTCGGGGCTCATCACGAGCAACCCCACAGCGCGAAGCTATGTTGCGCTTACGGTAGCACGACGAAGCGCCCCATGCGGAGGATCATGGGGCGCTTCGCGTGTCGGGGTGGCGAGCCCGGCCCGACGCCGGGGTGTCTGCTACCTGCCGAGAAGCTTCGCCGCGGCGAGCTCGGAGGCGCTCTTCGCCTTGCCGCGACGGCTCGGGCGCTCGCCGTCGGCATCGCGTTCACCGGCGACCGACTGGCGCTTCTGGCGCTTCTTCGCGAAGAGCTCGGCCCACTCGCCGCGAAGATCCTCGATCGCGTCGTCGATGCCGTCGAGGCCATCATCGTCGAGGTCGAGCTCGTCGAGGTCGAGAAGCCCGACGGCCTTCGAGACGCGCGCGGGGTTGACGCCGGCGGCGAGAAGCGCGGCCTTCGCCTCGGCCTTCTTCGCGCGAAGCGTCCCGGCCTTCTCGCCCTCGGCCTTCGCCTCGTGGCGGATGGTGTCGAGGTCGGGGCCGTCGTCGTCGTCGTCCTTCGGCTTGCTCTTCGGCTTCGGCTTGCGCGCCTCTTCGAGCTCGGCCTCGCGAGCACGCAACGCCTTGCGACGCTTCGCGCTCTGACCGTTCACCTTCGAGAGCTTCGCGCGCGTCGCCTTGAGCTCGGCGCGAAGCTCGTCGTCGGTCTTATCGGCGTCGGGGTCGTCGTCCTCGTCGTCGTCGTCCTCATCCTCGTCGTCGTCGTCATCGTCCTCGTCGTCATTGCTCGACGACGAGCCGGATGCCGACTTCGCGAAGCTCGTGACGAAAGAGGGAAGCTGACGCTCGCCGGTGACGAGCCATTCCATCATGCGCGGATCCATCGTGTGTTTCCTTTCGGGGGTGGTCAGTGTCAGACGAGTCGCATGCCCGGCCAACGCGCATCGAAGCGCTCGGCGAGTTCGTTCCGGTGACCGGTGGAGAGCAGCGGAGCGCCGCCGCCCCACTTGTCAGCGACGCTCACGGCATAGGCCGTGTCGTCGGTCACGAACTCGTGCCAGAGGCCGCCGGCGAAGTCCATCTCGACGTAGGTCGTACGGGTGTCGCCGGGCTTCTTGTAGCCGAATACCTTCATGGTGTTCTCTTCTCTCTCATCCTCGATCACGAGGGGCGGGGCAGGGGGTGCGGGGATACTCGGGGCGGCGCGGAAGATGTTCGGGATCCGGTAGTGCCACGCCTCTTTGAACTTAAAGCCCTCGGGCTCGAGGCCGTACCGCGCGGCGTTCGCCTTGAGCCAATTCGAGCGGGCCGACCCCATCGTGCCGATGCCGGGGCCGCCACTGTCAGCGAGGTCGACGGCGCCGTAGTACCCCTGCTGGATCTCGTGATTCGAGGTCTTCGGCTGCGCGACCGTGCCGAGGCCGCTATGGCGGACGTACCGCTTACCCTTCCACCATCGGACATCGCCGTAAAGGCCGGATCCCCACCATTGGACGCTGTAGCGCGACAAGAAGAGGGTCGTCTGCTCGGCTTCGGTACGGATGCCGCGTTGCGTATCCGAGCTATCGAGCACGAGATGCACACCGAAGAGGCGACGAAGATCGGCGTCGAGGCGGGTGAGACAGTAGAGCATCCACGGCGTCAGGCGCGTCGTCGTGCCCGGCCAATAGACGTACTGGATGCCGCCCATGTTAGCTCTTCCGATCGGGGGTCATGCTCGGGATCGTACCACTCACGGCCGACCGCGCGTCGGGAACTCGCCCTTGACGATCGAGCGGCGGGCGAAGGCGATCACGCTCTTCGGCGCATCGACGCCCTTCTTCACGAGGCGATCGGCGGCGTCGATGCGTACTTTCATCGACTCGCTCTCGAGCGAGAAGCCGCGAAGCACCGAGCGGTCGGCCTCGCGGCGAAGGGCGTCGGCGTAGTCCTTCGAGAGCAGCACTTCGACCGTGCAGCGACAATGCGGATGCCGCGGCGGCGTGAGGATCGGCTCGGAGCCGGTGCGCTTCCCGTACGAGATCCCGCCGGGGAACGGCTTGCCGGGACGGGCGACGCGGCCCGAGTAGGCGAGGCATTGCACGCATGCGTTCGTCTCGGCTACCCACACGGTCGGCCGGTCGGCGGCATCGGCAACGGCGGTCGTGCCCGCGTTGCCGGCGTGATTGACGAGCGTCACGACATCGCGCTTCACGGCGTTCGCCGCCGCGAGCACGGGTGAGACGATCGCGGCGAGGTCGCCGACGCCGGCACGGGCGAGCGCGCGCGCCTTGACGAGTTCCCCGGCGATCGTCTTCTCGGTCGCCTTCGCCGCGGCCACGAGCTCGCGGGGTGGCTTGCGCGGGACGCCCTTCGGCTCGCCCTCGCCGAGCATCTTGACGGCGTCGCTCACGCCGATGTCGAACGCCGCGCCGACGGCCGCCGCGAGATCCTTCCCGATCGACGGCGCCACGAGCGCGAGCACGCGGGCGCGTAGCCTCGGGTCTTCGGCGGCGAGCATGCGGCGAAGCTCATCGACCGCGTCGAGAAAGCGGGAGACGCGAGCCACGCCGAGCACTTGCCGCTCGAGGCGGGCGAGCTCGACCTCGGCGCTCATGCCGCGGCGTTCTCACGCATGATCGTCGCGGGGTTCGTGACGACGCCGGGGAGAGGGGCGACCGGTACGAGCGGGCCTTCGCTGCGCGCCGCGGTGAGAAGCTCGGGCAGCATGTCCCGGATCTCTTCGTCGGTGATGACGCCGAGCGTCTTCGCGGTGCCGAGCTTCCCGAGGGCGTCGGCGACGATCGTGAGGATCTCGGGGGAGAGCGCGGGCTCGCCTTCGGGATACCACTCATTGACGAGCTCATCGGCGTACCCGGCCTCGCGAAGCGCCTGGCGCACCGGCACGCCGGCCTTGACCTTCGCCGACACGAGCTCGAGGCCGTCCTTATCGGTCGACGTCTCGCTCGGGTTGAACGTCACCGAGACGCGCCCCTCGAGGCCGCCGAGCGCGAGCATGGTGTCAGCGATGTCGCGGAAGAAGGCCTCGGCCTGACGCTTCACCTTCGCGGCCGTGCGATTCGCGCGCCCCTCGGCACGGCGGCGACTCTCGCCCGACGGCTGATTGCCGCTCATGTCGAACTCGAAGAGGGCGATGCCGGTGGCGACGGCCATCCCGCGCACGTACCAATCGAGGTTCGCGAGGAACGGGTCGGCCGACGCCGACTCGAAGGTGCCGACCTGCTTGACGCCTCGGAGCATCGCGATCGCGCCGGGCAGCGAGCGCACGCGCTTCGCGGTCGTGGCGGTCGTCATCCCGTCGCGCTTGCCGGCGGGCGTGTCGGGGCCGTCGGTGCCGAAGTCCTCGTCGATGTCGTCGTCGACCTCACTCGCCGGGTCGAGCAGCGCCCATCGAGAGGGCAAGCCCTGCGCGTCCACGTTGACGAGGTTGTTCGCCGAGATCTTCGTGATCGCGTCTTGGAAGCCCCATGCGCGCCGGTGCACGGGGACGCCGTAGGGCTTGCCGCCGACGGCGAGGTGCTTGATGAGCATGCGACCGCCATTGTGGAAGACCCACGCATCGACGTCGTCTTCGTCCTCGTCGATGTCGAGCTCGAAGTCGAGAGCGTCGTCGCCCTTCTGCCCGAGCCGCGAGATTACCTTGACCGAGGCGTCGTCGTAGTACAGCACGCCGCGCACGCGGGGCGCCTCTTTCGTCCCGGCATCCCACACGTGCAACCCGAACTCGGGCGTGCGCTGTGTCTTCTTGTCGTAGATCACGATCGTCGAGAGCGGGGAGGATCCGAGCGTGGCGGCCGTCTCGATGATCGCGACGCCGTCTTCGTCCTCTTCGCTCGGGTCGATGATGACGTAGTAGTCACCGAACATGCACGCCTTGCGGATCCAATCGGCCGACTCGTCGTCGATGTCGTTCGCATCCATCCACTCTTCGAGCGCCTTCTTCGCGCGGGCCTCGGGCGCGGTGATCGATGCGAGTTCGACCTTGTCCGAGATCACGTCGATCGGGATATGCGCGAAGCTGACAGGGGCGGCGACACTCTGCTCGACGATGCGCTTTGCGACGGTCGACCCCGCGAGTTCGGGCGCCATGCCCTCGCCGTAGAGCTTCGCGCGCTTGTACTCGGGCGCCTTCGCATCCATGACGTGCAACGCGCGAGAGATGTCGCTTCGGATCGCGGAGAGTGTTTCGGGTGCATCGGCCATAGCTCGCATGGTAGCATCGTGCGCATCACCTCCCCCGGTGACACGATCTCCCGCATCCCCAGTGTGCGGGCGTGACGAAGGCCCGGCGTACCGTCCCCACGGCGCCGGGCCTTCGTGTTTCCCCAGTCTCGCGCCCGCATCTCCCCCAGTGAGTGCAGACGTCGAGAGTCTTACGGCCGGAAAGGCCCGTCACACTCGGGATGCGCGGGATCCGGCACCGAGATCGTGAAACAGTATTCCCACCAGCACGAGGCGCCATCACCGGCGTCGACCGCGCCCGCGGGACACTCGAAGGGTGCCGGGGCAGGGGCGGGCGCCGGTGCGGGAGCGGGTGCCGGGGCAGGTTCGGGGGCGGGCGCCGGTGCCTCTTCGACCGGTGCGGGCGCCTCGACCACGGGCGCGACGGGTGCCGGGGCGGGCGTCTCGACGACGGTCTTCTCGAAGACCTCGCCGATCTCCCCGTAGAGGATCTCGGTCGAGGGCGTGAAGGTGGACTCGGGAGCGGGGGTCGACGACGCGGCGGATGCCGAGAGGGCGAGGGCCGCGACGACCGCGGCGGCAGCAACGGCGGCGATGCCACCGGCGATGTAGTTGCGCTTCGTGTTCATGGGATAAGCATGACACGAGTTCGGCTGTTAGTCAACTATTAGCCGAAGATCACGAGTAGGCCACGCTCTCGCCGCCGGCCTTCGTGCGCTTCCGAGGCGTCAAGAAGTAGCGCACGGCGGCGCCGACCGCGTCGACAAGGTCGTCATGCGGGGCGCGGGGGAAGGCGACCATCTCGCCTTCGACGTCGGTCATGCCGCTCGCGTGCTCAACCTTCTTCGTCTGATAGAAGTGCAGCGCCGCCGCGGCGCGCACGTTCTTCGACGCCGTGCCGGCGGGATGCGCGATGACGCGCACCGGCATGTCGTGAAGGATCTCGAGCCACAAGTCACCGCCTTGATTCGTCTCGATGCGGACGATGACGACGTGACCGCGGGCGAGCGCACGCTCGACGAAGCCGAGCACGACCCGGCGGATCTCTTTCCCCGAGAGCTTCACCTTGCGCACCTCGAGTACGCCGACCCGACCGAGACGCCTTGACCATCCGACGGCCGCGATGCCCGTGAAGTCGCTCGAGTCCTTCGTCGTGACGGCCGGGTCGATCTCGATGACCTCGTGCGTGATCGCCTCGGCGAGCTCGTCGGTCAGCGGCCGGAAGTCGTCGAACGTCCAATAGTCGCCGTCGGCGCCGAGCGGATCATTCGCGTAGTTCTTCGCGTATTGCCGGGTGTGCTCGATCGAGAGCAGGTAGTCGAGCGGCCACTTCGACGGCCACGCGCTGCGCCTCTCGCCGTCGGGGTCGATGAGGATCGGCAGCCAATGACGGGCGACGATGCGCTCGTCTCCGACCCACGTCGAATCGACACCGGCGCCCGGCTCGGGGCGCTCGCCGCGGTTCCACTTCACGACCTGATGAATGATCGAGTCGAGCATCGTGACCGTGCCGACGATGACGACGTGCGCGCGAATGTTGAGCGGGAAGATCGTCGAGGTCAGCGTGTCGAGGCGCTTCTTCGCGAGGCCCGACGAGTAGCGGCCTTCGTGCGGCTCGATGTCGTCGAGGATGATGAGATCGGGGCGGGCGTCCCCCACCTTGAGCCCGAGGTTCGACCCGTCCATGCCGGCGGCGGCGAAGACGAAGTCGCTCTTCGAGTGGTACAGCGAGACGCGGTCAGCCTCGGTCGTGCCGCGGCCACGAGTCTTCGGCATACACAAGTCGGGGTAGTCGGCGCGGATCAAGGCGTTGTTGTCGAGCTCGCTCTTGAACGTAGCGAGGTGCGTCTCGGCTTGCGTGCCGGTGTCGGCGAACGCCGCGGCGAAGCGGACGTGGCCGTGCGCGGCGGCCCACATCGGAAGGATCGTGAAGTGCCACGTCGACTTCCCCATCTCACGCGGGGCGATCTCGGCGCGGCGATCGGCGGCCGGTTCGCTGCGCGTCATCCACGTCTTCGCTGACTCGGCCCAAGCGTCGTGCACCTCGGAGAGCGTGACGAGCCCGCTCGCTTCGTCCTCGAGGTGGCGCGAGAGGTAGACGAGGGCGAAGAGCATCGGATCCTCGCGCGTCTCGCGGATGCGGAAGGCCGAGATGATCGCCTCGTCGGCGCCTTGCTCTCGGAGGGCGA
>Ga0157370_10001085_pt1 | contig 34081 bp, 28 predicted proteins | sample C35metaG_FD_113463 | JGI IMG/M metagenome (GOLD analysis project Ga0157370, IMG submission 113463) | Corn rhizosphere microbial communities from Kellogg Biological Station, Michigan, USA - C3-5 metaG | ecosystem: Host-associated > Plants > Roots > Rhizosphere > Soil | place: USA: Michigan... | reverse complement strand
TACGAACTTTTCGTTGGCTGGGCTCTTGATGGACTGGAAGTAAGTCCAGCAACCAAGCTGGCCGACCAACTGGCTGGCTGGGAGACCGCGGAACTCGTCTTCGGAGACGGAGAAGCTGACGACCGGGCAGGACTCGGCGTCCAGACCAGCGGCGGCGTATTCCTTGAAGAATGGAACGTTGGTGTCACCATTGAGGGTGCTGATGATGCAGGCATCACCTGAAGCGGCGAACTGCTTGATTTCAGCAATGATTTGCTGATAGTCGGTGTGGCCGAATGGAGTGTACTTACCAGCGGAGATGATCTTGCCGCTGGCATCCTTGGTGAAACCACCGCCGATGTTTTCGAGTGGCACGCCCTTGCTGAGGAGATACTCGAGCAGGATCAGGTTGGTCGTTTGTGGGTAAACGTAATCGGAGCCGATGAGGTAGAACTTCTTCTTACCTTCCTCGAGAAGGTAGTCCACAGCCGGAGTGGCCTGTTGGTTTACAGCCTCAGCGGTGTAGAAGATGTTTGGCGACATTTCTTCGCCTTCATATTGCACCGGGTAGAAGAGCAGGCCCTTTTTCTCCTCGAATACCGGGAGGACGGACTTGCGACTGACGGAGGTCCAGCAGCCGAAGGTGACTGCAACCTTGTCCTGATCAAGAAGCTGCTTTGCCTTTTCTGCGAAGAGCGGCCAGTTGGAAGCTCCGTCTGCGATGACGGGCTCGATCTTCTTACCCATCACGCCACCCTTGGCGTTGATTTCGTCGAAGGTGAAAAGGAGAACATCGCGGAGGGAGGTTTCACTGATGGCCATGGTGCCGGACAGTGAGTGAAGAACGCCGACTTTGACCGTATCTTCGGCTTTCGTCTGGAGGGTGGCCCCACCGAGGGTAAGTGCGGCGATGGCCACTGGGAGGAAACGTGAGATCATTGAATTGGAGAGCTGGTTGTGGTAGGAATTGCTATATTTGGACAAAAAAAAGGGAGGGCGCGATGAAGTGAATCTATCGAACCCTCCCTTGGAATCGGAGGTTCTTGTGAACCCGTAAGTCTGATTAGAACTTGAGAGTCAGGCCCAGGTTGGCAGTGAGGAAGTCACCTTCTTCATTGTTCGGGATGATGTCCTGGTCGGTCACGTAATAGGTGAGGCCACCGTGGATGCTCCAGTCGCCGACTGGCTTCATGAAGGCAAGGTCATAGCTGGCGGTGACTCCGATGGAGCCGTAGCCGAAACCATCTTCAGATCCGCCGTGGAAGTCATCCGTGAGGAAGTAGGCCACGTTGAATGGGAAGGAGATGGTCACAGGACCTGCTTCGATGCTGTGGGAAAGGCCGAGAACGAGAACTGTTCCTTCGTCGCCAAAGGCAGCACCCTGATCGAGGCGATTGTGGACGGTGAGGGTAGGATTAAGGAGGCAGGCGTAGCTGAAGGTGACGTCGAGGATGTCCTCGGTGTCGGAGCCATACATCCAGTTTTGATAGGTCACCTTGGTGGTGAAGTCACCAACAGTGTAGGCAAGGCCAGCCCACACATCGACTTCCTGGAGGCGGCCACCGATGGCGGAATCACCACCCTTGGAGGAAGGAACCACGTCCCACCATGTGCCGAGCGTAGCGGTGAAGCCAGCAGGGAGAGCGAAGGCGAGTTCGAGGGATGGATTGAACTCAGGCTCGGACATGCTGTCTCCGTCCGCCCAGACGTCGGAACCGTAGGAGATGAAGTGGGTGTTGAAATCGAGGTTGAGAACACCGGAAACCACATCCTTCTCAACAGGAGCAGGAGCTGGTTCGGTGGTGCCAGCGAAAGCGGTGCCCGCGGTAAGGGCCAGTGCGATCAGGGGCGATTGAATCAAATTAAGGCAGTGCTTTTGTTTCATGTTTCGACTGTTGGATTATGGAGGTGTTGAGCAGGTTGGCTGCTAAGTCTCGAAAAGCGTGATTCATGCCACGCATGAAAATATCTTACTGAATTTTAAAAATATATAGACATGAGAGGCCGTCGGCGACGTTGGAGGGTAGTTAACTCAAAACAAGAGCGACGACCTTTTCAGGCCGCCGCTCAGAAGGGGGGGAGAGTCTATAATATTGATTAAATCAAACGGTGAGGAACTCCTTAACGATGTCTTCACTCAGGTCACTCATCTTACCTGCGGCGCCTACCGCCCCGCGCTCGAGAATGGCGAAGTCATCCCCGAGTTCCTTGCAAAAATCCAAGTACTGCTCGACTAGTAGAATGCTCATTTTCCCTTCTGCCCGCAGCATTTTGATGGCGTCACCAATCTGATCGATGATGTTTGGCTGAATGCCTTCGGTCGGTTCGTCCAGAATGAGGAGTTTTGGTTTTGTCAATAATGCGCGGCCGATGGCAAGTTGTTGCTGCTGCCCGCCGGAGAGCATGCCGCCTTTGCGATGGAGGAATTCCTTAATGATAGGGAAAAGGGTGTAGATGCGATCCACTTCTGCCTTATCAATTTTCTGACCACGTGCCTTGACTCCGATGAAAAGATTCTCCTCCACGGTAAGTAGAGGAAAGATATCACGGCCTTGCGGGACATATCCCAATCCTCCGAGTGAGCGATCTGCCGAGCCTAGCTTTGTGATATCTTTTCCTTCGAGGATGAATTTTCCTGAGTCTGTGGGATAGAGTCCGGTAAGGGCCTTCAGAGTGGTGGATTTCCCCACGCCATTGCGGCCCATGAGGCAGAAGACGGACTTGGTTCGGATCGTTAGATTGATGCCGCGGAGAATGGCGCTGCCACCGATGGAGACCTTGAGGTCCGAGATGGCGAGTGATTCCTGCGTGAGGGTGGCGGTCATGAGTGAAAGTGCAGGGTGGCGGGGTGGATGGAACTGCGGACGGAGAATTCAGTTAGGCGGCCTTTGATTTGCGACCCAGGTAAACCTCGATCACCCGTTCATCGGATTGAACCTTATCGACGGGGCCTTCACAGAGGACGTGGCCCTGATGGAGCACGGTGACTTTCCTGCCTTGGGAAATCTGGCGGACGAAGGTCATGTCATGCTCGATGACGATGATGGTGTGCTTTCCTGCGAGGGAGAGAAGGAGTTCACCGGTGCGGTAGGTTTCCTCATCGGTCATGCCTGCGGCGGGCTCATCCACTAACAGGAGGCGTGCTTCCTGGGCGAGGAGCATGCCGATTTCCAGCCACTGCTTCTGGCCGTGGGCGAGGATGCCGGCCTTGCGGTAGGCGCTGTCCGTCAGCTTGATGATCTTGAGGATGTCCGCGATGCGGTCCTTTTGATCGGAGGTGATTTTTCCGAAGAGGCTGTGCCAGATGCCGCGTGATCCTGCCAGGGAAAGGACAAGGTTTTCGTAAACCGTGTGATCGTTGTAAACGGTGGGAGTCTGAAATTTCCGCCCGATGCCGAGGCGATAGATTTCGTATTCGTTCATCTTGAGCAGATCATGCTTTCCATCGTCCCACTTGAGGGAGCCGACGTCCGGTTTTGTGCGGCCGGTGATGAGATCGAGGAAAGTGGTTTTGCCCGCCCCGTTAGGCCCGATGACGGTGCGGAGTTCGCCTTCGTCCAGATAGAAGTTGAGGTCATTGATGGCCTTGAAGCCATCGAAGGAGCGGGTCAGGCCTTCTGCGGCGAGCAGGAACGGCTTTTGATTGTCGTGAAGCGGGGAAATGATTTGTTCCATGACGGAGTGGAAGAAAGGTGTGAGGAAAAGGGTGATCAGGCTTCGGTTGCGGAGGGATCCGGTGTTGGCTTGATCTCGGGTTTCTGCGGAGGGGTGGGAACTTCCGATTCCTCACGGCGCTTCAGCTTCTGGATGACGGCTTGAATTTGCGCAGGGAGGCCGACGATTCCCTTCGGCATGAACAGAACGACGAGGACGAAGGCTCCGCCTAGCAGAAGTGGCCAGAAATCCGCCGTGGCGCCACTGGAGGCCCAGCTTTTCGCCGCATTCACGGTGATGGCTCCGATGACCGGGCCTACGAGCGTGCCGCGTCCCCCGAGGGCCACCCAAACGACGGCCTCCAGGGATTTCTCGGTGGTCATTTCGCTCGGGTTGATGATGCCCACCTGTGGAACGAAGAGAGCACCGGCGAGGGAGGCGACAATGCCACTGATGACGAATACGAAGAGCTTGTAGTTCATCGTGGAGTAGCCGGAGAAGAGCACGCGGTTTTCCGAATCCCGGATGGCGCGCTGGATCAGGCCAAAGCGGGAATTCGTCAGCCATTTGCAACCGGCGACGACTGCCACGAGCAGGACGGCGGTGGCGATGTAGAGTCCGCGCTGGGTGGAGGCGGTGCGAAGATCGTGGCCGAGCAGGGTGCGGAAGTCCGTGAAGCCGTTGTTCCCGCCCATGAGGAGTTCGTTGCGGAAAAACAGGAGTGCTGCGCCGTAGGTGAGCGCCTGGGTGAGGATGGAGAAGTAAACTCCCTTGATCCGCGAACGGAAGGCGAGGAAGCCGAACACGTAGGCGAGGATGCCGGGGACCAGGATGATCATCAGCAGGGCGAAGGGGAAGCTGGTGAAGGGGGTGAAGAAGGAGGGCCACTCGGTGCGGCCCACCATGCTGAGGAAAGTCGGCACGGTATCGCCACCGATCATCCGCATGAGGTGCATGCCCATCATGTAGCCGCCCAGGGTGAAGAACAGCGCCTGCCCGAGACAGAGTAGGCCGGTGTAGCCCCAGAGGAGATCGATGGAAATGGCGAGGATGCCGTAGCAGAGATATTTGCCCCAATTCCCGAGCGTGAAATTGGTGATGTATCCGCAGGCGTTGAGCGTGGGCATGATGACGACGAGAAAAACCGCGCCGGTAATGAGGATGGGCAGGTGGATCCTGCTCGTGAAGGGTTGTTTATTCATCGATCAATCAAGGCTACGGGAACGGGTGACAAAGAGGCCTGCTGGACGCCACTGGAGGAACAGGATGATGAAACCGAGGACGAGGATCTTACCGATCACCGGGTTTCCGAGGTATTGCTGGAGGGATTGGTCCGCCATGCCGATGCCGAGTGCGCTGATGACGGTGCCGAGGATGTTGCCCACGCCGCCGACCACCACCGTCATGAAGGAGTCCACAATGTAGAGTTGGCCCATGGAGGGGCCTACGTTTCCGATCTGGGAAAGGAAGGCTCCTGCGAGGCCTGCGAGACCGCAACCGAAGGCGAAGGTCATGGTATTCACCCGCTCGGTGCGGACGCCCATGCAGGCAGCCATGTTCCGGTTCTGCATCACGGCGCGGATCAAAAGACCGAGGGAGGTTTTATTGAGAACGAGCCAAGTGACGACGATGATGAGGACTGCGAAGCCGATGACGAACACGCGGTTCCAGCCGAAGACGATGTCATTCACCGTCCAGTTTCCCGAGAGCCAGAGCGGGCTGGTGACCTGCACGTTGTTCGAGCCGAAGATGAATTTCAGCACCTGCTGGATGACGAGCGAGATGCCCCAGGTGGCGAGGAGGGACTCGAGCGGGCGTTTGTAGAGGAAGCGGATGACGGAGCGCTCCAGAAGAATGCCTACCAGAGCTGCCACCAGGAAGCTGGCGGGGATGGCGAGGATGAAGTAGGTGTTCGCTCCTCCCGAGAGGTGCAGGCCGGGAATATTGATCGGGATGCTGAAGGGGGAAAGCTTGAGGCCGTTGGCAAAGAAGTTCTGAACGACGTAGGTGGTGTAAGCTCCGATGGCGATGAACTCACCGTGGGCCATGTTGATAACGCCCATGAGGCCGAAGGTGATGGCGAGGCCGATGGCCACCACCAGCAGGACGGAGCCGAGTGACAGGCCACGGAAGGAGGTGCCTGCTGAATTGATGAATGAGATGTGAGAATCGATGGCGGTGATTGCCAGGGTGGATGCCTCGATCGTTTCCTTATCTCCGGCAGCCTGTGCTTCCTTCTGGATCGTTTTCACAATGTCCAGTGAAGCCAGCGGGGTGATTTTCCTGATGGTTTCCAAGGCGGCCAGCCGTTCCTCCTTGCTGGGGGAGCGGAGTTGGATGATGGCGATGGATTGGGTCAGTGCCTTGATGGCTTTGGGATCCTTTTCCGTTTTCTGAAGTTCCAGCAGGGCCGGTAGTTTCTCCATTTTCTGGCCCACGGAGGCATCTTCAATGGCGCGCACGCGTTTTTCCAAATCCGGGTCTGCCAGGGCGGCGAGGTCCGTCACTTCCTTCATCGCCTTACGAATGCTGGAGCTGGTTTCTGCGAGTTCCAGCGTTTTCGGGTCGAGGCGGAGGGGGGCGCCTTCCGGAGTGATGAGCGGGGTTTTATCCGCTACTTTTTCCAGTGTGGTGGTGCCTGCTGCATCCGGTTTTCCAGCGAGAATCACGGGAATTACGGCTTCCGTAGCATCCTTGTAGAGGTAGATGCCGCCGCTCTTCCACTTGTCTATCAGGTCCACCACTTCGGGGGTGGGAGTGGATTTGAGGGAGAGGATAAGCGTTCGCTGATCGCTGGCACTGGTGGATGCGATGGCTTCAGCAAGGGTTGCCCGCACGGATTTTTCCTGCGCCTCTGTGGTGAAAGGCAGGAAGGCCAGCATCCCCGCGAGGATCGGCAGGCCTTTTGCCAGTTTCTTTACGACGGACCTTAGCATGGGTCATCTCAAGAAAGCATCGCCTATGCCATCCTGTTATGTAAATGGTAAGGCCTTGACGGTAAAAGGCTGTGGGCCGATTTTCTGCCTGCTCGGGCGGGCTTTGCCTGGCTGGCGGTAAACAGCCTTGTATAAGTGAATAGGCCGCGCACCGTGGGGCTTTCCCTCGCCATGACATTCCGCCGCCTGCTCGCCATTGTTGTCCTGTTTCTCGGCACTTTTCTTCCGGCGCATGCCCATGAGGTGAGTTCCGTGGAGTTTCAATTCGAGGCCGGGCCGGAGAAGTGGGTGCTGGAGGGGCAGATGGACATCGCCTACATGCTGCCGGAGACGCGGGATCTGCCGGGCTCCCAGCCACTCAGCCGGGTGGCGATCATGAAGTCCACGCCGGAGGAGTTTGCCCGCATCCGTCTGGAAACGGAAAAAATTCTGCGGAAGATGCTGACACTCACCTATCAGGGGCGGACCGTCCCTTGGCGGATCGAGTTCCCGGATTTCGATCACCAGCCGGTGGAGCTACCCAAGGAAACGGGAGACTGGGCCTTGCTCACCACCCGCATCGTGGCGGATGCCCTGCCGGGGCCGGGGGAACTGCGTGCCCACTGGAGCGAGGAGGAAACGGCGGAGCTGATCGTCACCGTGGGTGGCGGGCAGGATGTGCAACTGCTCAGCGCCGTGGGTGGGAGTGACATGGTGCTGGCCTCTCTGGGCAGCCCGCCGGAGCGGTTCCCCATTCTGGGATGGATCCGCATGGGATTCCACCACGTGCTGCCGCTGGGCTATGATCACATGTTGTTCATGCTGGGGCTTTTCCTGCTGTTGCCCCAATGGAAGCCGCTGATGGGGCAGTCCCTGCTCTTCACCATTTCCCATTCCATCACGCTGTCTCTGGCGGTGCTGGGGTGGATCAGCATGCCGGGGAAGGTGGTGGAAATCCTGATCGCGGCCAGCATTGCCTGGGTAGGCATCGAGAATCTTTTCGTCCACAAGCTGGGGCGGAAGCGGCTGGTCCTGGTGTTTCTATTCGGCCTGCTGCACGGGTTGGGCTTTGCGAGTGTGCTGAAGGAAAAGCTGGGAGACATCCCACAGGATAAAATCGTGATGCCCCTTTTCGGTTTCAACGTAGGGGTGGAAATCGCGCAGCTCACTGTGCTGACGTGTGCGTTTCTGGTGCTCTGGCCACTGAGGAGGTGGACGAAGCAATTTAAGATGGCAGGCTCCATTTTCGTAGCGTGTGCGGGGCTTTTTTGGATGGGCGAACGCTTGGGCTGGTGGGGTGCGTAATGCATGGTTCCGGGGGGATGTGCACGGACATGTCAGTGCAGGCGGTATGTGGTAAGAGTGATATCATTCTGATGGTAAGAGAATTACGTCACTTTTTTGGGTAGGTACGCTTACTGCGAAAGGGTGTGGGCATACCATGCAGCTCCATGAGCTTCGTGAAACTCCACCTCAAGTAATGATGAAAACCAAATCACTCACCGGCCTTGCTCTTGCCCTTGCCATCGCAGCATCCGCTCCAGCCGTTATGGCGGCTGAAAAAACAACGGCCACCACGACTGAAAAGACCACCACGACGACAACGGTGGAGAAGGAAGCCGTGCTTCCAGGCAGCATCTTTACCGTGGTCCGGGATGGCGCAAATTTCTCCATTCTCACTAAAGCGATCCAGGCTGCCGGTCTGGAAACCACGCTGGGAAGCAAGGGAAGCTATACACTCTTCGCCCCTACGGATGATGCCTTTACCAAGCTACCTGATGGCGTGCTCGCCACTCTTCTGCTCCCGGAAAACAAGGAAAAGCTGCGTGAGCTGCTGATGTATCACGTGGTGGCAGGAGCCATCCCATCCGCTACCTTTGTGGATGGTGAACTGAAAACCTCCAGTGCGGAATCCGTGAAGGTGGATGTGGATGGCACCAATGAGCCCATCGAAATCAACGACGCCAAGATCGTGAATGCCGACCAAACCGCTACCAACGGCATCGTGCACGTGGTGGACAAGGTACTGGTTCCCAAGTCCTGGGATGATTTCAAGGCGCTGAAGAAATAATTTTTCATAGTGAAGGGTCAGCGGATTTTCTGAATTTCTCGCTCGCCACCACCGGACGCCTCGCGAATACGAGCGAAGCGAAGGATAGCCTGCCACCCTGATTCAAACCTGCAGGCAAAGGCATCCCTGCCCCTATGCCCTCATGGATCTCTCCGTGGGGGCGTTTCCTTTTTTCCGGGAAGCCGCCGCTTGCATGAGCGACGTGACATGATAACCACCTTTTATGGCTGATGAAGAAGTGAAACCGAAACCCAAGGGCGGCTGCCTGACCCGGCTGGCTGTCTTTTTCATCCTGCTGACACTCGGCTCCTTCGCTGTGGCCCTTTATTTCGTTTTCCAACCCCAATCCTTAGCGGATGTGGATTCCGGCCAGGGGGAACCATTGCGCGATATCAGTGTGACACTGAAGGAGTCTCTGGAGCGGGGATTTCCTGTGACCTTGAAGGAAGGTGAGATCAACGCCTGGATCGCCCAACGCCTGGTGGCGAAGCAGGGCGGACTACTTTCCGGGGCCGCTTCCATCGATGCGGTAAAGGTGCGCCTAGAGGAAGGGGTGGCGGAGATCATCGTGGCGCGCACGGTTTTGGGCCATCCGCTGACGATTTCCCTGTATGTGAAGGTGGAGCATTCGGAAAATGTGGAGGGCTCACAGAAGGAACTGAAGTTCCAGGCTGGCCCCTATGACAGCGATTTCCCAAGCCTGCTGAAGGGCGGGCGATTCGGGAAACTGGTGGTGCCGCAGGGATTTATGACGCTGGTATTTCCGGAATATGAAAAGCTGGCTGCAGCCTTTGCTCCGGAGCTGGAGCAGGGATTTCAGGAAATGGCGAAGATCGAGATCCGGAAGGACAGGCTGATCCTCAATCCCATCCATGCCCAGGGTGCGGTGACGCTGCCCAGTTCGTATTGAAATACTTGCCTTATGCGCGGAATCCTTCTCTCCCTGCTGACTTTCTGCCTGCTGGCTGCGGCCGCGCCGGGGGAGGATGCGCCGCGTGCAGTGCCGGTGGCGGAGACTCCTGCGCCTGATGCGGATGCCGTTCCTGGGGGGCCGGACTTTTCAGGCGATGGCCTGGTGGTGAGCCGCTCTGAGCAATTCCGCGTGAAGGGTGGGGATGCGCTGGTGCGGGGCTCCGTGGCGATTCTGGCGGAAGAGGCGAAGACCGAACTGCTGGACCTCACGGAGGAGAAGGACGAGTGGCGGAAGCCCACGGGCAGCATTTACATCACCATCACGCTGCATGGAAAACAGGGCGATCCCATCCCTCCCCGGACGATGGTGACGAACCTCGTTTTCAGTGAGGCGGGCTACGAATTGCTGATCGATGTGCACCTCAGCCGGGGAATCGAGCAGGAGGAGTTCAAGCGGGAGATCACCACGGCCCTGATTTACGAGCGGGCCCTGCGGGGGAAGACTCCGGATGAGCATGAGGCCGCGCTCAATCTTCCGCCGTGGCTGGCGGAGGGGCTGCGTGAGGCCATTTCATGGAAGGCGGGGAAAAGTGATCGCCGCCTTTACGAAGGGATCTTCAAGCGTGGAGGGTTGTTCAAAATGGATGATCTTTTCTCCGTGGATGAAAAGGCCACCCAGGAGATGGATGCGGCCACGCGTGCGGCCTTCCATGTTTCTGCAGGTGCGCTGGTGATGGCGCTCATCGAGCAGCCGCAGGGGAAGAATGGCTTCCGGAGCTTCCTCAGGGAGGTGCCTGCCTATGAGGGCGAGATGCCTGCGCTGCTCCGCAAAAATTTCCCGGAGCTGAATCTTTCCGAGACCAGTCTGGCCAAATGGTGGGCCCTGCAACTGGCGAACAAGGGCACGGCCCCGATCACGGATGTGATGACCATCAAGGAAACGGAGCAGGGGATGGCGGAGTGCCTGCACCTCACGCTGCGTTCACCGGAGGGGACCTATGAGCAGAAGGAGCTGGCCTCCGCGTGGCAGGAACTGGCCTACATTTCCGTGCCGGAGCGCACGGAGGCGGTGCGGATGGCGCAGGATGGACTCATCCGGCTGAGCTACCGCTGTTTCCCGGCATCCCGGCCGCTGCTGAATGAGTATCAGTTGATCCTGGCTGCGCTGGTGCAGAACAAGACACAGAACATGGCCGGGCGGCTGGCCGGACTGGATGAAGCGCGGGTGGAACTGGTGGCGAAGGCGAACCGCATGCGGGACTACATGGATTACTTTGAAATCACCCGTGCGCGGGAAACCAGCGGCGCCTTCGAGGACTACATGCGTCTGAAGGCGGGGTTGCAATCGGTGGAGCGCCCCCGCAAGGATGCGCTCTCCCTTTATCTCGACAAGATGGATGCGCTGTTCAACCGGGGGCAGGAAAGCGCGCCAGTGCGGCAGGCGGTGAATCCTCCAGCGAATGAAGCGACGAAGGATATACCGCTGATCCTGCCCGAGTAATCAGGCGGCCTTCACTTCATCCCACGTTTTTGACCAGAGGGCCAGAGCATCGCCCAGATCATCGATGGGCTGGCAGCGGGCGAAGACTTCATCCTCCGGGAAGATGGCGTCGTTTGCGCGGAATTCTTCCGGCAGCAGTGGATAGGCATCCACATTCGGCGCGCGGTAGGAGATGCCTTCCATATTGATGGCGGCGTGCTCCGGCTGGGTGACGAAGTTGATGAACCGGTGGGCCAGAGGGACGTTTTTGGAATCCTTGGAAATGCACAGGTCATCGCAGGAAAAGGCGGACCCTTCAGCCGGGATCTGCACCTGGATGTCTGGATTCTCCTTCCCGGCTTCCAGCAGGTCTCCGGCGTAGCCTTGGACGAGGTGGAATTCTCCGGAGGCGAGGCCAGTCTTGTATTGCTCGCTGTCGAATTTGGCGATGTTTGCCTTCCAGCGGATCGCAACATCGCGCGCCTGTGCCAGTTGGTCAGGGTCTGTGGAGTTCAGGGAATGGCCCAGCGAGCGGAGGGCGGCACCCAGCACTTCCCGCATGTCATCCAGCAGGGTGATGCGGCCTTTCAATTCCGGCCTGTCCAGCAGGGTGTAGGAGGATTCCGTCCCCGGTGGCAGCTTGCTGCCCAGCCAGCCCAGACAGGTGCAGGCCATCATGTAGGGGACGGTGAATTCCATCTTCGGATCGAGGGCGCGGGCGAGGTAGGCGGGATCCACGTGCTTGATATTGGGGATCTGCGCGTGATCCAGAGGCAGGATCATTTTTTCCCGTGCCATGGTCTTGGCCATGTAGGAGGAAGGGGTGATGAGATCATAGCCGGAGGCACCGGCGGTGAGCTTCGCATACATCGCCTCATTGGATTCGAAGGTGTCGATGATGAGCTTGCAGTTGAACTCGTCCTGAAATTTTTGCGCCAGCCCGGTGTCGAGGTAGTCTGCCCATGTATAGAGCCGGAGGGTGGGTTTGTCCCGCTGGCCACAGCTGGAGGAGAGGGCGGTGGCAGCGAGGGCGGCGGTGCTGGTGGCTAGAAAGTAGCGGCGTTTCATGGCGTGGAGGCCACGATGAAAGCAGTTGCGTGGCCGGATGCGATGGAAATTTCACAAGCTTGCCGAGTGATGGAGTGAGGCTAGGGTATGCGGAAATGAGCCGTAGATCGAGAAGACGCCGGGCGGAAGGGAAGAAACCGTGGATGGTGAAGGCAGCCATCGCCCTCGCCGGGCTGGCGGTTCTGGCGCTGGTGGTGGGCTACGTCTCACTGAGCAGTTACCTGCATGGTGATGGCTTCCGGAAATTCCTCTCCGGGAAGGTGAGCCAGGCTGCCGGGGTGACGGGTGAGTTTTCTCCCTTCGAGTGGCACGGGATGGCACTGGATACAGCGGGCTTTGAAGCCGGAGGTGAGGGGCGCATCAAGTCCGTGAAAGCTCAGGGGCTTCATACGGAGGTGAGCCTGGGTGGGGTGAAGCGGGGCGTGTGGGAGATCCGGAACACGGTGATGGATCATCTGGATGTGTCACTGGATACGCAGGAGCAGACCGAGATCGAAAAGCCGGACCCACCTGCCGTGAAGCGGGCCAAAAAATCTCCATGGCTGCCGAATGAGGCGGAACTGACCAGTGTGGACCTGCGGGATGTCACGGTGCGTGCGCTCACCTCCAGCGGGCTGGCAGTGGCCAGTGGGATGCGGGTGAAGGCGGAGAAAAGCGGGAAGGACGCCTATCAGGCAGAGATTCGCGGGGGCGCATTCCATCTGCCATGGAAGCATGTGCCGGTGATGACGCTGGATCACGCGCGGGTGCGCTATCAGGATGGCGTGGCGTTTATTTCGGAATCCCAGTTGGATGCAGAGGGCGGTGGCCGGGTGGAAGCCAGCGGGGAGTGGGATACCAAGGCGAAGGTGCTGGACATCCAGGGGAATGCGGCGGGATTCCGCTGCGAGAATGTCCTCACAGGGGACTGGGCCAAGCGCCTGACCGGGGATGTTTCCACCACCTTCAATCTGCGGGGGAAGGATGGGAACCTCTTCTCCGATGGGCAAATGACCGTGACCAATGGCACGCTCACCGCGCTGCCGATGCTGGATGCGCTGGCGGCCTATGCGGATACCCGCCGCTTCCGGGTGCTGAATCTCACGGATGCCCACACCCAGTGGCATTGGGAAAAAGGCGTGCTGCGGCTTACCAATCTGGTGCTGGCCAGTGAGGGGCTGGTGAGGCTGGAGGGCACTCTGGAGATCCGTGATGGCAAGCTGGACGGGCATTTCATGCTGGGCATCGCTCCCGGTGTGCTCGCCTCCATTCCAGGGGCGGAGGAAGATGTTTTCCTGCCGGGTGAACGCTCTCTGCTGTGGGCGCCAGTGACAGTGACCGGGACACTGAAGGACCCGGAGGAAGATCTAACGGGGCGGCTGATCGCTGCGGCAGGAGCGCGGATGTTCGAGATCCTGCCGGAAACCGGAGCGGAGGCCCTGAAATTCAGCCGCACGGTCCTGGGAGATTCGGCGGACCGCACGATTGAGAAGGGCGAGAAGTTCCTGAAGAAGAATGAAGGCGCCATCCGCGAGGCATCCGGCATTCTGAAGGATCTGCTGGGGAAGTGAGTAAGAAGCGCGGACACTCCTGTCCGTGGGCTTTCGCTTAGTCAGACTGGCTTTGCAGCATCATGGCTTCGCCATGATGGTTGGGTGGCCGTTGATAGCGCCAGAATGCTTGCCTCACTTCCGAGAGGAAAGGGGTGCCTGATAGGAGGCATCTCCACTGCCTTCATGGCGTAGCCATGAAGCTACGGAAATCCGTCCATCCATCCATTACCCTAGGTAAATGGATGGATGGACGAAAAGACTCTTCTTGGTTTCGCGCCGCCGGTGGGTGGAACAGGGAGAAGAAAGCCTTTTCCCATAAGGCTTGAAGGGGAATTGATCTAGGTTAGGTCCGGATTGCTTTCCGGGAAAGGGAGATGGTGTGCATCATGAATGTTCATTTGAATATGGATCACAACACCTCAAAACGCAGTGACTATCTACCTGAAAGCATACCTCTCCCTATCAACCATGAAACGCTGGCCGCTGGAGCTGGTGCGGCTCCCCGGAGGTGGCTGAATCCATGGCGTCCCTCCCAGTTCATTGAATTCAACCCCACGAAGAATTTCATCCTCATGGGCGATTGCCACCTCACCCGTGGAGGCCTTACGGTTCTGGGGGGCTTCGCCGGAGTGGGAAAAAGCCGCGCCTCCTTGGCACTGGCCATTGCCGGGGCACAGGGTGTTTCCTGGATGGGGCATGCCATTCACAGCCGGTTCCGCACGCTCATCATCCAGTGTGAAAATGGTGCCTACCGTCTGAAGACGGAGCTGGGAGAGGCACTGGGAGGGGAAAATCTGGACGATTGGCTGCTCATCACCCCGCCACCCTCCTACGGTCTGGCCTTTCAGGAAGCAGGCTTCCGCGCGGAACTGCAGAAGCTGATAGGAGATTTCCAGCCCGGCCTCATCGTCATCGATCCATGGAACCGTACGGCGGATGGGGACAAGCAGGCGGACTACCGTGCTGCGCTGGACTTTGTCTTTGAATGCTTGCCGGAAGACCCAGAGGAAAAGCCCGCCATTCTCATCGTGCACCATATGCGGAAGAAGGCGATGGACTCCCAGCGCAAGCAGGGGCGGGATCTCCTGCACGAGCTGGCAGGCAGCTATCAGATCGGCAGTGCGGCCCGCTGTGTGTTCGTGCTGGAGCCTGCGAGCAATCATAGTGAGGACCAAACGGTGGTGCTCACATGCTGCAAAAACAATGACGGTCGCGAAGGCATGCCCTCCGCCTGGAAAAGGCGTAATGGTCTCTTCGATCCTGCAGGAGACTTCGATATGGAGGCATTTTTGGCAGATGGGGAATCGTCTGGCAGTCGGAACATTACGTTTTTTTCCGTGGCCAATGCCTTGCGCGGTATGTGCGGGGAAAAGCGGACCGAGGTCATTGCCCGTCTGGTGAAGGCTGGAGTCTGCGCCCGTTCCCGTGCTTATACGGTCATCAATGAGTATGCCGAAAACATTGTAGAAGATACTCATGGCCGCTTCTACTGGCGCGAGGATGACGCATGAATGCCCCTGTCATTTTCGTCCATCCATCCATTTACCTAGGGTAATGGATGGATGGACGGATTTCCGTAGCTTCACGGCTACGCCATGAAGGCAGTGGAGATGCCTCTATCAGGCATACCCCTTTCCTCTCGGAAGTGAGGCAAGCAGTATGGCCTATCAACGGCCACCCAACCCTTATGGTGAAGCCATGATGCTGCAAAGCCAGTCTGACTAAGCGAAAGCCCACGGACAGGAGTGTCCCCGCTTCTTAATTTTCGTCAATACCTTGCATTTATCTATCCGCATGCCTCTCGATCTAACGGCTCTCGAAAAAGTCCGCCATTCCGCCCATCGCATCACGGCCCGCTGCCCCGCTTGTGCAGAGGAGGGCAGGGATCGCACGGGGAACCATCTGGCCATCTTTCCGGATGGGAAATACGCTTGTGCCGCACACCCGGGGGAGGGGGATCACCGCCGCCGCATCTTTGCCCTCAAGGGAGTGCGCGAGGATCGTCCCCCGGATCCGCAGGCGTGCCGGGAGTGGCGTGAGGAACGCCAGCGGGAAAAGGCCCGTGTGGCTCTAACACAGTATGCCAGGGAAAAACGGCGGCGCATCATCGCCCGTCACCCATGGCACGCAGAGGCCGTGGGGCAGGACTCTCCCCAGCGGGTGGTGGAGGGGCCCCCGCGCTGGGATGCGCGGCATTTCCTGGCCAGTCTCTTCCAGCCGGGAGATCTGCTATGGACTGGGGAGACGCATCACAGCGGGCAGGAGGGCAGGCACGCGCAGCATTGGCAGACGTGTGCGGACTGGATGCAGATGAAGATCATGGGGCCCATGATCACGCCTGCCACCTGGCGGCCGGGCACCACCTCCCGCGCTGCGGGAAATGTGCTCACCGCGCCCTACACAGTGCTGGATTTCGATGGGTTCGATGGCATCGCCCCCCGGACGCCGGAGCAGCTCTATCAGCACGTGCTGGATTCGCTTGCCATGGTGCGGTGGCTGCGCGAAGGCCTGCACTGGAAGCTGGCCGCCATTCTGTGGACGGGCAGTAAGTCCCTGCACGCATGGTTCCACACCCCGGCCCCGGAGGTGCTGACCTCTTTGAAAACCGTGGCGGCTACGCTGGGAATGGACGCATGCCTCATCGGCAGGCCGGAGCACCCGTGCAGGTTGCCGGGGATGAAGCACCAGAAAACCGGCAGATACTCGCAGGTGTGGTGGCTGGGGTAATGTGGCGGCGGTTTTCAACCGCCATGCCATATCCATCATATCATTTATTGAACCGCAGATGGACACAGATAGACGCAGATGAAGAATGATTTTTTTAACCACGGATTTCACGGATTAAAGGATTGAAGACCCATGCTCCGGATCTTTCTTCAATCAGTAAATCAGCGTAATCAGTGGTCATCCCTCACTGGATGGCGAAGGGGTGGTCCCCGGACTTTTTAAACCGCTGATGGAAGAGGATTACTCTGATTACGCTGATGATAGACCTGTGCTCAGGATCTTTTTTTAATCCGTGAAATTCGTGGTCAATGATTTATCTTCCAGCCATTCGCGGTCTGGATTCTAACGATACCCGAAAAACCTGCGCTGCTTGATCATGGTGGCTACTTTTTCCGGGACAGCGGTTTCCCATGTCTCGTCTCCGGTGGCGATTTTCTTCAGCACATCGCGGGAGAATATTTTCAGGTAGTCATCATTGAAGTTATCCAGTGCCACGAAGCTGCCACGGTCCTGCAAGTAGCCGTAGAGCTTCCGCAGCTCCGGGGCCACGTCCAGATTCTCCACGGTGGTGAGTGCGCCTGTCTCCGCCTGCTTGAGCGGATAGACGTAGAGCTTGAGGTCATTTTTGAACAATCTGCCGAAGGACTCCAGGATGCCGCCGGGGAGCTGGGTGTAGTATTTTTCCTCAAACAGTTCCGTGAGACTTGGCGCACCCATGACGATGCCCACGCGCTCGCTGGTGCGCGATGCGATGTAGGCAGCCAGGCGGTAGTATTCGAAGTAATCGGAAATGAGCACCGTCATCCCGCACTCTGCCAGCAGATCCGCACGGGCCAGGAAATCCCGGCGGTCCACTTCCTGGCCGCCATTGAGGAGATTCCGCATGGTCAGCTCGAAGAGGGGCAGCACCTTCTTCCCTGCCACGGCGGGGTCTGCCTTGAATTTTTCCAGCGCGCACTGGAGCATGTCCAGATTCACATGGGTGGGAGGGCGGAAGCTGCCGCGCTCCACCAGCACCGCTTTTTTATAAAGTGCCTCGGAAGGCTGCAGCACCTCGTGATTCGGCCCAAACATGGCGGCACCACTCAGGCCCAACTGCACCAGCTTGAGGCTGATGAGGCGATTGTCCACCGCACGGAACTCGATGCCCCGGAACTCGATCACATCAATCTCGATGCGCCCGGTGGTCAGTTTGTCCAGCAGGCTTTCCACCAAGGCATCCGGTTCATGGTGGAGGAAAAACGCGCCGTAGAGAAGATTCACGCCCACCACGCCCAGCGCCTCCTGCTGCAGGGAGGCCTCCGTATCCAGCATGCGCACGTGGATCAGGATCTGGCTGGGCTCATCACGCGGGCGGGACTGGAATTTCACGCCCATCCAGCCGTGGCATTCATTGCCACCCCGGAAGCTGCGGGCCACCACCGTATCGGCGAAGGCGAAGAAGGCGGTGTTGTCGCCCCGTTTTTCACCCAGGCGCTCCACATTCAGCCGGAACTCCAGATCCAGCATGGCCTGCAGGCGGGCGCGGGAGACATAGCGCTCACCGGAGCCGTAGATGGCATCGCTCACCATCATGTCATAGGCGGAGATGCTCTTTGCCACCGTGCCGGCGGCTGCTCCCACACGGAAAAACCAGCGCACCACCTCTTGTCCGGCACCGATCTCAGCCAGCGTGCCATACCACCGGGGATCGAGATTGATCTTCAGGGCCTTCGAGTGGGTATCCAGAACGTCATCCGTCTGCGTGGGTTTCATCCCCGGCACCTAGCAATAGACAGGCCAGAAGAAGTGCCAAGTGATCGGTGAGCAGTGATCAGTGGGAAGAGGAACTGGAGCGCGGGATTCATCCCGCTTGGCTTCGCATCGCCATAGCTTTGGCTGATGGGGCGGGATGAATCCCGCGCTCCCGGTTACAAAAAAACCGCCGATTCATGCGGACTTGGGAAACGATCGGTTGAGATCTATTTCCCTCATCCGCATTCATGGCGGTTTATGATGGAGGGTGGCAGGGCGGATGGAATCCGCCGCTACGGGAGGCTACTCGCTCAGGCGCGCCGACGGCGTGCGAACAGACCGAGCAGGCCGAGGCCGCCAAGAAGCGTGATGGACGGCTCAGGAATAGGTAAGGCCACACCGAAATTCACGTCATCGATGAAATTGCCGAGTGAAAGATCGGAGCTAGCAGACGCAAGGGCCGTATAGGCAAAGCGATAATTACCGTTTGCTACGGATGTAAATTTATCCTGCTCATTATACAGTACCCATGCGGTATTGCCGGTGCTGAATGACTTTTGGTCCATCTGCACATCGTCGCCGCCTCCGAACACACCATCCTCACCGAGATAAGTGATGGTCACCTGAAGAGTATCAGTTCCAGCGCGCCCACGATGACGGAAGGAGTAATCCACCAGACCTGCAGCGTCGATGGTTATGTCTTGGTAAAGGGTTGCACTGGTCGTGGCATTGATTTCGGCGAATTGCGCTCCCTGTGGAGATGGGACCCCCGTATGCCCGCTTTGCCAGATTTCGATCCGGTTGTCCGCGGCGGTGGTCAGCCAGCCCATTCCTGTTGTCGTTTCCAGATATTGCCGCGACACAGTGGGAGACGTTCCGAACGACTGCTGATAGCCGTTTGGATTGGTGGTAACGTTGTATGCCGTATTGTAGCCTGACGAAAGAATGCTGAAGGCTTCGAAATTATTATTCACCAGGACGTTGGCCCCGTAGGCACACGGCAGAAGCAAAACACCAAGGAGGGGTGCTAATAAGTGATTGAATTTCATATTTTCAAGGCATGAAGCCTGTTTAGGGGTGAGCAGCGCGCGTATTTAAGGACGATTTTATTGAAAACAACAATAAAAATCACCCGGTATTGATGTTAAACTTTCGTTAGGAAAGGGTTTGATTTCCAGATAGGATCAAACCTAGACGATGTTTTGTCTAAAAAGTCTCCCTGAATCTCGGCCATGCGTCCCGCAGATAGAGGCCGAAGGGAATCCACCAGATAAGATCGTTCGTGAGGCACAGGACGATCGCCTTGAGCGGCCAGATACCCTGCACAAGAAGGACTGCCATGCCGAGGGGGCCCAGCACTTTTCCCAGCAGGCCCACTGCCGCCAGCAGCCAGCCATGCTCCGGCCTGCGGGCCACCTCCAGGTAGAGAATGCCGTAAACGCCCACGATCATGCCGATGCAGGCGAAGAGCGGGGGATGATTGAGCGGCTGCATCCCGGAAAAGCGGAAGAGCCACTGCGGATCCAGCGAGGAAACCATTCCCCAGCCGATGTTATAGAGGCCTGCGAGAAGGAAGGCGATGCGGTGAAACTTCCGGCGGGGGATGGGGGAGGGGTCCTGCGGCATGACGTCGGCTTCATCAAGGCTGCTCATAACCCACCACGCGAGCGGAAAGGCCGGAGGGAAGCTGGTTTCCAGGGAAGCTCACCCAGCCACTGCGTTCCGCCCGGTGGGGTACGTATTCCAGTCCCAGGGAGGAGGTGATTTCCTTGCCATCCAGTTCGCCGCTTACCTCTACCTCCACCGTGTTGGCCGCTTCATCCCCCAGATTGGCCACCTTGAGGGGAATGCGCACCTGTTCCCGGGTGACGAGCGGTTTTCCCATCGTCACGATCAGGCGTGCGGGCTGGTCTCCCGTGGAGAGAGCCTGCCAGATGAGGGAGGTGATGACGCCCAGCACCAGCAGCAGGCTGAGGCTGAAGACGGTCCACTCCAGAGCGTTCTTTTTCGCGGGTGTGTCTGAGTTCTGGGTCATGTCAGGAGGGGGTGGCGTCTTCATTGTTATCTGCATCCGGCTGGAGCAGGAGGCGTCCGGCGGAGGCACCCAGCATGGCTGGCACGCCCACCACGACGATCTGGGCGATGGAATAAATGGGGGCAGCCGTCTCCAGCCTGCCGAAGAAATACAGCACTCCGCCGGCAGCCAGCAGCGCCATGGCATAGGCCGTGAGCACATCCCGAATGGCGTGGGATTTCTTCGCCCGGTCCGCATAACGCTGCGAGCCGCGGAATTCCGCAAAATAGAGCACCCCCATTCCCATCATCAGGGAAACGCCCATGATAAGCAGCAGCCGCCACGGGGAAATCTCCCGTGCCAGCACGCCCACCTCATCCGTGGGGGCGATGTTGGCGGCGAAAAGCACCGCGCCACAGAGGGCGATGGCCGTCTGCCCGAGGTAATCATTTTCCCCGCCGCGCCCATCTCCGGCCATCCCGCAGGCATCATCCGCCTCCGTGGTGCCGAGTTGAGCCGTGCCCACCGATACGCCGATGGCCACCGTCATTCCTTCCATCACCACCCGGCTCACGATTTCTTCCAGTGAGAGATGCGTACCTACCCGCATCAGTAAAAACATCACCCCGGCGGAGAGCAGCAGCCCGATGCCCATTTCCTCCACGGAATCGATCACCACCTCGCGGAAAGTGGCATCCCGCCGCAGCCCGGCGTAGCGATTGTAGAGCATGAGCAGGCAGAAGGTGAGGGCCACATACCAAATCATCCGCGCCGGATGCATCACCAGTCCCGCCTCCCAGATCTCCATGGTATAGAGGAGCGGCAGGGAAAAGATCAGCCCGCCCGCGATGCCCCGCCCATACTCGCGGAGGGACTGGGGGATGCTGCGTTCGTGGCTGAATCTCATTGCTCCTTGATTATCATGCCTTCCTGCTTTTTAGCAGCAGCTTTCTTGAATCGTGCACATTGCTCCAGCGCACGGGGCATTCGACACGGAAAAATATGCAATCATCTCCGTAACCCATTGAAAACCGTGTGGCATGCCCTCTGCGATGGGGAAATGCATACCCGGCCTCTCCGGAAACCAATGACACCTATGAAAACAAAATCCATCGCTACCCTTTTAGGCGCCGCTGCCATTGCATTCGCCTCCACTTCTTGTGACTCGAAGAAGGAAGAAGTCCGCAAGGACGCCATCGAGACCAAGGCGGACCAACTGGAAAGCGCTGCCGATCAAACGCGCAAGAATGCCGAGGCCGCCGCCGACCAGACTGAAAAGCAAGCCTCCGACATGCGCAAGGGCGATACCTCCAAGGCAACTGAAGCCGCTGCCGACGCCAAGGAAGACGCTGCCGACGCCACCCGCAAAGAAGGTGAAAAGCGCGCGGATCAGTTGGAAAATGCTGCTGACGCCACTCGCGATCAGAAGTAACCCTTCTCATCCACAATCCTGATTGTGAGCCTTCCCTTGGTCCTGCCCGGGGGATGGCTTTCTCGTCCCCAAGTGGTGGAATTTTGCGGGTTGCAAACAGCCAGGCAGAGGGCTAGATTCTGCGTCCGCAGCGCTTCTTTCTCCTGCAGCGCTGCCAGATTTCAACCCAGTCAGATAACCGCCGTGGGATTTGTGGATGCTATTAAACGTTGGCGGCTGGCCAGACAGGGACTTTCCTCGGGAAAGAAGCGGCGGGTCTATTGCGCGAATCCCGTGATCCAGTCTCTGGAAGGCAGCTTATGGGTCAAACTGGCTCTCTACGCAGTCTTCGCAGTGATGACGGCCATCATGGTGCTGAAGGCCTCTCCCACCTCGTTCTTTTCCGATCAACCGATCAAGGGGCCCATCTATGGCTTCGTCATCGCACTCATGGCCCTGGTCATGTTTCAGGTCACCCTCCAGACGTCCTGCCGGAGAAACAGCCGGGTAGTGCTGGTGCTGGGCGGGCTGATTCTCCATCTGGTGGTGGTCAAGATCCTGATGACGGTGGTGGATAATCAATCGGATCTGGAAAGCTACCGCTTCCTCATCATCCCGTATGCGATGGCTCCCATGCTGCACGGCGTGCTGCTGGGCCGGGCGGCGGGTTCTTTTTCCACGGTATTCGTCAGCTTCGTGGGATGCCTCTTCGTACCACGGGCGGAGTTTTTGGATTACATGATTCTCAGTCTGGTCACCGGCATGACGGCCGTCCTGCTGTCCAATCAGGTCAGAAAACGCGGGCAGTTGCTGCGCGCGGGCATCTACTCCGGCTGCGTCACCGTGGCCCTCAGCCTCATCCTTGGGAAACCGGGCATCGCTTCCTCCATCGGGCCGAATGCGATGGATCATCTGCAGCTTTTGGGCTCCGGCAGTGGGGCGGCCTTCCTCATGGCAGTGATCACCGCGCTTTTCATCAGCGGTCTTCTCCCATTCTTCGAGGGGGTTTTCCACCTCACCACCGATATCAGTTGGCTGGAGCTCAGTGACTTGAATCACAAGCTGCTCCGCCAGATGCAACTGGAGGCCCCCGGGACATTCCACCACAGCCTCGTCGTCGCCTCCCTGGCGGAAGCAGCGGCGGAAAAAATAGGAGCAAATGCGCCGATGTGTCGCGTGTGCTCCTATTTCCATGATGTAGGGAAGCTCAAGAAGCCCGTTTACTTCATTGAGAATCAGCACGATGGCGCAGAGAATCCGCACGATTCCCTCACACCTACGATGAGCGCCCTCATCATCATTGCCCACGTCAAGGATGGCATCGATCTGGCGCTCAAGCACAAGCTCAACCCCCGCATCATCGAGGTGATCCAGGAGCATCACGGGGATTCACTCGTTTACTTCTTCTACCGCCGTGCCCAGGAGCAGAAGAAGGCGGAGCTGGAAAAGGTAAACCGCCAGCTTGAAAACCCGGAGGACCTTCCCGTGGTGGATGAAAAAAGCTTCCGCTACCCCGGCCCCCGCCCCCGCACACGGGAGAGTGGCATCATTTCTCTGGCAGATACCGTGGAGAGCGCATCCCGCAGCCTCCGCAAGCCCACCCCGGCCAAGATCCGCACCATGGTGGAAGACCTTGTCCGCGCTAAGATCAATGATGGTCAGTTGGACGATTGCCCTCTCACCCTACAGGAACTCGCCATCGTAAAAGAGAGCTTCTGCTCCACGCTCCGCAGCATGCTGCACAGCCGCATCGATTACCCGAAGGATAAGGAAAGCAAGGATGGGCGCAATGAGGACCGCGCCACCATCGTCCCCCGTCCCGCAGATGCCACCCGTGGCGGGCGTTCCGTTTCCGCCGCTTGAGGAAAAGCGCACCCATTTTTTAAAATATCCATGTCACTGGAAGTCATCATCGGCAATAATCAGGAGGCCATCGAAATTCCGGAGGCTTGGCTTACCGCGCTGGAACACATCTCCCATGAGGCAGCAGACCTCGCTCTGGAGCATGCCGCTCATGAGGACAGCCCGCTTTCCCTGCTGGCCACATTGGAAGTGGCCTTGGTGGATGATGAGACCAGCGATCAGGTTCACCGGGACTTCATGAATATCGAGGGACCCACGGACGTGATCACCTTCCACCATGGCGAGATCGTCATCGGCACGGAAGTGGCTCTCCGGCAGGCCGCCGAATTTGATGAGCCTTTCCCGCGCGAGCTCCTGCGCTACCTCGTCCACGGGCTACTCCACCTCTCCGGTCACGAGGATGCGGAGCCGGAAGAGCACAAGATCATGGAAGCCGCTCAGGAAAAAATCGTCGCCCACCTCTGGACGGCAGATCTGCGGGAACGCCTCGGCTGCATCTAGGGCACAGACATTTCCCGGCATGGACACCGCATCCCTCGTCTCCTCCATCGGCAGCCAGTTCGCCATCCCAGGCACCTTCACCCACGGGGAGGAAATCCCCACCGGCCATATCAATTCCACCTACCGTGCCACCTATCGTCAGGCGGATGGCACGCAGCAGCGCTACATTCTCCAGTCCATCAATCGCGCCGTTTTCAAGGACCCGTATGCCGTGATGCGGAATGTGGAGGCAGTCACCCGCCACATCAATCAGCGCGTGATCCTCCAGCAGGCGGATCAGGGCGGGCAAACGCTCAATCTCTTCCCGACTCGCAATGGCCAGCTCTGGATCGAGGATGATAACGGCAGCGTCTGGCGGTGCTACAACAACATCGAAGGGTGCCGCACTTACGACATCGTGGAAAATGAGCGCCAGGCATGGCAGGCCGCCCACGCCTTCGGTGCCTTCCAGCACCTCGTCAGCGATCTGGATGCCACGCGCATCACCGAGACCATCCCGGACTTCCATCACACCCCGAAACGCTACGCCCGCCTGCTGGAAGTCGCCGCCGCAGACCCTTGTGGCCGTGCCGCTTCCGTGCAGCCGGAGCTGGACTTCATCCGCCAGCGGGAACCAATGACGCGCCTGCTCATGGATCTGGCATCTGCCGGGAAAATCCCCACCCGCATCACGCACAACGATACGAAGATCAATAACGTGATGATCGATGAACTCACGGACGAAGCCGTCTGCGTGATCGATCTCGATACCGTTATGCCCGGCCTCTCGCTCTACGACTTTGGCGATATGGTGCGCAGTGCCACCAATCCTGCCGGTGAGGCTGAGACGGATCTATCAAAGGTGTTCATGCGCATGCCCATCTATCAGGCCTTGCTGGCTGGATACCTCACCGCTGCCGGCAGTTTCATCAATGAGACGGAAATCCAGCATCTCGCCTTTTCCGGAAAGCTGCTCACTCTCGAAGTCGCCATCCGCTTTCTAACAGACTATCTGGAAGGTGACATCTACTTCAAGACCACCCGCCCCGGACAAAACCTCGACCGCAGCCGCAACCAACTCCAGCTTCTCAGGAGCATGGAAGAGCAGTTGGTGTAATGCGTAGCTTCATGGCTACTCCATGAAGGTGGGGAAGATGCGCGAATACCAGTAAAGGTGGGTTCCCAAATGGACGATCACTAACGATTTTCCAGAACAAAACGCATTGTATCCCTTTCAGCAAGTGCAGCCAACCCTCATGGCGTAGCCAGGAGGCTACGTAGAAGAAAACTCACCCGGCCTTCACCAGCGTCATCACACACTCCAGATGCCGGGTGTGTGGGAAGAGGTCAAATGGCTGCACGTCTGCCAACTGATAGCCTCCTGCCACCAGATGCTTGAGATCCCGCACCTGCGTGGCCGGATCGCACGAAACATACACCACCCGTGCCGGGCCGAACTTGATGAGCTGATCCAGGAACTCCGGCGTGCTGCCCTTTCTCGGCGGATCAATCACCACGGCCGTCTCGTCTCCGGGGAAGCTGATTTCCGCGAAGATCGCCTCCGCGGAAGCCGTAAGGAACTTCGCATTCGTGATGCCATTCGCCTCCGCATTTTTCCTCGCCCATTCGCAGGACGTTTCGGAAACCTCCACGCCCGCCACTTCCCGAAAGCTCTTGGAGAGGGTGAGTGCGAACAAGCCGGAGCCACAATAGGCATCCACCAGATACTTCACATCGCCCACCGCCGCATGCTTCGCCACGTAGCCGGTGAAGGATGGCAGGATGAACGGATTGTTCTGGAAGAAATCTCCGGCCAGGAATTTGAATTTCAGCTCGCCCACTTCCTCGATGGCCGTGGCCTTCGGGTCGGTCTCCACCCGTCCCTGTGTGGCACGCAGCAGGATGGTGGCACCGCGCTTGTATTTGTGCGCCGTAGCCCGGATATTGTCACGGATCTCCGGCAGCACCGCATTGATCTCATTCATCGCGATCGGGCACTGCTTCACATCCACCAGGCGCGAGGTATTCCCCCGGAACCCGATGGCTCCTATCTCCCCATTGCGTGGTTGATCGAAGTGGGGAGTGATTTTCGAGCGGTAGTTCCAGATCTGCTCGGTGGAAAGGCAATGATTCACCGGATAAGTGATGCCCGCCATGTGCTGCATTAGCTCACCCACCTGACGGGTCTTCCAGTCCAGTTGCTTCGCGTAATTGAGGTGCTGGTATTGGCAGCCACCGCAGGAGCCGAAGAGCGGGCACTGCGGATTCGCCCGGTCCGGAGAGGCTTCCAGCACCTCCACCAGATCCGCCTGCGAGAAATTCTTGTCGTTCCGGTAAACGCGCGCCTTCACCCTTTCACCCGGCAGGCAGAAGGGGACGAATACCACCCAGCCATCGATCCGGCCCAACCCGGAGCCCAGGTTCGTCAGGGCATCAATCGTTAGCTCGATCTCCTGATGATACTCGAAAGGTGTCGGGACGAATTTCTTGGGCGGACGAAAGGACATGGGCAGGCAGGGAGATTGCAGACACGGCCGTCATCGGCAATGGGAAATCGTGACCACCCTTGGGAAACTGGAGCGCGGGATTCATCCCGCTTGGCTTCGCAATGCCATTGCCCCGGCTCAGGCTGATGGGGCGGGATGAATCCCGCGCTCCCGGTCCAGAGTCCACAGCACCTCCACGCTCTGCCATGCAGCCGCCACATCATGCACCCGGAAGATCTGCCCGCCCCTCATCATGGAGGCTTGGATGCAGGCCATCGTTCCTGCGTCCCGGTCCGCGGGATTCGGCAGATCCAGCACCTCACCGATCACCGTTTTGCGTGAAACCGGCACCAGCACCGGACGCCCGAACGCCTGTAAACGGCCCAGTTCCCGGTAGATCGTCAGATTCGCCTCACGCTGCTTCGCGAAATCGATGCCTGGATCGAGAATCACCGCCTCATCCGGCAGCCCGGCATCCTTTGCCATCACCAGCTTTTCGCTGAAAAAACGCTCCAACTCCGCCATCACATCCGGCCACTGCTGCTGGAAATGCGGCACCTTCGGCTCACCCACGCTGTGCATGATCAGCAGGGCCACCCCAGCCTCCGCACACAGTCGTGCATTCCGGTCATCCGGCAGCGCACCCATGTCATTGATGATCTCGATCCCACCTATCGGCAGAATGCCCTCGATCACCTCCGGCCTCCAAGTGTTGGCAGAAAGGATCGGCGGCCACACTTGCCCTGCATCCCGGGGCTGGCTGGCGGCGACGATTTGCTCCCAGCGTTCCAGAAATCCCCGGAAACGCCGGATTTCTTCTTCCACTGGAATGGCTCCACGGTTTGTGCGCGCACTCTCCGCCCCCGCATCGATGATGTCCGCACCGGCCCGGATCTGCTCCACGGCCTGCGCGGCCGCCTTTTCAAAATCCAGCGTCCCATCGCCGGAAAACGAATCGTCATTCACGTTTACGATTCCCATCACCAGTGGACGGCGGGGAAAATCGATCACCCGCTGTGGCAGCCTCAACCTCATTCCGCCGTTTTCGGGCACCTTTCCGTATTCCGCAATCCGCAATTCTTGCCTACACCGCTGGAGGCCCCTAGCGTCCCCGCATGTCATCCACCTTTGGCCAGATTTTCCGCATCCACACTTATGGTGAATCCCATGGTGGTGGGGTAGGCGTCATCATCGATGGTTGCCCGGCCCGCGTGCCCCTTTCGCTTGAGCAGATCCAGCATGAGCTGGACCGCCGCCGCCCCGGACAATCCGAGATCGTCACTCCGCGCAAGGAGGCGGATGCCGCAGAGATCCTCTCCGGCGTGCAGGATGGTGTCACGCTCGGCACGCCCATTTCCATCTCCGTCCGCAATACCGATCAACGCCCCGGTGCCTATGATGAAATGGCGGTGAAGTATCGCCCCAGCCATGCCGACTACACGTACGATGCGAAGTATGGCATCCGCGCAGCCTCCGGCGGGGGCCGTGCCTCCGCCCGCGAAACGATCGGCCGGGTAGCCGCCGCTGCCGTGGCCAAGCAGGTGCTGGCAGCCATCCACCCCGGCATCGAGGTGCTGGCATGGGTGAAAACCGTCCAACATCTGGAAGCGAGTGTGGACCCGGAAACCGTCACCGTTCAGGACATCGAGTCCAACATCGTCCGCACGGGCGATCCTGCCATGGTCGAGCCGATGATCGAGCACATCAAGGCCGTCCGCAAAGATGGGAACTCAGTGGGCGGCATCGTGGAATGCGTGATCCGGAATTGCCCTCCCGGCCTCGGAGAGCCGATTTTCGATAAGCTGGAGGCGGATCTGGCCAAGGCCATGCTCTCCCTGCCTGCCACGAAGGGCTTTGAAATCGGCTCCGGCTTCTCCGGTACCCTCCTCACCGGACGCGAGCACAACGATCCCTTCCGCATGGTGGATGGAAAAATCCGCACCACCTCCAATCGCTCCGGCGGCATCCAGGGTGGCATTTCCAATGGGGAAAACATCGTATTCCGCGTCGCTTTCAAGCCTACCGCCACCATCATGACCTCCCAGGAAACGGTGACTTCGGAAGGAGAAAACACCGAGCTTTCCGGTAAGGGCCGCCACGATGCCTGCGTGCTCCCCCGCGCCGTGCCCATCGTGGAAGCCATGGCCACCCTCGTCCTCACCGATCACCTCCTCCGCCACCGCGCCACCCGCCTCTGATGTTGGATAACATTCCCATTCCCGAGCTGAATCTCACCACGGTGGCCTTGGGGCTCTTCGTGATCCTGGCAGCCTTCGTCCTGCTGCGGGGTGCGCTCCGCATCCTGCTGGGCACGCTGGTGCTCAGCTCCAGCGCTTGGGTGGCCTTCCGCCTCTGGCAGATGGCTCCCACCTTGAGCACCCAGTGGTTCGGCAAGCCTCTGGATTGGCTCTCCATCGCTCTCCCGGCGGTGGGATTCATCGTCACCTTTCTGGTAGGCCGCCTCTTGTTGAAGCTGCTCGCCAGCCCGTTCCAAAAAGGCGGTGGTGAGCAAAAGCCGCTCACCTTTCCCCGCCTCGTCGGTGGTGCGCTCTTTACTCTCATCCCCACCGTGCTGGTAGGAGCCATCATCGTCACCCTCGTTCACCACGCAGGCTCCATCGCCAAGATCGAAACCGCAGGTGGCAGACAGAAGACGGATTCCGCCGAGCAGATGCTGAAGACCCTCGCGGCATCCATTGAGAAATCCATCCCGCCGGAGTGGTTCAAGTTGCTGGACCCGCTGTCCGATCCCAACCGGATTTCCCTCGCAAAAATGATCGCTGCCAAAACACCGCTCAAGCCGGTGATCGATCCCTCCACTGGCAAGCCCATCCCCCGGGCCATCATCGTGAATGATCCAGAGCTGAACCATCTCGCGAAGCAGGGCGACTACGCAGACCTCCTGCGCTCACCCCAGCTCACCGCCGCACTGAAGGACCCCAAGGTCCAGAAAGCCATCAAGAGCTTTCAACAACACTGAAAATTTCCCCACTCACATTTCTCTAACATGGCATACCTCGTCACCATCGGCCTCGAAGTCCACGCCCAGGTAAAGGCGAACACCAAGATGTTCTGCGCCTGCCGCACCTCCTTCGGCGATACGCCAAATACCCACACCTGCCCCACCTGCCTCGGCCTTCCCGGCGCACTCCCGGTGTTGAACCAGGCCGCCATTGAACAAACGCTGCTCGCAGGCCTCATGCTTGGCTGTGGCTCACCGGAAATTTCCAAGTGGGACCGGAAGAATTACTTCTATCCGGATATGCCCAAGAACTATCAGACCACGCAGATGGATCTGCCGCTCTGCATCGGTGGTGGCGTGCCCCTCTACGATCACTGCTACCCCACGGATCACCGGAAGAATATCGCCACACCTAACAAGGTGGTGAAACTCAACCGTATCCACCTGGAAGAAGACGTGGCCAAGTCCACCCACTTGGGCAATTCATCGCTCGTCGATTTCAACCGCGACGGCACTCCTCTCATGGAGATCGTTTCGGAGCCGGATCTGGAGTCCGCAGAAGAAGCATTCGCCTATCTCCGTTCCTTGCAGATGATCCTCCAGCAGGGCGGGGTGTCCGATGCGGATATGGAAAAAGGCCAGCTCCGTTGCGATGTGAACATTTCCCTCCGCAAGAATGCTGCCGATCCGCTGGGCGAGAAGGTGGAGCTGAAAAACCTCAACTCCATTTCCGCCATCCGCCGCGCCATCCATTTCGAGATCGAGCGTCAGACCGAGGAGCTGAACCGTGGCCAGGCACAGATCCAGTCCACCCGCCGCTGGGATGATGATCGGGGTGAAACACAGCTCATGCGCACGAAGGAAAACGCGCACGATTACCGCTACTTCTCCTGCCCGGATCTCCTGCCGATCCAGACCGCACCGCTGCTGGAAAAAGTCCGTCCGAAGGTGCCGGAACTCCCGCACGAACTGGCCGCACGGTTCGAGAAAGACTTCGGCGTCACCGGCTACGATGCATCCGTCCTCTCCTCGGACAAGCACCTCGCCGCTTATTTCGATGCCGTCACCCATGCCGCCATCCCCGGTAAGAAGGTGGCGAACTTCATCATCAATAATCTGTTGGGCATCCTCAACGAACAAGGCATCGGCATCGACCAATGCCCCGTCACACCCGAAAAGCTGCGCGCGCTTCTCATTCTCGTGGAGAACGGCACCCTCGCCGCCAGCCAAGCTAAGGAAGTCTTCACCGTTCTCTACGCCTCTCCGGAGAAAGATCCCTCCGCCATTGCAGACAGCCTCGGCTTCAAGCCCGCTGCCGCAGGAGAGCTGGAAGGCCTCGTCGATCAAGCCATCGCCAACAACCCGTCCGAAGTGGAAGCCGTGAAAGCAGGAAACGAAAAGCTCCTGAACTTCCTCACCGGTCAGGTGATGAAACTCGCCACCACCAAGCCAAATCCAAAGCAAGTCACGGAACTCCTCCGCGCGAAGCTGCTCTAAAGCCACGGAGCCGCTATTCAAATGTAGCGGCTCTTTGCTCCTAACCATCAGTGTCTTGGCGCTTTGATCGCGCCAAATCCTGCTCCCATGGGCCTTTTTACGATCCCACGCGATGACGTAAAAAGGTGGAATCTCATTGAGAATGGCCGATTTTGGGGCATTGATTTCCTCCCTCCGATGGAACTTTTCCCCTCCCTTCTTTCCCTCTGCGTCATGGCCAGCTCATCGCTGGCCATGGCAAATGCCTACGATCTCGATGTCACCGCTCCCGTGCAACTCGCCGGATCGGATGAAGCCGCCGCAGACTTTCAGAAAAATATCCTGCCGGACTACTACAAGGTCGTCACTGAAACCGTAAACCAGCAGGAGGCGGCGAAGAACCTTTCCCTCACAGCGCTGGATCCCTCCAAGCTCACCCTAAAAAGTGACTCCACCGTCCGCGTATACTTCGTCGGGGAAGGAGCGGGCTACGCAAACAGCTTGGGCTTCTCCACCATCGGCAGCGGCCCGGAATCGAAGGACGCCGCCCTCATTTTCCCGAATGCGAACAGCACCGCCGGATGGGGTGGCACGGACCGCTACGGCTGGGCACCCCTCCAGCCCGGAGACTTTGTGAACCTCGGCACCTTCACCGCCGGTACCAAACTCGATTTCTTCCTCATCGCGGACGGTGCAAATGGTGGCAGATCCACCTTCTCCACCAGTGAGAACAGTGATGGCCTCATCCACACCAGCGTCCTTGCCGCGCAGGACTCCAGCTATTGGCTCGTCGGCTTTGAGGACATCTTCGGAGAAGCCTTCAAGAACTTCAACGACCTCGTCTTCGCCGTCCAGATCACGCCCAGCAAGACGCGCATCTCTGCCCCAGAGCCATCCATGGCCATCGGAGCCGCCCTCGCCTGCGCCACCTTCATCACCTCCCGCCGCCGCAAGGCCTGACACCGGGAGAACGGGATTCATCCCGCCCCCATTTCCCAAAGTCTGCATTTTCACCGGGAAAGCTTCGCACAGCCTCCCATCTCGAAAGCAAAACCACAGCCTCTGGTCCCTACTCTCGTCTCCCCCTCAAACCAAAAGACCCCGCCACCTCTGAAGGTAACGGGGTCTTGGGAAAGCAGTTCATCAGGCGGCTGGGCCGCCATCAGTCTTACTTGCGGAGTGCTTCTTCGCGGGCCTTTGCCTTGGCGATCACGTCGTCGGAGACGTTCTTCGGGCACGGTGCGTAGTGGCTGAACTCCATGGAGAACTGGCCACGGCCGGAGGTCATGGTGCGCAGGTCACCGATGTAGCCGAACATGGCGGAAAGCGGAGCTTCTGCCTTCACGCGCACACCACCTGGAGTTGGCTCCTGGCCTTGGATCATGCCCCGGCGGCGGTTGAGGTCGCCGATCACGTCACCCACTTTTTCTTCTGGGGTGAAGACGTCCAGCTTCATCATAGGCTCGAGGATTTGCGGGCCTGCCTTCACCATTGTCTGGCGATACGCAGCCTTGGCAGCGATTTCGAACGCGATGTTGCTGGAGTCAACGGCGTGGAAACCACCTTCGTTGAGCGTGACCTTGAAGTCCAAGCAAGGGTAACCTGCGAGAGGTCCCTTATCGACGGAGGTCTTGAAACCTTTTTCGACAGCCGGGATGAACTCTTTCGGGATGCTGCCGCCGACGACCTTCGATTCGAAGATGAAACCGGAGCCTGGCTCGCCTGGCTCGATAGAGTAATCGATCTTGGCATACTGACCGGAACCACCGGACTGCTTCTTATGGGTGTAGCTGTCGTTGACCGGCTTGGTGATCGTTTCACGGTAAGCCACCTGTGGTGCGCCGACTTCCACTTCCACCTTGTGGGTGCGCTTGAGGATGTCGATCTTGATGTCCAGGTGAAGCTCGCCCATGCCCTTGAGGATGGTTTCGTTCGTTTCCTGATCGGTTTCCACGCGGAAGGATGGATCTTCCGCCACCATCTTGCCGATGGCGTTGGCCAATTTTTCAGCATTGGCCTTGTCCTTCGGAGCCACGGCGATGGAGATCACCGGATCAGGGAACACCATTGGCTCGAGAGTCGCAGGGTTCTTTTCATCGCAGAGGGTGTGGCCCGTCTGCACGTTCTTGAGACCCACGATGGCGATGATGTCACCCGCTTGGGCGGTTTCGATTTCGTTGCGGTCATCCGCGTGCATTTCCACCATGCGGCCCACACGCTCGGTCTTGCCGGTGAAGGAGTTGAGAATGGTGTCACCCTTTTTGAGGGTGCCGGAGTAGATACGGGTGAAGGTAAGGGCGCCGAACTTGTCGTCCATGATCTTGAACGCAAGAGCACGCAGAGGTGCGCTGGCATCGCTTTCTGCGAATTTGCCGGTCTCGTTGCCTTCTTCGTCCACTTCCGGAAGTGGTTTCACTTCGAGAGGGGAAGGAAGGAAGTCCACCACCGCGTCGAGGATGAGCTGGAGACCCTTGTTCTTGAAAGAGGAACCGCAATAGGTAGGGAAGAAAGCCATGTCGATCGTGCCCTTGCGGATACACTTCTTGACTTGCTCGATGGTAGGCTCGTTGCCTTCCAGATAAGCTTCCATCAGTTCGTCGTCCTGTTCGACGGCGGTCTCGATGAGCTCGGCGCGGAATTGCTCGACCTTGTCCACCATGTCGGCAGGCACGTCTTCAACCTTGAAGTTTTCAGGTTGGCCGGATTCGTCCCAGATGTGGGCCTTGCGGGTAAGCAGATCCACCACGCCCACGAAGTCGCTTTCAGTGCCGATCGGCAGCACCATCACGAGAGGCTTTGCACCCAGAACGCGCTTCACTTGCTCCACCACGCGGTAGAAATCCGCACCGATACGGTCCAGCTTGTTCACGTAGATGATACGGGAAACCTTGGACTCGTTCGCATAGCGCCAGTTGGTTTCGGATTGTGGCTCCACGCCACCGGATCCGCAGAATACGCCGATGCCGCCGTCCAGAACCTTGAGGGAGCGGTAAACTTCGATGGTGAAGTCCACGTGACCAGGAGTATCGATCACGTTGAACTGATTGTTTTTCCAGAAACAGGTGGTGGCAGCAGATTGAATGGTGATCCCGCGCTCGGCTTCCTGTTCCATGAAGTCCATGGTGGATGCACCATCGTGCACTTCACCGATTTTGTGAATCTTGCCGGTAAGCTTGAGAATACGTTCGGTGGTGGTCGTTTTGCCCGCGTCCACGTGGGCGAAAATGCCGATGTTGCGGTATTTGGAAAGGTCCTTCATTACGAGTTGTGGCTTCTTGGTTGGCGGGCGCGGGTACGCACGCGGGGCGCATTGCTTA
>Ga0157370_10001083_pt1 | contig 34095 bp, 32 predicted proteins | sample C35metaG_FD_113463 | JGI IMG/M metagenome (GOLD analysis project Ga0157370, IMG submission 113463) | Corn rhizosphere microbial communities from Kellogg Biological Station, Michigan, USA - C3-5 metaG | ecosystem: Host-associated > Plants > Roots > Rhizosphere > Soil | place: USA: Michigan... | reverse complement strand
TCGACATCTTGACGTTGGTCAGATCGACCCCCGTCCCATCCATCTTCACCCGCGGCTTCACATTATAATCGATCACCCGCTTCACGGGCACGAGTATCTTCATCGCATCCTCTGTCCGAAATTCGGCGTTACTCGGCCCCTAGACCGTATGAGCCTCATTGGTCGAGGGGAATAGAGGCGCTTTCCCTATAGGTAAAGCGGTTGCGGGTAGGTGCCGTATTTCCCCTCCCGCTTGCGGGAGGGGCTAGGGGAGGGGAGTCGCGTCACCTCTGCGAAAGCATGATGGGGAGAGGATAACCCCTCCCCCGACCCCTCCCGCAAGCGGGAGGGGAGCAGTCGCTCACGCCGCCTGCTTCACCTGCGCCACGATCTTCTTGGCGGCATCGCCCAGATCGTCTGCCGCCACGATCGGCAGGCCCGAATTGGCGAGGATGTCCTTGCCTTGCTGGACGTTGGTGCCCTCCAGACGGACGACCAGCGGCACCGAGAGATTCACTTCCTTCGCCGCCGCGACAATGCCGTCGGCGATGATGTCGCAGCGCATGATGCCGCCGAAGATGTTGACCAATATGCCCTTCACCGCCGGATCCGACAGGATCAGCTTGAACGCCGCGGTCACCTTCTCCTTGCTCGCACCACCGCCCACATCGAGGAAGTTGGCGGGGAAGGCGCCGTTGAGCTTGATGATGTCCATCGTCGCCATCGCGAGGCCGGCGCCGTTGACCATGCAGCCGATATTGCCGTCCAGCTTGATGTAGGCGAGGTCGTACTTCGACGCCTCGACCTCGGCCGGATCCTCCTCGGTCTCGTCGCGGAGCGCGAGGATGTCGGGGTGGCGATAGAGGCTGTTCGAATCGAACGAGACCTTGGCGTCCAGCACCAGCAGCTTGCCGTCGGTGGTTTCCACCAGCGGGTTCACCTCCAGCATCGCCATATCGGTCGCGACGAATGCGTCATAAAGCTGGCCGGCCAGCTTGACCGCCTGCTTGTTGAGATCGCCCGTCAGCTTGAGCGCGAACGCGACCGCGCGGCCATGATGCGGCTGGAAGCCCTCGGCCGGGTCGATCGTGATCGTGCGGATCTTCTCGGGCGTGTCGTGCGCGACCGTCTCGATGTCCATGCCGCCTTCGGTCGAAACGACCATCGCGATCCGGCCGGTGCCGCGATCGACCAGCATCGACAGATAATATTCCTTGGCGATGTCGGCGCCGTCGGTCACGTACAGGCGGTTGACCTGCTTGCCATGCTCGCCGGTCTGGATTGTCACCAGCGTGTTGCCAAGCATGTCGGTCGCATTGGCCCGGACTTCGTCGAGGCTCTTCGACAGGCGCACGCCGCCTTTGGCGTCGGGGCCCAATTCCTTGAACTTGCCCTTGCCGCGTCCGCCCGCGTGGATCTGCGACTTCACGACATAAAGCGGCCCAGGCAGCTTGCCCGCGGCTGCGACGGCTTCGTCGACAGTCATCGCGGCAAAACCCAGCGGAATCGCCACGCCATACTTCGCGAGCAATTCCTTGGCCTGATATTCGTGGATATTCATGAGAGAGCGATTCCTTGCGGATTCGTGGAAGGAGAGGAACGGGGCGTCCTCTACACCCCGACGCCCTCAAGGCAAGGGTGGGGGCGTTTCAAAAAACGGAGCCGCTATTCGAAAGCGCGAAGGAAATGCTTTCGCGGCGGAAACTTTATCCCGCGATATAGCATCCGAGCGCGGCGCGCGTGGTCACGCGCACGATCTCGGGATCGCCGATCGCTTCCACGCTGCGCAGGATATGCTTGGGGCCCGCGGACTCGCCCGGCTCACGCAAGGCTGCCAGCCGCTTCAACTCCTTGAGCTGCTCGATCGAGAGCTTGGACGCCATCCGCTCGGCCATGCAACTCGCCACGCGGGGCGGCACGCCCGCCTCGCGGAGCGCGGCATTGACGCGTTGCTCGGGCGTGACCGCGCACCCGGCGAGTGCGAGCGACAGAGCGGGCAGGAGCACAAGAAGGCGTTTCATCGTGCCGCTAGACGCGAGCCCGCATGAAAAATGGCTGAATGACGTGGCAGATAATGCCGCCTGTCCACTGCAGGTCAAAGCTGGTCCGCGCGCATGCTCGTGATCGGTGCACTCGGCACATGCGCCGCCATGCGCGCCAGCAGGTCGTCGAGATCGTCGCTTGTGATCAGCAAGTCGCGATGCTGGGGACGCAGGAAACCGACCTCCTGCATCTGCCGCCAAAAGGCGACGATCCCGTCATAATAGCCGCCCTCGTTGAGCAGGCCGACCGGCAGGCTGTGATAGCCGAGCTGCGCCCAGCTCAACGCCTCCCATAATTCGTCCATCGTGCCGGTACCGCCGGGCAAGGTCAGAAATCCGTCGGACAGGTCGGTGAAGGCCTGCTTGCGCTCATGCATCGTCCTGACCACGTGCAGCTCGGTCAGGCCGCGATGCGCGACCTCCAGATTGACCAGCGCCTCGGGGATCACGCCGATCACCGCGCCGCCGGCCTCCAGCGCGCCGTCGGCAACCGCACCCATCAGACCCAGCCGTCCGCCGCCATAGACCACCCCGATGCCGCGTTCGGCGAGCGTGCGGCCGACGAAACGCGCATTTTCGATATAGCGCGGATCGGCGGGCGAGGCCGAACCACAATAAACGGCGAGACGATTCACATATCCTCCAATATCAGGCGGTGGGGGCTTTGGACGAGCCTACCGGTCCGAAATTCCAGGCCGGGATGCTTGTCCGCCTCGACAAAGTAAACATCCCGAATCCGCTCGTCGCGATTCTCCGAGGACCTGGCTCCGATCGACATTCATCCAAGTCCCCCCTCCCCTTCGGGGGAAGGGCTAGGGGCGGGGAGCGCGCGTCTGCGCGCTCAATAAAGACTCCATCTCGCCACGGAAGGCGTGCACCCCGGGCATCGCGACCCGTCAGCGGTGCGCCATTTCTGGCCTGTAGCCCGGATAAATATTTGAGATAATTTTAAAATGCACTATTTGCATCATTAAATGCAAACTTTTGCACCTTGCACTGCAAAATAGCTCTTGCGGCACTGCACAATTGAAGGCAGATTTACCCTGCCTTTCAGGCATCCTCTCCTAAGACTTAAGGGCCGGTTCGCCGGCCCTTTTTTTGTGCCCCGCGCCTTCACGATCTCATCTTTTCGTGCACCTTGGGGTCGACGCGACCGCCTATTCCTCTAGAGCAATCGCATGCAGCACGTCGCTATCCGCAAGTCGGCCGGCCTTGCCATTCCCGCTTTGGTCATCGCCAATATCGCGCTCGCTATCGGCCCCTGGCTGGTGCGCATCGCCAAGGCGGAGGGCCATGTCGGGCCGGTGGCGGCGGGCTTCTGGCGGCTGACGCTGGCTCTGCCCTTGCTGATCCTGTTCGCGCGCACCGAGCGTGGCTCCGCCCAGCCCGCCAACAACAAGGCGCTGATCGCGCTCGCCTTGCTGTCGGGCCTGTTCTTCGCGTCGGATCTGGGCGCCTGGCATGCGGGCATCCTCCATACCCGTCTCGCCAACGCGACCCTGCTCGGCAATTGCACCGCGGTCCTGTTCCCGCTCTATGGCTTCCTCGCCGCACGCACCTTGCCCAGCCGCAAGCAGGGGATGGCGCTCGGGCTTGCGTGCGTCGGTGCGGTCCTGCTGCTCGGCCGTTCCTACGAATTGTCCGCGCGCAACCTGCTGGGGGACCTGCTCTGCCTGTTCGCGGGCGTGGCCTATACCGGCTATCTCGTTGCCGCCGACAAGGCACGCAGCGCGCTTCCGCCCTGGACCACGCTCGCCTGGTCGGTGGTGGCGGGTATCCCCCTCCTGCTCGCCGTCGCCTTCGCTTTGGGCGAGCCGGTCTGGCCGCATATCTGGTGGCCCTTGGTCGGCATCGCGATCGGCAGCCAGATCGTCGGCCAGGGCCTGATCCTCTACGCGGTCAGCCGCGTCTCGGCCTTGATGGTCGGCCTGATGCTGCTGCTCCAGCCGATCGTCGCCGCGGCGATCGGGTGGCTGGTTTATGGCGAGGGGCTGACCTCGCCTGATTATATCGGCGCGGTCGCGATCGCGCTCGCGGTGCTGCTGGTGCGCGATTCCGAACGGCCTTTGCCTGCCGACGAGATGAGCCTAAGCTCGTGACTGTGACCGACCCGAACGACATGACTTTGGAGGAGTTGCGCGCAGCCTTGGCCGAGCGTCTGCCCCAGGAAGCTGTGTTCGAGGGTTGGAGCGAGAAAGCGCTAGATGCCGCGGCAATCGCGCTCGGCATTCCGGTCGACCGCGCCCGGCTCGCTTTCGCGGGTGGGGCCGGGCAGATGGTCGATGCCTGGTTCGCCAGCGTCGACCGGCACATGACCGATACGCTTCCGCCCGAGAAGCTTGCCGAGATGCGCGTTCGCGACCGCATCACGCAGCTCGTGCTCGCGCGCCTCGCCGCGGTGGCACCCTATCGCGAGGCGCTGCGCCGCGCGCTCGCGGTACTGGCGATGCCGCATCATTTGGCGATGGGCACCGCGATCGGCTGGCGCTCGGCCGAGGCGATGTGGCGGCTCGCGGGCGATACCTCGACCGGCTTCGCACATTATACCAAGCGCATGACGTTGCTCGGCGTCTATGGTTCGACCATGCTCGCGTTCATCGACGACGATAGCGAGGACTATGCCGAGACCCGCGCCTTCCTCGATCGCCGCATCGACGACGTGATGAAGTTCGAGAAGTTCAAGGCACAGATGAAGCCCGACCCCGACCGCCACTTCAGCATCGCGCGCTTCCTGGGACGGCTGCGCTATCCAACGCACTAGTTCCCAGGCCGTCATGCTGAACTTGTTTCAGCATCCATCGGGAGGGAGCAGCCTTGCCGCGAGGTGGACCCTGAAACAAGTTCAGGGTGACGCAGGTTAGCCAAACCGCCTCGGCGAATAACGCTCCGGATCGATCCCCGCGACCACCTCGGGCAACGCCTCGCCCAGCAGTACCGCCGCCGCGAGCATCGCCGCCGCGGGCGCGGTCTGGATGCCGAAACCGCCCTGGCCTGCGAACCAGAAGAAGCCCGGCGCCTGCCCATCGAAGCCGTAGACCGGCAGCCGATCGGGCGCGAAGCTGCGCAGGCCCGCCCACGCCCGCTCGCGCCGCACCACGCGCCAGTCGACGACATGCTCGAACCGGTCGATCGCGATCGCGACGTCCAGTTCCTCGGGCGCGACGTCGTGCGGCTCGATCGCGGTCTCGTCGTGCGGCGACAGCCATAGCCGCCCGCCCGCCTCGGGCTTGAAATAGAAGCGGCCAAGCGCGTCCATGATCAGCGGCATGTCCGATGGCATTGCCGGATCGGTGGTGAGCTGCGCGATCGTGCGGCGATAGGGCTGGATGTCGATCGCCGCCGCGCCCGCCAACGCTGCGATCCGGTTGGCCCAGGCGCCGGCGGCGTTGACCAAGAGCCTCGAAGCCACCGGCCCGGCACGCGTCTCGATCCGCCATCCATCCGCTTCGCGCCCGATCGCGATGACTTCCGCATCGGTCATCACCGTCGCCCCCGCGCGCCGCGCCCGCGCCAGGAAGTCGCCATGCAGCCCGCCTACATCGATGTCGCGGCAAGTCGGCTCGGTCAGGCCGGTATGGAATTCGGGCCGCACCCCCGGCAGCGCGGCTTCGAGCGCCGTCCGGTCGAGCCATTCGTGCGCGACGCCGCAGCCCGCCATCTCGGCAGCGAGCGCATCAAGCTCGGCGCGCCCTTCGTCGCCCGCAATATGGATGCAGCCGCGCGGATGCAGGAAGCCATATCCCTCCAGCCAGGCGTGTGACGCTGTGGTGAGCGGCTGGACCAGCGGCCCGCCATAGCTTTCCGACCAGAAAGCCGCCGAACGCCCGGTCGAATGATAACCCGGCTGCGATTCGGCTTCGATCAGCAAGACGCTCGCCCTGTCGCCGATCATGGCTGCCAGGCTCGCGCCGGCGATTCCCGCTCCGACTATGGCGATATCGTAGGTCAGGTTCATCGTCTCGGTTCAGCAAGCCGAACCGGAGCGGCACCGGCCCGCACCCCCACCCGGCCTCCCAGCGATAGGATCATTTGGGAGGCCGGGTGGGGGTGCGGGCCGGTGCCGCATCAGCGCAGCTGATCAAACTCTCTATGCCTTGGTTACTGTTTGGCAAGGCATAGCCTCTAGAGGCTGATGGATGTCTGTCTACATCATCCTGATGCTAGCCCTGCTGGCGGCGCTGCTGCTGGTCGCGGCGGTGACCGACCTCAGGTCGCGAATCATCTCCAACCGCCTCAACGCGGTCATCGCCCTGCTGGCGGTTCCGTGGTGGTTCGCGCTCGGTCTGAGCGGATACGACATCCTCTTTCAGCTGGCACTCGCTGCGGGCGTGCTGGTCCTGTTCGCGATCTGCTTCGCGCTGGGCATGATGGGCGGGGGCGACGTCAAGCTGCTCGCCGCGCTCGGCCTGTGGCTGCCGCTCACCAAGATGCTGATGCTGCTGGAGATAATGGCGCTGGGCGGGGGCCTGCTCACGATCGGGATGGTCGTCGCGCACAAGCTCCGCAAGGCGCCCGGCAAGCCCGAAATTCCCTACGGCGTCGCGATCGTGGGGGCAGGGCTGCTCATCTTGGCAAACGATATCTTAACCAACTCAATTGCATAGTCATTCATGCCCGCAGGGGCGAATGATCAGGGGTGTTTGATCGATGGACGTACGGAAACTCATGCTGATGGCGGGCGCGCTCGTGTTCGCCGCGATCTGCGCGATGACCGCGCGCAGCATGTTCGGCGGCAGTGCCGGCCAGCCCGCCCAGGCGATGGTCGCCCCTGAACCGACCGGTCCCCAGATCCTGGTCGCGACCAAGACCCTGCCCCCCGGCACGATCATCGGCCCCGATGCGGTCCGCTATCAGACTTGGCCCAAGGACCTCGTCGACGGCGCTTATTATATCAAGGGCCAGCAGGGCGCCGCGGTGCAGGGCACCGTCGTGCGCTACGCCATCACCGCCGGCCAGCCGATCACTCAGGGTGCGCTGATCAAGCCCGGCGACCGCGGCTTCCTCGCCGCAGCACTCGCGCCCGGCATGCGCGCGGTTTCGATTTCGGTCACCGCGCAGGGCAGCGTCGCCGGCTTCGTCTTCCCCGGCGACCGCGTCGATCTGCTGCTGACCCAGACCGTTCCCGGCGGCGGCGACCAGCCGCTCAAGGCGACCGAGACGATCGTCCGCAACCTGCGCGTGCTCGCCACCGACCAGAAGACCGACAAGACCGCCGACGCGGAAGGCAAGACCCAGGTCACCACTTTCTCCAACGTCACGCTCGAAGCCACGCCCAAGATCGCCGAGAAGATCGCGGTCGCGCAGGCGGTCGGCACGCTTTCGCTGTCGCTGCGCTCGATCGCCGACGACCGGATGGAGCTGGAGCGCGAGATCGCCGCGGGCGAGGTCAACGCGCCCGCCGATGCCAAGGCCGAGAAGGACATGCTGTTCCAGATCGCCTCGCGTCCGATCGACACCGATACCACCGTCACCACCGGCGGCGATGTATCGCGCTACCAGCCGAACCACGTCGCGCCCAAGACCGAACCTACCGCAGCCGTACCGTCCGCACCCTCTGCCGGAGCGGCGCCCGCCGCCGCCGCGCCGCGTGGTCCGGTCATCATCGTCGCGCGCGGCAACAACGTCACCGTGACGCCGGCCTCGGCCGCCGCGGCTTCGTCCGGGAATTGACCCTCATGCGTATCAAAGCTTTCCTGCGCCATAGCTGCGCGCCCGTGATCGTGGCGGCCATCGCCACCGCGACCTTGCTCACGCCGGGCGCCGCGCGCGCCGCCGACGCGGCCTTCATCAACGGAAATGCGCCCAATGCGGTTGCAGAGGCGCCCGCGCGGGTCATCAACATGTCGGTCGGTTCGGGTCAGCTGATCCGTCTCGCCCGGCCGATGACCGGCATGTTCGTCGCCGACGACAAGGTCGCCGACGTTCAGGTCAAGGGGCCGACCGCGCTCTATCTGTTCGCCAAGACGCCCGGCCAGACCAGCGTCTATGCGACCGACAAATCGGGCGCGGTGATCTGGTCGACCGACGTCCGCGTCGGCAACAATCTTACCGGCGTGGGCGCGATGCTGCACGCCGCGATGCCCGAGGACGACATCACCGCCACGCCGATCAGCGGCATGGTGCTGCTGACGGGTACCGTCGCCAGCCCCGCCGATATCGAGGAAGCCGAGCGCCTCACCACCGCCTTCGCGGGCGGCGTTCAGGTATTGAACCGCCTCAAGACCGCGACACCGCAGCAAGTCAATCTGCAGGTCAAGATCGCCGAGGTCAGCCGTGATCTCATCAAGACGCTCGGCGTCAACCTGCTTACCCGCGACACGACGGGCGGCTTCAAGTTCGGCATTGCCCAGGGCCGTAATTTCGGTTCGATCGGCAATACGGACATTTCCAAGTTCCCCACGGTGCAGGTGCCGGTGAATCCTACCGTCGGTACGGGAACAGTGGCCGTGCCTTACAATCCCTATACCGGCCAACTGGTCCGGCCGGGCACGGCCTATAACCTCGACAGCCTCGGTCAGGGCGCGGGCAAGACCAGCATCGCGCTGGCGGGCCATCTGCTCGGCCTCGACATCGCCTCGGCAATCGACGCGGCCGAGACCGATGGCCTTGCCACGTCGCTCGCCGAACCGAACCTGACCGCCTTGTCGGGCGAAACCGCAAGCTTCCTTGCCGGCGGCGAGATCCCGATCCCGATCGCGCAGGGCCTGGGCCAGGTCTCGGTCGAATATAAGCAATATGGCGTCAGCCTCGCTTTCACCCCGACCGTGCTCAGCGACGGCCGCATCTCGCTCCGCGTCCGTCCCGAAGTCTCGCAGCTTTCCAGCGCAGGCACGGTCACGCTCGGCGGCTTCTCGATCCCGGGCATCATCACCCGGCGTGCGGAAACCACGGTCGAGCTGGGTTCGGGCCAGTCCTTCATGATCGGCGGCCTGCTCAGCAACAATGTCACCAACTCGACCGACAAGGTGCCGGGCATCGGCGCTTTGCCGGTGATCGGGGCGCTGTTTCGGTCGAACAATTTCCGCCGCCAACAGACCGAGCTGGTGATCGTGGTCACCCCCTATCTGGTCCGGCCGGTCGACGCGTCGCAGATCAAGCTGCCGACCGACGGCTACAAGGCGCCGAGCGATGCCGATCGCTGGCTGCTCGGCACGACATTCAAGGGCGATAGCGGCGCCAAGCGCCCGGTCCCGGTCGCGACGCCCAATGCGTCCGCCGCCGCCACCCAGACTCAGCCTGCCAACGCCGCTGTAACCCCGGCCGCCAGCGCCCCCGCGGGAGGGAAGTGAGATGAAGATGACGCGATTGCCTTTGGCTATTGCCGCGCTGGGAGCTTCGCTCGCGGCCGGCTCTGCCGACGCCAAGCACAATTTCAGCGTGGACTCGGTCAACCAGCCGGTCGTCAGCGCCGATCATGCGGCCGTCCCCAACTGCCCCAATTGGAAGACGGGCGGGCTGGATTCGGCGGCGGTAACCGACAGCAATTACGGCTGCGCGATCAATTCGAACCTCGCCGCGATGATCGCCGATCCGATGGATCTGGTCCACGGCAAGACCTCGGACGTGACCGATACGTTCAACAATAACCGCGCGATCAAGGCGTGGCGCGAGGCGGAACCGACCTCGAAACTGTGGTCGACCACGACCAAGGTCGATCTCAAGAATGCGGCAGGTGGCTGATGAACGCACCCTTTAATCACGCCCGCGCCAGCATGCGCGATCCGTTCAGCGCTTTCCTGAGCGACCTCGATTCCGAGGATGTGGTCCGCGCGACCGCGCTTTCCTTCGGCTGGCCGCTCGAGCGCATCCACAATGGCGGCATCAATTATGCGGTGCAGAGCCTGGCGGTATCGCAAAGCCCGAGCATCCTGCTGGTCGATCTCGGCGAGTCGAGCGACCCGCTCGAGGATATCAACGGCCTTGCCGAGGTGTGCGAGCCGGGCACGATGGTGATCGCCTGCGGACGCATCAACGACGTCCGTTTCTACCGCGACCTGATCGGGTCCGGCATCCACGATTATCTGCTCAAGCCGTTTACGCCGGATCAGCTCCACGATTGCATCGCGCAGGCGCAGGCGATCCAGGCGGGCGCGCGCGCGGCCGAGGCCGCCAACGAGGCGCCCCACCAGATGACCGCGGTGATCGGCGTGCGCGGCGGCGCGGGCTGCTCGACGGTCGCTGTCAGCCTCGCCTGGCTGATGAGCGAGCGCCAGAAATCCACCGCTTTGCTCGATCTCGACGTCCATTTCGGCACGGGCGCGCTCGCGCTCGATCTCGAGCCCGGCCGCGGCCTCACCGACGCGATTGAAAATCCCGGCCGTATCGACGGGCTGTTCATCGAACGCGCCTTGGTCCGGCCCAACGACATGCTGGGCGTGCTCTCGGCCGAAGCGCCGATCAGCCAGCCGCTGACCGGCGACGGCACCGTCTTCCTGCAATTGCAGGATGAATTGCGCAGCGCGGTCAATTGCTCGGTGATCGATCTGCCGCGCCACATGCTGGTGCAGCATCCGGCCCTGCTCGCCGACGTCGCCATCGCCGTGGTCGTGACAGAGCTCACGCTCGCCGCAACCCGTGACACGATCCGCATCCTGTCCTGGCTCAAGGCCAATGCCCCCGCCACGCGCGTGGTGCTGGTCGCCAACAAGGTGCCGCCGATCGGTCAGGAAGAGGTTGCGCGCAAGGAATTCGAAAGCTCGGTCGAGCACAAGATCGACGTGGTCGTGCCGTTCGACGCCAAGGTCTCCGCGCATGCCGCCAAGATCGGAAAGCCGGTCGCCGAAGCCGCCAAGGGCGCCAAGATCGGTCTCGCTTTGACCGAGCTGGTCGAGGCAGTGATCGGCGAAAGCGGCGTGCTGCGGAAGAAGAAGAGCCTGCTCGGCCGTATCGCCGACGTGGGCAAGAAGCTGCCGCGCAAGCCCGCGGCTGCCGCGCCCGCGCCGACCGCGGACTGACGTGTTCACGATCATCTTCCTGACGCTCGGCGGCCTGATGGTGCTGGCCGGGTTGGCCCTTGTCGGGCCGCCCGGCGGGCGCACGCGCAAGCGCCGGCTGGAGACGGTCAAGGCGCGCCACATCGGCGGCAATTCGGTCGAGACGCAGCTGCGGCGCATCCATGCGCAGCGGCTGAGCAAGCTCGACGAGACCTTTCACCGCGTCCTTCCCAATCCGGAGTTGCTGCGCCGCCGGCTCGAGGCTACGGGCAAGAACTGGACGCTCGGCCGCTATGCCGGCTTCTGCGCGATCCTGTCGGCGATCGCTTTCCTAGCGCTCATCGCCAAGGGGGCGCCGTTTCTGCTGGCTTTGTTCGCGGGCCTGTTCATCGGCATCGGCCTGCCGCATATGGTCGTCGGCAAGCTGATCAAGCGCCGCATCGGCAAGTTCATCAGCAAATTCCCCGACGCGATCGAACTGCTGGTGCGCGGTCTGCGCTCGGGCCTCCCGATCTCGGAGACGATGGGCGTGGTCGGCACCGAAGTGCCCGATCCGGTCGGCTCCGAGTTCCGCGCCGTGGCCGACCGCATGCGCATCGGCCGCACGATGGAGCAGGCGCTTCAGGAAGCCGCAGACAAGCTCAACACGCCCGAATTCCAGTTCTTCTGCATCACGCTCGCGATCCAGCGCGAGACCGGCGGCAATCTGGCGGAAACGCTCGGCAACCTTGCCGACGTGCTGCGCAAGCGCATGCAGATGAAGCTCAAGATCAGCGCGATGTCGTCGGAATCGAAGGCGTCGGCTTACATCATCGGCTCGCTGCCCTTCCTGGTGTTCGGCATCATCTACTTCATGAACCCGACCTACATGGGCAGCTTCTTCACCGACACGCGCCTGATCATTGCGGCGATCGGCGGCGGCATCTGGATGAGCATCGGTGTGTTCATCATGGCCAAGATGATCAATTTCGAGATCTGATATGGGCGCGCTTCTCAAAACCTATATCGGCATCGACGCCACCACCATCGCCACCCTGATGATGGGGATGGCGCTGATGGCCCTGATCGTCGCCCTCTACGCCGCCAGCACCGTGCGCGACCCTATGGCGAAGCGCGTCAAGGCGCTCAACGAACGGCGCGAGCAGCTGAAGGCGGGCATCACCGCCTCGACCCGCAAGCGCACCCGCCTTAACCAGAGCAGCCGCGCGACCGATCAGATGCGTTCGCTGCTCGGCAGCCTCAAGGTGCTGCAGGACAAGCAGCTCAAGGAAACCCAGATCAAGCTGATGCAGGCCGGCATCCGTTCGAAGGACGCCGCGATCGCGGTGATCTTCGCGCGGATGGTGCTGCCGATCGTGATCGGCGGCACCTTCATCTTCGGCGTCTACGTGCTCGATTGGTTGCCGAGCTGGGGCGGGTTCAAGCATTATATGCTCGTCGCGGGCTCGCTGCTGCTCAGCTACAAGGCGCCCGATCTGTTCGTGAACAACAAGGTCACCAAGCGCACTGCCGCGATCCGCAAGGGCCTGCCCGACGCGCTCGACCTGCTCGTGATCTGCGCCGAGGCGGGCTTGACCGTCGATGCCGCCTTCGGCCGCGTCTCCAAGGAGCTCGGCAAGGGTTATCCCGAGCTCGGCGACGAAATGGCGCTCACCGCGATCGAACTGGGCTTCCTCACCGAACGGCGCCAGGCGTTCGAAAATCTCGCCCAGCGCGTAAACCTCGATTCGATCAAGGGCGTGGTCACCACCATGATCCAGACCGAGAAATACGGCACGCCGCTCGCCTCGGCGCTGCGCGTGCTCTCGGCCGAATTCCGTCACGCCCGCATGATGAAGGCCGAGGAAAAGGCCGCGCGCCTGCCCGCGATCATGACCGTGCCGCTGATCCTGTTCATCCTGCCCGTCTTGTTCGTCGTGATCCTCGGCCCCGCGGCCTGTTCGATCAGCGACAATATGTTCAAGAGCTAGCGATCCTGATCGTCGGGAGTGGAGACGCACCGCGCTTCCACACGCGGCGTGAATCAGGTCGCCTCAAAGGCGCTGACCTTCCTTCCATCGTCATTGCGAGGACCCCGGCGAAAGCCGGGGGACGCGGCAATCCAGGCCCCAACCCGGAGGATAGGGCAGGCCTGGATTGCTTCGTCGCTTTCGCGCCTCGCAATGACGACTCGCAGTGCCCTTCGTCGTGCCAATGCCGCTTCAGAGCGCACGAAGCCTGTGGACTAATCCGCGCTAGCTGTTGACCGCAGCCTCCCGGCGCGCAATCCTCCGCCAAACAGAGCAGAGGAGTGCGACGTGCCCGAATTCACCACCAGCCAATGGGCGATCCTGTTCCTGGTGCTCGTGCTGGGATGGCTGCTCGGCCTGCTCTCGCGCTCGGGCGGCAAGAAATGGAAGCGCGCTTACGAGGCCGAACGCGACGCGCGCGCCGACGAACAGGCTGAGCTCGAAGCCGCCCGCGCGCGCATTGCAGAGCTTGAGGCCGCCCAGCCCGCCGTGGTCGCCGCGCCCGCAACCGTCACCACGCCCGTGGGGGAAGAGCCCGTGGCGGTCGTCCCCGTCACCACCACCGAAACGCTCGACCTCACCCGCGACGATCTGTCGCGCATCCGCGGCATCGGCGCCGCGGGCCAGCGCCGCCTCAACGAGGAAGGCATTTACCGCTATTCCGACATCACCGGCCTGACGCCCGCCGAGGAAGCCGAACTCGAACAGCGCCTCGGCGCCGACGAGGGCTATATCGAACAGGAACAATGGCGCGAACAGGCCGCCTTGCTCGAATCCGGCCAGGACGACCAGCACCGCGCGACCTTCGGGTAGGCGCCATAAAGCCTCTCTCCCCTTGCGGGAGAGAGGCTGGAGAGAGGGGTGCGGGCGCCAGCCCGCATACGGCTCGCGTCAGCGGGCGTCGAGCCCGCTTCCGCGAACCCCTCTCCCTAGCCCTCTCCCGCAAGGGGAGAGGGAATATGGATCCAACGAAAAAGCCCCCTTCCGTAAAGGCGGAAGGGGGCATTTCCGGCGGGAGGCTTAGAACCGCCTGATACCCGCCCGATATGCTCCGGGACGGGCTTGGAACGCGTCTATTTCTTGAGCGCGGCCTGCGCCGCCGCCAGCCGCGCGATCGGCACGCGGTAGGGCGAGGCCGAAACGTAATCGAGCCCGGCGCTCTCGCAGAAGGCGATCGAGGCAGGATCGCCGCCATGCTCGCCGCAAATGCCGAGCTTGATGCCGTCGCGCGTCTTGCGCCCGCGTTCCGCCGCGATCTGGATCAGCTCGCCCACACCCTCCACATCCAGGCTCACGAACGGATCCTTGGCGTAAATGCCCTGCTCGACATAGGTGCCCAGGAAGCGCGCCGCATCGTCACGGCTTACGCCAAGCGCGGTCTGCGTCAGATCGTTGGTGCCGAACGAGAAGAACTCGCCCACCTCGGCGATCTCGCCGGCTTTGAGCGCGGCGCGCGGCAGCTCGATCATCGTGCCGACCAGATATTCCAGCACCTGGTCCTTCTCGGCCAGCACCGCCTTGGCGGTCTTGTCGATCAGCGCCTTGATGATCTCCAGCTCGCGCCGCGTCGCGACCAGCGGCACCATCACCTCGGGGATCGGCGCCTCGCCCGTCTTGCGCGCCACGTCGCACGCCGCCTCGAAGATCGCGCGCGCCTGCATCTCGTAGATTTCAGGGTAAGTGATGCCCAGCCGACAGCCTCGATGGCCGAGCATCGGGTTGAACTCATGCAGCTCCGCCGCGCGGCGTTTCAATTTCTCGACCGACACGCCCGAGGCATTCGCGACCTCTTCGAATTCCTCTTCCTCATGCGGCAGGAATTCGTGCAGCGGCGGGTCGAGCAGGCGGATCGTCACCGGCAGCCCCGCCATGATCTCGAAAATCTCGGCAAAGTCGCTGCGCTGCTCGGGCAGGAGCTTTTCGAGTGCGGCGCGGCGGCCTTTCTCGTCCTCTGCCAGGATCATCTGGCGCACCGCCGAAATCCGGCTCGCGTCGAAGAACATATGCTCGGTCCGGCACAGCCCGATGCCCTCCGCACCGAACCGCCGCGCGGTGCGGCAGTCGAGCGGCGTCTCGGCATTGGTGCGCACCTTGAGCCGCCGGCCCTGGTCGGCCCATTCCATCAGCACGCCGAAATCGCCCGCCAGCTCGGGCTGCACGGTCGCGACTTCGCCCAGCATCACCTCGCCGGTCGCGCCGTCGATCGTGACGATGTCACCCTCGCGCACTTCCTTGCCGCCGACGCGGAACAGCTTGGCCTTGGCGTCGATCGCCAGGCTGCCCACCCCCGACACGCACGGCCGGCCCATGCCGCGCGCCACCACCGCCGCGTGGCTGGTCATGCCGCCGCGCGCGGTGAGGATGCCCTTGGCGGCATGCATGCCGTGAATGTCCTCCGGCGAAGTCTCGACCCGCACCAGGATCACCGCATCACCCGCCGCCGCGCGCTTCTCCGCCGTGTCCGCATCGAACACGACCTGCCCCGACGCCGCACCAGGCGAGGCGGGCAGGCCCTTGGCGATCACCTCGCGATGCGCCTCCGGGTCGAGCGTCGGGTGAAGCAACTGGTCGAGCGCTGCCGGATCGACCCGCAGCACCGCCTCGTCCTGGCTGATCAGCCCTTCGTTCGCCATGTCGACCGCGATCTTGAGCGCGGCCTTGGCGGTGCGCTTACCCGATCGCGTCTGCAGCATCCAGAGCTTGCCCTGCTGCACCGTGAATTCGATGTCCTGCATGTCGCGATAATGCGTTTCCAGCAGGTCGAACACGCGCGCCAGCTCGGCATAGGTCTCTGGCAGCGCCTCTTCCATCGACGCCGCTTTGGCGCCGGCCCGCTCGCGCGCGGCCTTGGTCAGATATTGCGGCGTGCGGATGCCCGCGACCACGTCCTCGCCCTGCGCGTTGATCAGGAACTCGCCATAATAAGCGCGCTCCCCGGTCGAGGGATCGCGCGTGAAGGCGACGCCGGTGGCCGACGTCTCGCCCATATTGCCGAACACCATCGCCTGGACGTTGACCGCCGTGCCCCAGTCGCCGGGAATGTCGTGCAGCCGGCGATAGACCTTGGCGCGATCCGACTGCCACGATCCGAACACCGCGCCGATCGCGCCCCACAATTGGTCGTGCACGTCCTGCGGGAAGGGCTTGCCCCATTGCTCCTCGACCAGGCCCTTATAGCTCTTCACGAGCGCGCGCAGGTCGTTCGCCGTCAGCTCGGTATCCAGGCTGACACCGCGATCCTCCTTGGCGATCTCCAGCGCTTCCTCGAAGGCGCCATGATCCAATTCCAGCACCACGTCCGAATACATCTGGATGAAGCGCCGATAGCTGTCCCACGCGAAGCGGTCATCGCCCGAAACCTTGGCCAGCCCCTCGACCGTCTGGTCGTTGAGGCCCAGGTTCAGCACCGTATCCATCATGCCCGGCATCGAGATGCGCGCGCCCGATCGGACCGAGACGAGCAGGGGATCGGCGGCATCGCCGAAATGCTTGCCCGTCACGCTCTGGATGTGCGCCAGCCCCTCGCTCACCTCGTCACGCAGGCTTTGCGGGAACTGGCCGCCTCGGGCATAATAAAGCGCGCAGACCGGGGTGGAGATGGTGAAGCCGGGCGGGACGGGCAGGCCGATCGAGGCCATCCCGTCCAGATTGGCGCCCTTGCCGCCGAGCAGGTTCTTGTCCCCGTTTCCGCCGTCGGAGACCCCGCCCCCGAACCGATAGACGTAACGCTCCTGCTCAACGCTTACGGCCACGCTCGCCATCTCCCCAAGCACTCCATGCTAACCGGACTATTGCGGTGCAAAAAGCGCTAGTCGTGCAAATATATCCGATCAACCCGGGCGTAACGAAACCAAATTGCGCTAATTGCCTTCGCGATTGCAGCGTTAGCGCTATCCTTCGATCTTCGAGAAGTCCGCGACCCGATGCACCGCCCGCCGGATCCGCGCCAGCAAATCGAGCCGCGCCGCGCGTTTCGCGGGATCGACATCGTTGACGGTAACGCTATCGAAAAACGCATCGATCGGCCCGCGCAACGACGCCAGCGCCGCCATCGCCGCCTCGAAATTTTCGTCCTTAACAGCCGTGTCGGCCGCGCCCTCGGCGGTATCGAGCGCCGCAATCAACGCCGACTCGGCCGGCTCGGGCTCGTAGCTCAAGCCCCTCTCCCCTTGCGGGAGAGGGGTTGGGGAGAGGGGACGCGGGCGCAAGCCCGCATCATCATTCGCGCCGCCGGGCATCGAGCCCGCCGCCGCGATCCCCTCTCCCCGACCCTCTCCCCGGTGGGGAGAGGGAGCTTGGTCCCACCCTTCTTTGCGCAGAATATTCGCCGCCCGCTTATACCCCGCGAGCAAATTCGCCCCATCCTCGGTCGCCACAAACGCCTGCAACGCCTTCACCCGCGCGAGCAACCGAACCAGATCGTCCTCGCCACCAAGCGCGAACACCGCGTCGATCAGGTCATGGCGAACGCCGGCCTCGCGTTGCTGGACCTTGAGGCGCTCTTGGACGAACTCTCGTACATCGTGCATGAAGAGGCGTGCGTATTGCTGCTTTAGCTCGGCACGGAGAGTATCTGCCGGCAGAGGCTCTCCGCGTTCATCTTCAATACCTTGTTCGCGATAAAGCTGCCGCGCATTAGCGAGCCAGTTCGCCAAAGACCCTCGCAAGTTGTTCTGAACGATCAAACTCAGGGAGGCCAACGCAGCACGTCTCAAAGCAAACGGATCCTTGGATCCGGTCGGCCTTAGATCCTTCATGAAAAATCCGGCGATGGCGTCCAGCTTGTCAGCCAAGCTCACCGCCACCGTTACCGGCGCCGTCGGTACGTCGTCGCTCTGGCCCACCGGCTTATAATGATCGCGGATCGCCTCCGCGACCTCGTGCGGCAGCCTCTCGGCATGCGCATAATAGCCGCCCATCACGCCCTGCAATTCGGGAAATTCGCCGACCATCCCGGTAACGAGATCGGCCTTGGCAAGCCGCGCCGCCTGCTCGGCCATGTCGGCAAGCCGCTCCCTCTCCCCTTCAGGGGAGAGGGCTGGGGAGAGGGGGCGAGAGGCAGGAGCCGAACCGTCCGGGTTGCCGGACCGCCCCTCTCCCAACCCTCTCCCCTGAAGGGGAGAGGGCTTTGGCCCGACGATCCCTTCCGTAACCAGCCATCGCGCTAGCTTGGCTACGCGGTCCACTTTTTGAGCAACCGTGCCCAATTTCTCATGGAACACGATTCCGGCGAGCTTCTTCGCCTGCTCGGCCAGCGGAACCTTGAGGTCCTGCTCCCAAAAGAATTTCGCATCCGACAGCCGCGCCGCCAGCACCTTGCGGTTACCCGCCACAATCGCAGCGCCGCCATCCTCCGCCACGATATTGGCGGTGCAGATGAAGTTCGGCGCCAGCTTGCCCGCCTTGTCCACGCACGCAAAGTATTTCTGGTTGGTGCGCATGGTGAGCTGGATCACCTCGCGCGGCACCTCCAGGAAGGCCGGGTCGAAATCGCCCAGCAGCGGCACCGGCCATTCGGTCAACCCCGCATTCTCCGCGACCAGCCCCCCGTCGGGAATGACGCTCAGGCCGCGCGCTTCGGCCAAAGCCCGCGCCGCGCCCTCGATGATCCCGCGCCGCTCGGCCGGATCCAGGATCACATGGCAGGCGCGGAGCTTTTCGGCATAATCCTTGGCCGATCCGATCGTGATTGCCCCAGGATGGTGGAAGCGGTGGCCGTAAGTAGTCGCGCCCGATTGCAGCCCATCGATCTCGAACGGCACCACATTCTCGCCCAGCAAGGCGACGATGCCCTGCAACGGCCGCACCCAGCGCAGGCTCGCGGTCGAGGCCGAGGCTTTGCCCCAGCGCATCGACTTGGGCCACGGGAAAGCGCGGATGATCGCGGGGATCGCCTCGGCCAGCACATCCGCGGTCGCGCGGCCGGGCTTCTCCACGATCGCGAACAGCACGCCGTCGCGTTCGACCAGTTGCTCGCGCGTCAGCCCGGTCTTGCGCAGGAACCCCTCCAGCGCCTGCGGCGGCGCGGAGGATTTCGGCCCCTTCGTTTCTTCCGAAACGGCCTCAGTCGCGGCAGGCAGCGCGCGCGCGATCAGCGCCAGCCGGCGCGGCGTCGCGTAAACCTCGATCCCCTCGGCAGCCAGACCAGCCTTGGCGATCTCGCCCTCGAACAGGCGCTGCAGGTCGGCGGATGCCTTCTCCTGCATCCGCGCGGGAATTTCTTCGGAAAGGAGTTCGAGCAGGAAGTCGGTCATCAAAAGATCCTCCCCGGAACGGGGAGGGGGACCATGCGCAGCATGGTGGAGGGGGAGCCCGGCTGGGTGCAACGCGTGTGGCGAGCCCCCTCCACCACGTCGCTACGCGCCGCGGTCCCCCTCCCCGTGCCGGGGAGGATCTGAGAAAACATCATCACGCGTCCCACCCGTTATGCGCCATCCAGGCTTCGCACGCGCCCTTCGCCAGCTCGCGCACGCGGCCGATATAGGCCTGGCGCTCCGCCACCGAGATCACGCCGCGCGCCTGCAACGTGTTGAAGATATGGCTCGCCTTGATCGCCTGGTCGTAGGCGGGGAGCGGGAGGGGCTTGTCGCGCTCCAAGAGCGCCTTGCACTCGTCCGCCGCCTCGCCGAACTGCTTGAACAAGGTCTCGGTATTCGCCGCCTCGAAATTGTAAGCGCTGAACTGCTTCTCATTCTCCAGGAAGACGTCGCCATAGGTCACGCCCTCGTCATTGAAGGCGAGATCGTACACGCGGTCGACGCCCTGGATATACATGGCCAGCCGTTCGAGCCCGTAGGTCAGCTCGCCCGCCACCGGCTTGCAGTCGAACCCGCCGACCTGCTGGAAGTAAGTGAACTGCGTCACCTCCATCCCGTCGCACCAGACTTCCCAGCCCAGTCCCCAGGCGCCGAGCGTCGGGCTCTCCCAATCGTCCTCGACGAAACGGATGTCGTGATTCCTGAAGTCGATCCCGATCCGTTCGAGCGACCCCAGATACAATTCCTGCAGATTGGGCGGACTCGGCTTCAGGATGACCTGATATTGATAATAATGGCCGAGCCGGTTTGGGTTCTCGCCATAGCGCCCGTCGGTCGGCCGCCGCGACGGCTGCACATAAGCCGCCTTCCACGGGTTGGGCCCCAGCGCGCGCAAGGTCGTCGCCGGGTGGAAGGTGCCCGCGCCCATCTCCATGTCATAGGGCTGCAGGATGACGCAGCCCTGCGCGCTCCAATAATCGTGGAGCGTCAGGATAAGGCTTTGGAAGCTGAGCGGCTTGCCGTCGGCCAAGGAAAACTCCGAAAATCGCGTTTAAGTTGATACCGGGCGTTTGGCGGACGCTTGCACGAGGGTCAAGGCGAGGAGATAGGAGGGCCATGCGCCATCTCCGCCTGCTCGCCCCTTTTCTCCTCCTCGCCGCCGCTCCCGCCCAACCTCCGGCGCATCCTGCGCTGTGGAAGGTCAGCGATGCCGACACGACCATCTATCTGTTCGGCACGATCCACATCCTGCCCGCGGGCACCAACTGGATGGACCCAGGCATCAAGAAAGCCGTCGATGCCTCCCAATCGCTCACGCTGGAGGCGGTGCTCGACAAGGACCCGGCCGAGGTCGCAACCGCGCTGATGAAGCTCGGCATCACCAAGGGCCTGCCCCCGCTCTCCGAACGCGTCCCGCCCGAAAAGCGCGACCAGCTCGGCGCGATGGTCAAGGCGAGCGGCCTCCCGCCCGCTTTCCTCGACGGGATGAAGAGCTGGGCCGCCGCCATCATGCTGACCGGCGCCGCGCTCCAGCAGATCGGGGTCGATGCCGCCGCCAGCCCCGGCGTCGAGCCGCAGCTCACCGCGCTGTTCCGCTCGGCCGACAAGCCGGTCGACGGCTTCGAGACCGCCGAAATCCAGCTCGGCTATTTCGACCATCTCCCCGAAAGCGCGCAGCGCGCCTTCCTGGTCGCGACGCTCGACGATCCCGCCAAGGCCAAGGCCGATTTCGCCAAGATGCTCGCCGCCTGGGAGAAAGGCGACCCCGCCGCGATCGAGAAGACCTTCGCCGACGACCCCGAATTCACCCCCGCGCTACGCGACCTCCTGATCCGCCAGCGCGACCGCAATTGGGCCGACGCCATCGCGAAAAGGCTCGACCGGCCCGGCACCGTCTTCGTCGCGGTCGGCGCGGGCCACCTGGTAGGCCCGGATTCGGTCCAGAAGATGCTGGCCGAAAAGGGACTGAAGACCGTACGGGTCCAATGAACTGGATACGGCCCGGCAGCTCAGGAGGATTCGTCTTGTTTAATCGCAGATCGCGGCAATCTGAGGGGCAGGTTCTTGCCGGCGTAAGTCGCGAGGATATCGTGGCCAGCATCGAGATGATCCTTGGCCGCACGCCCGATCCGGCGTTGGTTGATTATCACCTTGGCATGGGATTTAAGGACCGGTTTGCGCTGGGCAATTACATGCTTTCCACCGAAGAGTTCCGCAATCGGAATAGATCGCAAAGCACTTATGCCCGGCAGCCGTTGTTTCTTGGCGATCGGCTGCTTTGTTTTACGAACCGCAACAATCCCATTTTTCTGCTGCCCGACGATCTGGACATCATGCCTTCCGTTCTTCTTCACGGAAATTGGGAAGCTCATGTTGAACGTGCAATAAGAGGTTCGATCTGCCCTGGACACGTCACTATCGAAATCGGAAGCAACGTTGGTGTTCACACGCTCACGATGGCGGAGCAGGTGGGGCCTGCCGGCGCGGTGCACGCGTTCGAGGCCAATCCGGTCGTGATGAAATTGCTCAAGGCGACGATGCTGATCAATGGCTTCAGCAATTGGCTTGGATCCGGCCGAGTTACTCTTCACGATTGTGCGGCTTCCGATCGGGCAGGCCGGCTGGTGCTGGAGCAAGCGCCGGGCCATTTCGGGAGCGGGCATCTCATCACCGACGCACCGACCTCGGATTTTGGCCCCGCTTACTCTACGCGCGTGGAGGTTCCCACTGTCGCAATCGACGAATTTTTTGGCGATACGATTGCCCAGCTGGATTTCCTGCACATGGATATTGAAGGTGCGGAGCCGTTGGCGGTCCGCGGAGCGCGCGCTTTGATCGCGCGTTCGCCTACCTTGCGTATCGTGTGCGAATGGTCGGTCGGCATGATGAATACTGTCGCAAGCGCGCAGGACCATGTTGACTGGCTGGTGGGTGAAGGTTTCCGGTTCTGGCGCATAGAGCCCAACGGCGGACTTGAAATGGTGGTCGCTGCCGACATGCTTCAGCAGCCGCATTGCGATATGTTCATTTCGCGCCAGGACCCACCCGCTTTTTGAAAGCGGTACCTGGCATTGTGTTCGCGCCCCCTTTCCGCTACAGGCGCGCCTCCCCGTCGGGTCATCCCTGGAGGCTGACGGGTCCATATCCACTTAAGCGAACTGGAGACTGATATGAGCGAGACGCTCACTCTGTCGGCAGGGACGCGCGAACGGGCTGGCAAGGGAGCCTCCCGTGCAATGCGTCTCGAAGGCCGCGTCCCCGCCGTGATCTACGGCAACAAGCAGGAACCCCTCTCGATCCACATCGAGGAGAAGGCCCTGGTCAAGATGCTGCACACCGGCCACTTCATGAACTCGGTCGTCATGATCGAGGGTGCCGGCGGCGCGGCGATCCGGACCCTGCCCAAGGACGTCCAGTTCCACCCGGTCAATGACCGTCCGCTCCACGTCGATTTCCTGCGCATCGGCGAGCACACCACCGTCCACGTCAACGTGCCGGTCGTGTTCACCGACGAAGAGAAGAGCCCCGGCATCAAGCGCGGCGGCGTGCTCAACGTCGTGGCGCACGAGCTTGAGCTGATCGTCGACGCGGCCAAGATCCCCGACGAGATCACCGTCTCGCTCGAAGGCCTCGAGGTCGGTCACTCGATCCACGTCTCGGCGATCGCGCTTCCGGCCGGTGCCACGGTCCACCATGCCGAAACCGACTTCACCGTCGCGACCATCGTCGCCCCGTCGGCGCTCAAGTCGACCGAAGGCGACAATGAGACCGAAACCGCCGCCGAAGGCGAAGCGGCCGAAGGTTAAGCCAACTGGCCCTCTCCCCCTCGGGGGAGAGGGTTGGGAGAGGGGGAGTCAGGTCGATCGATAGGCTGTCCTGTCGTACGGCCCCTCTCCCAGCCTCTCCCCTGAAGGGGAGAGGGGGCTAAGTTTACATGCAAATCTGGGTCGGCCTCGGCAATCCGGGCGCGGAATATGCGCTCAACCGGCACAATGTCGGGTTCATGGCCGTCGACGCGATCGCCGAAGTTCATGGTTTCGAGCCGTGGAAAAAGGGCTTCCAGGGCTGGATCTCCGCCGGCCGCATCGGCGCCAGCCGCATCCTGCTCCTGAAACCCGCCACCTACATGAACGAGAGCGGCCGCGCGGTCGGCGAAGCGCTGCGCTTCTACAAGCTCGATCTCACCGCGCTCACCGCCTTCCACGACGAGCTCGACCTCGATCCCTTCCGCATCAAGGTGAAGACCGGCGGCGGTGCTGCCGGCCATAACGGCCTGCGCTCGATCGACGCGCATCTTGGCCAGGATTATCGCCGCGTCCGGATCGGCATCGGCCATCCCGGCCACAAGGATCGCGTCCATGGCTATGTGCTGGGCAATTACGCCAAGGCCGAGATGGACGATCTCGCCGACATGCTCGGTGCGGTCGCGGCCGAAGCGCCCTTGCTCGCCGCCGGCGACGACGCCCGCTTCATGAACGAGATCGCGCTCCGCCTGGCCTGAGCGGATTCACCTAGATCCGTTCGCCCTGAGCGAAGTCGAAGCGCTGTCCTTCCTACGCCACAGAAAAGCAGGGCTTCGATACGCTCAGCCCGAACGGTTGGAACTAACTCCCCGGCGCGACCTCGGTCAGCACCTTGCCTTCGCCCGCTTCCTTGGCCTGTCGCACCAGCCCGTTCGCGCGCTCGAACAATTCGACGTCGGTCAGCGTGCTGCTCGGCCCTACGATCAGCCCGCCCATGCTGCACGTCAGCGGCAGGCCCGATTTGGCCAGCGTCGAGGTCACGCGCTGGTGGAGCAGATGCGCCAGCGCCTCGGCATTCTGTGCCGACGACGCGCCGAGCAGGAAGCCGAACTTGTCGCCGCCCAGCCGGCCGAACAGGTCGGACCCGCGCACCGCGCGCAAGGCTTCCTCGGAGAAAGCGCGCAATGCCGCGTCGCCCGCGGCCCGGCCGAAATTCTGGTTGATCTGCTTGAACCCGTCCAGGTCGACGCTCGCCGCGAGCAAGGTCTCCCGCGCCCGCCGCGCGGCGGCAAGATGCCGCACCACCGCCGCCTCGAACGGCGAGCGGTTGAGCGCGCCGGTCAGCGCGTCATACATCGCGCGATAGTCCGCCTCGTCATAGGCGCGGCGATAGGCTGCGATGATGAAGGCGAGGAACAGATAGGATGCGCCGCGGATCAGCGCATTGCCCAGGCTCGCCGGGCCCAGCGGATTGGGCGCCACCAGCATGTCCGGCAGCAGGGCGATGATCGCGGCGACGATCGCGAAGGCGATCGTTTGCCGCCATCCCAGCGCCCACGAAACCGCGCAGAGCAAGGGAACATAGACCGGCACCAGCCGCAGCCCCATCGGCCGCACCGCCGCGTCCAGCACCACGATCGCCAGCAGCCCCGCAAGCCCGAAGGTCCATGACGTTATGGCCGGCAATCGCGCGAGCCTGGCCATGGCGCGCGATAATGGGGAGGTCCGTTCGCTTTTGCGGCTCCGCAGGATCATCGTGCGGCAATGCTCCTGCACGATATCGGTTGCGATCCCTGAACCCCCCTTCGACATGGCGCGATCCTAATCGGGGCGCGACGGCTTGCCCAGATGCTGCAGGGATGGAGAGCGCCTTTAGCTTATCTCCGCCGCGCGGAAACCGCGCGGCCCAGCAGGATCATCAGCGCCAGCGCGATCAGGTTGGTGGCGGCTTTGAACGCGATGTCCATCGCCGCCCCGCCCTGGAATCCTTCGAACGTCGCCAGCATCGCCCCGCTTAGCGTGCCGAAGAACAGGCCGAAGCTGTGCCGTTCGGTCCAGGCTGCGCTCGCGCCCCAGCGGAGCATGTCGAACAGCACGATCAGGATCAGCAGCAGGAAGCCCACGAACACAGCCGGCGCCGAAAGCTGCGGTGCCTGCCCGAACGCCAGCACAACCAGCCCGAACCACAAGGCCGACCAGACCGCTCCGCCGATCCCGAGTAGGGCGGGTGAAGGCGGTGTGGCGCTGGTCGCCAGCCGGGGCGGGAACGTGATCGCCCACACGAACAGGATCGCGATTGCCGCCAGCGCCGCGGCGAATTCGCCATGCGTCGGATAATAGAGCGGCAGGTGGAAGGTGTTGACCCGCGCGATATGCGTCCAGCCATACCAGGCCATCACCGATCCGATCGGGAACAATATGCCCACGATCGCGAGCCCGGTCCTGCTCAGCCATGTCTCCTCGCGGCGGTCGGGAAACACCATCTCCGCCACCAGCGTCGGCATCAGCACCACCCACACCGCCTCATAAGACAATGCCCACAAGGCATAGACGTAATTGATCCCGCCCGCACGGCCCCACTCCACGCCCTTGAGCTTGATCACCAGCGGCGCGAAGCTGGTCTGCTGGATCACGAATTCCTCGGCGACCGCGATTGCCAGCCCGACCAGGATCAGGCTGCCCCAGCCCAGCCCCAGCTTGCGGGCGAGCGCGCGCAGCATCAGCGCGCCGCCACCCCAGACGATGATCTCCATGAAGACGATCGGAGGAAAACCGACGATCGCCGACAGCCGCGTGCCGCCCAGCAGCCATTCGGTGAAGATCGGCGGCAGCACCATCATCAGCAGCCCCGGCGCGATCCGCGACCAGAAGCCGCGATCGGCTGATTCCTTGAGCGCCATTGGACAATCTCCGGTCACGTCGATACAAAGTGTGTGATAGATAAGTATCTTAGCTGTGAGATAAATTCAATGCCGAAACAAGCGGCCTCGGGCGCGTCGGAGTCGAACCGCCTGCACCGCGAGCTGGCGACCGCGGTCGTAAGCTTTCAGGAAGCGGTTGCGCGCTCCGTGGGCATGAGCGCGGCTGAACGCAAATGCGCGGGCCTCTTGGCGGAGCGCGGCCGGATGACGCCGGGCGAGCTTGCCCGGGCGACCGGCCTCACCACCGGCGCTATCACGGGTATCGTCGATCGCCTGTCCAAAGCTGGCTATGCCGCGCGCGCCTCCCACCCCAGCGACCGGCGCAGCGTGATCGTCGAGGCGCGCAATGCCGACCGGCTGATGGCGATCATGGGCCCGCCCTTCGCCGCGCTGACCAAAGCGATGGACCGGATCGATGCGCGTTATTCCGAGGCCGAGCGCGCATTGATCCAGCGCCACCTCGCCGACACGATCGCGGTTCTGCGCGAAGAAACCGCGCGCCTGATGGCCCCGCCCGGCAGCGAACGCGTCGCATAGTTCGTCACCCCGGCTTGTTCCGGGGTCCACTCGGCGGCGAGGCGTCAGTCTCAGGGCTCAGACCGCAGCAGTCCCGCCGCGACCTTTTTCAGCGTGCCGGCGGCTCGGTGGTTTCCGGCCCCGGCGGTGGTCCGGCGACGCCGTCTTCCTCGTCGCCTATCTCTTTTTTCTTCTGGATATTCTCGATCGCGGCCGATTTTGCCGGATCGAAGATTGCGCCGAACGCCAATCCGATCGCGAATGTCGCTCCCGCAAGCCGGCCTTTCCCGCGTGCGGATCTCTTCGACGCGGCAATCGCCCAGGGCAGCAGCATCGCTAGGCAGATGACGATCGCCACCGTGATGATCCATTTCACGGCTCTGCCTCCCCGACCCGCCGACCTTGTTCGGCTTTAGGTGGTTGGCGATCCCGCAATTTCCAGTGCGTCGATACCTTTGCCGAGCGTGAAGGACGATCCCACCGCCGCCACCACAGCCGTGTGCCGGTCTAGCCCCAGCAACGCCCGCAGCTTGATCGTCGCCTCAATCCCCGTGCAATGGGCCGCCAGCAGATAGCGAAGCCCCTGCATCTTCGCCGCGCTGGCCGCGAGAACCGCATCGGATTTGGCGAAAAGATGAAGCCCGCCGATGACGGCCAGCAGTGGCTTGTCGCCGGCGATGCGGCGCGCGTCATCGACCAGATTCATGATCCCGGCATGGCCGCAGCCGGTGAGAATGACGATCCCCTCGTCGGTCACGAAGATCAGGGCTGAATCCTCAGGCACGTCATCGTCGATCAGTCCGGTCGCGGTCTTGCGCTTGAATCCTGGGTTCCAGTTCGTCTCGGCATTCGGGCGCGGCACCGGGCCGGTGAACCACACGCCCGGCGCGATTTCGACCGGGCCCGCTTTCTCCTCGAAATGGCCGCCCTCCGCGAGGTGGCGCGCGCGCAGCGGCGTCAGCCCGTTCATGTCCTTGCCGCTCTTGTCGTAGCGCGGCTCGAAAATGCCGGCGCCGACCAGTGCCGTAGCCAGCGCCCGCGGGTTCTTGCGCCGAACCGACTCGCGCAGCGCGATCAGCCCGCCCGTATGATCGTCATGATTGTGCGACAGGACCACGGTATCCACCGCCGACAGGTCGACCCCCATCTCCTTCGCGTTGCGCAGCACCACGTCGGGATGGGCGCCGGTGTCGAACAGGATCTTGCGGCCATCGACCTCGACCAATGCCGAATAGCCCCATTCACCCACGCCGGTGTCTGCGAGCATGGTCGAAAGCGTGGTGATCTTGAGCGCGTGCACCACACGGTCCGCCGCCCGCGCGGGCACGGTCATTGCGATCAGCAGGAACGTCATCAGGATTGCGCGCATGGTCGTCCCCCGTCCGGGATGGCCATAGCACGGCAGAAACCTTATCGGCAGCGTCATGACTACGCGCAGCCTGTTCGCCACCCGATTCTATGAAGGCGCGCTCTCCGACGATGCGCTGCTGGAGGATCTGGACCATAGCTGCCGCACGCTCGCCGAGGATGATGTCGCGGGCCGAAACTGGTCCAAGGCGCACCACTATCGCGGCTACACCTCCTATGCCTCGCTCGACGATCTGCCCCAGCGCGATCCCGTCTTCGCCGATCTGGTCAAGGCGCTGAACCGCCATGTCGCCGCCTTCGCGAAGGATTGCGGCTTCGATCTCGCCAAGCCGCTCCGGCTCGACAGCCTGTGGGTCAATGTGATGAAGCGCGGCGGCACGCATTCGGGCCATATCCATCCGCACAGCATCGTCTCCGGCACGATCTACGTCGCGGTGCCCAAAGGTTCGGGCGCGCTCAAGCTCGAAGACCCGCGCCTGGGTCTGCTCATGGCCGCGCCCACCCGTCGCGCCGACGCCGCCGTAGATCTCCAGCCCTTCGTCTACGCCCAGCCGCAGCCGGGCAGCATCTTCCTCTGGGAAAGCTGGCTCCGCCACGAAGTGATGCCGAGCGAGGCCCGCGAAGAGCGCATCTCGATCAGTTTCAACTACCGCTAGGGTAGCGTCCGGCGAATTGACAAAGATCGCGCGCCAGACCCCTATCGCCCGGGTTGTAACGCGTCCGAATCGTTCCTGCGCGGTTCAGCCCGACCCAAGGAGATCGGCATGACCAAGTTCACCGCTCTGACCACTATCGCCGCCGCCTCGCTTTCACTCGCCGGGGCGGGCATCGTCCACGCCGCGCCGGCAGGCGCGATCAAGAACGTCGTTCTGGTCCACGGTGCGTTTGCCGATGGTTCCGGCTGGCAGCCCGTGGCCGAGATCCTTGCCAAGGACGGCTACAAGGTAAGCGTGGTTCAGCCGCCCGAGACCTCGCTCGAGGATGATGTGGCCGCCACCAACCGCGTGCTCGATGCGCTCGATGGTCCGGCCGTGCTCGTCGGCCATTCCTACGGCGGAATGATCATCAGCGGGGCGGGCAACCACCCCCAGGCGAAGAGCCTCGTCTACGTCGCGGCGTTCATGCCCGACGTGGGCGAAAGCCTCGGGTCGCTCCAGGCGAGCAAGCCGCCCGCTGGCAATGCGATCGCGCCGACCAAGGATGGCGCCTTCCTGTTGATCAACCCCGCGGCTTTCCACGCCGATTTCGCCGCCGATCTGCCGCAGGCGCAGACGGATTTCATGGCGCGCTCGCAGGTACCCTTGTCGGTGAAGTCCGCGGGCGGGCAGATCGCCGCGCCGGCCTGGAAGACCAAGCCCAGCTACGCCATCGTCGCGACCGAGGATCGGTCGATCAATCCCGACCTCGAACGCTGGATGTACAAGCGTGCCCATGCCGTCACCAGCGAGGTGAAGGGCAGCCACGTAATCTACATTTCGCAGGCCCGCTTCGTCGCGGACGTGATCGAAAAGGCGGCCACCGCCCAATAAGCGGCGGTCGCCCCGGAAGGCTGGCCGGGCCGGTCACGCCGGCTCGGCCACGCGCTCCTTCACGATCCCGCTCGCCAGCTTGCCATTGACCTCGGCGAGATGGTCGAACTGCGCCTCGTAATGCGCCAGCCCCTGGCTCAACGATCGCAATTCGGCCTCCAGCCCGTGCAGCTCGGCCTCGGGCAGCTGGATCTCGATCATGTCCCAGCGCGACCAGCCTTCGAGCGGCTTGATCCCCAGCATCTGCCCGCGCCGGCTGGTCGCCGCCGACGTGATGCGCGACACCGCGCTTCCCGGCGCTGTCACCGTCACGTGCGCGACCGGTTCGAGCAGATAGGGCGCGGCTTGTGCCAGCGCCTCCGCCATCGCGATCCTGCCCGCGGTGCGGAAGGCGAGCTCCGAACTGTCGACGCTGTGGAAGCTGCCGTCGATCAGCGCCACCGCGACATCCACCACCGGGAAGCCCAGCGGCCCGCGCGCCATCGCGTCCTTCACGCCCTGCTCGACCGCGGGAATCCACTGGCGCGGGATCGCGCCGCCCGTGATCTTGTCTTCGAAACGGAAGCCCTCGCCACGCGGCAGCGGACGCAGCTCGATCACCACATCGCCGAACTGGCCATGCCCGCCCGATTGCTTCTTGTGGCGGCCATGCTGGCGCACCGTCTTGCGGATCGATTCCTTATAGCTGCTCTCGGGCTGCCGCGCCGACACCGCCACGCCATAACGCCGCTTCAGCCGCGCGATCACCGTGTGGAGATGCTCGTCGTTGATGCCGTGTAGCAACGTCTCGCGCGTCGCCTCGTCGGTACCCCAGCGCAAGGCCGGATCCTCTTCGGTCAGCCGGTTGAGCGCGGTCGACAGGCGCACCTCGTCCTTATGGTCCTTGGCCGCGATCGCCATCGCGCAATTGGCGGTCGGCCGCGTTGCCGCTTCCGGAGCGGCAGGCGCGCGTCCGGTCGTCCCCAGCCGGTCGCCCGCCTGCACCGTGTCGACCTTGGCGATGCCGACGATGTCGCCCGGCTCGGCGCGCGCGACCTTGGTGGTCTGCCCGCCCTGCAAGGTGAAGAGCGATCCCGCGCGCGTCCGCGTGCCGTCGCTGCCGACCAGCTCCGCGCCCTCGGCCAGCGGCGCGCCGAAGATGCGCGCGAAGGCGAGCCGCCCGATCGCGCAGCCGTGCGAGATCTTGAAGACTTGCGCCGCGCCGCCCTCGATCCCGATCCGGCCCGCCGTCACCGCCGCCAGCGGCGTATCGTGCCGCAGCATCTTGAGCAGCCGCCCGATCCCGAAGCCGTTGAGCGCCGATCCGAACAGCAGGGGCGCGATCAGCCCCGCCTCGGTCTCGCGCGCCAGGTCGCCGAAGATCGTGTCGAGCCGCGGCGCCTCGTCGATCAATAATTGTTCGAGCAGCGCATCGTCATGGTCTGCCAGCTGCTCCAGCATGTGGAAGCGCGCCGTCGCTTCATCGTCGCGGATATGCACCGCCAGCGGAACCCGCTCCGATCTCTTGCCGGGCTGATAATGGTAGGCGCGCTCCAGTGCGAGGTCGACGAAACCTGCCACCCGCTCGCCTGCGCGGATCGGTATCTGCCGCGCCACCAACGCCGCGTGGCTCAGTGGCTGCAGCGCCGCCAGCAGATCCTCGATGCTGCCCCGCGCCTGGTCGATCTTGTTGACGAAGATCGCGTGCGGCAACCCCAGCCGTTCCAGCCGGCGCAATGTAGGCTCGACCAGCACGGCGCGCGCCGGATCGGGGTCGATCACCACCAAAGCCAGATCGGCCAGCGCCAGCGCCTGCTCCGCGTCCGCCGCGAAGCCCGCCGATCCCGGCGCGTCGATCAAAGTGTAGCCGTCGCCCATGAAATCGAAGCGCATCAGGTTGAGCTCGGTCGACCCGCATCGCGCCCGCGCCTCGGGGTTCGAATCGCCGATGCTGCTGCCCGCATCGACCGCGCCCAGCCGCGGTATCGCGCCGGCCGCATGCAACAATGCTTCTGAAAGGCTCGTCTTCCCCGTTCCAGCCGGTCCGACGATTGCGACGGCTCTTATGCCGTGGACGGTCTCACCCATCACGCTCTCCTTCTGCCTGCCCCTCGCTCTTCGGCAAAATGCAAACCCGGAGTCGGAATGCTCTGCCTGTTGGCGAGGGAAGGCAAGGGGGGATGAAGGGGCGGGGGTCTATCGTGCCCGCTTCAGGATGACCGACGCGGATCCGCTGCGCGGGAAGCACCCGTCCGAAGGTCCGCCAGCGGCCCCGCTGTGCGCGTCGGACCCGTGGCCTTGCCCAGCATGTCGCTTTCGATTCCTGCGACCGCTTTTACCCGCGGCAGCGGCTTGCTCGTCGAAATCGTCAGCTTCAGCACATCGGGGTCGAATTCGATCCGCGCGTCCGCGGTCACCGAATGCCTGTCCCAGCCGAAGGCGTCGCGCCAGCTTGCCAGGTCGCGATAGGTGATATGGCGCCATCCATCGGGGCCGTTCGCCTCGGCGGCGCCTCCCTCGAACAGGCCCTGAAAGGCGTTCGGCATGTCCACATAGACATTGCCGTCGGCCTGGTTGTTCCGGCTCAGGAACACCACCCCCGCCTTGCATTTGGCGAAGATGTTGTTGGCGACCTGGTTGCCGTCGGCGACCGGCCGGCCGCGATCGGGGCGGACGATCGCGAAGATGCCGGCATTGTCGCAGCGCCCGATCAGATTCTGCGCGATGATCAGGTTGCTGGTGGCGTTGTCGAAGATGCCCGATCCCGCGCAGCCGCGCTGGCCCGGCGTGCCGGGCTCGGCATTGCGCACATCCCAGACGATATTGTTGTCGATCATGTTCCGCTCGGGCGTCATCTCGAAATGAACCGCGGCACCGACCGTCAGCACGTCGGCGAAGACATTCTGCGTCACGCGGCAATTGGTGTTGCCGACATCCCACCAGGCCGCATTGGCATGGCGGATGTGGCGGATCACGTTGCGGCGATAGAGCATGTTCTTCGCGCGATGGAACTTGGTCGCGGCGGCCTCCCAGCCGCGCTCGGCGTCCGCCCAGCCGCAATATTCGATCAGATTGTCCTCGATCAGCGTGTCGGATGTTCCCATCCCGCCGATCCCCTCGACCCCGCAATAGCGGACCGTGTTGCTGCGGACGACGATCGATGCGCCCGGGTTCGGTGCGCCGTTGCTGTTGCCGTCGCTGCCGATGTCCAGGCCGATCCCGTTGGCCCATTCCAGCACATTGTCCTCCAGGATCCAGTGATCCCCACCCGCCAGCGACACCATGCCATATTGCGGAAAAGGGTAGGCGTTGCCCGCATGCTGGAAGGTCAGTCCCTTCACCCGGATGAAGCTGGCCCCGCTTTGTATGGGCACGAAGGCGTGCTGGCGCGTGGTCGCCTCGATCTCATGGTCGGCCGGGCTTCCTTCCGCCAGCCTTACGTAGATCGCGGTTCCCGAAGGATCGGCCCAGAATCGCGCCATGGGCGATCCGCCGATTTCCTGCATGATCGGCCCGCCGCGCCGCCGCCCCGGCATCCCGTTCTGGGGCGTGGCAGGGCGAGTGAAATCCGGCATCGGTGGCAGGCCCGGCATCGCCAGCTCACGCAGCTGCTCCATCGGCTCCAGCGGCTTGCCGTCGACGAACACCAGCCCGCGGCGCCGCAAATAGGGCCCCATGTCGACCGTGGCCCCGTCTAGCCATCCCCACGATCCCATGATGCTGGGCAGCGCGAAGGGATTGTAGGCGTCGGGAAACATCGCGCCGGCCAGATCGTGGCGCCACACCGTGACGCCGCCCGACGCCGGAGCCCCCGGGACGGGAAACGCGGCCGAGACCGCCTCCTGCCGCCAGCCATCCTTCAGGATTTCGGAACCCCGGATACAGACCTTGGCCCCCGGCGCGGCTTCGTAGCTGATCATCCGGTCCGGGCCGGTTCCGCCGCGCGCGGGCCGCACGCATTCGCGATAGATGCCGGCGGCGATGACCACCCGCTCGCCCGGCTGCAGGAGCGCGGCGGCCCTGCCGATCGTGCGGAACGGCTGCGCCTGGTCGCCGGGCCCGTCGTCGCTCGCATTGGGCGAGCCATTGTCGACATAATAGGTCCTGGAAAAAGCCAGCGGCTGTTCCCAACGCGGGAAGTCGGAACCATCGGGCAGGCGGGAATCGGCTGCGCCATTAGCACCAGTCTGCCGCGCCTTGGCGTGGGTTGGATCCCAGGCATTCGCGCCGAGCGCTGCCATAGCGCCTAGCCAGGCGGTGCTTTCCAGAAAGCTGCGTCGGTCGATCGACCGACTGGCCTCGTCCGGCACGTGCTGGAAATGGTCTCGGTCTTGTCCCACGAACCTGCTCCCGCGCGGATTTTCCATATTCCGTGCGCGGCAGCCGTCGACGCGTCAACAAGACTGAAGTCGTGCTTGTCGGCTGCACCTACCCCGTTCGTGCTGAGCTTGTCGAAGCACTGTCCTTCTTCGTCGTCTAAAAATCCTCCCCCGCCAGGGGGAGGTGGCGCCGAAGGCGACGGAGGGGGCGGTAAGCTACGGACGTGAGGGATAGCTGGCGAACCGACCGCCATCCTCCCCCTCCGTCAGGCTGCGCCTGCCACCTCCCCCTGGCGGGGGAGGACTATGTCGGGCTTCTTAATTCGGGGACACTATACTTAATTCGGGCGGGCGAACGTCGGGCTTGACAAACCGGCCCAAATCATGTACGCACGGCGCGTTCATTGGCTCAGGCCATCGGACAAGACCGGCGCGAAGCTCGTCAGCATGCATGAGACGGTAACTTCGCCCAAAGAGTACAGATCTCATCCATGAGGCTT
>Ga0157370_10001081_pt1 | contig 34120 bp, 47 predicted proteins | sample C35metaG_FD_113463 | JGI IMG/M metagenome (GOLD analysis project Ga0157370, IMG submission 113463) | Corn rhizosphere microbial communities from Kellogg Biological Station, Michigan, USA - C3-5 metaG | ecosystem: Host-associated > Plants > Roots > Rhizosphere > Soil | place: USA: Michigan... | reverse complement strand
GGCTAATGGTATTAAGCCAATAATTATCATGCCTTCGCAGACTGCATCCGCAACACAGGCACAAGCAATCCGCTCAGGCCAGCTTGATCGTATTGCATCTGGTTTTACTGTCTAAGACAACAAACTACTACAGGCCTTGCAGCAGTGCAGGGCTTTTTTATTGCCTAAATTAGGGGGCTTTATGCCAGATAATCAGCAACTAATTGATACATCAACCGCTTTGGCGGCAAGTAAAGGGGCAACCTACGGGGGTAGTGTGGCGGGCGCAGTTTCAGCATACGTTGGCTCAATCGATTTGGCGTTTTGGGTAAGTATCATCATTGGTCTAGGCGGTTTTTTTATGAACTGGTATTACGCTAGACAGAAAAACAAGCGTGATGAAATTGCACACAAGGCTTATTTAGATAGCCTAGAAAATAAGAGTAAATGCAATGTCAAACAAGACTAAATATATCGCAGCATTCTTAGCAGCTTCAGCTGCTTTTTTTGTGGGCGTAAAAAACGATGAAGGGTATACCTCTAAGCCAGTAATACCAGTCAAAGGGGACCGACCAACACAGGGCTATGGTTCAACATTTAAGCCAGATGGCTCACCAGTAAAAATGACGGATCCACCAATTACACGTGCAACCGCAGATAAATGGTTGCGAAATGATGTGGCTAAACGTGAAGTGGCATTTAAAGATTCATTGAAGGGCGTGAAATTATCGCAAACTGAATATGACCTTTACCTTGATTTCTCATATCAATACGGAGTTCCAACATTCGCAAAATCGTCAATGGTTAAGCATTTAAAAGCCGGTCAATACAAAGCAGCTTGTGACTCACTACTTAAGTATAAGTACGTTGCAAAACGTGATTGCTCTATTCGTAAAAATGGCTGCTATGGCGTGTGGTTGCGTCAGATCGATCGATATCAAAAATGTGTAGGTGCTAATTCATGACTTGGGTTTTAAACAATAAACGTTGGTCCTTGATCATCGTTTTGTCAATTTTGTACTTCATTCAGATTGGGTACACAAATCACTTGGCAGGGAAACTAGATCAAGCTGACCAAAAATGCTTGGCTCAGATCCAGAAAATTGAGAAGAAAAATTTAGAGGCCTTAGCAGTCAAGCAAAATCAAATCAATAAAGTGAGCGCAGAATATGAACAAGTCAAAGCAGAGCAAAGGAGCAAAGTCGAATATATTGAACGTGAAGTGCAAAAGATCGTTGAGCGTCCTGTTTATAAGTCTAGCTGTATTGATGATGACGGGGTGTACCAGATCAACGATCTTATTAAAGCCGGCAATACCAGCTAACCTTATTCTGGCGTGCCCAAATTTAAATGAGATCGAGGGCACAACTGGCAAAGATTTAATGATCTGGTCGGTTGATACAGTTGCAAAATATAATGATTGCAAAACAAGACACGCAGCATTGGCAAAGGCAACACAATAAATAATGATTAACGAGCGCCAATTTTGGCGTTCGTAAAAGGGGTATGTCTAGTTGGCATACCCCTTATTTTTTTGCCTAAATTTTAGTTTTTTGGTTTTTGCCAATAAAGTGCAATATGTTGGTATTGGGAAATTCCCCAACAGCAAACCTTTTTTAGTTCAAATGTCCGAAATCCAGACATTTGAAAAATTAGCTCAGTCCGATTTTCAGGCATACCTTTAAATTGATTTCGGTATTTTCCGAAACCAAAAAGCTACATGGTCAAAATGACCATTCAGCTATCCAATTGATTATAAAGGTTAGCGCAATTTTCCGTTCAGTCAAATTACTTATTTAGGGGTAATAGCGCGTCCTCAAATTGAGGAAGACCATCTGATACTCAGAATGAGAGTATCAGGTACGCTCCTGACTTTTTAGGAATGTGAATGAAGGATTGCTTATGTTCAACTTTCACCATCGGAGAAAGTTAATAACATGATGACTTTAAGTCACCATGTTAATTTTGCAAGTAGCTTAAAGATACTCACAACTGAGTACCTCAAAGTCACTCAGTGTAACTAGCTTTGAGATAGTTAGTTTCAACTAACCAACTTTAAGTTGGTTAGTAAGTGATGAAACTACCCTCGATAGTATCAAGGGTACTCACCATAAGAGTACCCTTTGACTGGACCGTTATTTCAAATCTTTTTAGAAGAAATTAGGATTTTAATGCAACTATTTTGCAACTATTGATTTTTTAATATCGGTTAAGCTATTGAAATGATTTTACTATTTTAATATTGGTGTCCAATCCATCATAGGAGCCACGCTTATGCGTGGTGTTATTGATTTAATTGAATTTATTTCTAAATCAGACATTTAAGCACCTATGAAACACTAAACATTTTAGATCATTATTAATCTTTTTTGATCTTTTTCTATTTTTCTGCAACTATAATGCAACTAATTTCTCTTATTCAAAAAATGGTTGCAAGAGATGGGCTATATCACAACACTTAAATCAAAGTCTAAAGGCACTAGATATAAGGCTGTAATCAATGTTCGGAAAGCAAAGGAAGGGATTAATTACTTTGACACCGAAACTTTCAGCACCAAATCATTAGCAGAAAAATGGTTGAAGGACCAAGAGCGCAAATTAGAAAAGAATCCTGAGCTTTTGTCAATCAAACCCGGTCAAGTATCCGAATCAATGACTTTTGGTGCAGCCATACAAAAGTATATGGAAGAGGTGACGAACTATGGCCGATCTAAAAAGTTTACTCTTGAGATGCTTCAAAAATTTGATATAGCACAAATCAACATTTGCTCATTGAAGCGTACGCATTTTGGGGACCATGCCCGCCGCCGTGGAGATGGCTATACTAACGCTTTAGTTTCTTTGGATCCTGTAAAACCACAAACAGTAAATTTTGACCTTCAGTGCATGAAGTCAGTTCTAGATTATGCTGAGTTTGTTTGGGGATTGCCCATTGAGTCAATTGAGTTTGAAAAGGCTATTAAGGGGCTAAGAAAGGCTAGGATGGTTGGTGATTCTGATGAGCGCGATAGATTGCCAACAGATGAAGAACTTCAGCGAATCACGACAATCAGTTATATGGATTTTTACTTAAGCGAAAATCCTAATACTCCGATATTTTTAATCATGTGGTTAGCTATTTACACATCTAGACGCTTAAATGAAATTGTCCGTTTAAAAATAGATAACTATGATCGAGAAAATAAGAAATGGTTCGTTGAAGGAATTAAACACCCGGATGGCTCTTATGGGAATGACAAGTGGTTCATTGTTGATGAGAGAGCAGAAAAAGTAATCGATATGCTTCTTGATCCAGTTATGAGAAAAAGGATGCTTGCGCGTGGTGGTGATCCAGAAATGCTCATACCTTGCTCACGGAAAGGACTTGCTGATAATTGGCGCAAGTACCGGGATAAAGCAGGTGTAGTAGATTTAAAGTTTCACGACCTTCGCCATGAGGCTGCAACTAGACTTGCAGAAGGTGGGGCAAGTATTGCAACCATCATGCAGTACACCTTACATGATGATTTGAATAGCCTTAAGCGCTATATTAATCTTGATATTATCCGTAAAAAGCCGCTTGAATTTACAGAAGCATTAAAGACAGCTCAAAATGCAAAATTAATAGATGTGTTATAAGTAAGGCCCCTTAATCGGGGCCTTTATTTATCCAGACATTGCCGTGTGGTCATGTGAAGCAATGGATCTTTGCTTATCAATATAAGTTGCTAAATCAAAAATACTTACCATCCATGGGGCTTTGTTTGATTCACCAGACTTAAAAACTGGAAAAGGCAACTTTTGTTCTCTTGCCATTTTCTTAGCTACTGGTAGCGATAAATGGGGCAAGTAGTCATCTATCAGATCCTCTAGCTTAACTACGGGCGATTGGTACTGTAGAGCCAATAGAGTAGCAGTGTTAAGAGGTGGTTTTTGGTTTTGTTTCATTTGCTACCTGCCTTCAATGAATCGGAAATTTCCTCAAGGACCCGCCATCCATCTAACCGGTGAAGTGGCTCTTGTACTCCACTGGCATCACATTGCTGCTGTATCACATTCTCAATAACCATGACCACTTCATTTGTGATCGGTACCAATATGCAGCCATCAAGTTTCTTGTTTGCCTGCTCTGTAGCTGCTTGCCAAGCTATAAAACTACGTTCGCGCTCTCTACTATTTGCTGGACTACTATAGACACGGTTATATAAGTGTCTTGCTTCCACTTCATCTAGCTCATTTCCGCAGTTGTCGTTCCAGTCTTTAAAATGCCAAGCGTCAAAAGCTGCACGATCAAAATTATTACCATGTTTATTCATGCCATCACCTCAATGAATCTTCTGAAGGTTAGATGGATCGATAATTAGGCGCTCAGATCCTTTCAATCCATGCTCCTTTTGAAAGGATTTCATTTCTCCAATGCTTTTAATGACATCCTCAACTGGCACACCCAGATGCTCAGCTACCTGCTCAGGAGTAAAAACTTGAGTTCCGTCTTCAAGGCAATAAACTGCATTAGGCAATAAGCCCATTTCTTTAGCCTTATCTCTAGCCATGTCATTAAACCAATCAGGAGCTAAAAGCATTGCTTTCATAAATTGATTTCTAGCTTCTTCTGATTCCTCACCTTTAGATTTAACTAATGCCTCATACTTTTCCATTTCTGCTGAGAATTCAGCAGGGAATGTTGGGCGTTTTGTGTGAGTAATTTTCGCCTCATTAAATAACTTTTCAAAGCGCGAGCTGATAGTGCCAATCCATCCCATTGCAAGAGTTTCAAAAACAGTTGGCTCTTCGCCAGTAGTTAATAGATCTGTCAGATAAGCAACCACATCCTCAACATTGCTTTCAAATGAGTTCACATTTTCACGGGTAATATTCTTTTTCATTTCTATGTCCTATTTTTCAAATACGGTTGCGAACGGGGTTTAAGTGCTTTCAGGCAATATGTCGTTAGCTTCTTCAAATGCACGTGCCTTTGCTGCTGCTTCTAAATCAAACGTCAAGGAATCGTTATATTTTTTCCATTCTTCTTTGGATCGCCGTTTTAGAAAGCTGCTCACCAATCCAATACTTTGTTTAGTTAAACTATGGCGAGCCTCTGAATTTATTAGCTCTATAACTCCAGATCGAGCTAGTTTAATAAGCTCGTCATGTGGCAAGCATTCAAAATCAATCCCAAGCATTTGATCTACTTTCTTTAGCTCTACATCGCTAGTTAGATTGATTAATCTTTGCTTTAAATCTTGAAGGCTGACCTTGTGTGAAAGCCCATTCCGTCTAGGAAAAATTACAATTACACTTTTCATAATCACGCCTTCAAATGATTTTCAAATTCTTTAAAAAGTTGAGTAGCTGCTTTGTTCATTTTCCTGTCATACGTGATATGCACGTTTCTTGGAAAAGCTTTGTTAACTGTGACGCAGTAAAATTCCATGCGCCCACAAGGTCTAACAATTCCACGATACCCAATCTTTATAAGCCATATTAGAAACGCCTCGAATTTCACCTCATTAGCGAGGTCGGCGTATTTAACGCCGTTTTTCATTCTTAAAGCCTTCTGAAATTGTTTTAGAGACAGCAGCATTAGCAGGTGCTAATTGGTTTGTATTTACTTCGAGCGCATCCTGGTGCAAATCTAAATGTGAATCAGAGTTTGTCAGTTCATCAAGTTGGTACTGACCACCAGTTAACTGAGCAAGTTCGCCGTTGTTATAATCCTGAGACATTTCCGCCTGAGTTTTAGCGACTCCAATAAGGCGAAATACTTTATCGAAAGATAGTTTGCTTAAGTCATGGTCCTTTAATTTATCCATTAGACTTAGCTCAATTGCATGAAGTAGGGCGTTTATATCACCCATATCATTTTTAGCTTCTTTACGCGCTTCAACCAATTCATTTAACGTCATGTTTTTGGCATCTTTAAAGTTTTGTAAGTCGTTACGCATTGTCAGTAACTCCTTTATTTTTAAGTAGGGCTAAGCGCTCTTTATGAGCATCAACTAATTCTTGAAAATGGTCGCTTGTTCTACCATTTAGCTTCATCAATCCTTTCGTAGTCATAACGCCAGAATTAATTTTGAAGCGGCGTTTAGGCATTGTTTTTTCAAAATACAACTTAGCGATCAATGCATCTTTTAGGTTGAAATAAAATTGTGATGATGTGCTAATCTCATTTTCCGAATCATCGAATGATTGAGCAAAGTAGTAATGACAGCTATGACTAACGTTCTGTTCTTGTTGCCAAGCTAAAACGTCCTTGTAATTTGGGATTAACTTTTCTAGTTCAACTTCCTCCATTTTCTCAACACTTAACTTAATCAAACGCAATTCATGCTGATTAAGCCAAATACGTTCCCACATTGGCGCACTCTCATCTTCAAAATTTAAAAAAGAGGTATCAAAGGCACCTGCGGTAATGTAGTAATCCACTTCTGGATTTTCGCTTTTCAAGCTTTCTAGCTTTCTTTCTGCTTGATCGAGATGAAAGAATGGACGGTTAATTATTCCAAATGGGTAAATTTCTTTACCTTCAACTTGGATTGCGAAATGATGGCAAGAGCCCTCATCAACCATCCATGCATCAAGTTGAGTAAGAAGTTTTTCAAGAGTTTTACTTTTGTTAGTTGAACGAAGGTGTGAATTAATACTGTTTTGTTGACTAGTATCTGTGATTTGGTTCATAATGTGACCACTCAAGAGTTGCTTGTCCCGATCCTCGACCAAAATTTTCAGGACAATGACTTACCTTAAAAGACCAGAGCATTGACTCTGGTTTTCCTGTTTAAAAAATGAATCAATCATTTTGTGTAATTTAAGATAAATCATTTTGTTTTAGAGAGTCAAGATAATTTTAAATCATTTTGATTAATTATTTTTAGTTAATAAAAAAGCCCACTATTCCAATAGCGGGCTTTTTATTTTTAATTTTTCTTAATCTAAATATATATTCTGCATTGGTTGAACCGGATACTCATGCACATGCTTGCTTGGCGGGATGATATCAGATACCGCAACAATTGCAGCTACATCTTCCATATCAATAGTCATTCTTGCCTCACCATTTACGGCTAAAAGATGAAGTACATCATTAACAATCCCAATAAATTCTTTAATAGTTCGCCTGCCATCTTTAAGCTGAACTTCTACAAACTCTGTAGGTGTAGGCTCAGCATCTGGATCGCAGACAACATACCATCCATTCCGAATCGCAGGATACATTGAATCACCTGTACCTTTTACAGCATAAGCGTTTGGACCAGCTGTAAGAGACGGTACATAGCCATCACCGCCATTACCTAAATAACCCATTTCAGTGTAATAGCCATCCATACCCATTTTTGAATAGGACTTTACAGGAACCCAACCACCACGCCTTACAACCGTTGGTACTGGTTCGCTTCTGACACTTTCAATATTTGGGGAACCATTGCCACTAAGTATCCAGCCTAAATCAATATTGAATTTTTTAGACACCTTGAAAGCACCCGGTTTAGAAATACCTCTGCGCTCCCAGTTGTAAATTATCTGGGGTGTTTCCTCTATAGCGTAGGCCAAATCAGATCCAGTTATTTTTGTGACTTGGTAAACGCGTTCCATTGTTGGGTGGATGTACTTCTTTTCCATGGCTCACTCAGACAGGCTCAGAATCAATTGCGGCGTATATTAACACATTTTGTGTAAAACAAAATGATTGATTGATATTTTTGGTTGTGTATACTAAATCAATCAAAATGATTTATTTCGAGGTGCTAATGAGTAGTATCCAAAAAGATAGCGAGCTAATCGACAAGCATGGAGGTGCTACTGCGCTGGCTCAAACTTTGGGCTACCACGTTCAGCGTGTTCAAAATTGGAAAATTAGAGGCATTCCAGCCAAAGAGAGATTTAAACACCCTGAACTACTCTTAGTCGATTTTATTCCAACACCAAAGAAATAAAAACCGCCATCTGCGGGAACAGATAGCGGTCTGAATATCGTATTTGGAGCGAACCAAAATGAATGAACCAATACTAGCACAAAATTCAATCTGTGCAAGCCCAGACGCTGAAGAAGATCAAGTCTTTACTCAATGGCAAGTAGATCATGATGCTTATGTTGAAACGCTTGATGCTTATAGAGAAACACATAGAGATCTTGAAAAAGCTTTAGGCATTGAAAAGGACTTTGACAAAACATCTCACAGCGCCAAAGAAGTCATTGAAGACTTGCGAAAGAACTGGCACCTGTACGCACTAATCAACCGCTTTGAGAGCGCCGTAATCAATCGTTTAAGAGCAAAGGATAAGTTGTAATGCACTACTACGAGCGAAATATAGGTGACTATTACCGCAAGGCTGGAAGATTAAATATTTTGCAGCATGGGGTGTATAACCTGCTTATAGATGCCTGTTATGACCGTGAAACATTTCCAACGCTTGAACAGGCCATCGAATGGGTTTGGGCTGAAACCGAAGAAGAAATTGAAGCGGTAAAGTTGGTCCTGAAGCGATTTTTCACATGTGGTGAAAATGGCATTTATACCCAAAACCACATTCAAGAGGATCTTGAAAAGTATAAAGCTTTCCTTGCAAAACAAGCAGAGAATGGCAAAAAAGGTGGTCGCCCAAAGAAAAACCCAAACAATGATTCTGGTAATAATGGGAATGATTTTGATAATTCTGGCTTTGAAAAAGAAAGCCAAGAAAGCCCAAATGAAAGCGAATTAAACCCAGAAAAACCCAAAGAAAGCCAAACAAAGCCTAAACCATCTAACCATCTAACCAACGAACCATCTAACCAAGAAAATAATATATGTCCGCCTAACGGCGAACCTGTACCCGCTGAAAAACCAAAAGAGAATTTCAAAGATGAGATTCAAGAGATTTTCGATTTTTGGAAAGTTACGTTTAACAAAAACGATAGAACCGTTCTAAGCAATGATCGCAAGAATAAGATCAAAGCTCGACTCAAGGAGGGGTATACATCCCAAGATTTGAAACAGGCTGTGATAGGTTGCTCAAAATCCTCATTTCACATTGAGAAGAATTTTACTGACATTGAGTTAATTTGCAGAAGCGCGAAACATGTAGATCAATTCTTGGCTAATGCTGGTAGTTCCCAAGTTTCTGATGAGAATGTGCAGCAAGGAGAAACAGCACCACCTACTCAATACAAAGCTATGGAGGGCAGATGGTAATGTCACTCAATACAAATATTCATGATGTGAACATGGAGCAATGCGTGCTTGCTGCGCTTATGACCACAGCATTATCACTAGAGACAATTGGTCAAGAATTGGATGTTGAATGTTTTTACTCTGATCGTCACAAGCAGATCTACACATCAATCGTTGAATTATCTGAAGGTAATTATCCTTACGATGTTGTTATGGTTGCGAATCATCTAAAGGGCAAAAACGTTTTGCATTTGATGGGTGGAGAAGAGTATTTAATTCAACTCATGCAAGATGCACCAAGTAGTTTTTACAACGCTGAAAGCTATGTAACTCAGTTAAATAAACTTAAAACTCACAGAAGAATTGAGCAAATCGGTTATCGCATTGCTGCTATGGCAAAAGATACAACACTGCCTGATGTATTTGTTGAGGCTGAAAATCTTCTAGGGCAAATGGATAAGACCGATGATGCAGATATGGGGGCAAGTTTTGGCAGTGCTCTAGAAAGCGCCTTAGAGCAAATGATTGACAAATTTGACAGACAGAGTAGACACGAAACAACTGGTGTTAAGTTCAATCTTAAAACACTAGATGAAATGTTGGGAACCGTCCAAAACGGTCATTTTTGTGTGGTTGGTGGTCGCCCCGGTTCTGGTAAGTCAACTTTAGCCCAAATGATGGCAATTGATACCGCAATGCTCAAAAAAGAGGGCGTTCTTTTCATCTCTGCTGAGATGGATAAAGAAACACTCTCAAATCGTATGTTTAGCTCACTCAGTTCTATTCCATACGACAATCTACACAATGCAACTCTTTACGATGGCCTGTTAAAAGAGTACGCAAACTACAAAGAAGTTTATAGCAACTTGCCTATTTGGATCGAACCAAAGCAAAAGCCGAGCATTAGTGAAGTAAGAGCATACGCAAGAAGAGCAAAGCGCCGTTTCGCTAAAGCGGGCACTAAACTTGGATGCATCATTGTTGACTACCTTCAGTTGGTGCGCGACCCAAGCAAGAAAGATCGCTTTCAAGAAGTTGGCTCAATTAGCCGAGAACTCAAATCAATGGCTAAAGAGTTTGAATGCCCCGTTGTGGCTCTTGTTCAGCTAAACCGTGAATCTGAAAAAGGCAAGAAGCCTAAAGCCTCTGATATCAAAGAATCAGGGCAAATTGAACAAGATGCTGATCAAATTATTCTCGTTAATCCACTAACTGATGACAAGACCCTCCAACCTCTTGGGGTAACTGAAATGATTATTGCAAAAAATCGCCATGGTAAAAGGGGGAGTGTTCGGGTTTTAGAGTTCTTGGATATCTGTAAGTTTAAGGCAATTGAAGGGGCGGCAGAGTGAAAACATTCTTATTCATCATGATCATTATTTGTATTGCAACTTTTCTTGGTCTGGTTATGGCTGCTTTAGCTGCAAAGCTTCACCAGTTTTCAGGAAATCGAACTAAATTTCGCTTTTCACTGGCCTTCATGGATATCTCTTTTTTCTTCTTATGTGTTTTGACTTTAATCATATTGGGTGGAGGTAAATATCTGGCGTTTTCTCACGGGATTTTATTTTTGTTGGCATTGTATCTAATTTTTTATCGGTTCAAAAAGTGGGAGCGTAAGGCATGAATCAGAAGACGTTTAAGCCTAACCTTGATTTAGTGGTAGCTAGATTTTCTATTTTTGGCATGGTGGCAATTGTATATACAGCGCTCTCTGCCAATGGCTTGCCGTCATGGTTTTTATGGCTTGTTCTCTTATGGGGTGTGTTCTCAATATTTGAGGCAGCGATTAAAGCGGATGAGGTTTTAGAGGGTGCAGTAAATACCCAAACCGTGCTTGATAATCTTACAAAGCGAGTAATCATTCAGCACAGAATTATCAAATATCAAGACCAATCTATTAACCAACTGATTGAACGGAAATATAAAGAAATAAAGCAATTAAAAGCAGCTCATCACGGCGAAACAATTGGGCATGAACATCACCTGAAAAAGGTTAAGCAAGAACGTGACGAACTACGAACACTAGTAAGCATGAATACATCAAATAAAGCGGTAAATGAGGGTTGGGATCTATGAATTCAAAGTTACATATCATGCAGGGTGTTGATTGGTCTAAATACGATTTGCCAGAATGGTTGCGTCAATTTGGTTATTGGCAGGGTGCAATGATTCGATTTGGTGGATCTACTGAAAACCCGTTAGTGGGGGCGATTAAGAAAGCAAAACTAAGACTTAAGAAGGGCGATAGAGAAAAGATTGTTGCTTACTACATGTGTGATGAAAGCTTCATTGATAAAAACTCAAAAAAACCTAATGTCTGTTTAATTACAGATGATGAGGCTAGAGCCGTACAGCGCTTGATTATTGATATTTTAGACGGCTGCACCTCTGAAGCTATGCTTGATTGGATGGATGCAATAATAGAGAGATATTTCAATCAAAAATCTTGGACGCAACTAGTAAATTCAGATCGTACTGCCATGGATGCAAAATACGATGTTCGTTGCGGGTTGGCTGCTTTGCACAATCGCTATCAGTTTATTGAATATAAAAACGGATCGGTATGATCTAACTATTGATATTTATTGGTAATTCAGATAATTGTATGAAGATTGAGCAACGGTGAGCAAGAATGATAGAAAATCCCCAACACTTTAATTTAATAACAAATTTTGAAGAAATCACATCTAGACCCAATTTTGTCGAAAAGGTAACGATTGCTAGGGGGGAAGACGTTTCAAACACTATCTCTGATTTAGTCGGGTTTTATGTATTAAGGGAAATGGTTAGTTGTGGAATTTCAAGTTGCGGGAAGAATCATCAAAAAGGATATATCGCACAGCTTCATGATGGTAATGAAATTATCATTGGCCACAACTGTGGGAAAAAGCACTTTGGCATGACCTTTGATGAAAAAGCAAAACAGTTTAAGCACCTTAGAGATAATGCAAATCAATATCTACAAATTAAAGCAATGTTTGAGAAGCTGCCTCAGTTAAAAGAAAACCTTGAAAGTATCTTGACGCAGTCGGGCAGAATGACATTTTTGCAAATCAAAATGGCAATTAAGAGCTTCAAAGAAGATGCTTTGGATTACTGGATGCGTAGAAGAATTGGGCAAGAAGTCTCAAGCAGCGGCGCAATATATATTGATGACTTTAAAACAGAGGAAGAGGTAAACGCCGAAATTCTGAGTGGTAAAAAGAACGTGACAGATATTAAGCGCGTGCTAGTCGGAAATATTGCTGAATATGATGTGATAGCTGCTTGGCATAATGCCGAAAGATTAAAGGACTACTTTGATCGACTGTACAGAGAAATCAAGAACCCTAACCAAATGGAAGGGGTGGCGCTTAAAGCATTAGCTAAAAAATTAAGACAACATGACCAGAATTTGCGGGAGCTAGAGGATTACATTAAAAGAGGTAATCGCTTATTTATTCCTGAAAACTTAATCCAATTCGCCGTATTGTTTACAAAACCACATGAGCAAAAAATTATTGAGAAATATGCAAATAATTTTGCTTGAGCACTTGACCCTGATCAGGGGTAGTGGTATTTTTGTGTTAAAGTTGTGCGAAGTGTAAATAAGGTGCAACTAAATTAGTTAGTAACCCTTGCAACATAAGCAAGAAGGTGAATCTAGATTAAAGCCTGTCATTAAGTTGATGGGCTTTTTGCGTTTCTGAAGAATAAAAAGATGCCATCAAATTTGAAGGTATTTATTTTAGTTATCTCGCGGGAGGTGCTTTGTTGGGGCACCTCTCAATTTTGCCGAACGGATTACGGCGCATGAAGCCCTGCCAAATACTAGTTATTGGCGGGGCTTTTATTTTTCTGGGGGATATATGACAGATATTGTTGAAGCAAAAAAGAATCTTGATAAATACTCAGAAGAATTAAGCCGCTACCAGAATTTATCTCGCACCGGGTTAAGTCGTGATGAAATGCTTGTCATAGATAGCATCATTCTCCGACTGAAAAGCCAGATTAACAATTTGCGGTCAATACTAAATGCGTGATGCTAATCGATTAGCTCAAGTTCGCAAGCTGCCATGCATGAGATGTGGCGCACCAGCACCAAGCCAAGCCGCGCATTCTAATTCAAGCAAAGACGGTAAAGGCAGATCCATTAAGGCTTGTGACTCAAAAACCGTTTCATTGTGTTTTTCCTGTCATCATTTATTTGATACCTACCAATTAGGCAGCAGACAGGAAAGTGAAGAACTATTTGATAAATGGCTTAAGCGGACCAATGCAATGCTTGAGCCAGAAGATGACCTATTTTGAAATTATAAAAACTATTAAAACCCAAATTAACCCATTAAAAGCGGTGGGTTTTAACCGGAGCCGAGAGGCTCTTTTTTTGTGTCCATAAAAAGGAAGCGAGAAATGAAAACCAACCAGAAAGGCCAAGCTGATGTAGTGTTAGCCGCGTTATGCTTTGTCGCCATTTTAATTGTCATTATGTTGCTTATGTTTGCATGGCCTCATTATAAGGTGTGGAAGCAGGGCATGAATGGTCAAGCACTATTGGCAGAAGCTGAACAATCAAAAATGATTCAGGTTCAAACGGCGCGAGCTGAGCTTGAAAGCGCGAAGTTACGTGCAGAAGCAATCAAAACTATCGGTCAAGCCGCAAAAGATTATCCAGAGTACCGTAAGCAAGAGTTTATTGGTGCATTTGGTGATGCTTTGCGTGATGGCAAGATTCAGCAAATTATTTACGTTCCGACTGAGGCTAATGTTCCAGTGTTAGAAGCTGGTAAACGTGCCGCCGTGGATGATTAATTTATAGGTGGGAATATGGAGCCAGCAACGTTCCCAATCAATAGTTATTCTGGGATTGTTCAGGTAATTAACTACCTCAACACCCATCATTCAAATGCAATCGCAGAAGGCGCGCCGTTAATCGTCAGAATCAATCAGAAAGCTGATGATAGGAGCGCCGCCCAAAATCGACTCTATTGGGCTTGGCTTGAGCAGATCAGGCTGAAAACAGGAAACTCAAAGAACCAGACTCATTTATTTTTCAAGAAAAAATACTTGGCTCGGATCTATGTAGAAAGTCGGCAAGAGACTGCGGAAAAATACTACGCCTTGCAGAACTTTAAAGATGTGATTCAGGCTTTTGATGGCCCTAAACACCAGCAGCTTGAGAAGGACTACCAACAATTGGTTCACACGTTCATTAAAGACCATTTGCAGAGTAGAAAGGCCACAATCAAAGAATTCACTAAATATCTGGACAAGATCAATATATATGCCCATAGAGACTTAGGCATAAAGCTGACCATTCCAGATGACCTCAAATGGTGTTATCAAGATGACCAGTGAAATAAACCAACAAGAACTGTTAATCAAGCTTATTGAACAAAACAATAAATTGCTCGAGCAGAACAATTTATTAATTCAAATCAATGCTGAACAGGCAGCACAATTGAGTGAAGTCTTGTCAATGTTTGAAGAGGAAGAACCTAAAAGCAGCTCAGCATCACTAGATGGTGGTTGATATGGTAATAGATCCGAGCTTTGAGATTGAGCAAATCAGACCAGAAACAAAATATCTAATTGTTAAATACGACTTAAGCAGTTTTGTTTCATCACACCAACACGAATGTTTTCATAAAGAATTGCAAGCCATAGCCAAACATACAGGCTTAAGTGTTGCAGCTGTAGATAAAAAAACAACAATTGAGCAGTTAAGTGATGAAGACTTAGCAAAGCTAGGGTTAAAGAGGATTAATAACGATGCCTAGAGTAGCAAGCATTATCCCACCAGAAAGCAAAGGTAGCCTCACATTGTGCAATGGAACTAAAGTTCTTCTTGATAATGGCGAGTATCTTCAACATGTAAACAAAATCACTTTAGTGGCTGAGCCGGGTCAACCATGGAAGGCGGTTATTGAAGTACACCCAACCAATCAAGAACAGATTGATGCCTTGTTGGGTGATCTAAAGGTAACTAAACGCAATGATGCTTTTAACCGTTTACATGAAATACAAGAAGCAATGCAAAAGCTCCAAGATGAGAAAGCATTTCTTGAGCATGAGCATGGTTCGCCAAAGTCGGGTGTCTGGACTGATGGTGTGGATTATGTGCCCAAAGAAGGTACTTGGTTGTTGCATGAGCATGAAACTGTTCTAACACCGAAGCAGAATGATAGTTTGAAAAAACTTTTAGAAATTAATTCTGAACTTTCTAAGAAGATACCACCAGCAGTAACCAAGAAGGTTAAAGATATCCATAGTGTTATTCATTCACTACCAGATCTAAAAGGTGAGCAAGATGATTCCGAAGAGCATTATCAATAATCGCTTGGCTTTTCATGGCTTAAATGAAGACATTGAAAGACTTTATGTAAGAATCGAACTTGAAACACCAGAAGTTCTACGGAAGCAGATGGAACTCAACTTGGTTAAGTTGATCCAAGAATATCAACGCAAAGGGTTGGATATTGATTGGATATCGATTGATTTATTAAATGGTGTTGATGCGCGAGTAAGCCTATGTCCAGACCCTGCCGAGAATTCGGATGCACAAACGTAGTTAAGTCTGCAAGTCAGAAAGGATATTGTGATGATCATGCAGAGAAGCGGAGTGGTTGGGGAAAGCGGCAGGACCGTACAGGCTCAACTACAGAGCGCGGTTATGGTCATGCATGGCGTAAGTTGCGTGAAAGTATTTTAGAGCGTGACGGTTATCTATGTGTGCAATGCCGCGCCGTTGGTCGTATATCACCAGCAACAGACGTCGACCATATCAAGGCTAAAGCGTTTGGCGGCAATGATGAGCCAGATAACCTACAAAGCCTTTGTGGTGCTTGCCATAAAGAGAAGACAGCAAAGGAGAGCGGGTAATGATTATTACAGGATCTATTCATATCTCATTCAAAGATGAATGTAATTGCGTTGGTTGCTTCTATACCCGTAAGCACGGCGGCTATATGCCTTGTCAAAAGAATTGTTCTGTCAATATCAATAAGCAGAATAAAGCAATTAATGGGCAGCCAATACAACCACCTAAGAAACCTTAACAGCAACTTAGTTTGGTATAATGGCTTTCGGCATTCACCGAAACCCAAGCGAGCGCAATTATGACAACACGAACTTTTAAAACTATTGATGGTCGTAAGCTTGAGTTCACTGTTACTCAAGAACAATCTTCTTGTGCTCATGACTCAATCATTCCTCATCCAAATAGATTCCATGATGAGCATAAACATACTTATCAATGTGCAAAATGTGGATGGTTATTTTCTCATGATGAGTTATTGCTGCTTAAGTTTGGCGGTAAAGACAAAGTGAATGATGCTACCCATACCAAAGCAATGGATGATGTTTACTGCTGGGAGTTGAAGAAGTGGTTTAATCACCTATATTGGGTTACGAAGATGAAAGATACTCATACTGGTGCGACACTACGTGAATTAGTAATAGCAGCAAAACTCTAACTTAATAAATCTAATGGCCTCCTTCGGGAGGTTTTTTATTGCCACCAACAAAGGCAAAGAAACATACAAGGAGAATAGGCAATGAATAGCTCTATTCCAGAGAGAAGACCAACACCGCCAATAGTTCAAACACCGCCACGAATTAAAGTTGACGGTATTGATGATTCAGTAAAATCAGAACAGCTAGGACAAATAAGAGAGCTAACTTTGAAGAAAGTTTTCTTGTCAGTTCTTTTAATTTCAATCCCTCTTCTGATTTGTAAGCTTGACTCGATAATCTTGGCAATTAAAGCATGAGTGCACAAAAAGTGTGCAGAAATCGCCGTGATGGGGAGGGGTGGGGTAAAAGTTCAGGCCCTTAGCCTAAATGACCGCCCCCCCAGTCACATTTTTACACACGCGAAATTAAAAATTTAGTGGATTGACAAATGGGTGGAATTGCTTCTGTGCCTGGTCGGGGTAGAAGGTCTAAACCAGACGAAAAAAAACGGGCCGCAGGCAACCCCGGTAAACGGCCTCTAAATAACAATGTTCCAGAGTTTTCAGAAGTAACAAACATTGATGTGCCTGAATACATGGCCGACTTAGATTATGCGCCAACCATTTGGCGTGAAATTGTTCCTGAGCTCTTAAAAAACAAAATCCTACGCATAACTGATATGCACAATGTTGAAAGTTTCTGCATTGCTTATGAGAACTGGCGACAGGCTCAAAAGGAAGTTGCTTTGAATGGAATTGTTGTGGCTGGTTCGCAGGGTGGACCTGTTAAAAACCCAGCCTTAACAGCAATGAATGAAGCAGCTCGTCAAATGGCAATGTTTGGTTCTTTACTTGGATTAGATCCATCCTCAAGAAGTCGTTTGATTGGTGACGGTCAAAAAAATAAAGGCAATCAGTTTGCAGGGGTTCTAGCAATGTGAGGATTTAAATGGCTGCTATGTACCCAAATGTTGAGGCTGCCAACAAATGGTGTAAAGCAGTTGTTGCTGGCAAAATCCCTGCATGTAAATGGGTGAGACTTGCATGCCAAAGACACCTTGATGATTTAGCAAAATCGAAAAGTAAAGATTACCCATACAAATTTGAACCAAGACTAGCTGAGAAAAAAATTCTTTTTGTTCAGCTGCTGCCACACACTAAAGGTGAATGGGCATTAAAAAGACTCAAAATCACCTTAGAAGACTGGCAAAAATTCGGGCTGGCTGTCACCTTTGGTTGGGTCAGAAAAAAAGATGGGTACCGAAGATTTAGAGAGAGCTATTGGGAAGTGCCACGTAAAAATGGTAAATCTGCAATTGCAGCAGGTGTTGCTCTCAACATGTTTTGTAATGATGGTGAATTTGGTTCTGAGGTTTACTCTGGGGCAACTACTGAAAAACAAGCATGGGAAGTATTTAAGCCTGCAAAACTCATGGTTACTCGTTCGCCTGATTTGCTTGAAGCAACGGGGATTGTTGTTAATGCTGGTAGTTTAGCAATACCAACAGACGGTTCTCTTTTTGAGCCTATTATTGGTGATCCGGGAGACGGACAATCACCTCATTGCGCTATTGTTGATGAGTACCACGAGCATTCAGATTCTAGATTGTACGACACAATGCAAACAGGCATGGGTGCACGCAGACAGCCTTTAATCTTCACAATTACAACAGCGGGCTTTGATATTGAGGGCCCATGTTATGAGTTGCGTGATCGTGTCATGCAAATGTTGCTCGGTGTGATTGAAGATGATGAGCTGTTTGGATGGTTGTGGACAATAGACGAGGATGATGACTGGACAAGCCCTGCTGTTTTGCAAAAGGCAAATCCAAATTTTGGCGTATCAATCTATGAAGATTATTTAATCTCACAACAGCAGAAGGCAATCCAGCATCCTTCTAGACAGAATACGTTTAAGACTAAACATTTAAACCTCTGGGTATCTGCTCGAACTGCATTTTTCAACATCGAAAAGTGGAAGGCATGTGCAGACACCAAACTTACAATTGATAAGTTTAAGGCGGTACCATGCTTAATTTCTGCCGATCTTGCAGCAAAAATTGACTTGGCCGCTACTGTCAATCTGTTTTACCGCCGCGAAAGTGACGGGAAAATTCATTATTACTGTGTTGCTCCTAAATTTTATGTACCTGAAGACACGGTTTTTAATGGTGAAGAAAAGCAGGTAATTAAGCTTTATCAGAAATGGCTAAATATGGGCTTAATTGATGCCCATGATAAGGCTGAAAACGACCTTAATAAGATTGCTGACGATATCACTGATATGGCTCAACATGTCGCTCTAACTGAAGTTCCACTTGATGAGTGGGGAGGCTTTCAGATTGTTAACAAAGTTGAGGAAAAGGGTTATACGGCAGTCAAAATTCCAAAAACAACCAAGTCATTTTCCCCTGCAATGCGCGAGCTAGAGGCAGCTATTGCTGCGAAGCGTTTTCATCATGATGGAAACCCTATTTTAACTTGGATGATTAGTAACGTTATTGCTAGTCCAGATGCTAACAACAACGTTTTTCCGCGCAAGGCTAATAACTCTAAAAAGATTGATGGAGCTATTGCTTTGTTAATGGGTATTAATCGCGCCATGTTCTTAGCTGGTGAAGCAGATCCAAATGGCTTTTATGATGAACCTGTGATGGTGGGTGTATGAATAAGAAACCAAACCGCTTAGTCAAAGCGGCTAAAGCGGCTTTGCGTTTTCTGGGATTAAACGGACAGTTAAGCTTTTCTCCTGATGTGCTCCAAAACCTACAGAGCACTGCAAGTGGTAAGTTTGTTACAGTAGATTCGGCGCTGCAATTGAGCGCCGTTTTTGCCTGTGTGCGGTTAGTTTCAGAAACCGTATCTACATTGCCATTAAAGCTTTATAAAGCAAATGCTGATGGCAGCAGTTCTTTAGCAAGGACACACCCACTTTATAATGTGCTGTGTAGTTCCCCGAACTATGAAATGACCCAAAGCCGCTTTTTACTATTTATTGTGGCAAGCATTGTTTTATGGGGTAACTCATATACTGAAATTATCCGCAGTCCCAATGGTAAGCGCATTATTTCACTCGACCCTCTTTTGCCACAAAACATGCAGGTTATAAGAAATAAAGTAAGTGGGGCTTTAGAATATTTTCATACCGATGAAGGTGTTCGCCGTCAAATTGATGAAAAAAACATAATGCACATTCGCAGCTTTGGCATTGATGGTGTTATGGGGATTTATACAATTGGTAAAGGGCGCGAGACATTCGGTACAGCAATGTCAGCCGAACAAACAGCGGCCAAGTTCTTTGAGAATGGGCTTCAAACATCTGGCTTTTTAAGCACTGACAAAGCCAATACTCCTGAGCAGAGACAGCAGCTTAAGAAGAACATCGAAAGCTTTATGGGCTCTAAAAATGCTGGAAAGGTAATGGTGCTGGAAAATGGCTATTCCTATAACGGCATTACAATGAATCCTGAAGCGGCTCAGATGCTCGAAACTCGCAGTTTTGAAATTGAAGAGATTTGCCGATGGTTCCGTGTTCCTCCTTTCATGATTGGGCATCTAGACAAACAAAGCTCTTGGGCATCATCTGCTGAGGCGCAAGATTTACAGTTCTTAAAATATTCATTACGCCCACTATTAGTAAACATTGAGCAAGAAATATCTCGATGCCTTATTGGTCGTGCCGAAAGTGAAATTTACTTTGCTAGTTTTAACATTGAAGGCTTGTTAAGAGCTGACAGTAAAACACGGTCTGAATATTACGCTTCTGCTGCTAATAATGGCTGGATGAATCGAAATGAAATTCGAGCAAAAGAAAACTTACCTCCTATACCGGGTGGTGACACATACACAGTTCAATCAGCATTAATTTCACTCGATGAAGTGGGTAAAAATTACGAAGGGGGTAATACCGATGGGTAAGCGAAACCAGTTGCCTAAAGCCGACTTTAAAGCCGAAAAGCACGGGTTTTCTATGCCGCTTGCGTTGGACCGATGGAACCCAGCAATTAAAGCAGCAGACGAAAGCGACAATACAATTAGCATCATGGATCCCATTGGTTATGACTGGTGGACAGATACAGGTGTAACAGCAAAACGAATTAGCGCGGCTCTCCGCTCTATGAATGGGGCTGATGTGGTTGTAAACATCAATTCGCCCGGCGGTGATGTTTTTGAGGGTTTAACAATCTATAACCTGCTTCGAGAATATGAAGGTCATGTCACTGTCCGTGTGCTTGGTCTGGCTGCTTCTGCTGCCTCATTCATTGCTATGGCCGCAGATGAGATCCAGATCGCGCGAGCAGGCTTTTTCATGATTCACAATGCTTGGACAGGGGTTTGGGGTAATCGCAACGATATGCGAGAAACAGCAGACTTTCTTGAGCAAATAGACGAAACCATTGCGGACATTTACAGCATTCGGACAGGTCTAACTATTGATGAGTTAAAAGCTCAAATGGACAAGGAATCATGGATTAATGGTAAGAACTCGGTAGAGCAAGGCTTTGCAGATACTTATCTTGACTCTGATGCCGTGGAAGAAGTCACAAGCAACTCTTCAAAAGATCGGATAGCAGCACACAAGATAGATTTAATCATGGCTAAGGCTGGGGTTAGTCGAAATGATCGACGTAATTTAATGAAGGATTTTAAGGGCATGCCAAGCGCTGCCAAAACAGAGACTATGCCAAGCGCTAGTCTTGATTTATCTGGCTTAATAAAAGACATGCAAGACGCTGCTCGAAAATTCTAAGCCAATATTTTTTTAATTAATAACCACCCTTTGAGGTGGTTTTTTTGTGAGTAAAATTTATGTCTGAACGTAATAATGACCAAGCAGCAGAACAACTTAAGCAAGTTAATGCGACCCTTAAAGAGTTAACAGAAGTAGTACAGCCAATGGCTGAAAAAGCACTTAACGAAGCTAAAAGTGCTGGGGATTTATCAAACCAAACAAAAGAGGCGGTTGACAAGGCTTTAACAGACCTTAATAACCTTCGCCAAGTGCAGAATGATTTACAAGTGCAATTGGGTGAAGCTGAACAGATGTTCGCTCGAATCAGCAAAAATGGAAATAACAACAACGGTGTTTCCGATCGAGCTGGCGATCTAGTTATTAAAGATGAGTCTTTAATTAACTTCACAAAAGATGTTCGTGCGGGAAGTCGCTTAAATGTGAATGTGCCACGTAACGCATTAATTTCTTTTGCAGTTAATCCGGTTGATGGCACGACACCAATTATCGCAAAGCCAAATCAGCGTTTAACTATTCGTGATTTGCTCGCACCGGGTCGCACTGGTTCAAATGCAATTGCGTATTTGCGTGAAACTGGCTTTACAAATAATGCTGCACTGGTTCCTGAAAACACAACTAAGCCTTACTCAGAAATCACATTCGAAGAAGTGATGGAAAGTGTAAAAACCATTGCTCACATGTTGAAAGCATCTAAGCAAATTCTTGATGACTTGCCACAACTTCAAAGCTTCATCAATAACCGTATGTTAAACGGTTTGAAGCGCGCAGAAGATACACAGCTTTTGTTTGGTTCAGGTGTTGGCAACAACTTAAACGGGATCTACACACAAGCTGCGGCTTATAGTGCACCAATCACTATTGCTAACCCGACTAAGGTGGACATCATCCGCTTGGCAATGCTTCAAGCGGCATTAGCTGATTATTACGCTACGGGTACGGTTTTACACTCAAAAGACTGGACCGAAATCCAGTTACTCAAAGACACCACTGGCGCTTACTTGTTTACAAGCCCATTTGGAACCATGACTCCATCATTATGGGGCTTGCCTGTAGCAGAAACGAACCAAGCTGGTCTAGATGGCAAATTCTTAACAGGTGCTTTTGCTGAAGGCGCTCAAATCTTTGATCGTGAAGATGCAAATGTGGTGATTTCTACAGAAAACCAAGACGACTTTGAAAAGAACATGATTTCTGTTCGCTGTGAAGAGCGTCTTGCACTTGCTGTGTATCGTCCTGAAGCATTCGTTAAAGGCACATTCCCAACGGCTTAATTGAAGAAGAGAGGGGAAACCCTCTCTTTTTTGGAGCAATAAACGCATGAAAGTTAAATTTCTTGATGTAATCCAGATGGGCACTCACCTTTATAAATCTGGGGAATCTGGCGAGTTTTCAGACCAAACTGCTGAAGAGCTTATTAAAAAAGGCTTAGCCGTTTTAGATGGGGACAATAAATCTGCTCAAGATCCAGCAGAGCCACCACAAACAAGCAAAGGCAGTAAGGGCGGCAAAGGTGGTAAAGGTAAGAATACAGCACCACCAAAAGATGAAAATGGCGCAGGTGGTAATGAGAATAATGGTTCTGAAGATGGGTCAAATAACTCAACTGATGAAACCAACAATTCAGATGATGAAACTAAGTCTGATGAAAACGCTAAAACCACCAATGAAGATGCAAAACCAGAATAATTAGGGCAATGTCATGTCAGTGATTTCAATAAATAAAGCTATGGCTCACTTGCGTGTCGATGAAGACATTGACAATGACATTGCAAGTAAACTTGAGTCTGCTGAGCGCATAGCTAAAGAGTATTTAAATAGGAATTTTTACTCAGATAAAGCCGCTCTTGATTTAGCCAAGGAAGAAATACCTTTGATTCTTTCTGAGGCAAAAGTTCAGTACGACCAGGATGTAATTTTTGCTAAGACACTTGATAGTGATTTGATTGATAAATTTATTCATACAGCTTCACTGAATTACGATACAGCAATTCGCAAGGCCAAAATGATTAACCTCGGCATTATTGTGAATGAAGCAATTGAAATCGGGGTTTTATTGATTCTAGGTAATCTTTACGAGAATCGGGAAGACCTAACAACGGCTAACGTTTACGAATTACCTAGAGGCGCTGAATGGCATTTACACCCATTTAGAACAGATCTGGGAGTGTGTTAAATGCAGTCTGGAAAACTTAAGCACCGCATAATGATTCAAAAACCTGTTAATGCACAGGACCCAAACACGGGTGCTGTGATTTCAACATGGGCAGATCATGCAACAATTTGGGCAGAAGTTACTGACCTTTCGACAAAAGATATTATCGCTGCTAAAGCGGTCAGCAGCACAATTCAATCACGGGCCAAAGTTCGATATAGCAATATTACCAAACAGATTAATAGCACCATGCGTGTGTTTTTCGATGGCTACTATTACAAGATTGATGGCAACCCAATGCGAGATCCCGACTCACGCCGTGAATACTTAACTATCAACCTTGCCACTGGTGACAAAGCTTGGAATGGGTGACGTATGGCAGTTAGTGAAGTAAAAATCGAAGGCATGGAAGAGTTCAGTCAGAAAATGAAAAATCTGAAGGACAAAAAAGCCTTGCTGAAGCGTGCAAGGGCATCTGCTAGAAAAGCAATGCAATTGGTTCAGTTTGCTGCAAAAGTGGGTGCATCACGTATAGATGACCGAAAAACCAAGGAAAGCATTCAAGAAAATATTGTTGTGAGATACGGCAAAACTAGAGATAAATCTTCAGTAATGGTTAGAGTCGGGGTTCTTGGCGGTGCTAAATCATACGCAAATACAAAAGAAAATGTTCGCTCCGGTAAAGCAGGGAAGACCTATCAAACAGATGGCGATTCAGCTAATCCGGGTGGAGATACTTTTTATTGGAGATATGTAGAACTAGGTACATCTAAGGTGCAAGCAGATCCATTTATGAGACCTGCATTAGCAAACAATATTCAAGTTGTTACTGATGAATTTGCAAAAGAGTTCATGAAGTCGGTTGAGTCGGCAATACGAAGAGGAAAATTAACATGATTGATGTTCCAATCTTCAAACTCGCCAAGGCTGATCAAGCTGTCAGAGACTTGCTTGAAAGCGAGAATATCTTAAGGCTTTATCCGTTTGCGCGTGCACCAGATGAGCCAGAGACACCCTATGCAACATGGCAAACAGTGACAGGCTTTCCAGACAATAATTTAGATTCTAGGCCAGTATCAGACAGAGCTGTAATTCAGATTGATGTTTATGCGGTTGATATAGACACAGTAAAGCGTGTTGCAAAAGCTATACGTGATGCAATTGAGCTTGATTGTTATGTCGTTCGTTATGGTGAGCCTGACAAAGACCCTGTGACAAATATGCCGCATTGTTCATTTGATGCTAGTTGGATTATTAACCGCTAGAAACATCAAAAAAATTTTTTCACTTAGCACCCAAACGGGTGCTTTTTTTATGCCTAAAGGAGCGCTCTTAATGGCTAATGTTAAAACTAAGGGTACACAGTTATTTACTGTGATTGATGGGCAGGTGGTTAAGTTTATTTGCATGAAGAAAATTGGCTTCGGGCAAGATTCTTTTTCTAAGCTAGACGTTACCTGTCTTGAAGCTGAAATCAGAGAGTATGAGCGCGGGATACGCGATCCGGGCGAAGGTGCAATTGCCATTGACTACAATGACACAAATACAAGTCATGATAAGTTGGCAGAAATTGCTGATTCTGGCGAAAAACTGGATTGGTATGTTGGTACAGGTGAGTCAACCTCTGCACCAACTTATGATGCAACAACAGGTATTGATTTACCTGATGATCGCAACTGGCTGTCATTCAAAGGCTATTTGAATGATGCGGCGCCTAACGACCTTGAAGTTGATGCAATGATGGGGTACGAGTACACCCTTGTACGTACATCAAAGGTAACTCGAACTAAACGCACGGTGACACCATAATGACTAAGGTAAATATTAAAGCATTCAAAAAGGTCACTAAAATTGGTGCACCAGTTGAAAGAACGGTTAAGTGGGTTGTAGAAGTTACAGAAGAAAATATTGATTTTCTTACTGCTCAACTCAAACGTGAATTAACTTTTGGTGAAAAAGTAGAATTGGAAGGGCAGGTTTTTATTAAAAAACTAGCCTTTAATGATCTTCATGAAATTTCTAAGGCGTATGACTGGGAAATCAACGAAGATAATATTGCTGACTCGAAGCTCAAGTCAGTAAGTGTGAAGCGTATGCAAGCAGGACATTTACTTGGTTCGGTTTGTGAAGATGCAAAAGGCACCCCATTCTTTAGCTCAGTTCAAGACGTTCTTAATTCAGAAATCCCTTTCATTGAGTCTCTTTATGCCGTGGCCGATGAAGTGAATAACTTCATGGGAAAGTCACGGAGGAAGAACTTGACGAATACGAATTCTGGTGCGAGCTCGTCCTCGGAATCGGTGGAATCACCATCGAAGAAGCCAAGCAAAAAATAAGCTTAAAAGAGCTTAATATTTGGAGAGCCTATCGCATGAGACGAGGCTCTCTTTTTCTTGGTCGCCGTATTGAGCAAGCAATTGGAAACTTGGCAGCAACTTATATCAGGAGTCATTCAAGAAATCCTGAGCAGGTTGATGCACTTAACTTCATGCCTCACGAATACAAAGAAGAGCTTAGTCTAGCTGAATATTTGGAACAATTAGCAGTCGAATAAGTTGGCTTCAAGAAGTCAACTTATCCGTAAATGACATTAAGCGCACTGTTTGTTAAATTGTCTAAGTCTAAAAACAAATGGTGATAATGTGAGAAAAGCAATATTTTTAATTTCAGCGCTTTTTTCAGTAGGTTTACATGCAAACCCTGTAAATTGTGAAGATATTACGAACAAAATTGATGAAAAAACAAAATCAATTGCTTTTGAAAAGGTTTTTGAAATTGAGCGAGCTAAGTTGGTTGATGGGATGATGTTTGTGAAGTCCAGAAAGATTCCCCAGTATCAAAATGAAATAAGCTTGTTCATGCAACAAAGCCGCGATATGGGCTGCCCTGCCTACACAGGGGATATCACGGGAGCGCCATATTTTAAGCATGCTCAAAAGTGTATTGATTCAAAATTAAGGGATAGAGAGGCGTGTGATAAGCGCAACTGGAAAAACACCCCTTAAAAATACTTAGATTTAAATAAGACCCTGCTTTAAGCGGGGTTTTTTATTGCCGGGAGAAAAGTAAATGGCTGCTGGTTCATTAGGTCGTTTAACACTTGATCTGGTTGCGAAAGTTGGTTCATTTGTTGATGGAATGAGTCAGGCAGAAAGAAAAGCAAAAGAAGCTTCCGACAATATGAAGAAGTCTTTCAAAAGCTTTGGTGATCAGATTCAAGATGCAATTGGGGGCACTCAAATTGGATCTGCAATTGAGGGAATTACTGGCAAGTTAGGGGCTTTGCGTGGTGGTGTTCTTATGGCGGGTGCAGCGCTTGCAGGAATGGCAGTGGGCGGAACGGTTTTGGCGACTGGCGCACTTGGTCAAATGGCAATTGAACTCGCTAAAGCAGATGCACAACTTAACCAGTTATCTCGAAGAGCAGTAACTTCTGCTGAAAATTTCCAGATAGTGGCTGGCGCTGCTAGTGCCTTTGGGATTGAGCAAGAAAAGCTAAGCGATATTTTGGCAGACACTTCCGAGAAGCTTGGTGAATATACTTCAACAAAAGGCGGTGGAGCGAAAGACTTTTTTGAAATGTTGGCCAACAACACAAAAATGTCAGCAAAAGAAATTGATAACTTCGCCAAGAAATTATCAACCATGGATACCGTGGAGGCATTGGGCCAAATCACAACGAAACTGGATGATATGGGCGCAACTGCGGCTGAAAAACGTTTCGTGTTAGAGTCATTAGCAAGTGATTTAGGAGACATGGCACCCCTATTTGCTAACAATGCTGCATTAATTAAGGAATATGGCGACCAGTTGCGTGAGGCTGGCGTGGTCCGTACTCAAGAAAGTATTGATAAGTCACTTATACTTAACGCTCAAACACAAGCATTAGGCACCCAGTTTCAAGGTTTCAAAAACCAGTTAGCTGGTCAAATGACTCCTGTATTAAGTAATTTGATTCAGTATTTTGTTGACGGTGCCGTAAAAAGTGGGAGCTTTGGAACTGTCCTTAGCGCCGTTGGTACGGTTGCCAAAGTGGTCGGCATTGCAATTGTTGGAGTTGCAAGTGCAGTATCGGTGGTCATTCAGTCAATTAGTGGTTTTGCAAGCCTAATTGACCATGTGGGCAATGTCGCTGCAAGGCTTGATGCTGCGACAACCATTAAAGAGCAAATTAACGTCCTTAAATCTGGTTTTAGTGAAGGGAAGGCCATTTGGGTTGATACTGCTTCTGGAATTGATAAGACAATCACCAGCATGATGACCTTTGTAAGCAATGTTAAAACAGGAACAATGCCTGCTTTAACTGGCTTATCTGCTGCACAGTTAAAAGTCAATCAAGCAAATCTAGCTAATTCAAAAAGTACCATTACTGATACAGAAACAGCCAAAGAAAACGCGAAGGCTAAAGAGGAGCAGGCAAAGGCGGCAGCCAAAGCAGCGAAAGCACAAGAAGACCTTAATAAAATGGTAGGTGCATCTGCTTTAAGTAGTTTACGTATCAAAGGGCAAGAGTCTATTGCTGGTGGTCAAGTTAGAGCATATACGGCCAACTTTGCCCAAATGACGCAATCTGCATTGGGTAAAGGGCTAAATAGATTTACCGCATTCAATGACCTTTACCACAAGGGAACCAATAGCAAACATGCTACAGGTAATGCTTTTGACTTCACACTCGAAGATGCGAAAAAGTCTGGTGAGGCAGTTTCACAGCTCGAGCAGATAGCTAAAAGATATGGCTTTGTTGTTAAAGTTCTTGATGAATATAAAAACCCATCAAAACGTGCAACAGGTGGTCATATTCATGTTTCGGTTTTGGGATACAAGGGCACAGCAGATGCATTAAAAGATGCAAATGCAGAACTTGACCTTGTTCAAAAAGCTAATGATGAAGCAACCAAAATACAAGAGGAGCGCTTAAAGAAACAATTAGCAATTACTCTTAAATATGCGGCTCCTGAACAAAAGTTAGTCCTTGAAAATGAAGAGGCTAAAAAGCAGATTCAACTTGCTTTTGCTGGGGATACTAAATCACTCGATCTATATTTAGGATTGCAAGAAAAAGCTTACCTGAAGGATTTAGACGCATATCGTGAAGCCCAGTATGAAAAGTTAAAAAGTGCAACTGAGACAGCAGCTCAAGCAGCTGAAAAGTGGAATAGTAACTTTGCAGATATGGCTGGGTTTTCGCCTTTATATGGATTGCAGCAAGAGAAAAGCGGTCGATATGAAGAATCATTTGCAGTTTTTGACTCACAATCCACTGTTCTTGATCAACAAGAACAAGATCCTAATGCCGACTTGCAGTCAATTGCTGAGCAACGTGAAGCTTTATGGCAACAGCACACTGATCGAATGATTTTGATTGATCAGGACTATAACCGCAAAAAGACATCAATGGGCTTACAGTCTGCTAGTGAGACACTAGGCGGAATGGCTGACCTAATGGGAGGCTTGCTTGGTGAGCAATCAGCAGGATATAAGGCCATGTTTGCAATGTCGAAAGCATTCGCAGTGGCACAAGCTTTAATTAATGCCCCTCAAACCTTTTCAAACGTATACACATCCGTGTCTGCAATCCCATTAATTGGGCCATATATTGCCCCAGCTCTTGCAGCAGCAGCGGTTGGTGTGCAATTGGCACAGGCAGCACAGATCAAGCAAACATCTTTAACTGGTATGGCACACGATGGTATTGGCAATGTTCCTAAGGAAGGTACTTGGCTGCTTGATGGTGGTGAACGTGTCTTAAATCCTAACCAAAACAAAGACCTTACTAACTATTTAAATAATCGAAAAGATAGTGGGGCTCAAGTTGTAGTTAATAACTACAGTAAAGCCAAGGTTGATACTGCGGTTGGTGATGATGGCAAGGTATATGTGACTATTGATGACGTATATAACCCAAACAGTAAATTTAGCCAGTCTATGCAAGAAAATTTCAACGTATCGAGAAATAGGGGGTAGAAGTTGGATAGATTCATGCTTTGCCCTTTGATGAAAGGGTACAACTTTTCACCCGGAAGCAATTTAAGGGAGCAAGAGACAGAAGGGGGGCCGCCAAGGCAAGTCCCCTTTTTTGTGGGTGCATGGCACACAGCCGATGTATCTATCTCGCTTAACAATTCTGATGAGAAAGAATATTTCTGGGCATTTTGGCGGGATAAGCAACGCAATCCAAACAACTGGCTTTGGAGGCTTGCACTTGATAACGGAACACTTGAAGAGTGTGAATGTAGGTTTATTGCTGATTCTGAGCCTAAAGAAAACGAGCGTGACGGCAAGATTTTGCAAATCAGCTTTCAGTTAAGGATTAAACCTATTTATCGAGATCCTGAGAACGATCGAAATATTATTGAAACTTGGCAAAATGGCGGGCCTGTTTTAGTTGGAACAATCAAAAAGATTCCTAATGAATGGTTCCCAAGCGCTACAGGAGTCTAATGATGATAGTTACTGATGAAATGCTGGATGTGTTGGACCAGTCATCTGGGCCAGTTGGTTTGCTGGAATGTGTAGAGATATCACACCCGAATTGGATGCGTGTACTTCGCTATATTGTGAATGGCAGTGAGCCAATGCAATTGACACATGAAGATGGTCAAACCTTTACCTATTCTTATGCACCACTGAATATTACACGTGGTAATGAAGAGGAAAACTTAGACCAAAAAATTACAGCTGCAATTGGTGATGTTGGTTCAGAAATTCCTGAATTAGTTGACCTTATTTTGCAAGATGCTGAAAGGGTTTCACCTATTCTGAATTATAGAGCCTACATCATTGGCAAGTACGACACACCCTCTACTTATGCAAAAGACTTAGAGGTCACTGTTATTACTAGAGACTGGAAAGGAACTAGCTTTGAAGCACAGGCACCGGGCTTAAACAACTCAGGGAATGGTCAGATTTATTCAGCAAGCACAGATCCTAGTCTTGAGGGATTCTATTCATGAATATTCGGCAGCTCTTTTACTGTGTTTATGATCCTGAAAACTTCCACTGTGTGCATTTTGTCATACTGGCCGCAAAGGTCATTTTTGAAAAAGATTACACGCCGTGTTTTTTGGGTTTAACAGGCCCACTTCAAGAAACAGTCAAAACATCGCGCAATACTGTTCATCGAAATAAGCAAATAAAAGAGCCCAAAGATGGCTGCATTGTCTTAATGACTTACTCAGATCAAAGCTCGCATGTCGGGCTTTTTTTTCAAGGTCGAATTTTTCATTTAATTGAGCGTGGACCAGAGCGAATCACTGTGGAGCAAGCAGAGATTATTTTTAATCGGATTCGATATTATGAGCCAAATTTACCTACACAAGAACTCACTCAATAAAGATGAGGTTGATGTAATTGATGCAGATAATATTCTGTATGAATTTTTAAAAGTCAAAAAAGAATTTCCACAAGCAAAAATTTATCGCGGCAATCCATGTCCAGAAAATGACATAACGCCCACCCGAAATGATAAAGCATCAATCGCTAGGTTAACCGAAATTGCAGATGATTGCAGTATTGTCTGCCATCCGGGAGAACTATCCTCATTTGTAACTTGGGTTGCTACAAAAATTCTTGGGTCTGCTGTTTCTGCCTTAGTGAAAGTACCGAAGCCAAACATGAACAATAACGGTTCCATGTCGGGTTCAAGTAATAACAACTTGTCAGATCCAGAGAACCGCCAGCGTTTAAAACAGCGAATTCCGTTCATTTTGGGCCGTGTTAAAGCTATTCCAGACCTTTTCGCCCCAGTGATTAAATATTTTAAAGATGGGGTAGAGGTTGAAGAGACTTTGATGTGTCTTTGTGAAAATGAAGTTCAAGTATCTACTTTCAAATCAGGTGATACACCGATACAGGAAATACCCGGTACAAGCGTTTCAGCTTATGGGCACAATCAATCTTTAATAGGGAATGATACGATTTATAAGTGGGGTGATACTTTTGATCAGCCGCCGATTATTGCACGACAGAACGCATCAATTAACGGTCAAACCCTTTTACCACCAAACAGTACACGCATTGAAGCAAGCGACATTTATTTTCAGTACCCGAACTTAATTAAGGCTAACGACCAAGGAACTGCCGATAAGTTTAATGAATTTGTTATTAATGACTCACTCATTATTAGCGGTGCAAACTTTGGTATTGAAGAGATATCTATCACAGGTCAGGTGGATGTAGATAACACAAATAATACCTTTTCGATAGCTTCAACCCAGACAGTTGTAGACTTTCAGAATTACCGAAAGATCAACGTAACTTCACTTTTAGTAACAGATCCAGTCAATGGGCAGCTTGATCTTGCAGGCTTGTACAATATTGATTCAATAACTTATGTGTCAGGTATCTACACAATTCACTTATCGAACCCAGTCTCCACTAACTCAAACTTTGCAAACCTTACTGAGGTTTTGACAGCGAATCTTTCAGCAAATTTAACTGCTAATACAGGAAGTGTCTTTTTAGATGGCGACTATTTAGTAACTGGTGTAGATATTGCCAATAAGCAAATTTCTTTGGCAACTCCAAGTGCTGTAAATAGTGACTGGAATAAGCTGGCAGATTTAACAGACCAGAAAACAAACGTTGGTACAATCAAGTTAAGAGGTAGCCAAGACAATTACATTGGCTGGTTTACGATTGAGTCAGCTAAAGCTACTGGACTGTTATTAAATTTCCAAGCCCTGAATGGTCTATATCAAGGCTCTGATGCAAAATTTGTGGATATCTATGTTGAATATCAGCAAGTTGTAAATGGTAACCCTACAGGCACCGTTTACAATCAAACTATTCGCTTAAATGGTAAAGCCAACAATAGGGATAGTGTAGGCGGTTCAATGTGGATAACCCTTCCATTTACTGGGGCTGTAAGATTTAGAGCTCGCCGCACTAATGATAATGGTGATGCTGTAGATTTATCGGATGAAACAAAGTTCTATACAGCTTATGCATATCGTTATTTAGATAAGCTTGTTTATGACAACAGGGTTTTAATACGCCAGCGCACACAAGCAACACGTGCAGCAACGGCCATTGATAGCCGTATGACAAACTGTATTGCTGAGAGCTTGGTTTATTCCTATAGGACTGGTGTGCAATCAGCAAATCGCATTCCTTCAAGATTCATTCCAGATCTGGTCATTGAACTGGCTTTGCATAAGCTGGTTGGCCGCAGAACTTTAAATGAGGTCAATACAGCTAAACTTTATGATGTTTTTGATGAAGTTGTAGAGTATTTTGGATCGGAAAAAATGGCTGAGTTTAATTACACAATTGATGATGCTAACCAATCATTTGAAGAGATTCTCAGGATGTTGGCTGGTGTCTCTTGCTGTAATGACCGCCGTCTAAATCGTCAGATTTACTTTGAGCTTGAACGGGCAGATCGAGAGCCTTATTGATTATTCAACCACCGAAATAAAAAGGCTCGTACAGAAGTTAGAACAATCAGAACCAAGCCAGAAAATAATTATGACGGTGTTGAAATGACATACGTTGATAGTGAGGCAGGCTGGATTGAAAAGACTTTAAAGATCCCTAATGACCAAATTACAAACCCGAAAAAGATCGAAGGCTATGGCGTTGTCTATAAAAGTCAGGCGCACATAATCGCGTGGCGCGCTTGGAATAAGATCAAGTATCAAGCAATTAATTGTCGATACTCATGCTTTGGTGAAGGCGAGCTTGTAGGGAAGGGTGATCCAGTTGCGGTGGTTGATGATACTCGCCTTGCTCCAACTTTCTTTGGTGATCCTTCACAGGCGATTTTGTCCGGGGAAGTTTTGGCTTGGAATGGCTTAAATATTACAGGTTCACAGCCTTGCAAGTTATCAAGCGAACATTCATTTGTGATTCACCTTCAGCTTAAAAGTGGATTCATTGAAATCATACCGGTGACGCAAGGCCCAACTGATTTTGATTTTGTCTTATCTCGTCCACCAGTTGAGGCGCTTGTAACTCAAGGCGAAGTTAAAACTGTTTATTCACTTTCAACAGATGATCGACAAAACGATGAGCTATTTCTTATTACAACCAAAAATAGGGCGGGTGTGTTTGAAAATGAATTAACGCTGGTAAACCTTGATGAACGTTATTATCAAAATGATAGCGATATAAAAAACAACCTTATTTAATGATTAGCCCTATTGATCCCCGCATTTGCGGGGATTTTTTTTGGAGAAAATATATGGCTCTAACACCAGAAACTTTTCAGAATTTGGAAAGAGATATTGATGATACTGGTAAGGCTGTAAATACGGATAACATTATTACCCCTCGCTATGGCTTACCTTTCAAATCTCTACCGATGGTATCAAGACTAGGGCAGGAAGGTTTTGCAGCAGCAATTCAGAAAATTGAAAATATAGGGGGCTATGTTTCTGCTGCGTCTTTAACTGAATTAAATACCCGCACCCCAGCTTTCAATTATCAATTGGCGCGTGTACAAGATACTGGTCTTGAATATTTTTGGGATCCTGCTGCTACTCCGTCTGCTGCTTGGAAGCCGACAGGAAAAGACTATCTTAATCAATCTAAAGCATATACAGATAATTTACGTGATCGAGTGTTTTTTAATGCTATTAACACCGACTTTAATATTCTGGGTTATATAAACTCATCAGGACAGTTAGCAGCATCAACCACAATTAAATCAACCGATTTTGTTGAG
>Ga0157370_10001080_pt1 | contig 34135 bp, 61 predicted proteins | sample C35metaG_FD_113463 | JGI IMG/M metagenome (GOLD analysis project Ga0157370, IMG submission 113463) | Corn rhizosphere microbial communities from Kellogg Biological Station, Michigan, USA - C3-5 metaG | ecosystem: Host-associated > Plants > Roots > Rhizosphere > Soil | place: USA: Michigan... | reverse complement strand
CGATTCGGCTTCGGTGATCATCGGCGGGTTCTACCTGTTCTTCCGTGGCGTTTTCCAGGTCATTGTTTCGATCATTCAGAACATCGTTGTGCCGTTGTTCCAGTACTTCTGGGACCGCATGGTGGAGGCGTTCGTTGGGATCGGGGCCACGATTTCGGATTGGTGGAACGCGGCTGTTGCGATCTTTAACACGGTCGTGACTTTCGTCCATGATGTCTTCGCCGCAGCGTTCACGTGGTTGTACGAGAACGTGATCAAGCCGGTCTTTGACGGGATCAGCTCGGTCATCACTTGGGCGTGGAACAACGTGCTGAAGCCGACGTTCGACTCTTGGGTGTGGTTCTTCACGAAGGTCATTCCTGACGCTTTGAACTGGCTCTACCTGAACGCTGTCAAACCTGTGTTTGACGCTATCGGGAATGCCGTCAATTGGGTGTGGCTGAACCTTTTGAAGCCCGTCTTTGACACGTGGGTGAACATCTTCATGGTGGTCATCCCGAACGCGTTGAACTGGCTGTACACGAATGGCATCAAGCCGGTGTTTGACAGCATCGGTGGGGCGATCAAGACAGTCTGGGACACGGTCATTAAGCCGGTGTTCGATTTCCTGACTAAGGCAATCAATGAGGAAATCCCGAAGGCGTTTGAGACTGGTGTTGCTGCGGTCAAGAAGGCTTGGGACACCATCCAGGACATCGCGAAGGCGCCGGTGCGGTTCGTGGTCAATACGGTCATCAATGATGGCCTGATTGGTGCGTTCAATACGGTAGCCGGGGCGTTGCCGGGCGTGGATAAGTTGCCCAAGGTAGCGCTCCCGGCTGGGTTCGCTGACGGCGGGTACACGGGCCCGGGTGGCAAATACCAGCCGGCCGGTATCGTGCACGCCGGCGAGATTGTCTGGTCCCAAGATGACATCGCCCGCTGGGGCGGCGTCGGTGTTGTCGAAGCCATGCGTAAGGCGGTCGGTTACGCGAAGGGTGGTCTTGTCCGTCCGATTGGCAGCGCCACGGTTTCGCAGCCGTTCCATGCCGGGCACAACGGTATCGACTTTGCGGCTCCGACTGGTTCGCCGGTTGTTGCAGCTGGTCCGGGCCGTGTGTCATCGGCTGGTTGGTCGTCCTATGGGGGCGGTAACGAGATCCACATTGACCACCCGAACGGGTTGCAGACCTGGTACGCGCACCTTTCATCGTTCGCGGTGAAGATGGGGCAAATGCTCACGGCCGGCACGAAGATCGGCGAGGTTGGTTCGACGGGTAATTCCACCGGGCCGCACTTGCACTACATGGTGCTGGATGGTGGGTGGCCTAACTACCGGAACCCTGCCGAGTATCTGAATGGTGGGGGCGCGTCTGGTTCTGGTGGCGGGTGGAGTTTCGACCCCATTGCGCCGATCATTGACGGGCTCGTTTCCCTGTTCAAGCTGACCTTTCCTGCCGGCGGAATGATGGCTGACATGGCCATCGGTGTTGGCAAGAAGGCTCTGACCACCGCGTCGGACTTCTTGACCGGCAAGGCTGGGAAGCGGCCAGAGGGCGGCAAGGACAACATGGGCTCCACGGGGCTGCCGTACCTGCACGACAACGGCGGGGTGTTGAACCCTGGCCTGTCGCAGATCATGAACGCCACCCGCAAGCCGGAGTACATCCTGAACGACCGGCAGTGGGAAACCATGTACGGCCTTGCATCGAGCGGCGGGAACCGTCCGGGCCTGACCATCGAGCAGCTGATTGTTCGTGATGCTGACGAGGCTGTCCGGAAGTTCGAGAACTCGCTGTCTGACATGCAAGCGGTCCATCAATAAGTAGGGAGTCTCATGGGTATCAGTTATGCGATTCCTTACCGGCCGCCGGCCCCGGCGGCGAGTCCTTGGACTCGGTTGCGGATGACGTGGACGGCTAAGGGTGTGACGTGGCCGTTGACTAGCCCGGCATCGGGGTTGTTCCTGATGCCGGGCATCCGGGGGCTGGGGACGGTCACCACGGAGCGGCATGCAACGTCGTCGCCCGCGGTGGCCGGTTCTAAGCATGAGGGCATTTCGGTTCTTGACCGTGAGGTGTTCTGGCCGGTCCATATCTTCTCGGATGGCCGGTTGGATGAAGAGCCCGGGGCTGTGACTTGGATGAAGCGGGACCGTGCTTTCTGGCAGGGCATGGACCCCAGTGACACGGGCGTGTGGGAGGTGCATCTTCCGGATAGCACCAAGCGGCGTCTGCGGATCCGCTTCCGTGACGACGGCGACCACACGGTCACGTATGACCCGATGAAGTACGGGTGGCAGTCGTATGGACTCAAGTTCGTTGCGGAACATCCTTTCTGGGAGGGTGATCCGGCTGTGCGGTCTTGGAAGAACGGCGAGTACCAGCCGTTCTACGAGCCGAACGGCCCGCACATGTTCAACATCGGGTCGGGGTCGGAGATCTCTGAAGCGACCATTGACAACCAGGGCGACGTCGAGTCGTACGCCCGCTGGTTCATCGATGGGGAAACTACTGAGGCCGCGGTGGGTGTGAATGGGCTTGTGGTTGAGGTTCCGTTCGACGTTCCGGAGGGTAAGTGTCTGGTGATCGAGTCGGAGCCTGACCTGATCGGGGCGACCATGTATGACGTCGTCCCGGGCGCGCCTAGTAAGCCGTCTGAGCGGGTGATTGGTGTTGACATGGTGAACCCGGTGGATCGTTCGGCGGATCTGGGTGAGGCGGATTTTGCGCCGATCCCTGCCGGAGCCAGCGTGCCCTTGTCCCTGTCCCTTGCTGGTACTGGCACGGTTGAGGCTTTGCTGCCGTCGTTGTATCGGAGGGCGTGGTGAGCATCTTCCGGATCAGCGTCTATGACAAGGATCGTTTGTTCCGGTGCCAGATCGGTAACCCGTCCGCGTTGTCCGTGACTGTGAGACACAACCTCATGGGGACGATGTCGATGACGGTTCCACTCAGCCATCAACGGTTGCCGGAGCTCATGGCCGATGGTGCCCGGGTGGCTGTGAAGTTCAAGGGCGAGCACTTGATCTCTGGACCTATCACTGCTGAAGAGGGCGAAACGAACGGCGTGGACGGGCATGTGACGTTCACGGTTGAGGATGACTTCAGGATCTTGCGGGACATCCTTGGCTGGCCGGTCCCTGGGGCGTCTCTCACGGGGCAATCTGCGGAGTACCGGACTTATACGGGCAACGCGGAGACGATCATCAAGACGGCGGTGCAGGAGAACGGTGTGTCCCGATTGGGGATCCCGGGCTTGACTGTGGCGGCGAACGCGAACCGGGGCGCTGTGGTGCCTGGCGGTGTTCCTCTTCGGATGCACCCGTTGATGGACAAGATGTTCCCGGCCCTTGAGCTTGCCGGGATTGGTGTGACGGTGCGGCAGATCGGTTCGGCCCTGGTCCTGGATGTTTATGAGCCGCGCCTGTTCCCACGGAAGCTGTCCGTGAAGGGCCGCACCCTGAAGACGACCAAATGGACGCGCACCCGTCCGACGTCGTCCCGCGTGGTGGTGGCCGGGCAGGGCGAAGGCGTGGACCGGAAGTTCCGGCAACTCATTGACGCCACCCGGGAAGCTCAATACGGGATGCGGGCTGAAGCTTTCCGGGACGCCCGGGATGACAACACGGACTCAGTGATGGATGCCCGCGGCCAGGAAACCCTTGACGAGAACGGGCCCAAGAACGGGCTGTCCCTTGACCTCGCCGGCACTGGGATCTTCCAGTATGGCGGCCCAAACGGTTTCCGTGTTGGTGACCGTGTGCCGGTGGACATCGGCAACAACGGTGTGGTCATTACGGAGACAATCCGCGAGGTCAAGTTGACGTGGAAGTCCAAGGATTACGCCCTGATTGAACCGTCCATTGGGGAGATAACTAACCAGCCTGCGCGGATCTTCGCACAGCGACTTGCTGCCTTGGGTAAGGGGCAGCGGAACCAGGAGCGTCACTGATGCCAGTGGAATTCACATCCCGCGGCTATGACACTACGCCAGCCAAACCGTACAACGAGGATGCTTGGGCTTTGGCTCATTCGACGGCGCCTATTGGCACGTCCCGCTATGGGGTGTCTGGTGCGAATGATTGGAAGGTCAGTATCGTTGCCGGCGCTACCCGTACCGTGTCGATCACGGCGGGCACGGGGTTTGGTTGCGGTGTCACGGATCAGACTTTCGAGAATGAGACTCTGCAGTTCCCGCCGTCCGCTTCAGGTACGCGTTGGGACACTGTGGCTGTGCGTCGTGATTGGACGCCGACCGCGGGTGAGTCGAAGTTTGTGATCATCCCGGGTGGTTCCACGAAGGCTGTATCGGGGGCGCGCTTGTCTGGTCCGGGAACGATCGATGATCAGCCCATTGCGTTGGTGCCGATCATTGAGAATCAGACCCAGCCTGGCGAGATCGTGGATATCCGCTGCTGGGCTGGCAATGGTGGCGTCTATGCGAAGGACGTCCTTGCGTGCCAGTATCTTGGTCAGCTCGGGGCGATGGTCACTGTGGGTTATGAGCAGTACCAGTACTTGCTGGGTGACAATGATTCGCCTGCTTGGGTGAACGTCGGCGGTGTGATGCGCGGCCCGGTCCCGCTCGGCTTCGATCCTGCCATTTACGTTGAGCAGGGCACGTGGATGAAGAATGCGGTGAAAGCCCCGGCTGTTTCCCGGATTGGCCGGCGCGTGGAGCTGCAGGGTGGTCTGGCGAACTTGGTTCCGATCAAGTATGACGCCATGGACGTCAATAAGCCGCTCACTGAGTACACTCTCGCGACGGTTCCGCCAGAGTTCGCACCCAAAGCGCCGAGTGAAGTACTCACGCCGCTGCTGGTGAACGCTTACCAAGCCGATCTTAGGGTGACGCCAGCCGGTGAGATCAAGATCAGTTTCCGGTCTGGTGTGCCGCTGCAGATTGCCCGGGCCATGGTGTTTCAGCTCGGCGGGTTGGGGTGGTACGTGTGAGCGCGAAAGCTACTTTGCACCGCCTTTGGCTGAAGGTCCAAGAGCCGCGGGCACTGTCCGTGATCTACTTCTTCGCCTATCTGGCCATCGGCTTGCTGGGCATGTTCGTCGCTACTGACCCGCCAAGGAATGTGGCATCGAGCTTGGGGACAGGGCTGCTCACATTCTGGGGCGGGCTGCTCCTTGTGGGTGGGGCCCTTGGTTCGTTCTCCGTCCTGCCGGGTATCTGGTGGCTGGAACGCGCCGCGACCCTGATGTGCATGACAGCGGTTGGAATCTACGGCGTCACGATGGCGGCCGCCCCGGTCACGCAGCTCAGCCTCCGGATGGCGTCCTTATGTTTCATCGCCTTCTCAATCCTCGCTTTCGCCGCCCGCCTAGTGAAAATACGGCATTACGCCTACGACCCTGAAAAGTAGGCCACCACAATGGACACAACCCAACTGATCGTGACCCTTGTTGGGGCTGGTGGCGGTGGTGCCGCATTGCTGGCCCTCATCAACGGCGGCATCAAGTATCTGAGCGGGTCCGCTGGCCGGGAGCGTATCCGGAACACGACGTTGAAGGATCAGCGAAATGAGGCGTGGGCTGATGCGGAGAAGGAACGTGACCGGGCTGACCGGGAGCAGGCACGCGCTGATCGTGAGGCCAGGAATCGGCGCCTGACTGAGGAATACGCTTCGCAGCTTCGGCGTGACTGCACGGAGCATGGCATGACCCCGCAGGAACTACGACCGTGGCCGCGCCTTGAAAGCGACCCACCAAAAGGAGGTACGCCATGAGGCGACCTGTAGATGCACCACTGACGCAGGACTTCGGCGACGGAGCGACCGCGGGCGTGGTGGCGAACTCGAACCCCAACTCTGGCATGGGCTATTACGTGTGGCTGTACGGCAACTACCAGCCGGACGGGCACACGGGGCAGGACTACGGCGCACGGTCTGGGTCCAAGGTCTACGCAGTAACTTCCGGCACGGTCCTGCACGTTGGGTGGCTGAGTGGCACCTATGCGGATAACCCGTGGTGGATCCTTCCCAGTTTCTTCGGCTACGGGTACGTGATCGATCACGGCTCGTTCATCGGGATCTATGGCCACTGCTTGGATGGTGGCGCGAAGGCCAGTAAAGGCCAGTGGGTTACTGAGGGGCAGGTCATTGGGCTGTCTGGCTCCACGGGCGCTTCGGTGGCTGATCACCTTCACTTCGAGATCCTTCGTGACGGCTACGTGCTGAACAGCCGCTACTACGGCCGCAGCAACCCGGAAGACCTGTTCGACGGGTCCGCCATCGAGTCCGCCGGCGAACCCGTCCCGGCGCCCACTTACACCCCGGACCAGTTAGTGCTGGTCAATCTCGGAATTCCCCTCCCGTAAAGGACAAGACCATGAGCAAACTCCCTGAAGGTATGAACAACGAACGCTACTTGCGGTTCACCCCGGAAGCGCTGGTGGAGGGCGGCCCGCAGATGAAGGGCGGGCTGTCCATCGAACAGCAGATCGAGAAGATGCCAGTCGATGCCCTTTGGAACCCACAGATTGACTGGGGCAAGTACAAGACCAGCGCGTACGGGCAGCTCGCTTTCAACGCCCAAGCTCTTGCGCGGATCGAGGCGAACCAGCGGGCCGACCGCGCCATCCTGCAGCAGATCCTTGCTGCTACTGCGTCCGGCGCCTCTGTGGTCATCGATTATGACCGGATCGAGAAGGCCATCGCGGACAACATGCCCACCTTCGAAATCGTCCCCGTGACGAAGGAGGCTGAGCCCAATGGCTGAGCATGCTGCTCCGGTGAGCGTGAAGACAGATGCCCTCAATCGGGCTTGGCGGACGTTGTACACGGGCATCATCTTGGATGCTTTGGTGCTGATCGGTACTGGTCTGACGTCGCTGCTAACTGAGCATGACATCACGACCCAGGCTTTCTGGGTGACGTTCGGGATCCTGATTGGAAAGTCCTTACTGACGTCGTTGGGATCGTTCTTGCTGCGCCTGAAGGTTGCGCCGAAACCGGCCACCTAACCCCACCACCCACTCTTCCGGGGCGGACCTTTGCAGGGTCCGCCCCACTGCATTTAAGGAGCCCCACCTGTGACCGATTACCCGATTGGGATGGAACTGGTTGTTGACCCGGACAACCCGATGAACGTTGTGGCGAACGGTTCGGTGGGGATCTACGCGCCCGAGGACACCACGGGAACCACTTTGCTGCCGTTGAAGGACCTCAACGGGTTCCCACTGGCCAACCCCTTGACGTCGAACGCGTACGGGTTCACTCCGGGGTTCCTCGCACCACTCCCGCAAGTTCGTTGGAAATCGGGCGAATTCAGCAACGTCTACAACTCGTACATCGGACTCCGAGACGAAGCAGTAGCGGCGAAGAACGCAGCCCAAGACGCACAAGCCGAGGCTGCATCGGCTGGTGCGAACGCTGCCGAGGTGGCACAGGAAGCCTTGGCAGGCGCTGTGGGTAACGCACAGGCTGCCCAATCCTCGGCGAGCATCGCAGCGACAGCAGCGGCAGCCGCACAAGCCGCCGCCGAAGCAGCAGCCGCGGCATCATCCGGCGGCGGGGTAGCTGTACACCCCACAGACCCTGACCGCTTGATTATCAGTACCAAGAATGACGGCACGGTGGTCGTGAAGCCCACTGATACTGACGTCCTCACGATCACCACTTAAGGAGCAGCCAGCATGGCAACTCGCGATGTCCCCACGCTCGACGGCTCCGGCCGGATCTTTGACAAGCACATCCCACCCCGCCTCCAAGACGCGGCACTTAATGCCACTTATGCCCAGCTCAAGAACCTTGCGCGGAACCCTGATCTCATCATTGCCGGAGTGGTCGTGAGGGACGCCAACGGAGCGGCCACCAGCGCACCTGTGGTGTGGCCTGATGGGACGCCTGGGACGTACACAGCGACCACTCTTTCAACGGCGTTCCCCGGGGCCGTGGACGCATACACCATCACATATGGTTCGCCAGTCACAAAGACCTTCACTCAGTCTGCCCTCACCCGCGACGCATCCGGCGCGGTTACCAACGTCCCGGCCATCACGGTCAGCTAGGAGTAACCATGGGTATCCTCGACGCGCCTAGCGTGGCGCTGTCCAAAGTAGGTCGGGAGAAATTGCTGAACCGAACCGGCGGAGCACTCCAGACAGCAAGGGCTGGGCTCGCCAACCGCGACTACGCCCCGTTCAACGTCGTGTGCCTTGGCGACTCCATCACAGAAGGCCAAGGAGCAACCACGTTTGCCCGCACCTACCGGCAAACGCTCCTCAGGCGACTCCGGGAACGTTATCCTGTCTCCGGCGTTGTCGGCGGGCGCGGCTTTATCGGATCAATCAAGACGGGCTTCACATCCGGCACATGGCCCGTTGTATCATCGGGCGCAATCGGCACCGATCAAAACTACGGCCCGAAGCGTCAGGCCGCTATCCTGAGCGCAGCAGGCCACTCCCTCACATTCACGCTCCAGGGAACATCAGTGGACCTGATGTACGCGCAGGCAACAACCACTGGAACGATCAGCTACACGATAGACGGCGGATCCGCTACGACTTTCAATACCGCAGCCGGAACGGCAGTTGTAGACGGCGGCTACGTCACAAGGATCAATCTGGGCGCTTCAGGAGCTCACACGCTCGTCGTGTCGTACTCGTCAGGGGGCTCGTGCTACATCGAAGGTGTAGTGGAGTACGACGGCGACGAAACCAAGGGCATCCGTTTGCACGATGCAGGACACCACGGCTGGACGTCAGCGAACTGGGCCAACCGCGGAGGCTTCAACTACTGGATGCGATCCATCAAAACCCTGAGCCCTGACCTTCTGATCTTCGCCCTCGGCGCTAACGACGTGACTTCGGGAACCATCACAGCGGCTCAGCAATTGGCTAACTTTCAGACGATCCTCGGGTACATCAGGGGAACCGGCTGCAATCCCTCAGTCCTCGTGACACCGATGTTTCAGCGTTCGGAAACCACACCCTCAGTATGGGCCGACTATGTCCAGAACGCATACACGTTGGCGGCCTCAGACCCGATGATCTCCGTGTGCGACCTGTCAGCCCGGATGCCCGCTGCTGGGCTCGCTGGCACTGGCAGCTTGGGCCTATACGCTGACACTGTTCACCCTACCGATAAGGGACACTCGATGATGGCGGACATCATGCTGAGCGCCATCACAGCGAGCTAGCGAACGAGAGCGTTGATCTTCCCGTCAATGAACTCATTGAGGGCTGCTGCCCATTCCGCCTCAACGGCTGGGCGGCGGTCCTCAATCTCGATATCAAGCAGCAGCGCGTCCTGCTGTTCACGGCCGGCCTGGACGAAGTCAGCGGCGATATGCAGCAATTTCTGTGCTTCCATGAGTTTCCCCCAAAGAGTTGTGGTGATGTGCGAGCAGTCTACTTCTTTGTACGGAACTTACGAACGAATTCTCTCGGCGTGGGGTACGGCTCCACCTTGTGAAGGCAAGCGAACATCAGAGCACCCGCGCCTATCGTGGCGATTAATCCTCCAATGATCAACCCCCAAAACATCATGGGAGTTACTTCATCCATCAATTGAGGCTCCTACGAGTTCGGCAAATTTTGACTGTCCAATTGGTGTGATGTGCAGCTTATCCGGCAGGTATGGCAGGTCCCAGTCAATTGCGGACACATACTGCCGCCCTTCTGCTTCGGTTGCAGCCCTGAGCGCCGCATCGACCTTCAGCGACTCGTCAGAGCGGGACGGCGCGTGAACCGGACCCACCACAACAACCTCCGGGACGCCTGAGAGTCCTTTCAGAACCTCGGTGGTTGCGGCCTCGATGGCGGCGGGTTGTTCGCGCCAATCGTTCAGGCCACCTTGAAGGATTACCATGTCGGCGCTCTTTGCTGGATCCAAGCGGGCGCTGAATGCTTTATCCCCGCAGTTGCCGGGGTTCACAAAACCTGTTCCGCCGATGCCATCAGCGACAACCTGCCAAGATTTTGGGATGTCACGGACCCAGGCATCATCGCGGTCATCAAGTTGGTCACCGGCAGTATATGAATCACCAATGACGTAGACCTTCTTCGCTCCGTGGGTAAGGGGCTTAGGAGCCCCACGCTCGGCAAGGTACTGGCGCTCAATCGCGCAGCGTTCTTGGCCCTCGTTGATCTTGCTCATAACCACGACGGCGCCCATAGAACCAAGAAAAGCCGCGACGATGGCTACAGTGACCAGCGTCGATGTGCGCGGCTTCCCCAATGTGTTCCCCATTTCAAGTCAAGTGAGTCTGCGCCAATTCTACGGCCAACGACCACGCCCTCTGGAATGCATGACACAAGGGCAACATAAGACCGGCTACCTGCCGCAACGTAATAGAGCCCCATCCTCCATGCGAGGGTGGGGCTCTTCCGGCGTTTAACTGTCCGTGCGGATGACGATGGCTTTGAAGTCATCCGGGACGAGTGCACGTGCAGCTGCATAGGCTGTCTCGTAATCGGCGCCGGACGCTTGCACAGTGCCCTGCTCGCCGGACGCATTCTCAATGGTCAAGGTAACTTCCACCCCACCATCTTGGCATGATAGAACCCATGCCGATCCTCCCGCTGACCACGTTCCTACTCGACGGCCGAACATACGACTACGTCCGCGGCGACCGAGTAGGCCCAGTAGAGGACGTCCAATCCTGGGGCATGAACAACCAACCAAAAGTCCACGCACAAATCCCACTCAGCACGGGTGAGAGCATCAGTGTTTACGCTGAAGCCACCCACTGGAACCAAACCCAAATCCACATTCGCTGGCACGACGACAACAAAGACTCACTCACCACCTGGCTACCCCGCAACCAAGTCCGACCAGTCACCGAATCCGAATGGGACATCGACCAATACAACCGCTGCCCAGAAGAGTTGCGCACGATCCAATGGGGCAAGAGGATGCCGGGATTCCTGCCAGAGTGAATGGCTACACGTTCAGGCGCACTTTTTAGGGCCATGCAAGCCCAGTCCATTCCATGCACGTTTAGCGTCGTTGGCTACACTCTTGGCTACACTTGGGCAGTTTCTTGGCTATTTGGCGGGGGAATGCGAAAGGCCCCGATCCCTTGTGATTACTGGGATCGGGGCCTCTTCTGCTCCGAGCTTCCTATCAGAATCGAACTGATGACCTTTTCATTACGAGTGAAACGCTAGGCTACACTTGAGAGTAGGAATCCGCAGAAAATAGCGGAATCTAGGGGCGGAAAGTAGGCACATGCGCGGGCGTTCCAGCGTATGCATGGCTACACTAATGGCTACACCTACCGAACGGGGAGCGAAATGAGCATCTTGGAAGAGCCAACGAACGAATACAGCATGAGGCACGCAGCGAATCTGCTAAGCAACCTTGCCCGCGCCAACGAAGGCAATCTCTCGCCCTCCGACCTTGAGGTGATCAACTTCGCGTACCAGCAATTGCACCGGGGAGCGAACGCGCTGCGCTCTGGTGCGCAAGCGACGCCCCAAATCCGGACTGGCGAACACGGCGAAGCCGAATACTGGGAGGAAGAAGGAAAGCGATGGGTCCCAGTCATCACACCCGACCAGACAAAGCGCCTCGAATCCAACCTGAAGGCAATCGCTGAAGAGCTGGCCAATCCACTCACCCCCAAGAAGGACAACGGTGACGCGTGAAAATCACCGAGTTCCTTCAAGCCAGGATTGCCGAAGATGAGGCTGTGGCTCGTGCAGCAAGTCCAGGGCCATGGCATACAAACGCCGAATCTACTGAGGTACTTGCGTCAGATGACATTGAAGTTGCTGAGGGATTCGCGCTCAGTGGCACGCAACTCCGAGCGACCACCGAGCACATCGCCCGCTATGACCCTGCCCGCGTCCTTGCTGAGTGCGCGGCGAAACGGGCGATCATTGAGGACTGGGAAGACCCGGAAGATGACGGGGTTTGGGAAGGGTATGACTACGGTTGTGCCCTGACTACAGATCGAGCAGCACGCGCCCTTGCAGCCGCCTACTCTGACCACCAGGACTACCAACAGGAGTGGGCAGCATGAGCGCGCAACCGGATCACAAACCTATCCCGCACCTGGTCGAGATGTTCCACCGCTGGCAATGCAAGATTTGCAAGAACTGGATCAACTACAACGAAGCCGACGGAGAGTGGTGGCACGCTCGTGGCTAGGGGCAAGGGGGAGGGCGCGCTGTTCAAGGACGCCCGCGGGCTATGGACGGTGGCTATCGAGTTGCCTATGGGGCCGGACGGCAAGCGCCGGCGGAAGGTGATCCGCAGCAAAGACAAGAAGGTGGCCATGAAGAAGCTGGCTGAGGTCAAGAAGGAGCTCAACCAGCTTGGCGACCTGCCGACGTCGGGACTCAAGTTGGAGACCTGGCTGCGTCGGTGGATAGAGGACATCGCGCCCAACGAGGTCCGGCCGAACTCCTACGCCTCTTACAAGTCCACCACTGACGGCTGGCTCATCCCCGTGCTTGGCAAGAAGAAGATTGATGAGCTTACCGCTGATCACGTCCGGCAAATGTTCAAGGTCATCATGAGTACGCCCAAGTCCTTGAAGATGCGTGAGAAGGATCCCAGCGAATGGCCGGAAGACGTCAAGATGGTTGGGCCTGACACGGCCATCAAAGCGCATGCCGTACTCTCGACGGCGCTGAAGACAGCCATGCGTGAAGGGAAAGCGACCCGGAACGTGTGTGAGATGGTGGACCCGCCCAAGAAAGCCAAACCGCAGCAGCACGCACTCAGCGCCGAGGAAGCCATTCAACTCCTGGCGCACCTCGCAACCCGTGACGACCGCGCACTCTGGGCAACCTACCTACTCACTGGCGCGAGGCGTGGCGAGATCCTGGGACTCGAAGCTGACCGCATCACAGACACGCTCGACCTCTCGTGGCAGCTCATCCGAATCAGCGACATTACCAAAGTGCCAGCCGACTACGAGTGGCGACACCTTCAAGGCACCATGTACCTGACCCGCCCCAAGTCCAGTAGCGGCTGGCGCATCCTCCCGCTCGTGGAACCACTCAAGTCCATTCTGCAGCTCCACATGCAGACCCACAGCGGTGAGGGATTGCTGTTCCTCAACGACAGCCGCCCATGGGATCCAGACAGCGCCACGGAGGCATGGGCCAAACTCCTAGCCGAAGCTGGCCTACCAACCAACGTCGTCCTCCACGGGGCCCGCCACACCGCCGTAGACCTCCTAGACGCCGCCGGAGTGGACTGGGACACCATCAAGGACATCGTCGGACACAGCACCCGGCAAATGTCCCAGGCATACCGAACCAAGGTAGACATCAAGCGACTCACCACAGCGCTAGAGAAGATGTCCAAGATGATCGAAGCCTAGACAGCAGAAGAGCCCCCACCAACCTGGTGGGGGCTCTTTGTTTGTCTGTGGTTACTCTTCGTCGGCGCCGGCCTCACGGAGCGCTTTGGCTGCAGCTGCTCGGAACCCATCCGAGTCGGCGTCAAGCTTCTCGCAGATCACCTCGACGTCATTGAGCGTAAATGGGGCTTCGTCGCGGAGCCGCTTGTTTACGTAAGTGGGGGAGAGCCCCGTAGAGATTGCCAGCTGCTTAGCGGTGATCCGACGACGCGCAAGGGCGGCGCGGACCTCCCCGGCGAAAGCCTTCGCGAGTGGTCCTGATTCTGGTTGCTTTACGGCAGGCATGACCATAATCTATCCGTTCCGGAGTCAGAAAGCCGTAAGCGGCATGCAGACGCCTCAACTCGTTGTGAGAACTCATATAAGTTCTGGTGGCTCAATATTAACTCTAAGCATGGACCATGGAAGTCCTTAAGCTCAAATTTAACTCTCAGACTCATCAGCGGCTACTCTTTAACCCATCTGGACCCAATCCCGTCAAGCAGAGGCGAGATTGCTTTGTTGTCGGTCCAGCATCGTAAGCTTTGAATTCACTCGAACACATATTCGAATCTGGGGAGAACATGCACTCTAAGTCTCTGACCGCACCGGCCGCCACTACTGCCAAGGGTGGCGTCGTCGTGGCGCTTAAAAGAGAAGAGCGCCCCTTATCCCAAAGTGGGACGGGGACGCTCTGCTGTGCAGTGCAGCGGATGACGGTTCAGGAGTTCGGGAACCTGTCGCTATCGCGAGGTATTAGGCCGTCTGAGATTCTGGCTGAACGCGAGCTTCGGCGCGCTGCATCAGTACCATAGGGCTGACGCTCAAGGCTTCTGCAACCTTGAAGAACGTAGGCATCGGGACGCTGCGCTTGTTGGTCATGTACTTGCTCATGGTGACAGCGTTGATGCCGACCTTGTCCGCAAGGTCCTTCTGATCCATGTTCCGCTCAACGAGCTCGACCTTGATCTGAGTTACCAGCGCTGCTTCCAAGCGCTCACCGTAAGTTGTCATGTGGTCAATCTTAAACGCATGCCCTCAACTCTTGCAACCGAATGACTAATCGCGTATGTCATTCGCTGTACTCATTTTTTGTGACCTGCACTACTTGTTTCGACACGCCGGTACTTGCGATTAGCCAAATGGCATACTAGGTTTGTCTCATGACTAACCCCCAAGACGGCGCAGCAGTCGCCAAAGACCCCCAAATTGCAGACCGCATCAAGATCGCCATCGAAGACAACCGATCCAAGCGCCAGCAGCCCTCCAGCCTCCTGGCCCTCGCCGACACAACCGGCATCGCATACCCAACACTCCGCCGCAGCATCGAAGGCGGCATCAAAGGACACCGCAGCCTCACAGTCTGCGAACTCGGAGCCATCGCCACCGCCCTCCAAGTCCGGCCCTCAGCACTCATCGAAGAGGATGACGCAGAATGAGCCAGAAACTCGCCTACACATTCGAAGAGGCAGCTGAGCAAAGTGGCTACAGCGTACGAACCCTCAAGCAGCAAGTAGCGGACGGCAACCTGGCCGCCCGATACGCGAACTCCAAAGGCGTCATCAGACACGATGATCTCGCCGAGTGGCTGGACTCACTTCCAGCCGAATCACCCTCCCGCTAGACCCCGCTGCAGCGCATAGCGCCGGCGCCCTCGCCCGATTCAGGGCAAACACCCCAGCACCAAACCAGATCGCCCCCGCTCAGAGGTTCGCCACTGACGAAGAAAGGGTCCAATCGGCATGCCCGAAACACTGCAAGCACCGACGCAAGACGCCCTCGAAGTAGCCGCAGCAAGTATGCGGATCAATGGCCCCGCTCCACTTTCGGTATTTCCGGAGCTTGGCCCGTTCATCTACTACATCCAATGCGGGTCCTTCGTGAAGATCGGCACGAGCATCAACCCGGAGAGCCGCTGCGGCCAGCTGCAACGCGGGGGCAAGGCAATCCGCCCATCCATTTGGGTTGGCAGCCCCATGCTCATCACTTACGTCCCCGGGAACGTGGCGAAGGAACGCGAACTCCACCGGACGTTCGCCAGTAAGCGGGACCAAGGCGAGTGGTTCCTTCTAGATCACGAGCTCGCGGAACACATCGCTGACATCCAACAGCAGCAATGCCTACTCGAAACCCATGTTCATCAAGGCCGGTACGCCGAGCTTGCGGGATCGGCAGATGGCTTGGACCTGGCTGAAGCATTCAGGCAGGCGTTCGAAGGCAAGACCTCCCTCGACCTCGAGTGGATCGAAGCGTTCGCCTAACACCTTTGAAAGGTTGCAACTATGCCCGAAATCATGACGACGACCGGCTATGAGAAGCGGATCCGTGAGTATGCGGAGGCTCATGGACACGAGATTGGCCGCAGCAAGGCGCAGCGTCTTGCGTCCCGGCTGTGTAAGAGGCAGGCCCGCATGACGGACCTTGACCTTGAACGCATCCTCACCCATTCGGATCCAACACCTAAGCAAGCAATCCGCAACATCGAAGCCGCAGAACAGAGGAAGGCGGCCACCATGCCCGGTGACCGCCTTCAGCAAAACCCATATCAAGGAGAACTTCAATGACGACTATACAGAATGTCGAGCGTGACGAGCTAGCCACTGTGATCGAACGCGCTTATGACCTCAATGAGGGGATGGCATCTTTCGAGCTGCTTGCCCATGCTGCCCTTACCGCTGGCTACCGAAAACCCCGCACCGTGACTACCGCCGAGGAATTGAACGCTCTCCCGTTCGAAGCCGTGATCCGTGACGCGGAGGGCCATGTGCTTGAGCGGTGGGGTGACGCTGAGCATGTGCAGTGGTCTACGCCTGGTTGTAAGTGGTTCGTGCCGGTCACTGAGATCGCTTTGCCGGTGACAGTGCTGTACGAGGTGCAGCCATGAAGGCCGCTGTTCTTGAGCAGGATAAGGATGCGTGGCTGGAGGACGCGGTCGCAACCATCATCGGGATTGCCGAGAAGCAGGAGACGTTCACGGCTGATGATCTGCGCCGGGAGATGCGTGAGCCGGATGATTCGCATTGGCCTGGGACGGCGTTCACGAAGGCCCGGAGCTTGGGCTACATCGAAGGCGTTGACGGCCGGTATGTGAAGTCGACAACCCCTAGCCGCAATCACAGCGCACTGAAGCTCTGGACGAAGAAGAAGGAAGAGGCAAGGTCATGAGCCTTGATTGTTTCTATGTGCTCGCGTTTGTCGTTGTGTGTGTCGTCGGTTGCATCGAGTTTGGCAAGGCGACACGGCATGACGCCCGCCTGGAACCTGCCGGGGCTGAGGACTGGGACGCCATCGAAGAGGAAACCCAGACCCGGTACGAAGATGATGCGGATTCCGCCAGAAAAGGGGAGCTATGAGCCAGCAGGATGAACAAGCCCACAAGCTATCTGCTGCCACGATGGACGACTTGCTGAGCACGCGGGCCGGTCTTGCGCTGGCAAACGCAGCCTTTGGCGAAGGGCTTAGCGCTGGCGTCCGGGCCTGCAATGACGCGGATGACGGTAAGCCTTTTGCCCAGCCGGTCAGCCCATACTCGGCGCCGCTTCTGGCATTGATCAAGGCCCAGACATGATCCGGAATCCTCGCCGGGCCCCGCATGTTGGTCAGCGTCCGGCTGAGGGTATGCCGCCGAATGGTTGGGCTTCTGCTGACCTGAACCTTCCCGCGTACTGGTACCAAGCACTCGCCACCACCGCGACCGGATGCGAATACCCCATCAGCGGCGACCAACAACCAGAACGAAAGGAAGCGTCATGAGTAAGCCAAAGTACCCGACCTACATCCACACGTTCGAAGGTGAAGGTGCCGCACTCTTCCAAGGCCACAACCTAGACCGCGCCATGGTGGACGAAGAAGTAGACCGCATCCTCGGAGAAGCGCCTATCGGGTTCGAACTGCAAATCTTCGAGCGTCACTACATCTACAAGGGCAACATCAAGCACTGCTCCCGGCATGGCGACTCTTGGGGCTGCGATGAAGACGGAAACGACTATCACGGGCATTGGTTCGAAATTAAGCCAACCGATGATTCTCGCTGCCACTTCACTGAGGCCTTCTACAAGCGGACTCATGATGTGGACCCCGGCTGATGACCGCGGAGGAAGCTGCCACCCAACTCCCGCCGCACCTTGCAGCCAAAGCCCGCAATCCCTTGCAAGTTGAACTTGCAACAATCCTCACGACCGAAGAGAAAGAGCCCAACAAATGAGCACTGAAGCAACTGAAAACACCAAGCAGGCCGAACTCAGATTCGACATCGACGTGACAGCAACGAACGGCGTCAAGGTCCCGCTCAGCATCAAAGTCACCTACCCGGACGGCTACGGCTTCTACGCGGCTAAGGCCCTCGAAGCCATGCCGGACAACATGGATGGCGTTTACAACGAACTGATCCACCGCAACGACGCATCAGTCCTGGCCGTCATGCTGGAATCCGGGCACATGGTGGAGGACGAAGACTGATGAGTGTCCCGTTCACCCACAAGGACCTTGACGGCGACGAACTAGAGGTCAGCGGAGGATTGCTCGGGGCTGTCTTGGCGGTACAGGACGGCCACACGGGGGAGAAGATACACGTGGCCGTCCGCGCCGAACACCTCCCGGCGCTCATCGAAGCCCTGGAATCCATCTTGAAGGAGACGACACCATGACCGCGGATCGTATCGCTGCCCTGCTTGAACCCATCCAGAACCGACTCAACGCCGCAACACCAGGACCATGGTTTCGCGAGTATGGCGACGTCATAACCAACGAGCCAGATCCTCGCGATGTGGAAGAGGGATATGACGATCCTCGCAGCCTGCGGATTGCCCGGGCAGCCCCACATCTGGCCAAGCGGGAACCACAAGGCATCCGGAACGCGGACTTCATCGCGAATGCTCCCACGGATCAGGCCCGCCTACTCGCCGCCGTACAAGCCGTGATAGCGCTGCACAAGCCTGAGCGCCTGGACGGTCGCCCGATTCGTGGATGCCGCGTCTGCGACTGGGAGCAACCCGGCAATGAAGGCTGGCCGTGCGCGACGGTGTCCGCTGTTGTGGCCGCGCTCGGAGGTGAAGCATGAGCGGCCATGACGACCTGCCTGCAACCTGGACTATCGGGGTAGCACGCCAAGGACCACCACCACCCCCACGGCACGACAAACCACGCCACAAAGCAGTAGTCACGACCGAATCAACACACGAGTTCGTGGACCACTACATCACCGCCGAACAAGCCATCACGGAACGCATCGCACGGCTCAAGGAAAACAAACAACGCTACGAACGGGAAGGAATGACACTCCGCTTCGACGCACCAAACGGCGACCACTACACCATCACCTACCAAGATGCCTGACCTGCTCCCCGGGATGGGCGGCACCTTCTGGCAACGACAAACCAACCGGTACTGCGAATGCCCTCCCAGCCGGTACGACCCAAGAACACCCAGACCAACCAACCCCGAATGCAAAATCCACGGCCCCGATATGGGGTCTTTTTCATGCCCAGAAACACAAGGAGAACAATGACACTCCATACTTACCCCGACCTCGAACAAGGAAGTGACGAATGGCTGCAAGCACGATGCGGCATCCTCACCGCCTCAGTCATCGGCCAGCTTGTTTCATCCCGCCAACCAACCGCACTTGAAACTGACTGCCCCGAATGCGGCGCCACACCAAACGGGGCCTGCCTTGGCAAACGCACGCCGGACCCGATCAAGACACTCCACCCAGCCCGGGCAGCCGCAGCCCGCGAACTGGACCGCGTAATCGCCGCAGACCTCACCAGCGAAACCGCGCTCGGCCTCATCATGACCCTCGCCGCCGAACGCATAACCGGGCACGTCGAACCCACCGTGCAGTCCCGGGCCATGGAACGCGGCCAACTCGACGAACCCCACGCCCGAGACTCCTACTCCACGCACTACGCCAAGGTCACTGAACTAGGATTCATGATCCGCGAGTTCGACGGCTTCAAGATCGGCTACTCACCAGATGGTTTGGTCGGCGAAGACGGGCTTATCGAAATCAAGTCCCGCACCCAGAAGATCCAACTCAAAACCGTCCTCGCAGACGAAGTGCCCGGCGAGAACATTGCCCAACTACAAACGGGCTTGCTTGTCACCGGCCGCCCCTGGATCGACTACGCCAGCTATTGCGGCGGCATGAAGCTCTGGACCCAGCGTGTCTACCCGGATCCCGCATGGCACGCCGCCATCTGTGACGCGGCTGACCAAGCGGAAACCATCATCCAAAACATGGTCAGCGACTACCTCGAAATGACCGACGGCATGCCAGACACCGAACGCGTCATCCACTTCCCCGAACTGGAGATCACCTTCTAATGGACATCTCGAAAGCACTGGTCGCCAAGTCGGACCAGTTGAATGCATCTGATCTGTCCGGCGCGCCCATTGTGGCGACCATCGAAGCTGTGCGCCAAGGTGACGCGGCCAAGCAGGTCATCGTGGACCTTGTCGGCATGAAGGGCAGGCCGTGGAAGCCGTCCAAGGGGATGCTGCGGGTTATTGCCCACGCATGGGGTGTCGAGTCGGACGCATGGGTTGGACGACTCGTGAAGCTGGTCAACAACCCGGAAGTGATCTACGCCGGCGAAAAAGTGGGTGGCGTGGAAGTCATCGCCATGTCACACATCGCCGCTGACTTCACCATCCCCGTCCGCATCAGCCAAAAGAAGGTGAAGCAGCACCACGTTGACGTCCTCGCTGAACCGCAGACGGAACCGTGGCGGGCCCAATGGCAAGCAATCACCAACGCACTCACCTCCGCCGGGTACGAAGGCGACGGCAAAGCAATGCTCGCCACCGCCGGGCAAGTCATCGGCACCACATGGGAACACCCCAACAAAATCAGCCCCGAAGACGCACAAAAAATCCTCGCAGCAGTCCGAGAAGACAACCACCAGGAGCCCACCGAATGAGCAAGACACCAGAGCAAGCCGGAATGATCGATGTCACGATCATGGCCGGCCCCATCGAAGCAACCGGCAACCACACCCCACGCATCGGACACCAACTCCGCATGGACGGAATAGGCGCACAGTACACACACCTCTACATCAACCCTGACGTCGCCGCCCAATGGATCGAAACCTTGACCCCCATCGCAAAGGAGGCCAACCCGGATGGCTGACATTGTATTCACTGGCAACCTCGGAGCCGACTCCAAGATCAGCTTCACCCGCGGCGGATCCCCAGTCCTTAACTTCCGGGTCTGTGACACCAAATCCAAGAAGGACGGCAGCGGCGGCTGGGAGAAAGTCGCTGAGCAATGGTTCAACGTCGAGCTCTGGGGCAGCATCGCCGAATTCCTCGCCGACCAGCTACTCAGTGGCGTCCGGGTCAAGGTCTACGGCCAGTTCTACCTCCGCGAATACGACGGCAAGAACGGCAGCGGGTACAGCCTCGACGTCAAAGCATCCGCCGTGGAAGTCCTCACCAGCCACAAAGACCGGCAGAAACTCGCCGGCCAGAACCAAGAGCCCAGCTACGACCAAGGCGGCGGTTTCGGAACTCAACCACCCAACGGAACATGGGGCGCGGAAACCTCCCCGCCCTTCTAAGCACCACACCACCACATCAGGCCCGCATAGACGGGCCTTTCTTATGCCCCGCGGCGCCCGGTCATCACAGCCGGGCGCCGCACCGAAAGGACCACATTGAACATCGCACAGCAACTCATCGCCCAGCACCAAGTCCCTGCAATCCTCTTCTCCAAACCAAGCTGCGTCCAATGCGACGCCACAGTCCGGAAATTCGATAAGCACAACATCACCTTCCACAAAGTAGACGTCAGCCAGGACCCTGCAGCCTATGAGTTCGTGGCCGGACTCGACTATATGCAAGTCCCCGTCGTCTACACCCGCAACGGCGAACACTGGGGCGGCTACAACCCCGCGAACGTCGAAGCACTCATCCCCAAGGAGGTAGCCGCGTGAGCAATGAGACTGTCATCGCCCAAGTCCTGATCGAGTACGGTGACGCATTGCGCGGCGACTGGTCCGACTTTGACGGGCGTGGCGCCAAGTCCGTCCTGCATGGCCTGGCCTCCGAGCTCAAAGGGGACACGGGCGCGCATGACATCGACTGGCACCGGAATGACATCGGACTCTGCCCAGACGGTAACGGGCACTGGGGCGGGCGCTGGGGTCACTGTGACTCGCACGAGTGCCCGACCTACGCCAAGGAGAAGGCAGAGGGAAACGCATGACCCGGGCGACGTCCACCGCCTGCTGCTTCCTATGCCGGGGCCCACACGGACTCTGTCTCAACCACGGTTGCGAACACCACGTCATCGCCGACAAACAAGACGAAGCCAACGAACGAGCACGCCGCACAGTCCGCCGCCCCACCGAAGACCAAGCCATCAACAACGTCATGCGCGCACAACGACAACGCGCAACCGCGCCAAACGCCCATTCAACTACCCCAAGGAAGAACGATGACCAACCAACGACTCGAACAAGCAGCACTCGAAGCCCACCCCATGAGCCGACGCAGCACCCCACACCCAGGCTCCGGACGACGCAAAGAGATCGACCGCAACAAAGTCCGCGACCTCACCCAAGCCGGCCACACCGCCGAACAAATCGCCCACACCCTCGAATGCTCAACCAGCTCCATCAACCAAATCCGCAAACAACTCGGCATCACACACCCAAGGATGCTAACCCCCGAAAAACGCGCCGCCATCGAAGAAGCACTCAGCGACGGATGGTCACACGCCGAGATCAGCCGCACCATCGGCACCACCCACGAAACCATCGAACGCCACTTCCCAGGCACCGCATGGACCCCAGCACAACGCGCCGAACACATCCGCACCCTACGCATCGGACGCAGCGACCACTGGGGCGGACAACGAACACACAGGAGAGCAGCATGACCGTCCGTTACTTCTCCATGTTCTCCGGAATCGGCGGCTTCGAACTCGGCATAGAGCAGGCCTGCCACATCCTCGGGGTCGAGCCCGAATGCGTCGGCTACTCCGAAATCGACAAGCACGCCATCACCACATACAAGGAGCACTTCACCCATGACAACTACGGCGACGCAACCACAATCGACCCCCATGCGCTTCCAGACTTCCATCTTCTCGTTGGTGGATTTCCCTGCCAGGCGTTCAGTATCGGAGGAAAACGACTGGGCTTCGAAGACACCCGCGGAACCCTCTTCTTCGACATCGCCCGAGTCCTCGCCATCAAACAACCCCGGTACTTCATCCTCGAAAACGTCAAAGGACTCCTCAGCCACAAGGGGGGGCAAACTTTCAGAACCATCCTCCGGGCCCTTGATGAACTGGGGTATGACGTCCAGTGGCAGGTACTCAACAGCAAGGATTACGGCGTCCCCCAGTCAAGAGAACGCGTGTACCTTGTCGGAAATCTTGGAGGAACACCCCGACCCCAAGTATTTCCTGCCCCACGACCGGGTAACCCGTATTCAACAGTCGGCAAGTCAACAGAAACCGCAGTTGCTCGCACACTCACCGCAGGCGGCAACTCAGGCGGCAACCACAGTGGAATGACCATCCTGGAACTCACGGGCGCCCGCAGCCAGTCCCAACGCCTTTATGACCCGTCCGGGCTGTCTCCCACGATCTCCACCGGCGGAGCATCCACGGGCGGGGCTGAGGTGCCGAAGATCCAGATCGAATCCACCATACGACGTCTCACGCCTACCGAGTTCGAACGCCTGCAGGGATTCCCGGACGGCTGGACAGTAGGCAGCGACACCCAGCGCTACAAACAATGCGGTAACGCCGTCAGCGTCCCCGTCGTCCGCTACGTAGCTGAGCGCGTTCTGGCATGAACGAACCACCAAGAAAGGAGTAGCCGTGGCGAAGGACACCCGCCCGTATTTCACCCTCACGAATGAGTACCCGCGCCACCGCAAGATCCGCACCCTAAGCGATAAAGCGTTCCGGCTGCACGTCGAGCTCATAGCGGACTGCAACGAAGCGACCAGCGACGGGAAGTTCAGCAAGCACGAACTGAACATGCGCGGCATCAAAACAGGCCGGGAACTCATCGCAGCGGGTCTGGTCGAAGAGATCGAGGGCGGGTACCAACTGCACGACTATTTGAGTCACCAGCCCTCGAAAGTGGAGATAGCGCAACGCCGGCAAGACAAGAGGGAACGCGGAACCAGGGGCGGCAAGGAGTCGTCCCACAAACGCTGGCACGTTGACCGTGGAGTGTTCAAAGAGGACTGCGAACTGTGTGTCAGCGTCCCGGATGGCGCATAAGCGGGATAAGCGGAACTGTAAGCGGCCGCTTACAAAACGCTATAGCAAACCGATAGCAAACGTGTAACCAAAAATAAGCACCAACACCAACACCTATATAGCTACTCACCTAAGTGCCTATCTCACCTTTTGTTTGTGGCTGGCTTTTAAGGAAGAGGGTGAAAGTTCTCAATCAATCGTCGGCTTAAGTTACGCGAGCCACCGGGACATCTGATTGAAGGAAGGACCCAAATGTGATCACCGAAAACCAGGCCAAAGCGCTGGCCAACCTACTCCACGAAATCAGGCCACGCTGGTCAACCCCGGCAATGCTCAAACTCCTAGAGAAAAACGCGCAACACCCCGCCCCGTTCGCTGACATCACGGTGGCCGCAGTCAACGCAGCCCGTGACCACAAAGTCGAAACACCCGGCGCCATCTTCATCGACCAACGATTCTGGCCAGCAGAAACCAAGCAGCTTATGCCCAAGCCGCCACCCTGCCCGGACCATGTTGGAGAGCCGTCACATGCTTGCCGATGCTGCAAAGCCGACTTCCTAGCCGGCATCAGACCCCGGGACATGATCGGCAAACACTACGAACCACCAACCGAACACGAACCCATAACAGAACCCGAAGCCCCGGCAAACGCTGGGGCTTAGCCATACCCAAGGAGAACGCAATGACCATGACCCGATCCAAGATCGAAGCAGCGCGCACCGAAGCGCAACGATTCATCCGAGCAGCAGACGCGGCCCTAACACGGATCAACGAAGAGGTGGCAGAGCAGCAAGGCCGGTTCCGCGACAGGTACGGCGACGATGCGACCACAGTAGGTCCGCAGCCGGGCGACCAAAGTTGGGGCTCAGCAGAGACAGGCGCCCTACGACGCGCATCCCTGGACCTCACCCGCAACCTCGCCGAGCTCCGCAAATGAGCGCCATGAAGTTCCGTCTTGGCGATACCGTCCGCGTGATCAACCGCGGCAGCTTCCATTTCGATAAGGTAGGCAGAGCTCATCCTCGCCGAGAAAGAAGACAACCAATGATCCGCAAAGAAGGCAAAGCACGCTGGGTCTACACCTGCCAGCCCTGCAGCGTCCACGCAACCTACCCGGACCAGTTCCGCGCCGTCGAACGCGAACAAGCCCATGAGAACACGTTCGGCCACTTCGGGACGTCCATAGGCAAGGCAGTCCGCGAAACCTTCCAACCCCTCATGGACGCATTCGGATTCGGCAGGCTCGAAGCATGGCAAGAACAAGTCTTCGCACGCTCACTCTGGGAGGACCTGAAATGATCCACGTATTCGTCCCGGGAACACCCGTCCCGCAAGGCTCAGTTGAGCTCTGGCGCGGCCGGATCGTCGGCGTGAAACCGGACCTTGCCTCATGGCGCCTTGCCATCCGTAAAGCGACCCTAGCCAAGCATGAGGGCGAACCACTCGATGGACCAATCACCGTCTCGCTGGTATTCCAGCTCAAGCCACCACAGCGCCCCCGATGGCCACTCCCAGCCGTCAAACCAGACCTCGATAAGTTGACCCGCGCCGTCTTTGACTCACTCAGCACCACCAAGCACAAGAAGACCAAAACCGTCATCCCCGGAGTCATAGTGGACGACGCCCGCATAGTCAGCTTCCACGCCGCCAAAACCTACCACGGCAACCCCGGCGTCCTCATCACTATCACCCAAGCAGGAGCCGACGCGTGAAGCCCTATTACCAAGACGACCACGTCACCCTGTACCACGGAAAATGCGAAGAGAATCACGCATGGATGGACGCTGATGTCATGGTGAGCGATGTTCCATACGGCGTCGATTACAACAGCGGCGCACGACGCGACACCTTGGCAAAATCAATCGCCGGCGACAAGGACACCTCACTTCGCGACTACGCCATAACCATGTTCCAACGCCGTCATCCTCGAGGAACTGACGCGCCTATGCTGATCTTCGGCACATGGCGCATCCCGCGGCCAGCTAGCACCCGTCAACTGCTGGTATGGGACACCAAAGGAGCGCTCGGCATGGGAGCAATGGACCTCCCCTGGAAGCCAGCACACCAAGAGGTCTACGTCATTGGCAGCGGTTTCAGCGGCAAACGAACCACCGACGTCCTCACCTACGCGCCCGTGCAGTCCATGAGCCGCAACGGACGCGAACACCCACACCAGAAACCCATCCCACTCATGCGGGATCTCATCGCTAAGTGCCCAGAAGGATCAATCGCGGATCCATTCGCCGGCAGCGGTTCAACACTTGTCGCCGCCAAGCTACTCGGACGCAAAGCCATAGGCGTGGAACTCGAGGAACGCTACTGCGAAATTATCGCCAAACGCTGCTCACAAGAAGTACTAGACCTCGGAGGTATGGCATGAGCCTGAAAGACAACATCCACCAGCTCATCAACGAACACATGACCATGGCCGATGACGGATCATTCCACCAAGCACCACCACTCCTAGCTGAACTCCGGGCCGCATGCGGATCCAACATGGGCGCGCAAGGAGGCGGAACAGGCGGGGCAGGCATGATCGTCAACCACAAAGCCGTCAAGCTTGAGAACGACATCAAAGCCGAAGCACTCGCCAACCAATACGAAATGACCAGCCTCGAATACCAAGGCGGGCTGGTGGATCTTCTGCGCGCTTGGTCCATCGCAACCGCAACCGAATGGCAGCCCTACCTTGAGGGCATATCCGCCCAATGGGTTAGCGACATCCGCGAACTGCTCGTATCCAAACGCCCACCATGGCGCCCATCAATCCCATGCCCATCCTGCGGACAACGGTTCCACGGACCCGAACGAGACCAATGCCTGGCCATCCACTACTGGGACGACGACACCGAGACAGTAGCGCCACCATCCCAGTGGAAAGCCAACTGCGACAACTGCCAAGCTGAATGGACAGGCGACGAACTCAAATGGCTCCGAGCCGTCGCACTCAACACACCCGGGACAGATGTTGCAGGAGTGGCACGAGTGAATTAAGCTAAGTCCTGTCGAGGTCACAAGTCTCGGAAAAACCAAGCCGGAACGCACAAGCGTCTCCGGCTTTTTGTTTGCCCTCTTACCCCAGGAGGTCAGCATCTCCCGCGCAGGGTCAAGCGCACCGCCGCTCGTCGTGACGACGCCGGCGGGGCTGAACGGCCAGGGTGCTACCCACCCGCAGGTTCGATTCCTGCCAGCCCACTGATCGAAACGCATGCCGACCAACAATAGAGAACGCGGCCTAGCAAAGTAGATCACCACACCCCGGCGCCGTCCCCGGGTTACGAGAGCGGCATCGTCGGACCCCGTCACGGTGCACCACGGCGGGGCCTGACACCAACGCGATAGGAGCCTCTATGGAAGCCAAGGTACTCATCCAGATGGCCGATGGTGAACCCACTGAGATTGGCACTATTGACTTCGATCTCGTGGTCAAGGCCAAACAAGCTACTCGCAGCAACGAGATCCGCGTGGTCCTGGACACGCCAGCCACCATGGCCAACGCCGGCAAGCAGGTAGCTGAGCTTGGCAGAGCATTTGCACTTGTCACTTACTAGGCCATGGCCAGCAGTAGGACAGGCACAGCCCAATGGCAACGAGTACGCAAGCAGAGGCTCGACCACGACCGAGACGCCGGCCTAACCAAGTGCCCACGCTGTGGCATCGGCCTGGACTGGGTTTACACACGCCGACCCAACAGCCCAGAGCCAGACCACATCATCCCTTGGACTAAAGGCGGGCCAGACACGTTCGAAAACACACGAACCATCTGCCGACAATGCAACCAACAACTTGGCGGGCTCCTAAACCGCAAGAAGCCAAGGCCAATTGTCAACACCGTAGAGCTCGAAACCGGCACAAACTGGTAGTCGCACTCTCGGATAGGGGTTATCCACAGCCCCCCAGGGGGTATGCCCCCACCCCCACCCCCGGCCTAGCCCCACCCTGCATAGCGATCTCTCCCCGCGTTTTTTCCACACAGCCTGTCAGGAGGTGGCGGCATGTCCAAGAGCCATATACGTGCCGTGGGCCCTGATGAAAAGGCCGAGCGGGTTGAGCCTAAGACGGTTCTTGAGGCAGCTGAGTCTGGCGACCGGGTTGCTGAGTTGACCGCTATGCGTCGTGTTATTGCCCGTGCTTTGGATAACGAGAACACCTCCCCTCGCGACCTTGCTGCTTTGTCTCGTCGCCAGATTGAGATCAGCAAGGAGATTGATGCTCTGAGGCGTCAGAAGCTCGAGGAGGAACGAGAGAGTGACATCTCCGCCGACGAAGAGTGGTCAGAGGAAGCTATCTGAGGTTGCGCGGCATATTTGCCGGCCAACTGGGATTGTCTCGACTGGGTTCCCGCCTGTGCGTGACAGGGCTAAGGCCATGGGCATGCCTATGGATCCCTGGCAAGACGGCGCCGCACGCTTGGCGTTGGCTAAGCGTGAGGATGGACTCTACGCGGCCGGTATCGGTGGTGTGGTTCTTTCCATTCCTCGGCAGGTCGGTAAGACGTATCTGATTGCCGCTATCGTTTTCGCTCTTTGCACTCTCTTCCCGAATCTGACTGTGATCTGGACGGCTCACCGGACCAGGACTCACAACGAGACGTTCAAGAAGATGCAGGGCATGTCTCGCAAGCCGAAGATCGCCCCGTACATCGAGAACGTTCGGGCGACTAACGGTGAGCAAGAGATCATGTTCAAGAACGGGTCTCGGATCTTGTTCGGCGCCCGTGAGTCTGGTTTTGGCCGTGGCTTCGATGAGGTTGACATCCTTGTTTTGGATGAGGCCCAGATCCTCACTGCTGATGCGATGTCGGATATGGTGCCGGCGACGAACGCGGCACCGAATGGTCTTGTGTTCATGATGGGCACCCCGCCGCGGCCTAAGGACCCCGGCGAGGTGTTCACGAACGTCCGGCAGGCCGCCCTGAGCGGGGATCCTGACACGCTCTACATCGAGTTCTCCGCCGATAAGGGCGCGAATCTGGACGACCGTAAGCAGCTGGCTAAGGCCAACCCGTCCTATCCTCACCGGACCAGTGACGCGGCAATTCAGCGCATGCGTAAGCTTCTGGGCTCAGATGAGAGCTACCGTCGCGAGGCTTATGGCGAGTGGGACGAGGAAGCTCTTTCCAAGAAGGCCATCAACGTCAACGCGTGGAACGGTTTGAAGATCCGCCAGGACGCCGTTCCTGATGATGATAGCCGCCAGGTGTTCGCGGTGAAGTTCGCGATTGATGGTTCTGCTGTTGCCCTTGCGGCTGCACGCCGGCCGGATGCCGGGGCTGTCCATGTTGAGGGCATCAAGATGTCTTCAATGGCGGACGGCACGCGCTGGCTTGTGGATTGGCTGCTGGAACGTCATGAGCGTGCCGCGCAGATCGTCGTTGATGGTAAGTCCGGTGTTGGTTATCTCGTGAATGCACTCATTGAGGGTGGCGTTCCGAAGTCGGTTATCTGGACTCCTGGGACTGATCAGGTGGTCGCGGCTCATTCAATGCTTGAGGCGGCCATCGTGTCCCAGGACAAGGAATTGTCCCATCTCGGCCAGAAGGACTTGGACGATCAAGTCAAGACTGCTGAGAAGCGGAAGATCGGCGCGACTGGCGGCTTCGGCTGGGCCGCTCCGGAAGGCGAGCGTGTGGTTTTGCTGGATGCTGTGACCCTTGCCCATTGGGGCGTAAAGACGACGAGACGCCGACCAGGCAGAAAGGCGGGTTTCCTGTGAGTGCATGGACCGCCACTGACATTACTGGCCTGCGGATTGACAACGCGACCGATGATGAGCAGTCCAAAATCCGGAGCCTGCTTGCTGAGTGGAGTGCCCGCCGAGATAAGAACCTGAAGCGTTCGCTGTACTACGACGGTGAGCAGGCATTCAAGGATCTCAACCTGATGCTCCCGCCGCAGTTGAAGAACGCGAAGTTCTATCTGGGCTGGGGAACGATGGCTGTCCGGAAGGCTGCGATTCGTTCGCAGTTCGAGGGGTTGCGGCTGCCTGGCTCCGAAGATCCTTTGGGCTTGGGGCGAACGCTCACGGAGAACAACTTTGGGTTGGAGCTGTCGCAGGGCATTGTGTCGGCCTACAAGCATGGCCCGGCTTTCGTGACCGTTGCCAAGGGTGACGAGGGCGAACCTGATGTGCAAATCCAGTCGCACTCCGCTGAGACGTCCTCGGCACTGTGGGATCGTCGTCGCCGGCGTATCAGCGCTGCCCTGACGATCTCCGCTTTCAAGGAAGACAAGCCTTCCGAGTTCATTGTGTACCTACCGGACGTGGTCCTTCGCTGTGCCCGTAACGCACTTGGGCGCTGGCGGGCCGAGCGGATCGAGAACAAGATCCGCCGGACCCTTGTGGAGCCACTGACTTACGATCCGCAATTGACGAAGCCGTTTGGCCGTTCGAGGATCACTCAGCCAGTGATGGCTTTGTGTGACATGGCTGTCCGCGCTTATGTCCGGATGGAAGGTAACGCGGAGTTTTACAGCTCCCCGCAGCTTGCCATCGAGGGCATCGACCCGGATTCGTTCGGCGAGGTTTCAGAGTCGAAGAAGTTCAAGCTGGCGATGGATCGGCTGATTGCTTTGACTCGTGATGCTGACGGTAATGCGCCGAGTATCAAGCAGTTGCAGCAGGCGACGATGACGCCCCACAGCGACATGCTGCGGACGGTGGCTTCGGCGTTCTCTGGTGAGACGGGGATCCCGTTGAACTCGTTGGGTGTCATCCATGACAACCCTGCAAGTGCTGAGGCTATCAGGGCTGCTGAGCATGACCTTCTGATTGATGTGACGTACCAGAACAAGTACGTGCTGAGTAACGCTGTTGCGAACATTGCGCGGCTGGCGGTCATGGTTCGTGATGGGCTGACTGAGCCTTCTGCGGAGTCGTGGAAGTTGTCGGCCAGGTTTGCGGATCCGGAGTTCCGTTCGACGTCGGCCAACGCTGACGCGTATGTGAAGCTGGCTGGTGCCAATGAGGATCTGAAGAGCTCGCCTGTGCTGCTTGAGACGGTCTTCGATGATGACCAGGTTGAGCGCATCCAAGACGAGCGGAAGCTAACCCAGGCAGGCGGCTTGATCGGGCAGCTGCTTGGCTCGGCCGGCGCTGGCGTCCGGGATGATTCGGCTAAGGCTGAGGCTGAGGTGCTGAACTTGAAGGCTGCCGCGCTGGGTACGCTCCGGCGTGCTGGTGTGGATGCTGATGCCGCAGCGGCCATCGTTGGCCTGGAGAATGTGAAGTTCATTCCGGGCCAGCCGATCACGATACGCGCTGAGGGGGAATAACTGAATGGTGGCACGGGAGGATATTGAGCAGTTCCGTGCCGCCAACAGCGAGATCTCTGCGCGGGTGAAGGACACTATTGAGGCATTCGTGCGGTCGCTGGACTTCACCAAGCCCGAGTTAGTTCGTGATGCCCTGTTGGAGTTCATGCCTGTGCTGACGGCCCAGTATGGCTCTGTGGCGGCCTCGATTGCTGCGGAGTGGTACCAGGAACAACGCGCCGCCGATGGAGCCGTGGGGCGGTTCCGGATGGCGCTTGCGGCTAACGTTCCGGCGGAAGCGGTTGAATCGAAAGTTCGTTACCTAGCTAAGCACCTTTGGACCCCAACCCCTGAGGCGATCATAGGCCCGTTGCTGACTGCTGCCGATAAGTACGTGAAGCAGCCAGGCCGGGCCACTATGGCCCTCAACGCTAATCGCGAGGGTGTGGCTTGGGCTCGCGTACCAACGGGGGCGAAGACCTGCACATGGTGTCTGATTCTGGCGTCCCGTGATGCTGTGTACGTTTCCGAGCGGTCAGCCAAGAAGGACAAGAGCGGCGAGGACTACCACGGTGATTGTGACTGCCAGGCTGTCCGGATCGGTTCCAGCGCTGACTACCCACCCGGCTACCTGCCGGATAACTACTACGACATGTACCAGTCAGCCCGTAATGAGGCTGGCTCGAATGACGTGAAGGACATTGCGGCTGCTTTCCGGCGGCTGCACCCGGACGCTGTCAACGACGGCGTCCACACCCACTAGACCACCAGCGCCGCACGGTGCTGATTTATCCCGCACGGGAGGAACACAAAGATGAGCGAAGCACCAGCACAACCCACGCCGGCACCGGAAGTTACGCCGGCGCCTACGCCGACGCCCGCACCACCCGCCGCGCCTCCTGCACAGGAGATCGACTGGAAAGCTGAGGCTCGCAAGTGGGAGGAACGCGCTAAGGGCAACAAGTCCGCACTTGATGAGCTGACGGGTAAATTCACCGCGGCGGATTCAGAGCGGACCGATCTTGCCACGAAGCTGCAGGCTTTCGAGACGGAGAAGGAGCGCGCATCGCTTCTTTCGGCAGTCGCGAAGGACAAGAACGTTCCTGCTGACGCTCTGCGCGGGACTACCCGTGAAGAGCTGGAAGCGCACGCTGACCAGCTCGCCGCACTACTCAAGCCATCTGCCCCGGTCATACCCGGGCAGGAGCTAACCCCAGACAAAGTACCGGGCAGTTCTGACCTCGAGTTCGCTCGCAAGCTGTTCGGCAAAGACTAGAAAGGCTATACCATGGCCGTTTTCGGCACAGCAGATGCTCAGGTTCTGCTTCCGCGCAATATCGCTGATGGCATGATTCAGCAGACCCGCACCCTCTCCACCGTAGCCAAGCTTTCGGGCTCCGAGCCGCAGCGCTTCGGCAAGACGGACTACATCACATTCAATGACTTCCCGAAGGCAGAGTTCGTTGAGGAAGGCGCAGACAAGGCGTCCACTTCGGGAGCGTTCGGCAGTGTTACCTCGAAGCCGCACAAGGCCCAAGTAACAATGCGGTTCAACCAGGAAGTCAAGTGGGCCGATGAGGACTACCAGCTCAACGTCCTCACGCAGCTTGCCGGCGCTGGTCAGGTTGCACTTTCCCGCGCACTTGATCTCGGTTTGTACCACCGCATCAACCCTCTGACGGGCACGGTCATCGCCGCGTGGGATAACTACGTGACCGCGTCCACCAACCGAGTGGAGATCGCAACGGCTGACGCTGACGCTGATCTGCGTGCCGCTGTCGGCCTGCTGCTGAACCGGCCAACCTCTTGGGGTGTCAACGGTGTTGCCATCGACCCGAAGTTCGCGTGGGCACTGGCAAACCTTCAGACCAAGAATGCGGACGGCTCCCCCTCGGGAACCCAGCGTTACCCGAACCTCGGCTTCGGTACGGATGTCACTAACATTCTCGGTATCAACGCTGCGCAGGGAAATACTGTTTCCGGCACCCCCGAAGCAGCAGACACGAAGGTTCGCGCCATCGTGGGCGACTTCCAGTCTGGCATCCGCTGGGGCGTACAGCGAGAACTGCCCGTCGAACTCATCGAGCATGGTGATCCGGACGGCCAGGGCGACCTCAAGCGCAAGAACCAGATCGCGCTGCGCCTCGAAATCGTCTATGGCTGGTACGTGTTCGCTGACCGCTTCGCCGTGATCGAGGACAAGCTCTGATGCCGCGGTTCACGAACAAGCAGTCCGGATCCCGCGTGAACGTCTCCGAGGCGGACGCTGTGCACCTCGGTCCCGATTACGTCCCCTTTGACGCTGAGGCAGAGACCGGCGCCGCTACTGGCGGCGACCCGGCAACCACATCTGCCTCGGACAAGCCTGCCGGGAATGCGAGTCTCGCCGATTGGCAGGCGTACGCAACTGCGCAGGGCAAGACCGAGGAAGAGCTGAAGGACCTCAAGCGCGAGGACATCAAGGCTCTCTTCGAGTCCGAGTAGGCACCATAACTAGGAGGTCAGGCCAATGGCCGATGTGACACCGTTCCCTTTCGCCACTTTGGACGAATTGAAGGATCGTTGGCCTGACTTCCCGGTTGGTGCTGATGCCTACGCTGAGACTCAGCTTGAGGACGCGAGCCAGTTCATTCTGGACACTGTTCCGACTGCTGGGGCGGCTGATCCCAAAACGCGCCGGCGGATTGTGTGTGCTGTCGTCAAGAGGGCGATGCCCGAATCTGACGAAGCTGGCATGGAATCCATTCAGCAAGGCAGCGGCCCGTTTTCGCAGACGTTCAAGCCCGTCAATCCAAACGGCGACTTCTACCTAACGAAGCAGGAACGCAAGGCGCTTGGTGATGGTGCTCAGAAGGCTTTCGGTGTGACCATCGCTGGCCCGTGCAATGCCACTCACCTGCCGTGGTGCAACCTGAACTTCGGCGCAACGTACTGCTCTTGTGGGGCGGACATCGCCGGCGAGCCGATCTTCGAGGGCGCCTGATGGGTATCGTCAGGCGGTTTCCCAAGAAGTGGCGTACTGATGTTGTGGTGCTGCGTGGCGGTGGGCGGGACTCGAAAGGGAACCCGCTGCCGGTCACGGAAATCCCGGTGAGGGATTGCATAGTGGCCCCGCGGGCAACGGACGAACCTACTGACCGGGCTGACCTCATTTCCAGCACAGCCGTTCTGTACCGGGATCCGGATCCAGTTTTCAAGTTCCTCCCGAAGGATCGTGTGCGCGTCCCCGTGACTGCGCGCATGGCCGGCGAGTGGGCTGTTGACGGTCTGCCTGGTGAATGGCCGCTGGGCGATGAAGTGGCTTTGGTGAGGTCCTGATGGCGCTCCGCAAAGTCAGGGGCTCACGGAACTACAGAGCGGACGATTCCGGT
>Ga0157370_10001079_pt1 | contig 34137 bp, 23 predicted proteins | sample C35metaG_FD_113463 | JGI IMG/M metagenome (GOLD analysis project Ga0157370, IMG submission 113463) | Corn rhizosphere microbial communities from Kellogg Biological Station, Michigan, USA - C3-5 metaG | ecosystem: Host-associated > Plants > Roots > Rhizosphere > Soil | place: USA: Michigan... | reverse complement strand
TATTGTTATCAAACTGCTCGCGAATTTGACCCGCGTAGTAGGGCAGGAAGTCGACCGCCTCGCGCACTTCGGCAATGGCGTTATTAAAGGTCTTTCCGGCTTCGCGTACCAGCACGCCAAGCAGGCTTTGCAGCTCGCCTTCCATCAATTCTGCGGCACGTTGCAAGATTGCAGCGCGCTCTTCGGGAGGTGTCGCAAACCAGATAGGGCCAGCGGCGGCAGCGGCGTCCAGTGCGCGGCTGACTTCACCCTCGGTGGCTTCGCGGACTTGGCCCACGACGTCAGTCGGCTCGGCAGGGTTGACGACATCAATGAATGGACCTTCATCTAACTGGGCGTCAATCATTGGCTGCGCGGTGATGGGCTGGGCCGCGCCGCTGAGCAAGGCGCTGGACAGGGAGGCCAGACGATGCTCGTTGGACATATCCAAACCGGACGAGTTGACGCGTTTTTCACCATATAAGTGACGCGGTAACGCAATGCGCGGATGGGGCAGGCCAACCTGACCTTCACTGGCAGCCAGCGTTTCTACTGCTTTAACCGGGTCGGCGACCAGCTCGTCTAATGGCAAGGTGGCGTCAGCAATGCGGTTAACGAAGGAGGTGTTCGCCCCGTTTTCCAGCAGGCGGCGCACCAGATAGGCCAACAGAGTTTCGTGAGTACCCACAGGGGCGTAAATACGGCACGGACGGTTGAGTTTTCCATCGGCAATTTTGCCCACCACTTGCTCGTACAGCGGCTCACCCATGCCGTGCAGGCACTGGAATTCATACTGGCCGGGATAGTAGTTGTTGCCCGCCAGTTGGTAAATCGCCGCCAGCGTATGGGCGTTGTGGGTAGCGAACTGCGGGTAAATCAGGTTTGGCACCGCCAGCAGTTTGCGGGCGCAGGCCAGATATGAGACGTCGGTATAGACTTTGCGGGTATAAACCGGATACCCCTCAAGGCCGTCAACCTGCGCGCGTTTGATTTCGCTGTCCCAATAGGCACCTTTAACCAGACGGATCATCAGGCGACGGCGGCTGCGCTGGGCCAGATTGGTCAGGTAATCAATCACCATCGGGCAGCGTTTTTGGTAAGCCTGAATAACGAAGCCGATACCGTTCCAACCTGCCAGCTCAGGCTCGAAGCAGAGTTTTTCCAGCAGGTCGAGGGAGATTTCCAGACGGTCAGCCTCTTCGGCGTCGATATTAATGCCGACATCGTACTGGCGGGCCAAGAGAGTCAGTGACAGCAGGCGCGGGTAGAGTTCGTCCATCACGCGCTCATACTGGGCGCGGCTGTAACGCGGGTGCAGGGCCGAGAGCTTGATGGAAATGCCCGGGCCTTCATAAATACCGCGACCGTTGGAGGCTTTGCCAATGGCGTGAATCGCCTGCTGGTAAGAGAGCAGGTAAGCCTGCGCGTCTTTTTCGGTCAGGGCCGCTTCGCCCAGCATGTCGTAAGAGTAGCGGAAGCCTTTCTCTTCGTGCTTGCGCGCGTTGGCGAGGGCTTCGGCGATGGTTTCGCCGGTGACGAACTGCTCACCCATCAGACGCATCGCCATATCCACGCCTTTGCGGATCAGCGGCTCGCCGCTTTTACCGATAATACGGTTCAGCGAGCGGGAGAGGTTGGCTTCATTGTGGGTTGCCACCAGTTTACCGGTGAATAACAGACCCCAGGTCGCGGCGTTGACGAACAGCGACGGGCTGCGGCCAAGGTGCGAATGCCAGTTACCGGTGCTGATTTTGTCGCGGATCAGCGCGTCACGGGTTGGTTTATCAGGAATACGTAGCAAAGCTTCGGCCAGACACATCAGCGCCACGCCTTCCTGCGAGGAGAGCGAGAACTCCTGCAACAGGCTCTGTACCATACCGGCACGGCCATTGGCGCTTTTCTGGTTACGCAATTTGCCGGCGAGATCATAGGCCAGTTTGTGCGCGGCCTGGGCCATATCCGCTGGCAGGCGAGCCTGCTCGAGCAGCATGGAGACGGCTTCTGGCTCTGGGCGGCGGTAGGCAGCGGTGATAGCCGAACGGCTAACCGACTGCGGCAAAATCTGCTCGGCAAAATCGAGAAATGGCTGATGGGTTTCCAACAGGCTCAGGGCCGGTTGTTCTTCATGATCGCTCATGCCCGCCGTGTTTAAGGCAGGGATTTCCGGCAGAGCATCGCCATTTTCCAGGCGTTCCAGATAGGAATAAATAGCCTGCTTAATCAACCAGTGCGGCGTGCGATCGATACCCTGCGCGGCCACTTTCAAACGGTCACGCGTCGCTTCGTCCAGCTTCACGCCCATTGTCGTCATTCCCATCTTTCACTCCATAAGTCAGCCTGATAGGGCAATCGTTGATGTTTTCTGAGCAGCAATATCTTCTATGTTGCAACTTTGTGCAACCCTGTTAATTGCATGATGTGCAGCAATGCTAAATCTGGCTCAATTATTAACATTTTTAGCTGTGACGGGGATCGCTAAAGGCTTTGGTTAGTGGGAGTTGTGGGCGGTACAACTACCCGTAATGTAAGGTGCAACCCGCAATCATAATTAATGTGATAGGGGATCTGTTTCATGTGACGGGCATGTTAAAAATCTTGTAATTGCGGTTTATGTCGATAACTATCCTGCCGGATTGGATTTATACGCTGATATTTTTCACTAATAAAACGGCCCACAGAGGCATATCAGCAGACAGGGGTTTTTACAGATTGAAAATTACAAGTGGAGAACTTGCATGACAATGAATACACCAATGGCGGTGACGTTTTGCGTTTATATCTTCGGAATGATTCTGATTGGGCTGATCGCCTATCTGCGCACTAAGAATTTCGATGACTATATTCTCGGCGGCCGCAGTCTGGGCAGCGTGGTGACAGCGTTATCAGCCGGCGCCTCGGACATGAGTGGCTGGCTGCTGATGGGCCTGCCGGGCGCGATTTTTATCTCAGGAATTTCAGAAAGTTGGATTGCCATCGGCTTGACGATCGGGGCCTATCTCAACTGGAAGCTGGTGGCGGGTCGCCTGCGGGTGCACACCGAAGCCAACAACAACGCGCTCACCTTGCCGGACTACTTCACCCACCGTTTTGAAGATTCCAGCAAGTTACTGCGCATTATCTCGGCCATCGTGATTTTGGTGTTTTTCACTATTTATTGCGCTTCTGGCATCGTGGCCGGTGCGCGCCTATTTGAAAGCACCTTCGGCATGACTTACGCCAACGCGCTGTGGGCCGGGGCTGCTGCGACTATCATCTACACCTTTATCGGCGGGTTCCTGGCGGTTAGCTGGACCGACACCGTGCAGGCCAGCCTGATGATATTCGCGCTGATCCTCACGCCGATTATCGTCATTCTGGCGGTTGGCGGGATTGATACTTCGATGATGGTGATCAACGCCAAAAACCCTGAATACACGGATATGTTCAAAGGGATGAATCTGGTGGCGATTCTGTCGCTGCTGGGCTGGGGGCTGGGCTACTTTGGGCAGCCGCACATTCTGGCGCGCTTCATGGCCGCTGACTCGCATCGCACCATTCGCAGCGCCCGCCGCATCAGCATGACGTGGATGATCCTATGCCTCGCGGGTACTATCGCGGTGGGTTTCTTCGGCATTGCTTACTTCCACAACAATCCGGCGCAGGCTGGAAACGTAACCGAAAACGGCGAGCGGGTGTTTATCGAACTGGCCAAAATCCTCTTCAACCCGTGGGTGGCAGGTGTGTTGCTGTCGGCGATTCTGGCGGCGGTGATGAGTACCCTGAGCTGCCAACTGCTGGTGTGCTCCAGCGCGATCACGGAGGATTTATACAAAGCCTTCCTGCGTAAAAATGCCAGCCAGTTTGAGTTGGTGTGGATTGGCCGCGTGATGGTGCTGGTGGTGGCGCTGGTGGCGATTGCGCTGGCGGCGAACCCGGATAACCGCGTGCTAGGGCTGGTGAGCTATGCGTGGGCAGGCTTCGGCGCGGCATTTGGTCCGGTTATTCTGATCTCAGTGATGTGGCGTCGCATGACCCGCAACGGCGCGCTAGCCGGTATGGTGGTAGGCGCGGGCACGGTGCTTATCTGGAAACAGTACGCCTGGCTGGACCTATACGAAATCATTCCGGGCTTTATCTTTGCCTCACTGGCTATCTGGATTGTGAGCCTGATGGGCCGCAAACCTTCAATTGCCGTAGAAAACCGTTTCAACGCCGCAGAGGCAGAGTACAAAACCGTCTGATCACTGCCGTTTTGTATTGAACATGGGTCCTAAGTAATAGGGCGGAGCGGAGAAACCGGCTCCGCCCTTTTTTATCTCAGCCATTTACAGGCGTTTTCTCTGAAATAATCAGCAATAAAATTTCCTGCTAAAAGCCCTCAGTTGGCGCAAAAAAGCGCGGGTAGCCACTTGTTTTTATTTTTGCAGGAATGATAATCACTATCGTTTTCATTTTTACTTATCTTTACATGCTTTACCTTGAACCTCGGCTGTTCGCCGGTGACAGGAAAGTGGGTAATTTTAGTTCTTCAGCACCGCGGTGCCGGGAGTTTTAGCTATGTTCGTTCCCTTTCTCATCATGTTTCGCGAAGGGCTTGAAGCCGCGCTAATCGTCAGTCTGATTGCCAGTTACCTCAAGCGCACCCAGCGCGGGCAGTGGCTGGGCGTCGTATGGATTGGCGTTTTCATCGCCGCCGCGCTCTGTCTGGCATTGGGCATTTTTATCAACGAAACCACCGGCGAATTCCCGCAGAAGCAGCAAGAGCTGTTTGAAGGCATCGTGGCGGTGATCGCGGTGTGCATTCTGACTTACATGGTGTTCTGGATGCGTAAAGTGTCCCGCTCAATCAAAGTGCATCTGGAAGGGGCTATCGATAATGCGCTGAACTCGGGGCGCGGGCAGGGCTGGGCGCTGGTGGCGATGGTGTTCTTCGCCGTGGCGCGTGAAGGGCTGGAGTCGGTCTTCTTCTTGCTGGCCGCGTTCCAGCAGGATGTCGGCATTGCCGCGCCAATCGGGGCCATTCTCGGTCTGGCCGCCGCCGTGGTGCTGGGCTTCCTGATTTACTACGGCGGTGTGAAACTCCACCTCGCCAAATTTTTCAAATGGACCAGCCTGTTTATTCTGTTCGTGGCTGCCGGTCTGGCCGCCGGGGCAATCCGCGCCTTCCACGAAGCCGGTTTGTGGAACAGCATGCAGGACATCGCCTTTGATTTGAGCAACGTGCTGTCGACGCATTCTTTGTTCGGCACCTTATTGGAAGGCATGTTTGGTTATCAGGAAGCACCGACCGTCAGCGAAGTCTCGGTCTATTTCCTCTACCTGATCCCAGCACTGATTCTGTTCTTCTTGCCGCAAGGGAAACAACCTTTGGTAGCACCTGCCGCTGGCCAGAAGACCCCGCGCTAAGCGTGACGATTTCTTTGATAACAGTGGCTTAATAATTTTAACAACCGCCTTTAACAGGGCGTCTTTAATAGGGGTATTACCCAATGTCCAAGTCAAACACGCTGTTCCGCCGTACCGCTTTGCAGGTTGCTCTGCTCTCCTTGCCACTTTTCGGCCTGAGCGCCAATGCGCTGGCGGCGGATATTCCACAAGTCAAAATCACGGTGAACGATAAACAGTGTGACCCAATGTCACTGACCGTGCCTGCCGGTAAAACGCAGTTTGTGGTACACAACGCCAGCCAGAAAGGGCTGGAGTGGGAGATCCTCAAAGGCGTAATGGTGGTGGAAGAGCGTGAGAACATCGCGCCGGGCTTCACCCAGAAGATGACGGCCAATCTGGAGCCGGGCGAATATGACATGACCTGCGGCCTGTTGAGCAACCCGAAAGGCAAGCTGACAGTGACCAGCGAAGGGGCTAGCACCGCCACCAAACCTGACGCCATGGCACTGGTTGGGCCAATCGCGGAATATAAAGTCTATGTGACTCAGCAGGTGGGCGAACTGGTTTCCCACACCAAAGCTTTCACTGACGCGATTAAGAAAGGCGACTTGAAAAAGGCGCAATCTCTCTATGCCTCGACCCGCGTTTATTACGAGCGCATCGAGCCAATCGCCGAACTGTTCTCTGATCTCGACGGCAGCATTGACGCCCGTGAAGATGACTTTGAGAAGAAAGCCGAAGACCCGAAATTCACTGGTTTCCACCGCCTGGAGAAAATCCTGTTTGCGGATAAAACCACCAAAGGTACCGAGCCTTACGCCGATAAGCTCTACACCGACGTACAGGATCTGCAAAAACGCATCACTGACCTGACCTTCCCACCGAACAAAGTGGTTGGCGGCGCGGCCGGTCTGATTGAAGAAGTGGCCTCCAGCAAAATCAGTGGTGAAGAAGACCGTTACAGCCGCACTGATTTGTGGGACTTCCGCGCCAACCTTGATGGTTCGCAGAAAATCGTTAACCTGCTGCGCCCACTGTTGGAAAAAGCCGACAAGCCGCTGCTGGATAAGATTGACGCAAACTTCAAAACCGTCGATGCGCTGTTGGATAAATACAAAACCAAAGATGGCTACGAGAGCTATGAGAAGCTGACCGATGCCGACCGCATAGCGATGAAAGGGCCGATCACCACGCTGGCAGAAGATCTGGCTAAGCTGCGTGGCGTATTGGGCTTAGATTAATTCCCCTGCATACTTCGCGCCGCAGGTGCGTTGGCTGCCCTTAGTTACCCGAATCACTGACTTGAGTCAGCTCATCGGGTTCCTTCGGTTGCCGCCTTCCTGCGACACGAATTATTTTGGGGAAAGGTAGGGCGTTTGAAATATCACAATAAAGGAGCGCCACGGCGCTCCTTTCGCGTAGTGGCAAGCAGTAGAGTTTGTTGAGGCAAATCAATGAGTGACAAAAACGATAAAGCCCCTGAATCTCAGGACGTCTCTTCCTCACGCCGCCGTTTGTTGAAGGGCGTGGGTTTGATGGGCGGCGTGTTAGCCCTTGGCGGGGCGGCGGCGGCCGGTGTTGATAACCCGCAGGCGTCGAAGACCACGGGTTCAAAGCCGGGCTATGCGCCGGGCACGGTTTCCCCCGATGAGCGCTGGAGTAAACAGCCTTTCCACGGCGTGCATCAGGCGGGTATTCTGACCCCGCAGCAGGCGTCGATGATGCTGGTGTCCTTCGACGTGCTGGCAACCAGCAAGGCGGACCTTGAGCGCCTGTTCCGTTTACTGACCAGCCGTTTTGCCTTCCTCACCACGGGCGGCACCGCGCCGGAGGTTGACCCGAAATTCCCTCCGATGGATTCAGGCGTGATGGGGCCGGAAATTTACCCAGACAACCTGACCATGACGCTCTCCGTCGGCGACTCCCTGTTCGACCAGCGTTTTGGCCTTGCCGCGCACAAACCGCTGAAGCTGCAACGCATGGAGCGTTTCCCGAACGATTCGCTGGACGCCAAGCTGTGCCACGGCGACATGCTGCTACAGATTTGCGCCAACAACAGCGACACGGTGATCCACGCGCTGCGCGACATCATCAAGTACACGCCGGATTTGCTCAGCGTTCGCTGGCGTCGCGACGGCTTTATCTCTTCCCACGCCGCGCGCAGTCAGGGCAAAGAGACGCCAATCAACCTGCTGGGCTTTAAAGACGGCACCGCCAACCCAGACACCAAAGACGCGCCGTTGATGGATAAAGCCATCTGGGTGACGCCAGAGCAGGGTGAACCGGCGTGGACGGTGGGCGGCAGCTATCAGGCAATGCGCATTATCCCGATGCACGTCGAGTTTTGGGATCGCACGCCGTTGCAGGAGCAGCAAACCATCTTTGGTCGCCACAAACACAGCGGTGCGCCTTTGGGAATGGCGAAAGAGCACGACGTGCCGGACTACAGCAAAGACCCAGAAGGCAAGGTGATTCCGCTTGATGCCCACATTCGCTTGGCCAACCCGCGCACCAAAGCCACCGATGACAGCCTGATGCTGCGTCGCGGCTATAGCTACTCGCTGGGAGTGACTAACTCCGGCCAGTTGGAGATGGGGCTGCTGTTTGTCTGCTTCCAGCACGACCTGGAGAAGGGCTTCCTCGCGGTGCAAAAACGCCTGAACGGCGAGCCGCTGGAAGAGTACATTCGCCCGGTGGGCGGCGGCTTCTTCTTCACGCTGCCCGGCGTGCAGGATGAGAACCACTATTTGGGCCAGTCGCTGATCGAAGCATAATTCAGCAAACCGCAGAATATCCCCCTTATCTCTGTAAGGATAAAGGGGGATAGATTTCATTTTCTTACGCCTCGTTACCGAATTCACCGCCTGTTAATATTCCCGCTAATTCATAAAAATCTGAGGAATGTCATGATGCTAAGTCGTCACGATGTCCGAGGAAACCCTGTTTATGACCATCAACCATCAGCGCCGAAAACTGCTTATTTTAGGTATGGGCATGGCCCTGACCGCGCCGCGCGTGTATGCCAAATCTGTTGCCGCGCCGGTCTCGCTGACCTCTGACGCCGCGCAAATTAACGTGACTATTCCGTCTGCTGATAAACGCAGCCGCGTGTTCACCCTCGACAACCCGCAGCGGGTGGTGATTGATGTGCCGATGGAGGCGTTTCCTCCCGCGCTAATCCACTCGCTGACCGTGTTGAAGCAAAAATTCCCGTGGCTGGTTCATACCCAGATTGCCCATTTCACGCCGCAAATCACCCGGATTGTGCTGCAACTGAGCGCCGCGCCGCGTTTGCAGCGCACCAAGACGGCGGGCCAGTTGCAGGTCGGCATTAGCCTGCCGGGAGGGGCCGTCAGTCAGGCTCTGCCAACCGCTGCTGCGCCCGCCGCCGCCAAGAAGCCGTTGCTGGTGATGATTGATCCCGGCCACGGCGGTAAAGATCCGGGAGCAATTGGCAATGAAGGCACCTATGAAAAACACGTGGTACTGCATATTGCCAAACGGCTACAAAGCCTGCTGGATCAGGAACATGGCATTCACGCCGTGCTGACGCGGCAAGATGATGTGTTTATCCCGCTTTATCATAGGGTGAGTCTGGCGCACCAACACCAGGCCGACCTGTTTATCTCGATCCACGCCGACGGCTTTACCAATGATGATGTCTCGGGCGCGTCGGTGTTCGCGCTGTCGCCACACGGTGCGGGGAGTGCCATGGCGCGCTATTTGTCGCAGAGTGAGAACAGCGTCGACGTGTTGTATGACGATGATTTCAAGACCGACGATCCCTATCTGAAGGAGACGCTGTTTGACCTCGACCAGCGTGAAACCATCAGCCGCAGTCTGGATTTCGGCCGCCATTTGGCGTCAAACATTATCAAGGTTCACCCTATGCACAGTCCCCACCCCGAGCAGGCGGGCTTTGCCGTGCTGAAGTCTCCGCGCATCCCGTCGGTGCTGGTGGAAACCTCCTTTATCACCAATAAGCATGAAGAAAAGTTGCTCGGCGAGCCGGTATTTCAGGAGAAGATGGCTCGCGCGATGGCCGAGGGGATCAACAGTTATTTCCTCAATGAAAAGAAAAATAATCTGTTGAGCTGAGCTGCCGTTTAACCGTTTTCTTGTAAATTGAATGAGTAAGCTAGAAAAATTTACTCGTTGGCGCAGGACCTTAGGCCAAATTACGGAGAGAACAGTTGAGTCAGACACCAATTTCCAGCCCGATTTGGCGCCTAACCCTCGCCACGGTCGCTACCGGCATTCTAGCCGGGCTAGGCGGCATGACCTTGGCGCTTATTCTTCACAGCATTCAGCACCTGGCGTTTGGCTACAGCCAGAACGCTATCATCAGCAATGAAAGCTTTTTGCAGGGGGTGACTGCCGCGACGCATGGGCGGCGCTTTGCCGTGCTGGTGGTGTGTGGCTTGGTGGCCGGGATCGGCTGGTGGGCGCTCTATCGCTGGGGCAAGCCGCTGGTGAGCATCGCGGCGGCGGTGAAATCCGATAAGCCCGATATGCCGTTCTTCAGCACCACGATTCACGCCTTGCTGCAAATCATCACAGTGGCGCTGGGTTCACCTCTGGGCCGCGAAGTGGCACCGCGCGAAATTGGCGCTATCTCCGCTAACTGGCTCTCCCAACGTTTTGCTCTCACCGTGCGTGAAACCCAAATCATGATTGCCTGTGGCGCAGGCGCGGGGCTGGCGGCGGTGTATAACGTGCCGCTCGGCGGGGCGGTCTTCGTGCTGGAAGTGCTGCTGGGTGCTTTTAGCTGGCAGCTGCTGCTTCCGGCGATCTGTACTTCTTCTATTGCCGCCCTGGTAGCCTGGATTGGGCTGGGCAATGAGTCCCAGTACCACCTGATGCCGCTGGATATCACGCCGTCGCTGCTGGTCTGGTCGGTGATGATGGGGCCAGTGTTCGGCTTCGCGGCCTACTGGTTTACGCGCCTGACCAACAAGGCCAAAGCGCAGGCCCCGCGCGACGCCAGGCTGATCGCGCTCAATCTGATTAACTTTGCGATTATCGGCATTTTGGCTGGTTGGCTGCCGGAACTATTGGGCAATGGTAAAGGCCCGGCGCAAATCAGCTTCGACAATCAGATCACCATCGCGCTGGCGGCGCTGCTGCTGGTGGCGAAAGTGGCTATCACCTGGAGCACGCTGCGGGCGGGTGCGCAGGGCGGGTTGCTGACGCCGGGGCTGTCTAACGGCGCGTTGCTGGCCTGCGTGCTGGGCGGGCTGTGGAATATTTATTGGCCGGGCACCTCTCTCGGCGCTTTTGCGATAATCGGTGCGGCGGCCTTTTTAGCTTCCTCAATGAAAATGCCACTGACGGCGGTGGTATTAATTATGGAATTTACCCGCGTTGGGCATGATTTTTTGATCCCGATTTTATTCGCGGTAACGGGTTCAATCGCGGTGCAAAGCCTTTGCAGCAAGGCCTTCGAGGCTAAAAAGAGTTAATCACTGCGTGCGGCAGGACAATAGGATCTTTTTTAGATCGTGAAAGATCCTATTGACCAACTCAACAAACTTTCTTACATTTCAGTAACAGGTTAGTAATGAAAATTCTTAGCAAAGATGGCAGCTGTCACTATACTGTCATTATCAGGCGGTACTTTTTAGTTAACGCTCAGTAGCTTTAAATTAATAAATTGAATTGAGCAGGATTAAAAAGTTTACTCGGTGAGCGGCCAAGGTCGTAAATATCACAGCGGGGATCGCGAATGAGAAAGTCCTATTTTGGGCTGAGTAATAAAAAAACATATTTACACCTCTCCACTCGTTGTCACTGCTTAACCGCAAACGAGGGTCAAGACTTCGACTCTCTGATATTAACCGACCAAACCTTTTCCACGTCTTTATTATTTCGTCACTTTTCAACCACACAACAGTGCCTCCGTTCTTTAACTGACCCCACACTTACACTGCAACCAACTGGCTATTTGTCTGGCCGTTTAACTGGTTCTATTGCTTCCAAGGTCAGCGGTTTGTCATTAATGGCAATGCCTCCTCGTGAACAGACAATATGTCTAAAGAAAATAGCAGGGCGCTCATTTATTAATCACCCGACGTTATTTTCCTCTTCACGTTATTCATTGGCTCAACTTGGTCTAAAAGGAGACCAAAACCTCATTTGTTAGTGAAACATAACCGTGCGGGCCTATGCCTTAGCGTTAAGTGAATCAAACTGTAAGGTGCCACTATGGGAAGACAGAAAGAAGTGATCAAAGCTCGTCGTGAAGCGAAACGTGTTATTCGTCGTGATTCACGCAGTCACCGCCAACGTGAGGAAGAATCTGTGACCTCTTTAATCCAAATGGGCGGTGTGGAATCGATTGGAATGGCTCGCGACTCTCGCGATACCTCTCCAATCCAGGCACGAACTGAAGCTCAAGGTCATTACTTATCAGCCATAGAGAATAAGCAGTTAATTTTTGCTACCGGCGAAGCAGGCTGTGGCAAAACATTTATTAGCGCGGCGAAAGCTGCAGAGGCATTAATACATAAAGAGATAGATAGGATTATTGTTACCCGTCCGGTATTGCAGGCCGATGAAGACCTCGGTTTCTTGCCCGGCGATATCTCTGAGAAGTTCGCACCTTATTTCCGTCCGGTATACGACATCTTATTACGTCGTCTGGGTTCATCATTTATGCAATATTGTCTGCGACCGGAAATAGGTAAGGTTGAAATTGCACCTTTTGCGTATATGCGCGGGCGCACTTTCGAAAACGCAGTGGTTATTCTGGACGAAGCCCAGAATGTCACGGCCAGCCAAATGAAAATGTTCCTGACCCGTCTCGGCGAAAATGTGACGGTAATAGTAAACGGGGATGTTACCCAATGCGATTTGCCGCGTGGGGTAGTATCAGGGCTTAGCGATGCAATGTCTCGCTTCGAAGAAGACGAGATGGTTGGCATCATTCAGTTTGGTAAAGAGGACTGCGTGCGTTCAGAGCTGTGTAAACGCACCCTGCACGCCTACTCTTAATTCTTCCCTCGCACCTGTCTCTAATAAAAAGGCCGCCCAATGTGAATTGAGGCGGCCTTAGTTTTACCTGTAAGCAGGCTTACAGCATGATGATCATCATGTACGCCACAAACAGCGCCAGGTGAGCAGTACCGTTTAATACATTGGTACGGCCAGTGGAGAAGGATATCTGGCACAGAATCAGCACTGACAGCATCACGACGATGTTCGCCGGCGCCAGACCGAAGATCAGCTCCTGGCCGGTCAGGGTGGCAATCAGGGTGACGGCAGGTACGGTCAGGGAAATAGTCGCCAGAACCGAACCAAAGAACAGATTCATCGCGCGCTGCACCTGATTCTTCATCACGGCTTTCAACGCACCCAGACCTTCAGGGGAGAGGATCAGCAGCGCGACCAAGAAGCCGGTGAACTGCGCCGGGGCGTTCAGCTCGGTTAACAGCTCTTCCAGCGGGTCAGCGTTGAATTTAGTCACCGCAATAACCAGCGCCAGATGGACAATCAGCCACAGGGTGTGGGTCAGATTGCTTTTGGAAGAAGGCTTGCCGTGGCCGTCTTCTTCACCTTCATCTTCGTGCTCATAAATGAACAGGCTTTGGTGCGTCTTAGTTTGAATCAGCAAGAACACGCCGTACATCGCGGCAGAAATCACGGCGACGATCAGCGCCTGCACGGTAGTGAAGTTACCGTCGGGCAGGGCGGCAGGCAGAACCAGCACGATGATCGCCAGCGGGAAAATCGCCATCAGGTACTGCTTAATACCACCCAAATTCACATACTGAGTCGCGAACTTACGGCCACCCAGCAATAAAGAGAAACCAACCAGACCGGCGGTCACGATCATGATGATCGAGAACAGCGTGTCACGCATCAGCGCCGGGGCGGCGTCACCCGTTGCCATTAGCGCGGAAATCAGACTAACTTCGAGGATAACCACCGACAGACTGAGGATGAGTGAACCATAAGGTTCGCCTAAGCGGTGGGCAAGAACGTCGGCGTGGCGCACAACGCTGAAGGCGCTGGCGAGAATACCCACCAGTGCGATGGCGTTGATGCCGATGACGGCGAGGAAATTGCTGCTATCACTCCAAAAGACCAAGACTAATAAGGCAGCAATAGGGAAAACGAGTGAATATTCTTGATGGCGGGATTTATGCTTCGGATGCTCCTGAGATGACACCATGATGATTATTCTCCTGTGCAAAACTTACGTGGCTCGGACGAACCGGCTTCACGAAACAGCAGTGTTTTCACTGCCAGCAAAGAACGCGTCATAGAGCACAACAAACTCGTTATGCCATGACGCGTTAACTCGTTCACTATATAAGAAAAACGACTTAATTGATAGATATAAGCTTGCTTTGGTAATAAAAAATCATAAGACATCGATTTTAAGCGCTATAACTTAATATAAGACGCTAATTAAGTCTGGTAGATGTGTTTTTGAATACTTTAAATAATATTAAAAACAAAGAGTTAATTTAATAAGTTAGAGTTATGATGATGATGAGAAGTTTTCATCTGAGTCATCGAATAACCCCATTTTTTAATGGATTCCCTGCCCGCACTTACGCTGCTTTACGTTTACTGAATTATCTTTATTATTTTCAGTCCTATTAGGCTTATCAGAACATTACCTATAACCCTATTTAGCGTAGCAGCTAGACTTCGTTATGTAGCAAAACGGGTGATGAAACACCGATAGAGGCAGCAAAAAGTGGGGTTTTTAGACTTTGTTGCTTTATCAAATAACCCAGACGACTAACGAGGAGACTGGAAATGCCTTATGACAACCGATCATCTTTACCGGATTCCGTGCGTAATGTGCTCCCGCCTCATGCTCAAGACATCTATAAAGAAGCCTTTAACAGCGCATGGGATGAATATGCGAAATCCAAAGACAGGCAGGGTGATGACAGCCGGGAAGAAACCGCGCACAAGGTAGCCTGGGCGGCGGTTAAGCACGGTTATCAGAAAGGGGATGACGATAAATGGCATCCCAAAAAGTAATGCATACCTTGGCTTTCTTACACTAAAAAGCTTTCCGCCCGGCCTTCGTGCCGGGCTTTATTTGTCTCTCATTGCCATTCCCGCCGCGCATTTATCAATGTTCACTAAATGTTCATCATATTTTCGTTTTGTGATCACCTTCAATCTTGATTGCTGACGCAGAAACGCATAAGGTTTGAACTATTAACGACATAAAGAAATTCTTATGTTTTTTTCCTTTTTTAGAGCGATAAAAAGGAATAAAGCGCAATAACGGAGAAAACAGCGTCAACAGTATGGCAAGTTCTATAAGCAGTGGTTTTGAAGGAGGCGATGAATGTTAACCCGAGATTTTCTGCGTAACGCAGATTGCAAAACAGCATTCGGCAGCATCGACGAGTCGATGTTATTGACCTCCGAACAACGTTCCGCCTCGCTCGACTGCACGCTGGCGCGACGCCCGGACAATAGCCCGGTATGGATATTCGGTTACGGCTCTCTGATGTGGAATCCGGTGTTTGACTCGGATGAGGCGCGCCCGGCAACACTTAACGGCTATCACCGCGCTTTCTGTCTGCGCTTGACCTCGGGACGCGGGACGCACACCCAGCCGGGTCGCATGCTAGCGCTAAAAGAGGGGGGCCGCACCACGGGTCTGGCGTTCCGCCTGCCGGAAGATAAGCTGCGAGAAGAGCTGGAACTGCTGTGGAAACGTGAAATGGTCACCGGCTGTTACTGCCCGACGTGGTGCGAGCTGGATCTCGACGACGGCCGCAAAGTGACCGCGCTGGTGTTCATCATGGACCCGGCACACCCGCTGTTTGAAGCTGACACCTCATATCAGGTGATCGCGCCGCTGATTGCCAAAGCCAGCGGGCCGCTCGGCACCAACGCGCAATACCTGTTCGCGCTGGAGAAAGAACTGCAAACCTACGGTATGCGCGACGACTGCATGAGCGAACTGGTTAATCAGGTGCGCATGCTGCTGGCGGTATCTCCGGCAGAAGGGGTTCCCGGCCTCGGCTAAGACTTACTGCTGCAATTAACGCAACCCACTAAACCGCCATTGGATGCACTTCAAAAGGCGGTTTTTTTTATTACCAATTTTATTGCAATCGAGCAGTCAATGCGCATAATCCCAATCTTTATGAGAATCATTGGCATTCTCATTTTGTTCATTGGGGAACCTCTATGCAAACGTCACACCGCTCACCGTCGGCGGGTCGCCTGACCCGTAGCCTATTATCCGTGCTTATCTGTTCGGCTATCACTGCACCTCTGGCCCACGCCGCTGCGCCATCGCCAGCTGCGCCAGACAGCGCGAGCAGCCTAAAGGGAGAAGATACCCTGACCGTCACCGCCGTGGCGGATGACTTCAAGGCTGGGGGCAACACCCCGGTGCCAGCCTATCTCGATGGCGCCGTGGCGAACGGCGGAAGGTTGGGGATCTTGGGCGAGCAGGATGCTAAAAACGTGCCGTTCAACGTGATTAGCTTCACCGACAAACTGATTCAGGACCAGCAGGCGCGCTCGCTGGCCGACGTGCTGAGCAACGATGCCTCGGTGCAGAGCGGCTACGGCTACGGCAACTTCTCCGAAACCTTTATGGTGCGCGGCTTCTCGCTCAATGGCGATGATATCTCCTACGGCGGCATGTACGGCGTGCTGCCGCGTCAGGTGGTCGCCAGCAACTTCGCCGATCGCGTCGAGCTGTTTAAAGGCTCCAACGCCTTTATCAACGGCGTCACCCCAGGCGGCAGCGGGGTAGGCGGTGCGATTAACGTCGAACCAAAACGCGCCTCTTCCGCGCCACTCACTCGCGTCACGATGGATTACACCAGCTCCTCGCAGATTGGCACCGGCATTGACGTCGGCCGCCGCTTTGGCGACAACGACCAGTGGGGCGTGCGCGTCAACGCCCTGCACCGCGAAGGAGACGCGGCGGTGGACGATGAATATCGCCGTACGACCCTTGGCTCTATCGGCCTGGACTATCGCGGCGATCGTTTCCGCAGCTCACTCGACCTTGGCTATCAAAAGCAGGTCGTCGGCAATGGCCGCCCGCCGGTGTATCTCAGCCCGACGCTGACCAAAGTTCCAGATGCGCCATCATCAACCCTTAACTACGCGCAGCCCTGGTCGAACACCCATACCGAGAACGAATTCGGCATGTTGAAAGGGGAGTATGACCTCACCGATCACTGGACGGCCTACGCCGGGCTGGGTGCCAGCCATGCGCACGAAACCGGCGATTACGCCTCGCCAACCGTGACCGATGTTAATGGAAACGGCACTATTGGACGCCTCAGCGTGCCTTACTTCGCCGATCGCATCTCCACCATGGCGGGGCTGCGCGGGGACTTCGACACCGGCTTTGTGTCGCACAAGGTTAACGTCGGCTTCTCCAGCGTCTATGTGAAGACTCGCACCAGCTACACCATGCCGAAAACCGCCGATCGCGGACCGTTCAACCTCTATGATCCTGAGCCTATAAACTACCCGCCAACCAGTTTTACCGGCGGTCATATGGATGATCCGAAAGTGCGTAACCGCAGCCGCAGCAGTGGCATCGCGGTTTCTGACACCTTGGGCGTGTTGGATGACAAAGTATTGTTGACGCTGGGGGCGCGCCGTCAGGAGGTTCTGACGCGTGGCTACACCTATGACGGCGTGCAGAATGCGGCCTTCGACGACACCAAGGTCACTCCCGCTTACGGCCTGTTGGTCAAGCCGTGGGAGCATGTCTCGCTCTACGCCAACCACATAGAGGGCCTTCAGCCGAGCGATCCGGCGCCAAGCACGGCGTCCAACGCTGGCGCAGTATTCCCTGCCATTACCTCGAAGCAAAATGAAGTGGGTGCCAAGTTTGATTTCGGCACTCTCGGCGGCTCGCTGGCGCTGTTTGAAATCAAAAAACCGGCCTCTTACACCAATAGCGTGACGCGCGAATATGGCCTGTACGGCATGCAGCGCAACCGTGGCGTCGAGCTGAGCGTGTTTGGTGAGCCCATGTACGGCGTGCGCCTGCTGGGCAGCGCCATGTGGCTTAAGCCGGAGCTGACGGACACCAACGGTGGTCTGAATGATGGTAACGACGCCATCGGCGTGCCGAATTATCAGGTGGTGCTCGGCGGCGAGTGGGATGTCCCGCGAGTGCAGAACGTGACGCTGACCGGCAAGGTGATCCGCACCGGCTCGCAGTATCTCAATGAAGCCAACACGCAAAAAATAGATGCCTGGACTCGCCTCGACCTGGGCGTGCGTTACGCTATGCCGATGCAGGAACATACTCTGACATGGCGCGCCAATCTGGAAAACGTCACCAATGAGAACTACTGGGCTTCGGCCACCGGCGGCTATTTGACGCAGGGCACGCCGCGCCAGTTTAAACTCTCCGCCACCTACGATTTCTAATCACCAATGCCTCCCTTGGGAACAGGGGAGGCAAGACTTTTCGGCACCTTTCCCTCCCCACTTTGATACTGAACATTTGGCTAAACGCCGCTTTAATAACCATACTCATAATCTTATGCGATAAAAGCATAAGGTTAGTCGTTAAACGACTTTCTTGTGAGTTAGCGACTCACATACACTCAGGAAATTATTAGCAATTTCGCTATGTTGGAGAGTCATCACCATGAAAGCCTTTATCCCTTCCGTTCTGTTCGCGGCTATCGCGGCCAGCTTTACCGTTCAGGCCGCAACGCCAGCGAATACCTTGGTTATTGCGCAATCTATCGATGACACGTCAAGCTTTGACCCGGCGCAGGGCTTTGAGCTGACAACCGTGCAGGCGTTCAACAATATTTATCAGCGTTTGGTGCAGTCAGACCCGAATAACCCAATCGATTTAAAACCGACGCTGGCGACCTCGTGGGAAGCAGGCAAAGACAACCGCAGCCTGACCTTCACCCTCGATCCGAAAGCCGTGTTCGCCAGCGGCAACCCCCTGACCGCCGACGACGTGATTTTCTCCCTGTCTCGCGTGGTGAAGCTCAACCTTGAGCCATCCTTCGTGCTGACCCAGCTGGGTTGGGATGCAAAAAACGTCGACAGCTTCCTGACCAAGGTTGACGATCACCACGTGAAGGTGAGCTGGACCGCCAACGTCAGCCCGAACTTCGTGCTGAGCCTGCTCTCTGCGCCAGTTTCTTCCATCGTCGACAGCAAACAGGTCAAAGAGAATGCCAAAGGCACCGACCTTGGCCATGAGTGGCTGGCCAGCCATTCCGCGGGCAGCGGCCCGTACAAAATCCGCACCTATGTGCCGCATGAAGTGGTGGTGCTCGACGCCAACCCAAGCTCGCCAGAGGGCGCGCCTAAGTTGAAAACCATCTTGATCAAAAACGTGCCGGATCCGGCTGCTCGCCGCCTGCTGATTGAGCAGGGCGATGCCGATATGGCGCGCAACCTCGGTGCTGACCAAATGGCCGCGCTGGAAGGCAAAAAGGGCGTGAAGCCGCTGGCGATCCCTTACGCGTCACTGTACTTCCTGCAATTTAACGCCAAAGCCTCTCCAGCCTTGGGCAACCCGGCATTTTGGGAAGCAGCACGCTACCTGTTTGACTACAAACACATCGCCCACGATCTGATGAAAGACACCTTCCAGGTGCATCAGGCGTTCCTGCCAGAGGGTTATCTTGGCGCGCTGAATGACAACCCTTACACCTACGATCCAGCCAAGGCTAAAGCCATTCTGGAAAAAGCCGGGCTGAAAAACGTCACCTTCACCATTTCAACCTCCAACCAACCGCCGTATTTGGACATCGCCCAAGCCTTGCAGGCGAGCTTCGCGCAGGGCGGGGTGACGGTGAAACTGAATCCGGGCCTGAGCCAGCAGATTTCCACCAAGGTTAAAGCCCACGAGTACGACGCGTACATGTCCTCATGGGGGCCGGATTACTTCGACCCGAACACCAACGCCTCGGCCTTTGCCTATAACGCAGAGAATGGCGGCCAGACGCTGGCATGGCGCGCCAACTGGTCAATTCCAGAGTTGAATAAACTGACGCTGGCGGCGACCGCCGAGCCTGATCAAGCTAAACGCGTGGCGGATTACCGTAAACTGCAATTAGAAGTGCAGAAAAGCTCGCCGTTCGTGATTGGTTTGCAGGCCAAGAGCCTGATTGCCGTGCGTGACAACATTCAGGGCTACGTGCAGGGTATCAACCCTGACATGGTCTTCTACAGCAAGGTCACTAAGTAATGACTGATAGTTCAACACCCGCCGGATTCGTCCGGCAGGGTTGGCGCTGGTCAGGCCGTCTGCTGACCGGCCTGATTTCACTGGCGCTGACGCTGCTCGGCCTGCTGGCGTTTACCTTTACGCTTTCCCACCTCGCGCCGATTGACCCCACGCTGCAAGTGGCTGGCGACCACGCCAGCGAATCGACTTACGCCCAGATCCGCAAAGATCTCGGGCTGGATCAGTCGGTGCCGGTGCAGTTTGGTCGCTATGTTGAGCATCTGGCTCACGGCGATATGGGTATGTCGCGCATCACCGCGCAGCCGGTAGCGAGTGATTTGGCGCGCACCTTCCCGGCTACCGTCGAGTTAGCTACCTGTGCCATCATCTTCGGCGCTTTCTTTGGTATTTCGCTGGCGCTGCTGGCGGTATGGAAACCGGGAAGCTGGCTGGATAACGCCGCGCGGCTGATTTCGCTGCTCGGCTATTCGGTGCCGATTTTCTGGCTCAGCCTGCTAGGGCTGCTGCTGTTTTACGCCGTGCTGCACTGGGCCGGCGGGCCGGGGCGGCTGGATGATGTGTATCTCTATAGCATGGAGCCAAAAACCGGTTTTGTGCTGATTGACACCTGGCTGTCTGGCGATCGCGAGATGTTCTTCAACGCTATCAGCCACCTGTGGCTGCCGGTAACCGTGCTGGCGCTACTTTCCATGGCGGGGATCACCCGCCTGCTGCGCGCCTCAATGCTGGGTGAAATGAACAAAGAGTATGTGATTCTGGCGCGCTCGAAGGGCGCTGGACGGGGCCGCGTGCTGCTGCGTCACGTCTTCCCTAACGTTTTGGGTACGCTCATCACCGTGTTAACGCTCTCCTATGCCAGCCTGCTGGAAGGTGCGGTATTAACCGAAACGGTATTTGCCTGGCCGGGCGTCGGGCGCTACCTGACCACCGCGCTGTTTGCTGCCGACACGCCAGCTATCCTTGGCGCGACGCTGCTGATTGGCACCTGTTTCGTGCTGCTCAATGCGCTGGCTGATGCCCTGACTTACCTTCTTGACCCGCGAACCCGATAAGTGGCTGACTGATATGACTCAACTTATTCCTGACCAGCCAACGCAGGTCGATGCCTCAACCGAATGGCGTCCGGCAAGGCGTATCACCACCTTGTCGATTGGCACCGTGCTGGTCATCATCCTGATTGCCTGCGCGCTGTTCGCGCCGCTGCTGGCACCTTTCGACCCGAACATTCAGCATATTGAATTTCGCCTGCTGCCGCCGTCTGACGAGCACTGGCTGGGCACTGACGGCTTTGGCCGTGATTTGCTCTCCCGCGTGATTTACGGCGCGCGGCCTACGCTGCTGCTAGTGTCGCTGATCCTGATCCTGACCATCCCCATTGGACTGCTGGTAGGGATCAGCGCCGGTTATATCGGCGGCTGGTATGAGCGCATTGTTATGCGCCTCACCGACATCGTGCTGTCGCTGCCAAGCCTGGTTATCGCACTGGCGCTGGTGGCCATTCTTGGTCCGGGCTTGATGAATGGCGCGCTGGCGCTGGCATTCACCAGCTGGCCGCCGTTTGCCCGTCAGGCGAGAGCGGAGACGCTGGCGCTGCGCCGCAGTGACTATCTGGCGGCGGCGCGTATGCAGGGCATTGGCGGCTTACGCCTGATGTTCGGCCATATTCTGCCGCTGTGCCTGCCTAGCGCCGTGGTGCGCGCGGCGCTGAGCCTCGGCGGCATCATTCTGGCTTCTGCCGGTTTGGGCTTCCTCGGCATGGGCATCCAGCCACCGACCGCCGAATGGGGTTCGATGGTTGCCGAGGGCAGTAAAGTGATTTTCGACCAGTGGTGGGTCGCCGCCGCGCCGGGCGGTGCCATCCTGTTCGCCAGTCTGGCATTCAACCTGCTGGGCGATGGCCTGCGTGACAAAATGGACCCGCGACATGGCAAATGATTTCGAGAAGAACCAACAAAAGACGCTGCACAATGACGTGCTTGTTGCCAAAGACCTGACGGTCTATCTGCCCGGACCGCGCCCGGTGGAGCTGGTGAAGTCGCTCTCTTTCAGCGTCGGCAAAGAGCGCGTGGCGCTGGTGGGGGAGTCCGGCTCGGGTAAATCCTTAACCGCCCGCGCCCTGATGGGCCTGTTGCCGCACCCGTGCGAAGTGCGCGCCAGCCAGCTGACCTTAGGCGACCAAGACCTGCTGACCCTGCGCGAACGCCAGTGGAACCAGCTGCGCGGAAATCGCGTCTCCATGGTGATGCAGGATCCGAAACACGCTCTCAACCCGTCGCAGCCGATTGGCTGGCAGGTGGAGGAGCCGCTGCGCCTGCACACGCGCCTTGGTCGCAAAGAGCGGCAGGAGAAGGTGCTGGAGATGCTTAACGCCGTGGGCCTGCCAGACCCGAAACGCCTGTGCAAGCAGTATCCCCACCAGCTTTCCGGCGGCATGGGACAGCGCGTGATGCTGGCGATTGCTCTGATCAATGATCCACAGTGGCTGATTGCTGACGAACCGACCTCGGCGCTGGACTTTGACATGCGCGAGCAGGTGCTGGGGTTGATTGAGCGTCTGGTAGAGCAGCGCAACATGGGGCTGATTTTGATTAGCCACGACTTGCAGCAGGTGTCGCAGTTCTGCGAACGCGTGCTGGTGATGTACAAGGGCGACCTGCTGGATGAACTGCCAGCTGACCAACTGGCGCACGCCACGCATCCTTACACTCACACTCTGTGGTCATGCCGTCCGAGCAAGTTCACCCACGGCGAGCGCCTGCCGGTGCTGGACCGCGCGCTGCTTGAGTCATTGAAATCCGCTTCATCGAAAGATGCTTCCTCACAGGAGCCACAGCCATGAGTCAGGTCGTTGCTGAATTAGACCACCTCAGCGTTTCTCACCGTCACGGCTATGAGCTGCGCACCGTGGTGCATGACGTGCATCTGAGCATTAAGCAGGGCGAGTGTTTTGGCCTAGTCGGCCCGTCAGGCTGTGGTAAGTCCTCGCTGCTTTGGGTGTTGGCTGGGTTAAATGGCCAGTGGGAAGGTGACTTAACCATGCTCGGCCAGAAGCTAGTGCCGGGTAAGCCGTTCACCGGCAGCCTGCGCCGCGACGTGCAGATGGTGTTTCAGGACCCCTATGCCTCGCTGCACCCGAAACATCGCCTCAGCCGCACCTTGGCTGAGCCGCTGAAAATCTTGAAAGAGCAGGATATCGAGCAAAAAATTGCCGAAGGTTTTCGTCAGGTAGGACTCGATCCCAGCCTGATGAGTCGCTATCCACATCAGCTTTCCGGCGGCCAGCGCCAGCGCGTGGCGATTGTTCGCGCTCTGCTGCTGAAGCCGAAATTGCTGCTGCTGGATGAGCCGACGTCGGCGCTGGATATGTCAGTGCAGGCCGAAATCCTCAACTTGCTCAATGACTTGAAAGCTTCAACAGATCTGACCATGCTGCTGGTCAGCCACGACGCGGATGTGATTGACCACATGTGTGACCGAGCCGTGCATATGGCGAAAGGGCATATTGTCGGGTGATGTAGTCTACCGGTCCTAGCGCGAGGTAAGCGAGCGTTAGGGCCGGTGACTCATTAGCGCGCTAGCCCAAAGCCAATTTCATACAGCGGCGATTGGCTGTCGTGCGGCATATCGGACTGCTGCTTGAGCACGGCTTCCATGGAGGAAGGTAGCTCGAAAGGCAGCTTGCCGGTGAAGGCTTCGCTGCTGGTCAAGTGGCTAAACAGTACGGAGTCGCTAACACCAAAATTGCCGATAATGGCTTTGGCTTTATCTTGTACATTGGTCAAAATCGCCGGGCGATCCAGATACAGGCTAACCACCGTCGGGACGTGCTTACTGGCATTAATGAGTGCCCGATAATCAGCATTGTCCTCAGTAAAGGCCAGCGAACCTTCATGATGGCGTTTGCCAAAGAACCAGTTCTGATGCAGCTTTTCATATGGCGCCTGGGCGCGGATCAGCGCGACATCGGCCTTTTCCGGCGAGTCGACGACGGTAAATCCTGCGTCCTGTGCCGCTTTCGCCGCCACGCCGTACAGCCAGATTTTTTTGCCTTTTTTCAGAGGTAAAATGGCGTCTTTGTTTTGCAACAGCACCAGCGAGCGCCACTGTGCGGCATCGGCCTCTTTCTGCCAGTCAGCCCGGCCCACGGTTTGCGCGGCTTTCTGCACATCAACGTACGGATTTTCAAACAGGCCGGTTTGGAATTTTTGCTGCAAAATGCGCACCACGGACTCGTCAAGCCGCTGTTCGGTCAGCTGTTTTTCATTGACTGCGTTGACCAAAAGCTGGGAGTCGGTTACGCCGCCAAACTGATCGATACCGGCTTTCACCGCCTTAACAAAACGCTGTTGGGGAGTGAGCTGCTCGACGCCCCACGACATTCCGCCAGGTACAGGTTCTTTGCCGTCCGGCTCGCCGTTGATACACACCTCATCGCAGTCATTGGTGATCAGCCAGTCGCTGAGGATCACGCCCTTAAAGCCATATTGCCCGCGTAAAATATCCGTCAGTAGCTGGTGGCTAAAGCCCGCGCCGACCTGCTCCAGCGGTTTGCCCTCAATCGATACATTTTTCAGGATGGAGTAGGTGGGCATGACGCCAGCAACTTGAGATTCAAACGCGCCGGTGAAGGGGTAAATATGCTCTTTAAGATTGTTGCCGGGGAAAACGGCGTTCTTACCATAAACGCTGTGGCTGTCGAAGCCGTTTTCCGCCGCGCCATAGCCCACCCAGTGTTTAACCACCGAGATAACGCTGCCCTGATTCAGCCCGCTGTTGCCGTTTTGCATGCCCGCAATGTAGCCACGCACCATGTTATGGACGCGAGTCGGATCTTCGCCAAAGGTGCCGCTGATGCGCGCCCAGCGGGGTTCGGTCGCCAGATCGGCCTGCGGAGACAAGGCTTCTCTAATTCCCACTGCCAGATATTCCTGACGGACAATATCTGCATAGCGGCGAGTGGTTTTTTCATCGCCGATGGCGGCCAGGCCCAGTGTTTCCGGCCATTTGGTGAATTTACCGGCTGACGAGCTGGCACCCACTAAATACTCAAACGCGTTGCGGGGATCACTGCTGATGGTGATGGGAATACCCAGCCGCGTTCCTTCGGCAATCTGTTGAAGTTTGTTATTTTCTTCAGCCATCGCCGCCGGATCCTCCCCGGTTAAACGGGTGATCAGGCTATTCACCTTGGCCCCGGCAATCATCTGTTTCGCAGCGTCAAGATCATAGTTGCTACCCGCGCCGATAGGGCTGTTAGCCGTGGGGGCAGAGCCGTGCATCATCACTCCGGCTTTTTCTTCCAGCGTCATGCGCTTCACCAGATCTGCTGCGCGCATCTCCGGCGTCAGCCGCCAGTCTTCATAAGGTTCCAGTTTTCCCGAATTATTGAGGTCTTTGAACTTCAACCCATCGACGCTCAACAGGGTGACATCGCGCTGGCTGAGTTCGGGCTGATCATCATTGGCGAAAGCCGAAGGGGTGGAGAGCAGTAAGGCCGAAACGGCGAGGCTCAGCGGTGTGATTTTCATCATTATCATCCTTAATAGTTGATTTATATACAAACAAGCCGCTCAGTAATAACCTACTTAGGGGATTGATTTTGCGATAGAAGTCGCATATCCGAGGTGGCCGAAAAATCAGCACCCGCCATTAACCGCGCTTTAAATTTGGCTTAACGCCGCCTTAGCTAATTTTCTGAATTATATTGCTTAATTTCATGGTTTTGCCTTGGAGAGAGTGTCCTTACACTCGAAAAACACTTAATTTTTCGGGAGTTTTGCCTTCATGAAAGTTCGTCTTCCTTCTTTGCTTTTCTTGGCCGTTGCGGCGGCGTTCAGTGCTCATGCGGCGACGCCGAAAGATACGCTGGTGATCGCCAGCACCCTTGAGGGCATTATCAGTCTCGACCCGGCCGAAAGCTTTGAAACCGTGAGTTCGGGGAATTTAATCAATATTTATCAGCAGATTGTCTCTCCAGACCGCCAGCACCCGGACACACTGGACCCGGACGTGGCCTCAAGCTGGACCAAAGGCGATAGCGAACACAGTTTGGTGTTTACCATCAAGCCGGGAGCGAAGTTCGCCAGCGGCAATCCGGTGACGGCGGATGACGTGATTTACTCTTACACCCGCGCAGTGAAGCTCAACAAAAGCCCGTCGTTTATCCTCGGCGAGCTGGGCTGGACGCCGGACAACGTTGATGCCCAATTCAAAAAAGTCGGTGACGATAAGCTGCAAATCAGCTGGCCTGCGGATATCGGCAGCGAGCTGGTGCTGCGCGTGCTGACTGCGCCAGTGGCGGCGATTGTCGACAGTAAATTGGTGAAATCCCACGCGGAAAATAACGACTTCGGCAACAGCTGGTTGCGCTCTCGCTCGGCGGGCAGCGGTGCCTTTGAAGTGCGCAACTACGTGCCGCATGAGGCGCTGGTGCTGAAACGTAACCCGAATGCGCACCCGCTGGCTAAGCTGGAAAACGTGCTGTTTAAAAACGTCGCGGACCCGGCAACCCGTCGCCTGCTGGTGCTGAATGGCGACGCAGACATTGCCTATGATTTGGGGGCCGACCAGTTCGCCTCGCTGCAAAAAGAGAAGGGCGTGCGCGTCTCTGAATTCCCGGCGGCCAAGGTGTTCTATCTGGCCTTCAACACCGGTGACACCACTCAGCCAGCGCTGAACAACCCGGCGCTGTGGCAAGCGGCTCGCTGGCTGGTGGATTACAAAGGCATCTCGCAGGACCTGCTGAAAGGTCAGTACGCCATCCACCAACCTTCCTGCCGGACGGTCTGGCTGGCGCGATTGACGACCAGCCGTTCAAGCTGGATGTCGCCAAAGCGAAAGAGATCCTGAGCAAAGCGGGCATCGCCGAAGGCACCAAAATTGACCTGCTGGTGATCAACCAGCCGCCCTATTCGGATATCGCCCAGTCGCTGCAAGCCAGCTTCGCCAAGGCGGGGATTAACTTAGTGGTACATCCGCTGGTGGAAAGCGACGTGCTGACTCGCATGCGTGCCCACAAGTTCCAGTCCATCTTCACCTACTGGGGCGCGGATTACCTCGACCCGAATACCAACGCCAGCACCTTCGCCTATAACGTGCCGGACGGCCCGAAAACCCTGGCTCAGCGTATTCAGTGGGTGATCCCGGAAATCAGTAAGCAGACCCGTGAAGCGGCGGCGGAATCTGACCCAACCAAACGACTGGCGCGCTATGCCGATCTGCAACGTGAATTACAGAACAATTCGCCATTCGTGGTGGCGCTGCAAAGCAAATTACTGGTGGCTTTACGTGACAACGTAACGGGAGCCAGCCAAAACGTGGCAGGCAGCCAGCTGTATTTGGATACGGTGAATAAATAAGGCCAATAGTGCGACCTAAATCGCGTATCAGGTCGCGCCAGCCTTAGCTTGAGCAGTAAATAGGGACCTTCTTTTCTTCATGGAGTATCCCTATGTTTGGTCGTCTTAGTTCTTTCTTGCTGTTGTGGGTTTGTTTGACTCAGGTTGTCAGCGCCGCCTCTCAGGTGGGTTTTCGTGAAACAACGCTGGGTGAAACAAGCCCACGCCCTCTGCACATTGCCATGTGGTATCCCACTCAGCAAACTCAACCTGTGACGCTAGTAGGCGATAACCCAGCCTTTGTCGGCCTTGCGGTTATCCGTGACGCCAGCCCGCAGGCGGGCAGCCATCCTCTGGTGGTGCTGTCTCACGGCTATGGCGGTAATTGGCGCAATCTCAACTGGCTGGCGGGCGATTTAGCGGCTCAAGGCTATATCGTGGCCGCGCCGGACCACCCCGGCACCACCACCATGGACCAAAGCCCGGAGAAAGCCGCGCAGATGTGGCTGCGCCCTCAGGACCTCAGTCGGACGATCGACGCGCTGCTGGCGTCTGCGGAATGGGTGGGAAAGGTGGATAGCCAGCGGATTGCCGCCGTGGGACACTCATTGGGAGGCTGGACGGTAGCCGAGTTGGCCGGAGCGCGATTCGACACCGCGCAGTTTGTCAAAGATTGCCAGCCCGCTCCGCAAACGCGCATTTGCAGTTTGATGGCTGAAATGGGCATTAACCGTTCGCCGCAGTTCACCCAACTGCTGGATGCTGATTTGCGGGATCCACGAGTGAAAGCGGTGGTTTCCCTCGATTTGGGCTTTGCCAGAGGCTTCTCCAAACCCAGTCTGGCGGCGATAAAAGTGCCTTTTTTAGTGTTAAGCGCGGGAACCAATATCGCCGAATTGCCCGCCGAACGGGAATCAGCTTATCTCGCCGCTGGGTTGCCCGCCTCCAGCTCGCGCTATATGAATTTGAACGACGCCTCGCACTTTAGCTTTATGCAGCAGTGCAAACCGGGCGGAGAGGCGCTGATTGAAGAGGGGGCGCCCGGCGACGGTATTATCTGCCACGACGGCGCGGGACGTTCGCGGCAGGTCATTCACCAGCAGGTTGCACAGCTTATTGCTGAGTTTCTGGCTCAGGCCGTGCCAGTGCATTAGCGCGTCGATAGTCACCGGGGTTCATGCCCGTCTGGCGCAGGAATTCGCGGTTGAAGTTGGACTTGGTGCGGAAACCTGACTCAAAAATAATGCTGGTGACCGTCAGCTCGGTTTCTCTCAGCAGGCGACAGGCTTCCTCCACGCGGTAACTGTTGAGCAGTTGCGATACGCTGCATTGCAAAACGCGGTTTACCGCATGTGAAATCTGTCGAGTGGGGATTAACGCCTTGCGCGACAGGCGATCGAGGGTGATGTCGGGATCGAGAAACAGGGCTTTGTCGCGGATCAGCGCCCGGATTTGCTCGACAATAACCCGGTCATCATCCGAAGCCGCCACGGCTTTTTCAGCCATGGGCGCGGCATCGGTCGGTTCGACCTGTGGAGCAGGCACGCTCTGTTGGCCAAGCGCCGCGCTCAACACCAGTAGCGGCAGGACCAGTAAGTTACATATCGCGACCAGCAGCGCGGCGTGCTGGCCGCTAAACAGGGTGAAATCAGCAGCGATCAGCGCATCTGAGAGGCCGGAGAGGCAGAGTAAAGCGCCCGTCAGTAACAGCGTTCTGCGGGCGAGGCGGGCATCAGAGAGGCGAACCGCAGGCAGATTGTCGCTGCTGCCCAGCCCTAATCGGCCAAAGGCCACGCCATAACCGAGATACAAGCCCGACAGGGCCGAGTCGAGAGGCGCGGGCCAGCCGAGGTGGGTTAAGGCGACCAGCAGGGCGAAAATCAGCGGAATGACGACGGGCGCGAGGCTCATCGAGCGACGCTGGGTGATATCGGCAAAGCAGGCCCAAGCCAGCGGCGGCAGTAGCGAGGCGACCACCGGCTGAATCAGGGTAACCAGCGGCCAATGAAAGCTCCAGCGCAGTCCAACCAGACTGGTCAATATTACGCAAAGTGCGATAAACAGCAGGCTGTGAAAACGGTGGGGCGCGCAGCGCGTAAACTCACGAACCCACAACACGACAAGCAGCAGAGAAATAACAAACGGCAAGGGGATGGCAATCATGGGTTTACGCTGGCTAAGAATAAAGCGTGAAGTGTAGCTTTTGTCACTCCTCCCGCCAAGTTGCACGCGCCACTGGGCGAGAGGAGTGGTTAAACGCTGTTAATCCAGCTTATAAACCTGCGCAGAAATCGCGCCAGCGTGGATGGCATCGCTCTGATCGCCCGGCTTATAGCTGCCTTGGGCATTATCTCCGGCCACCAGTTTGGCGGTTTTTACCTTCAACGCGGGGACGGAAACATCGCGCGGCTGCTCACTTGGATTGAGCACCACCAGATAGCGGTCATCGCCCGAGGAGCGCAAATAGATCATCGGGTAGGGCTGATTGACGTCGCTCACCAGCTTCCACTCGCCATCTGCCGACAGTGCCGGAGAGTCTTTGCGCAGCGTCAGCAGTTGGCGGGTGTAGTTGAGCAGCGAGGCAGGGTCTTTGTCCTCCTTAGCTACTGTCGGGCGATTAGCGTCTTTATCCACCGGCAGGTAGAGATTCCAATAATCCGCCGTGGAGAATCCGGCGTTTTTCGAGTCATCCCATTGCATTGGCGTCCTTGAACCCGCGCGGTTCTTGGTGGCACGCCCCTGACTGCCCTCTTTGTTCCACAGCCCGGTCTGGAATTTCATCCCAATCTCATCGCCATAGTAGATAAACGGCGTGCCGGGCATGGTGAGGAAGAAGGTCATGGTGACTTTCAGCTGGTCGAGGGTGTTACGGTCACCGGCGTTCAGGCGCTGAATATCATGGTTGCCGGTTGGCAGGGAGATATAGCTCTTACCCTTGGTAGCGTTGTATTGTTCGGTGTAAAGATCGTACCACTCCTTGATTTGGCCTTTGCCCTGCTTGGCGAAGTAGCTGACCTGCGGCTCGAACTCGCCGCCGACCTTATTAAAGAACAGCGAAGAGAAGTTATATTTGCCGGTATGCATCATAAAATCGATGTTGAATCCGGCGGCGGAGGACTCTTTCGGGTTGCTCCATTCGGAGATAAGCACCCCCTCGGGATACTTGGCTTTGTACCATGAGGAGATGTCCTGCCAGACCTTGATTGAGGCCAGTTTGCCCGGATCATTTTTCACCACGCTTGAGGCCATATCCACGCGGAAACCGTCAGCGCCCTTGTCCATCCAGAACGCGATGATATTTTCAATTTCACGGCGGACCGCCATCGGGCCGGGGGCGTCAATCGGCTGTTCCCACGCGTGTTGCGGGTTCGGATTAGCGTAGCCGTAGTTCAGCGCTGGCTGGGAATCGTAGTAGTTTTTGATGTAAAACGGCGAGCGACCTGAGTCGGTTTTTACAAAGCTATCTTCACCAATCACGCCGCTGATTTGGTCTTTCTGTTTTCCTTTGACGTCGTCAGGAATTCTGTCCGGCCAGATGTAGTAGTCGCTGTAGCGCTGGTCCGGGCCTTTTTTCGATTCTAAAAACCAAGCATTTTGGTCGGAAGTGTGTCCCGCCACTAAGTCCAAACAGACGCGCAGGCCGCGCTTGTGGGCCTCTTCCACCAGTCGTTTGAAGTCGGCGTTGGTGCCAAAGCGTTTGTCGATGGAGTAGAAGTCGGTGATGTCATAGCCGCCGTCTTTGAATTCAGAGGAGAACATCGGGTTGAACCACAAGGTGTTCACGCCGATGGATTTTATGTAATCCAGCTTGTCGATCACTCCCTGAATGTCGCCGACGCCGTCGCCGTTTGAATCTTTAAATGAGGAGGGGTAAATCTGGTAAAAAACCGCTTTGCTGACCCATTCCGGCGCGTCGTTTTTGGCCTGCGCCTGCCCTGAAATTGCCGCGACGGCTAACGCGGTGAATATCGCAATGCTATGCTTCTTCATGTCACTTTCTCCTGAGTAAAAAAATAATAAAAAGTACCAATCGCGTTTCATTTTTAATACGAGGAGTTATGACAGTAGCAGCTATTTAGCCACGTCATTTCAATAGGCTAGGGCAGAGCATAGCTTTGTGAGTAGGGTCACAATCAATGATCGCGCTAATGAAATGTTGCAAGTTGATAGAGGTTTTATCAGCTGAACTTTGAAGATTTAAGGGGCTTATGCAGCAGGTAAATAAGAGTCAAATTGGCGGCGCGCTGAGCTTTATGCTTGGCGGGCTGATCTACTTATTGGCAGAGAAAATCGCCGCGCTGGGTTGGCGGCAACCGGCCTACAGCTACGTTAATAATTACATCAGCGATCTGGGTGTTGCCGAGTGCGGCGTGATGCCGGACGGACGAGACATTTGCTCGCCGCTGTATGGCGTGATGAACGCCGGTTTTGCGATAGAAGGCGTGCTGTTTTTCATCGCCTGCTGGCTGTTACGGCCGTTGTTTAGCGGCCTGTCGGCAAGGCTGATGCTGCTCTTCGGCCTGCTGCACGGCATAGGCGGAATTCTCATTGCTCTGTTCCACAGTGAACCTTCAGACACAGTTTTTCATGGTGTGTCACTGCATCAGTTCGGCGCATTTCTGGCGATTGTCGGCGGGAATCTGACCTTGCTGTGCGCGGGCTGGAGCCAGTGGAATAAGCCGTCATGGCTGATTTTCAGCCGATTAAGCTGGCTGTTGGGCATTTTCGGTTTGCTCAGCCTGGTGGTGCTAACGCGGGGTATTTTACCCACCGGCGTTGCTGAGCGAGGCTCGGTTTACAGCATCACGTTTTGGCAAATTTTTACCGGCATCTCTCTGCTGGCGGCGCGGGGAAATAAGCAGCAGGCGGCCTGAAACCGCCTGCCAGTCGGCTTATTTGTTACCGAAACGGCCAATAATCCCGGCGGCACCTTTGCTGTGTCCGTCGAGTTTTTCCAACAGCTGTTCGCGCGTCAGGCCCGCAGGCAGGGCATCCGGCGTCAGGTCGGTGGCGATCAGCGTGAAGGTGTAGTGATGAACTCCGGCGCTGACCGGCGGGCAAGGTCCGTTGTAATGTCCGTTACCCTGGGTGCTTTTGCCGCCGACAAAGCCTTTGCTTTTCGCCAAATCGTTTTCGGCAAAGCCTTTGGCATCCGGCGCAATCCCGTAAGCCACCAGATGATTCACCCCCAGCCCGCCGCGCCCCTCTGGGTCAACCATCGTCAACGCCAGACTCTTGGTGCCTTCGGGCACATTTTCCCAACTTAGCGCCGGAGAGGCGTTTTCACCGGTACAGAACTGATTGCCTTTGATATTTCCTGCGAACTTCTGCGCCATCATCTCACCATCTTTGAAGTCGCCAGAGGTAAGGGTGAAGATACCCGCCGCATTGGCGAGCGGTAACCACGCAGCGAGCGTGACGGCGAGAGTCGTTTTTAACACTGTTTTACATGCGGGCATGGTGAATCCTTCGGATGGGAATGTGTTTGAAAGCATAGCAGGAGGGGGGAGTTATGCGCATAACAGGCAGGGAGAGGAAAAGTGATGAATTGTTATTGAGGGGTTTTAATTGCGAATTTTGGGGGGGGAATTCAAGACCGTGGGCTCGCCGCCCACACGGGCCCAAAGTTCAAGGTCGTGCGCTGCCGCCACACCGGCCTTAAGAGGCGCCTATCGCCGCGCCTCTTAAGAATCTCCGGCTCTTTACTGCGCGCTGTCGCTGGCTGAATGGACGTGTTTCAGGTACATCTGTTCTCCACCGCAAAATGTCGCCGCTTAGGCGGTGCCTTCGCTTCAGGCTTCGAGCCTAAGGTCTCGAACCATTCGCTCAGCGCCATTTTTGACTGCGGTTTTGAGGCATTTCAACCGTACCGTTTCAGGAGGCCTTGTCTTGGATTTGGGTTTTGCTTCTTCTCCTCTCAGAGGAGAAGGCAGGGATGAGGAGTGGTTTGACTCAACGCTCAATGTGGCAAACCTCACCCCAGCCCTCTCCTTGAAAAGGAAAGGGAGCAACTGAAAAGGCACGGTGGAGAAGCCAGTAAGTCGCGTTCAGAAGTGACGCCGAGGGAGTGGTTCGAGACCTATGGCTCGAAGCCCGAACTGAGGGAACCGTCTAAGCGGCGGCACTTCGCGACGATCACTAAAGTGCCTGAAACATGTCCATTCCAACCCTGCGCAGCCTCGATCTCACAGCAGTAAAAAACGCAGGGTTCCAAGGGAGGCGCGTTTACGCCTCCCTTGGTCGGTGTGGGCCGACGCCCACGACCTTGACCTTAAGAAAAGTTCCTTCGCTTCCAAGCGAAAAAAAAGGGCGCTTTTCAGCGCCCCCCACTTGAGGATTATTAAGGTCAAACCTTAATAACTATTTCTTCAATTCAGCTCTCAAGTCCTTAACATCCGAACTCGATACGGCTGATGCTGAATTACCCCAGCTGTTACGGATATAGGTCAGCACGTTGGCGACATCCTGATCGCTCATCACACCATCGAAGGATGGCATTGATGGGGCGGTTGGTGCTGCTTTGGTAGCGACAGGGCGGCTGCCGGCTAGCACGACGCGGATCAGCGACGTGGCGTGATCCTGATTGATCAACGCGGAGTCGGCCAGACGCGGGAACAGACCTTCCTGACCTTGGCCGTTTGGCGTATGACAAGCTGAACAACGGTCGGCGTAAATCTGCTTCCCGGCGATCATCGCTTTATCATCGGCTTTGATTGGCTCTGGTGCTTTAGAACCGCTGTCGTGGCCGCTGTCTTTCAGATAAACCGCTACCGCTTTCAGGTCGGCGTCGGTCCAGTGCTGGGACGAGTGATCCACTTCTTCAGCCATTGGGCCAGAGGCGATATCGAAACGGTTTGCGCCGGTTTTCAGATATTGCATCAGGTCTTCTTCGGTCCACTTACCAATCCCGGTGTGCTGGTTCACGGTGATGTCTGGAGCAACCCAGTTTTCAATCACCGCGCCTTGCAGGAACTGGCTCTCCTTGTCGCCGCCAATCAGGTTCTTCGGCGTGTGGCAGGTGCCGCAGTGGCCTAAACCTTCAACCAGATAAGCCCCACGGTTCCATTCAGCAGACTTATCCATTTTCGGCTTGTATTCACCCTTGGTGAAGTTTAGCCAGTTCCAACCCATCAGGCTGGTACGGACGTTGAAGGGGAAGGGCAGCTGGTTGCTTTCGATTTCGTTATGCACCGGCTGAACCGTCTGCAAATAGGCCCAGATCGCGGCGTTATCTTCGCGGGTGACTTTGGTGTAAGCCGTGAACGGCAT
>Ga0157370_10001077_pt1 | contig 34165 bp, 35 predicted proteins | sample C35metaG_FD_113463 | JGI IMG/M metagenome (GOLD analysis project Ga0157370, IMG submission 113463) | Corn rhizosphere microbial communities from Kellogg Biological Station, Michigan, USA - C3-5 metaG | ecosystem: Host-associated > Plants > Roots > Rhizosphere > Soil | place: USA: Michigan... | reverse complement strand
GCGGTTCTGCATCAGACGGTCGGAACCATCAGCGGCAACGCGGTTTTCGATCAGGCGGTCGGAGCCACCTTCGGCAACGCGGTTCTGCATCAGACGGTCGGAACCATCAGCGGCAACGCGGTTTTCGATCAAACGGTCAGAACCATCAGCGGCAACGCGGTTTTCGATCAAACGGTCAGAACCATCAGCGGCAACACGATTTTCGATCAAACGATCCGAACCCCCTTCAGCCACACGGCTTTCAATCAGGCGATCCGAGCCGCCTTCGGCGACGACAGGTTGAGCAGAGGTAGCGGCAAAAGCGTTAACTGCAAAAACCGAGAAAGCGATGCTGAGAAGAGTTTGGCGTTTCATGAGGGTGTGCTCCGGGGTGTTATTGGTTGGTATGGAGCGGATGTTACGCCGACGATTTTTTATGAGAACTTCATTGCTGTGATTGTGAACATCGACGGTATTGATAGGTGATGAAAGTAACCCCACGCAGGCGTGATGGTTCAGTCGTCGGATAGCGCGGGTAGGGTTGAGCGGCACTTCTACACTGGTTAGCTGGCGCGTGCCCCCGAGGAGCCAATCATGAATACCAGTTCTTATGTTGCCGAACACACCGGCCTGCTGCTGGTGGACCCTTACAACGACTTCCTCAGCGAAGGGGGCAAACTTCACGGTCGGGCCAAACCGGTGGCTGACAGCGTCGGCACGCTGGCCAATCTGAAGGCCGTGGTGTCGGCCGCTCGCCATGCCGGGATCCGGGTTTTCTATGTACCCCACCACCGCGCCGAACCGGATGACCTGGCCCACTGGCAGCATCCCAGCCCTTATCAACAAGGGGCCAGCAGCGCGCAAGTGTTTGCGGCGGGAGCTTGGGGCGGGGAATGGCACCCGGACTTCCATCCCGAGGCGGGCGACGTGATCGTCAAGGAACACTGGGGCGGCAGCGGTTTCGCCAACACCGACCTGGACTTTTTGCTCAAGCAACACGGGATCGACAAGGTCGTGGTGGTGGGGATGCTCGCCAATACCTGCATCGAAACCACCGGCAAGTTTGCCGCTGAATTGGGCTATCACGTGACGCTGGTGCGCGACGCCACCGCCGCGTTCAGTGCAGAAGCCATGCATGCCGCGCATGAGATCAACGGGCCGACGTATGCGCATTCGATCGTCACGACGGCCGAGTTGATCGCAGCGCTGGGCTAGTACGGCCAGCAGATGGCGCCTCTCTTGATCCTTCATTTTTGTCACGCCAGGAGGCCGCACCATGTACCAACTTTATGGACACCAGAATTCCGGCGCGGCGGCGATAGAGGCTGCCCTCGAACTCTGTGAAATTCCTTATCGCTTCATTGACGTCGAATCTTCGCTAGAGGCCGCCCACGCGCTGGAAAAACTCAACCCGCTCAAACAAATCCCAACCCTGCAATTGCCCGATGGCAGTGTGCTGAGCGAAAGCGCGGCGATCCTGATTCATCTCGGGTTGACCTTTCCCGAGTCAAACCTGCTGCCGAAGCTGGCCGCTGATCGCGATCAAGCCATTCGGGGCCTGGCGTTCATCATCTGCAATTGCTACACGGCCATCGGCATTATCGACTACCCCGAACGCTGGTTGATCGAGGCGGATGAGTCGTCCAGACAAAATCTCATGGCCGGCGCCCGCACACGCTTGCACTGGAGCTGGGAGGTGTTTGCCGATCAGTTTTCCGGCGAGCTGTATCTGGGCGATGAGACGCCGGGAGCGCTGGATGTACTGGCGGCGGTGGTGTCGAGATGGGCGGGCAGTCGGGAGCATTTACGCCGCACCCGACCCGGTTTTTTTGCATGGCTTGAGCGTATAGACCGGCACCCGACCTTGGCACCGGTTTTCGCGCGGCATTGGCCAACCTGAACACAAAAGATCAACGGTGAGCTGTAGGCGCCGGGCTTGCCCGCGATGCAGGCGACCCGGTTTGACGTCGAACCGGGTTGATCCCATCGCGGGCAAGCCCGGCTCCCACAGGTTTTTGTAGTGTGTTCGGATTATTCGCCGCGGATGTACTGCTCCAGTTGTTGAATCAGTTCAGCCTGCTCGGCAATGGCCTCCTTGACCAGGTCGCCGATCGACAACAAACCGATCAACTTGCCGTTCTCCACCACCGGCAAGTGACGCAGGCGCCTGTCGGACATGATGCCCAGGCACGTATCGACGGTTTGATGGGTGTCCACGGTAATGACTGGGGACACCATGATGTCGCGCACCGGCGTACCGACCGAGGAGCGGCCATGCAGCACCAGTTTGCGGGCGTAGTCGCGTTCACTGATGATGCCCAGCACTTCGTCCTTCTCTACCACCAGCAAGGCACCGACGTTTTTCTCGGCCATCTTCATCAGTGCTTCCAGCACCATATGATCAGGCTTGATCTGATGCACTTCCTGATTCTTCTGATCTTTGAGCTTGAGCAGTTGAGCGACGGTTTTCATGGCGGTTTCTCGGGTGTTGTCGTTGTTCTTGAAGAATCGTAGACGCAAGCGCTGAGGGCAAGGGAGAAAGCGGCAGATAACACTCAAAAAACGTCATTCGGCGGTTTTTCTTTGGTAAAGCTTCGTCGAAAGGGGCGTGCCAAGGGAAATTCTCACCCCTGACCCGCTGGCCCTTGATGACGGGTAGAATTGCAGCCTGAACAAAACGTGAGGTTGCAGTGGTGGACTTACAGCAGGGCTTCGTCCTGACCCGGCATTGGCGCGACACCCCGGCCGGTACGGAAGTCGAGTTCTGGCTGGCGACCGACTCCGGTCCCCGGCGCATCCGCTTGCCTCATCAGCCGTCGGTGGGGTTCATTGCGGCGCAGCAGCGCGAGCAGGCTGAGGCAGTGCTGCACGGCGAGAAAAACGTCGAGCTCAAGCCCCTGGCCCTGCTGGATTTCGAGCACCGCCCGGTGCTCGGCTTGTATTGCCAGCAGCACGGTCAGTTGATGCGCCTGGAAACCGCGCTGCGCAAGGCCGGCGTCGAGATGTTCGAGGGCGACGTGCGCCCGCCGGAGCGCTACATGATGGAGCGGTTCATCACGGCGCCGGTGATTTTTGGCGGCACGCCCGATGCGCAGGGCCTGTTGCTCGACGCGCAGATGAAACCCGATCCGGACTACCGACCAACGCTGCGCCTGGTCTCGCTGGACATCGAAACCACCGCGCAGGGCGAGTTGTATTCCATTGCGCTGGAAGGCTGCGGCGAGCGGCAGGTGTACATGCTCGGACCGCCCAATGGCGACGACAGCCAGGTGGATTTCCAGCTCGAGTACTGCGACTCGCGAACCGTGCTGCTGAAAAAGCTCAATGAATGGTTTGCCCGCCACGACCCCGACGCAATCATCGGCTGGAACGTCGTGCAGTTCGACCTGCGCGTGCTCCATGAACACGCCCGGCGCCTGGCGGTACCGCTCAAGCTGGGGCGTGGCGGGGAAGAGATGCAATGGCGCGAACACGGCAGCCGCAACCATTACTTCGCCTCGGCGGCAGGGCGGTTGATCATCGACGGTATTGAGTCCCTGCGCTCGGCGACCTGGAACTTCCCGTCGTTCAGCCTGGAAAACGTCGCGCAAACCCTGCTCGGTGAGGGCAAGTCAATCAGCACGCCTTACCAGCGCATGGACGAAATCAACCGGATGTTCGCCGAGGACAAACCGGCCCTCGCCACGTACAACCTCAAAGACTGCGAACTGGTGACGCGGATTTTCGCCAAGACCCAGTTGCTGACTTTCCTGCTGGAACGGGCCAGCGTCACCGGTTTGCCGGCCGATCGCAGCGGTGGTTCGGTGGCGGCGTTCACCCACTTGTACATGCCGCTGATGCACCGCCAGGGCTTTGTCGCGCCCAACCTTGGCCGCCAGTCACCGCAGGCCAGCCCCGGCGGCTTTGTCATGGACTCACAGCCGGGCCTGTACGAGTCGGTGTTGGTGCTCGACTATAAAAGCCTCTATCCGTCGATCATCCGTACCTTTCTGATCGACCCGGTCGGGCTGATCGAAGGCTTGCAACATCCCGACGACAGAGACTCGGTACCGGGTTTTCGCGGGGCACGTTTTTCCAGAACCCGGCATTGCCTGCCGGCCATCGTCGCCCGGGTGGCCGAAGGTCGCGAAACCGCCAAGCGCGAACACAACGCACCGCTGTCCCAGGCGCTGAAGATCATCATGAATGCCTTCTACGGCGTGCTCGGTTCCAGCGGCTGCCGCTTCTTCGACACGCGCCTGGCTTCGTCCATTACCTTGCGCGGTCACGAAATCATGCTGCGCACCCGGCAGTTGATCGAAGCCCAGGGCCACACAGTGATTTATGGCGATACCGACTCCACCTTCGTCTGGCTGCGCCGGGCCCACGGACAGGAGGAAGCCGCGCAGATCGGTTTTGCGTTGGTCGATCACGTCAACCAGTGGTGGCGCGAGCATGTGCGAGCCGAGTACGGACTGGAAAGTGCGTTGGAGTTGCAGTTCGAAACCCACTACAAGCGCTTTCTGATGCCAACCATCCGTGGCGCGGAGGAGGGCAGCAAGAAGCGTTATGCCGGCCTGGTCACGCGCGCCGATGGCTCTGATGAAATGGTCTACAAAGGCCTGGAAACCGTGCGCACCGACTGGTCGCCACTGGCCCGGCAATTCCAGCAGGAGCTGTACTCGCGGATCTTCCATCGCAAGCCGTATCAGGATTACGTTCGCGATTACGTGCGCAAGACCCTGGCCGGCGAGTTCGACGACCGTCTGATTTACCGCAAGCGTCTGCGCCGCACCCTCGATGACTACGAGCGCAACGTGCCGCCCCACGTGCGCGCCGCGCGCATCGCCGATGATTTCAATGACCGGCAGGGTCGCCCACGTCAGTACCAGAACGGCGGCTGGATCAGCTACGTGATCACCGTCGCCGGGCCCGAGCCGCTGGAGATCCGCAGCGCGCCCATCGACTATGACCACTACGTCACCCGGCAGCTGCAACCGGTGGCGGATGCGATCCTGCCGTTTGTGGACGACGACTTCTCAACGCTGATTGGTGGGCAAATGGGCTTGTTTTAGGTCCAGCAGAGACAGCGTCCAGTCATCCCGTATGCCGTGGAAATATTGCTCGAGGGCTCGATGGAAAACGCTGCCGTCGGGGGCGACCTGGGCAAACAGGGTCATCGAGGAGTGAAACTTCAGGTCATCAGGATGGCCGAAGATATCGGCGATCGAGCGTTGTTTGACGTTCAGGACCAATTGCGTGCAGGTCCGCAGGCGCGGGCCCAGCAGTGGATGCTCCAGATACGCCGCGGCTTCCTCATCGGAGCGTATGGCGAAGTGACGGGACATCTCGCTCCCGCCTAACCCGGCAAGCTGCGGAAAGATGAACCACATCCAGTGACGGCGTTTTTTACCGGCGTGCAGTTCTTCCTGTACCCATTCGAATACCGGGTCTTGAGCCTGGACGAAGCGTGGCAAATTAAAAGCGTCGAGCTGATCGGTGCTTCTCATGCACATGCCCTCTGGCAAATCGGCGATGGTTCAGACCATGGCCAACCGATGTTTGCGTTGTGGCGCGTGAAACGCGTGATCCAGCGCCTCCAGATCCCCGGGTTCGAGCCGCAACTGCGCGGCTTGCGCATTCAATTGCACGTGTTCAGGTTTGACCGCTTTGGGGATGGCGATCACGCCGCTCTGCCGCAGAATCCATGCCAGCGCTACTTGAGCCGGTGACGCCCCATGACGGGCGGCAACCTTTTTCAGCGCCGGATGGGCCAGCATTTGCCCGCCCTGACCGATCGGGCAGTAAGCCATCAATGGCTGGCGATGCTGTTGGCTCCAGGGCAGCAAATCAAATTCGATGCCGCGCTCTTCCAGGTTGTAGAGCACCTGATTGGTGGCGCAGGCCGGTGAGTCGAGTTCTTGCAGGTCGTCCACATCGAAATTGGACACGCCCCAACGACCGATCTTGCCGTCTTCACGCAGGCGTTCGAAGGCTTCGACGGTTTCCTCCAGGGAATACTGGCCACGCCAGTGCAGCAGGTACAAGTCAATGTAATCGGTGTTCAGACGCCGAAGGCTGCGCTCGCAGGCCTGGGGAATGCCTTTGCAGCTGGCGTTGTGGGGGTAGACCTTGCTGACCAGAAAGACGTTGTCTCGCAGACCACTGATGGCTTCAGCGACCACTTCCTCGGCACCGCCTTCAGCATACATTTCGGCGGTATCGATCAACGTCATGCCTAACTCGATACCCAGCCGCAGGGCGGCGACTTCATGCCGGTGCGCCGAGCGATCCTCGCCCATGCGCCAGGTGCCCTGGCCGATGACCGGAACCTGGGAGCCGGCCAATTCGAGGGTCCGCATGAAAACCTCCTTTCTGTAACTCGGTGGATATTAAATGGGCAGCAAAATGCCCCGGTGGTTCCGCAGCGCACTAGATAGTTGGTGATAGCGAACACGACGAAATCTCAGCTGCAGATTGTCGGTATCGTTGCCCACGGACCACCGGCACTGCACTTTTCTGGTTTTGGTGGCTCTATCCTTGGGCAGCCGGCGGCGATCCCCACCGTCGGCCCATGCCCAAGTTCAAGAACCCATGGCTCGAGTTTTACCCCGTATCACCTCACCGATCCACCGCTGTTGCCTGCTTTCGACCTGCCTGACAATGCTCTTTGTCAGCGGTTGCAGCCAGCAGCAGGGCAACGACATCGTCAGCCAGTTCCGTGAAGGCAGGCCGCAGGAATTCCTGCAGACCAGCGTCGACCGCATGGCCACGCTGACAATGCGTGACAACCTCGACAGCCTCTACCTGCTGATGAGCAAGCTTTACCTGCGCAACCCCGATGAGCTGAAGAAATCCGGTTTCCTCGATGCCCGAACCGCTGGCAAACAAGTGCGCATGGCCATCGAGCTGCAACAGCCGTTGCCCACCCTGGGCGGTAAAAAAGACCTGGCGGCCCTTCGGTATGCCATGAGCCCGGAATTTCTCGGTGACCGGGTCGGTGCCTTCATCTATGCCATCGGCAGCATGCTGGTGACCGCTCACGGCAATCGTCTGGAGTTCTACATGACGGATGCGATCAACCCGACGTTCGTCAGCAATGCCGCGCGCAACATCGAGATCGCCACGTGGATTCTCAGCCAACGGCAAAACAGCAATGGTGAGCCGTTGCTGTTTTCCAATGAAATTTCGGAGGAGGGCAGCAACCTGAGTTTTGCCGTGGAATTCGGCAAAGTCGTCGCACGCTTGGATTTACTGACGCAGATGCTGGACGAACGCTACCGGCGCATCGGCTTGAACTACGCGCAGAGTCTGTTGTTTCTGAATTTCCTGCCGGTGCAATAAACCCCGACACAAACCCTGTAGGAGCTGAGCTTGCTCGCGATAGCGGACTTTGAGCCACCACATATGTTGAATGTTATACCGCTATCGCGAGCAAGCTCAGCTCCTACAGGGGAATGGGGTGTTGTTATGTCTCGGGTATAACGATAGTTCGCATCGATATAAGTGGTTATAAGAAAAATCGCTATGCTGCGGGCCAGTTTTCCCTGCGATCTTTGTGGACGTATCAATGGAATTAGTGAACATCGGGTTGGTCATTGCCGGGTTGGTCGTTGGCTTTATTGTCGGCATGACGGGCGTCGGTGGCGGGTCATTGATGACCCCGATCCTGTTGTGGTTCGGTATTAACCCCGCGACGGCTGTCGGCACCGATTTGCTGTACGCGGCAATCACCAAATCCAGTGGCGTGCTCGTTCACCGCAAAAACAACAACATCGACTGGGCGATTACCGGCTGGCTGACCCTCGGCAGCGTGCCGGCAGTGGCGTTGACGTTGTGGTTCCTGAGTAGCTTGCACACCGCGCCTGAAACGATGAATGCCATCATCAAACAAGCGCTGGGGTTCGTCCTGTTCGCCACGGCGCTGGCGATTCTGTTCAAGAAACGCCTGCTCGATTTCGCGCACAAACGCGCGGGTGGCAACTATAACCCCAGCGGTTCGCGCCTCAATGTAATGACCGTCATCACGGGCCTGGTGCTGGGCACCATGGTTGCGTTGACGTCCATTGGTGCCGGCGCCCTGGGCACCGTCGCATTGTTCATCCTGTACCCGCTGTTGCCAACCCGCCGCCTCGTCGGCACGGAAATCGCCCACGCCGTGCCACTGACGCTGGTCGCCGGGCTTGGCCATGCGAGCATGGGCAACATGGATTGGCACGTGCTGGGTTACCTGCTGATCGGTTCGCTGCCGGGTATCTGGTTGGGCAGCCATTTGACCGGGCGCATCTCCGATGAACTGTTGCGCCCTTGCCTGGCAACCATGTTGGTTTTGATCGGTTACAAACTGGCGTTCTGATTCAACCCCATGCGCCAGCTTCACTCGCGGGTGAAAATTTCCAGCAGATGCCCGTCCGGGTCATCGAAATACACCCGCCGTCCCCCTGCGTACTCATTGATTTCCTTCGGCCGCTGCTTGCCCGGATCAGCCCACCAAGGCTGTCCGCATGCTTGCAGGCGCGCGAACGCGTTGTCGAAGTCATCGTCACCGATCAAAAACGCATAGTGCTGGGACGCAATCGGCGGCTCATTGTTGTAGAAATCCAGCGACACACCGTTATCGAACTTGACGACCAGCATGGGGCCGAAAGGCTCGGGAGCGGGCAGGCCGAGGAGTTCGGCGAGGAAATTCGCGGAAACCTGTTTGTCGCGGCACCAGACGATGGTGTGGTTCAACTGAGCGCTCATGGAGTTGTCCTCACGGCGGTTCAGGTGGGTCGTTTTAAGTGATGAGAGTAGCTCAGCCTGTTGCGCAATGACCGCCCTGACCTAAGCTTGGGTCAAGGCGAAACACAATTGCGGTGCGTCACCGGAACGAACGCCGCGATGCGCAATCATTAGAGCGTGGTTATCAAAAGGAGATGCGCATGCTCATCAGGTTTTTGACCCTGACAACCTTGCTGGCTTTCGCCGGTCCCTTGTTCGCAGCCGAGGGCGATTCACCGCTGGATATAGACAAGGGCAGGTTTAGGCCATTGATTGTTATCGCGCCCAGTACCGTCGACCCGGTCTGGACGGGACTGAAAAAGTCGCTGGCTGATCCGGCCAACAAAGAGGGGATCGCTCAACGCAATATCAAGGTGTACAGCGTGCTGAACATGTTCGGGCAGCTTGACGGCAGGGACCTCGGTCAGCAGGACACCATGGCACTGATCCGCTCGCTGAAACTTGGTGCGGGGGCGTTGCCCAAAGTGATCCTGATCGGCAAGGACGGCGAGAAGAAGCTTGAAAGTTCGGGGGATGAGTCAAAGTCCGTCGATTTGAAGAAAATTTTCGACACCATCGATGCCCTGCCAGCGGCTGAGAAAGAAGCCACCGCGCCGGCGGTCGTAGCCCCCCCGGCTGAAGCCGAACCCGTCAATGGGGCCAAAGGCACCAAGGGCGCAAAGGCTGGCAAAGCGGGCAAACCGGCCAAGCCCCCGGAAATGCCGGATGACTGAAACGTTGAGGGCGTCTGTTCCTTTTGATGGGTGGGATTGAACGCCGATTTCAGTCACCGTCATGACAATGGGCGATCTAAACGATCGCCCATTTTTTTTGCAGGTGAAGTACCCGCCTTCACGGGCCTCGGACATTTCCTTCAAGTTGTGTAGCACTTGATGAACTGGTGCCCTACAGCGCGCACCGCTAGCCTTTGTTGAAGTCCGCGATATTGAGGGACCCAAGGACGAAAACCCCCGTGGAAAAAGGAGCCCCGCCTGTGAAAAAGATCAGTAAGCCTCAACAACCGCAAACGCCCACCGATGCCGATCATCCCGATTCTGTGAAGGTGTGTGGTACCGCAGAAGTGGCGGTCATTCCACGCCCCAGGCGTGTTCCCACTGCTCGGCAGATATTCGCCGTTGTCCCCGGCGTCGACACGCTGACGCTGCTAAGGCAAGCCAGCGAAACCCTCGCATCGCTGAATGCCCTGCTCGAGAATTTTGCGGCAAAACTGGACGCGCCGAACCGTGGTGAAATCTTTTCGATCCAGCAGTTGGCGATGATCGCTGAGTTGTTGGTGACCCAGGTGCGGGACAACCTTGTTCCGCAGGACGATGCGTCTGACGGTTCGCCAGTGACTCGGCATTAAGCGAGCGACATAACGACAATAGGTGACCTCAAAGGGTCACCCATCCGTCTGTAGCTGCCGAGCCTGTGAGGCTGCGTTCGGCGACGAAGTCGTCGTAAACCCGGCGGACGCGGTTTTCCTGAAAAACTGCATCGTCTGATTTCACGACGACTTCGTCGCCGAGCGCAGCCTCGCGGGCTCGGCAGCTGCTACAGGAGTCGCGTTGCTCTTGGTTATTCGGTCAGGGCACTCAATATCGTGTGGGCGATTTTGATGCGTTCCGGGTTTGGGTAATTTTTGTTGGCCAGGATCACGATGCCGATGTCCTTCGAGGGTACGAACGCGACATAGGCACCAAAGCCACCCGTTGAGCCGGTTTTGTTGAACAACAGGTTTTCCTGTTGTGGCTGCGGCGGGTTCAACCAATTGACCTTGTGCGCTTCCATTGCCATCTCGGTCGAATTACCGGCAAGCAGCCGATCCAGCGTGACCGGGTAGGGGTAGAACTCCCAGGCCAGCCCCTGCGTCATGTTGCCCACGGTGTAATAACCGGTGTGGGTGGTGGCAATGGCTTGCTGTAGCGGCTTTTCCAACCCTGCCGGTTTCATGTTCGCTTCGACAAAACGCAGTAAGTCCGAGGCGCTGGTTTTCACGCCGTAGGCTTCGGAGTCCAGAGCACCCGGCTCGACACGCACCGGCTTGTCGTCTTTGTTGTACCCCAGCGCGTAAAGCCCCATCTGGTTTTTGGGGACATTGAGGTAGGTGTGCTCAAGGCCCAGTTTCGGCAACAAGGTCTTTTCCAACAGGGTATCGAACGGCTGGCCCATGCTGTAGGCGGCGAGGTAACCGGATAGCCCTATGCTTGGGTTCGAATACTGGCGATGGGTTCCGGCGGGATACACCGGTGTCCACTGCTTGAAATAACCCAGCATCTTATCCGCGTGGTCTGCGTTTTCGGGGAACTGCAGCGGCAACCCGCCAGCGGTGTAAGTGGCCAATTGCAATACGCTGATGTGGTCGAACGCACTGCCGCGCAAGGCTGGTAAAACAGCGCTGGCTGTATCGGACAGGGACAGTTTGCCGCTGGCCTGTGCATAGGCGGCCAGCGTGGCAGTGAAGGTTTTGCTGACCGAGCCGATTTCGAACAGGGTGTCCTGGCTGACCGGTTTGCCATCCTCTTTGGATGCTACGCCGTAATTAAAGTAATGCTTCTGACCATTTTGGGTGATCGCAACGGCGAGTCCCGTGATGTTCTGTTGCTGCATCACCGGGCCGACGGTGGCGTTGACCAAGGCTTCGAGCTGCTGGTCGGACGGTGTTGCAGCGAAACACGGCGCTGTGCCGAGCAGAAGTGCGAAAACGCTGTAGGTCGCTAGCCTTGGCAGTTTGTATTGATACATGTCTGATTCACTCTTCATGAGTTGTGATGATGTTAACCCGCTACACTCCATGCGCTCTTGCAAAACGGGCTAGCTAACAGGCGAGCAGAATCTAGGCAGTCTGCCGAACTTCGACAAACGACGAAATCTCGGGTTAGCCATTAGAAAAATTATGGAGTTGGCATGATTCGTCCTCACTTGCCGCTAAATGCATTGCGCGCTTTCGAGGCGTCCGCGCGTCATTTGAGTTTCACGCGGGCGGCGGTGGAGCTGTTCGTGACGCCGGCGGCGGTGAGTCATCAGGTCAAAAGTCTTGAGGCGCAACTGAACGTGACCCTGTTCAAACGCTTGCCACGCGGGCTGATGCTGACCAGCGAGGGGGAAACCTTGCTGCCGGTATTGCGCGAGTCTTTCGACCGAATCGCTGAAACCCTCGAACGCTTTGAAGGCGGGCATTATCGGGAGGTGTTATCGGTGGGAGCGGTGGGCACGTTTGCGGTGGGGTGGTTGCTGCCACGCCTGGCGGATTTTCATGTGAAACATCCGTACATAGATTTACGCCTGTCGACCAACAATAACCGTGTGGACGTCGCCGCCGAAGGTCTGGATTACGCCATTCGATTTGGCGCCGGCGCCTGGCATGGCGTTGAAGCGTTGCGGTTGATCGATGCGCCGCTGTCGGTGTTATGCGTTCCTGAACTTGCCCGGCAATTGCAGTCGCCTGAGGATCTGTTGCAACAAACCTTGCTACGTTCCTACCGTACAGACGAATGGTCCGAGTGGTTTCAGGCCTGCGGATTACCGGCCAATACACCGCCCGCCAAGAGCATCGTTTTCGACTCTTCACTGGCGATGATGGAGGCCGCGCTTCAGGGCGCCGGTATCGCACTGGCGCCGCCGTTGATGTTTTCCCGGCAACTGGCGGCAGGTGCGATCGAGCAGCCTTTCGCGATCGGTATCACCACCGGCAGCTACTGGCTGACCCGCTTGCAGTCCCGCACTGAAACGGCGGCCATGACGGCGTTCAAGGACTGGCTACTTCAGGTCGCGCAAGACCAACTCCCGCGCGACCAGTGACTCAGCGCACCAGGCACGGCCGCTTGTTATCGAACTTCCAGCCCGGGATCAAAAACTGCATCGCCACGCTGTCATCTCGTGCGCCCAACCCCATGCTTTTGTACAGCTCATGGGCCTTGGCCAACTGATCCATGTCCAGTTCAACCCCTAGCCCCGGTTTCTTCGGCACTTGCACACAGCCGCCGACGATTTGCAGCGGAGCTTTGGTCAGGCGCTGGCCGTCCTGCCAGATCCAGTGGGTGTCGATGGCGGTGATGTCGCCCGGTGCGGCCGCCGCGACGTGGGTGAACATCGCCAGGGAAATATCGAAGTGGTTGTTGGAATGCGATCCCCAGGTCAGGCCCCATTCGTGGCACATCTGCGCCACGCGAACCGAGCCCTGCATCGTCCAGAAATGCGGATCGGCCAGAGGAATGTCGACCGATTGCAATTGAATGGCGTGGCCCATTTCCCGCCAGTCGGTGGCGATCATGTTGGTGGCGGTTTTCAGGCCGGTGGCACGGCGGAACTCGGCCATGACTTCGCGGCCCGAGTAACCGTTTTCCGCGCCGCACGGGTCTTCGGCGTAGGCGAGGACGCGATGCTGATCCCGGCACAGGCGAATCGCTTCCTTGAGCGACCACGCACCGTTTGGATCGAGCGTAATACGTGCATCCGGGAAGCGTTCGGCCAGCGCTGTGACCGCTTCGATTTCCTCGTCACCGCTGAGCACGCCGCCCTTGAGTTTGAAGTCCTTGAAGCCATAGCGGTCATGCGCGGCGACCGCCAGGCGTACCACGGCGTCGGCGGTCATGGCTTTTTCGTGACGGATGCGGAACCAGTCGTTGTCGGCCTCCGGTTCGCTGCGGTAGGCCAGGTCGGTTTGCTGGCGATCACCGACGTAAAACAGATAACCCAGCATTTTCACTTCATCGCGCTGCTGACCTTCGCCGAGCAGGGCGGCGACCGGCACGTCGAGGTGCTGGCCGAGCAAGTCGAGCAGGGCGGCTTCAAGTCCCGTGACCGCGTGAATGGTGATGCGCAGGTCGAACGTCTGCAAACCGCGACCACCGGCATCGCGATCGGCGAAGGTCTGGCGCACTTGATTAAGGATCTTCTGATAAGTGCCAATCGGGCTGCCGACGACCAGTGAGCGGGCGTCTTCCAGTGTCTGGCGAATCCGCTCACCACCCGGGACTTCGCCGACACCGGTGTGACCGGCGTTGTCCTTGAGGATCACGATGTTGCGGGTGAAAAACGGGCCATGGGCGCCGCTCAGATTGAGCAGCATGCCATCGTGGCCGGCCACCGGTACCACCTGCATGCTGGTGATGATCGGCGCTTTTGCAGTGTCTTGTGAGTGCATTTTCTTATCCTTCAAAACAAAAGATCAGGCGTGATTGGGCGCTGGATTGCCCAGTGCGGTGGTAGGCGCGGTTTTCGGTTTGTTGCGGGCGGCGAAGACAATGATCGCGGCGATGATTGAGGTCGCTGCCAACCCGTACAGCCCGCCCTGAATCGAGCCGGTGTGTTCTTCCAGCAGGCCGAAGGTGGTCGGTGCGACGAAACCGCCGAGGTTGCCGACCGAGTTGATCAGCGCGATCACGCCCGCGGCGATCCGCGCATCCAGATACGCCTGCGGGATTGGCCAGAACAGCGATGAAGCGGATTTGAAGCCCAGCGCGGCAAAGCAGATCGCAACGAAGGCAAAGATCGGCCCGCCCGTGGTGGACATGAACATCCCGGCGGCGGCGATCAGCAGCGCGGCGGCGACCCAGGCTTGCTGGTGTTTCCACTTGGTCGATAGCGTTGCGAACGCGTACATGCCGACGATCGATAGCAACCACGGGATGGAGTTGAACAGCCCGACCTGAATGTCGCTGAGATCGCCCATCTTCTTGATGATGCTCGGCAGCCAGAAGGTCGCCGCGTAAATGGTCAGTTGGATAAAGAAGTAGATCAGGCAAAACAGAATGATCTGGCGATCCTTGAGCAGCTTGCCCAGCGACGGTTTGATTGGTGTCGCGGCTTCGCGGGCCTGTTGCTCGTCGTCGATGGCATTGACCAGCGCATCCTGTTCTTCGCGGCTCAGCCATTTGGCGTCGTGGGGTTTGGAGTCCAGCCAGAACCAGACGAACACGCACAACCCGACCGAAAACATCCCTTCAATGAAGTACATCCATTGCCAGCCATGCAGGCCAAAGCCGCTGATTTGCAGGAGTAACCCGGACAGCGGGCCGGAGATCAGCGACGCGATCGCCGAGCCACTGAGGAAGATCGCTATCGCCTTGCCGCGCTCAACCCCCGGCAGCCAGCGAGTGAAGTAATAAATCACCCCCGGGAAAAATCCGGCTTCGGCCACGCCCAGCAGGAATCGCAGGATGTAGAAGTGGGTTTCGTTCTGGATGAACGCCATGCCAGCGGCCACCAGGCCCCAGGTCAGCATGATGCGGGTCAGCCAGATTCGTGCGCCGACTTTTTGCAGGAGGAGGTTGGAGGGGACTTCGAACAGCGCGTAACCGATGAAGAACAGCCCGGCCCCGAGGCCGTAGGCGGCAGCGCCAATCCCTAGGTCATGTTCCATGTGGGCGCGGACGAAACCGATGTTCACACGGTCGATGTAGTTGACGATGAACATGATGACGAACAGCGGAAGGACATGTCGTTTCACTTTCGCGATGGCTGATTTCAAGGCGCAATCGATGCCATCGTTCATCCCGGGTATGGATGTATTCACTGGATTTTCTCCCACTCGTTATTGTTATGCGGGGTGTATCTGGTGCTGCGTTGTTGATAGACATCATACAACTAGGTTTTTTGGCTTCGCAATAGGGGTTGCTCAACAAAATGGCGCTTTTTTGGCAGGTGTGGCTTCTGTTTCAGGGTTGTGCTTGTGTCTTAAAAGGCGCTGTTTGGTTGTTTTGTTGAGTGTTGTCATACAAGTTGGCGAGGTTTTGTCGAGATTCCCGCCCGGCGCAGTGCTACGATTCAACCAGCCCTGTTTCTGGATGATCGCCATGCAAGAAGACTTCGACGCGCCTGCCCGCAAGCGCACTCACAACCTGGCCCATGACCTGGTGGCCAAGTTGACCCAGAGCATCCTGCTCGGGCAGATGTCGCCGGGCGACAAGCTGCCGTCGGAGAACACGATTGTTCAGGAGCATGGGGTGAGTCGCACCGTTGTGCGCGAGGCGCTTTCGAAGTTGCAGGCTTCAGGCCTGGTGGAAACCCGACATGGGATCGGCACCTTTGTGCTGGAGCGTGCCCCTGAGCAAGGGTTGCGGTTGAATGTCGACACTGCACTGGGGGTGCGCAGCATTCTGGAATTGCGCATGGGCCTGGAAACTCAGGCCGCCGCACTGGCGGCGACACGCCGTACGCCGGCGCAGTTGGCGCACATGCGTGAAGCGCTGGACGACTATCAAAGCCTGCTGGCCAATAACGACAGCTGCGTTGAGGCTGACAGGCGTTTTCACCTGTTGATCGCCGAAGCGACCGGCAATGTGTGTTTCACCGAAATCATGCAGCACCTGGGCAGTGCGATGATTCCCCGGACTCGCGTCAACGCCGTCGAGCGCGGTGCGGCAGATTTGAGCAAGCTCGGGCAGCTTGCCAACCTCGAGCACGAGGCGATTCTCAATGCCATCAAACGGCAAGACCCGGATGCGGCGCGTGCGGCGATGTGGCTGCACCTGACCAACAGCCGCGACCGGTTTTCACCGGGTGGCTGAAACTGTGTGGCGAAGGCGCTTGCCACAGGTTCTGTGTCAGTTCACTCGATAGCGAGCAAGGTCGTTCGCACATCCGTTATCGATCCAGCCTGATAGCGCGACCGGAAGAAGTAACCGTAATCCTGAAGGTAATACATCGTCACGCTCACTTTGAGCTCACCCCCTTCAATCGTGCACGCCAGTTCTTTTGCGCCGCCTTGCAATGAAGTGTTGACCTGTACGGCGTCAATTTGGCGCTCGACCACACACTCGAGTTTTTCGCTGTTGAGCGAGGTGCCCTTGAGCGTGCTGCGACGCTGTTGGGTGATGTGATAGCCCAACGATGAGCCAACCGCCATCGTTCTCCAGTCGCCGGTGAATGTGAGGTTTTCGGTATCGATTGCGTACGACACGGGCAGTTTTCGGTCGGTGTATTGGCTGTCGAGGCGTAGCGTCAACAGCCCGCGGAAATTGACCGAGTAGGTGTCTATCACCTTGCCAGGCCACTGCAATTTCAACTGGCCACTTTGTGGATCGATTTCGTAGCGTTGCTCGCTCTGCGACGGCGCGCCGCCCAGGTACCCGACGTTTTTCGAGTGAATCTCGATCTTTTTGATCGCCTTGGCCGGCGGTGCCAGGTTCAGGTCGGCAATCGACTTGAGTACGTTTGCCGCAACGGGTCTGGATTGATAGACCTGCGCCACTTTACGGCGGGGAGAGTAGGGCGCCAGGGTCGACAGTTGGGAGGCCGGGGCGCAGGCCGCTTTCAACAAAGGCCGGACATCCGCACCTTGCTCGAAGGTTGTTTGCGGGGCGTCGGCAAGCAGCGTTCCTCGGGTGATCTGGTCTTTTTCGTCCAGTTTGAACTCGCTCAACACGCGGTAGGTCTGGCCCTTGCAATCGACTTGATAACGGCTGCGAGTTTGTCCGAATAACACTTTATAGCTCGCGTCGGTGAGCAATGCCGGCTCATCAATCGCGCCCCAGAACAACACGGAACTGCCTTGTGCCTTGAAGCTGTTGCGGTCGATCAGCAGCCGGCGTTCCGTGTCGCCGCCCAAGGCCACACGCCAATCCGCAGGGGGCGTTTCCGCGCAGGCTTCGACGAAGCTCGGGTTCTGCGCCAGGCGAGCCAGCAGTGGCGCAGACAATGGAGTGTTCTTGGGCGACTTGTAGGACCCGGTGCTGGAACCGGAGACGATACGTGTGTCGAGGAACAGGGCGGTGGCACCGGTGGCGTCGCAGTTGGCTTGCATCTGCAAGGTCGATTGCGTGTTTTTCATGTTTCGCTCGGGAATGCTCACCAGATAGCTGAGCAGGTCTGCATCACGCATGACCGAGTGAGTCAGCAGTGGCTCGTCGAGCATTTCCTCCGTTGTCATGGGCGGTATCTTGGGCGCGGGGGCAGGTATTGGCTTGCTGGCGCAACCTGAAATCAACGTCAGCAAACCGATAACAACAAAGCGGGTCATAGGCAATCCATGGCGATAAGTGCCACATACATGTGAACTGAAAAGGTCGGCAGCCCCCAGTAATTCTTTAACCCGGCGCTACCTCCGTTCAGGGGCGCACCGGGCCGCTCGCGGTAACGGTGGCGCGTCGTTCCATATTCAATGCCAGCACACTGATCAAAATCACGAGGGCGCCGACGCCGACCATCAGTGTTGGCTGTTCACCCAAGGCGTAAGCGGCGATGGCCATCGCGGTCGGCGGGATCAGATACAGCGTCATGGTTGCGCGGCTCAAGTCCACATGGGCCAGCACAAACGCCCACGCCAGATAGGCGAGCGCACTGGGAAATATGCCCAGCGCCAGCACCGCCCACTGCACATGAACCGGTGCGCTGACGACCTCGCTGGCCAATCCCGGCAGGTAAATCAATAACAACGCCGTGCCCGACCAGACCGTGTAACACACCAGCGTCAGGCCGTCATAGCGCGTGGAATGATGCTTCTGCAAGGCGAAGTAAAAACTCCAGGACACTGCTGCCAGCAAGATCAACAAACCGTAAACATCGAGGCCGCCCAGTCCGTGATCACCGGCCACCACAATCACCACGCCAATCATTCCCGACACGATGCAGCCCCAGCGCCAGAAGCTGACCCGATCCTTGAACACAAAACGCGCCAGCAGCGTGCTGAACAACGGTGTCGATTGTGCCAACACGCTGGAAGCCCCGGCAGTGACATGCTGCTGGCCTATGTTCAGTACGACGTGATGCAGGCTCACCGCGAAAAAACCGAGAGCAACCAGCCACGGCAGGTCGCGAGGCCTGGGCAGGCGGATGCCTTTGAACGCGGCGACGACCGCCATGAACACCGAGGCCATCAGAAACCTCAGCAGTGCCAGGTGTCCGGGGTCATAGGCCTGCAATCCGATATGAATGCCGGTCGGTGAATAGCCCCAGCACGCGACGACAAAAGCCATCGCGAGGATGATTTTCCAGGGCGAGCGGGGAGCGTGCGTGCGTGAATTCATGGTCGTGCACCATCAGGTAGGTGCATTGAGTATCAGAACTCAGATTGCTCTCCACAACTGACTTATACTGCGTAGACCGTTCACTTTTGGTGATGATTATGGAGCTGGCGCAGATTCGCATGTTCAAGACCGTGGCCGATGTCGGCAGCATCGCCCGGGCCGCCGAGTTGCTGCATTGCGTGCCGTCCAATATCACGGCGCGGATCAAGGCGCTGGAGACGGAATTGGGGGTGGCGCTGTTTCTGCGCGAGGGTCGAGGGCTGCGCATCAGCGCGGCGGGGCAAACGTTTTTGTCCTACGCCTCAAAAATTCTGGCGCTGACCGTTGAGGCCAAGCGCGCATTGGACCCGTCAGCCGACCCCTCCGGGCCGCTGCGCATCGGCGCCATCGAGTCCTCGGCCACCGGTCGCTTACCGCGGCTGCTGGCGAAATTCCACAAGCGCTATCCCGCAGTTGCGCTGGAATTGACCACGGGCAGCTGGGGCCAATTGCTCGACGACACACTCAACCACCGGCTCGACGGCGCCATCGTCGCCGTGGATGTCGAGCGCGCTCAACTCAAGCGCACACCGATGTACCGCGAAGAGCTTTTGTTGATTGCCTCAACGTCGCTGGGAGCGGTGCACAGCATTGCGGATTTGCAGGACAAGACCGTCTTCATGTGGCCCCAGGGTTGTCCGTATCGGGCGGCGCTGGAACATTGGTTGTTGCGTCAGGGGCTGGCGCTGCCGATTGTCAGTCTGGCGAGTTATGGCGCGATTGTCGGGTGTGTCAGCGCGGGTGCCGGTGTCGCGTTAGTGCCCAAAGGGGTGTTTGATCAGTACGCCAAGGGGGCGGGGTGCGCGGGGTATGAATTTCCTGAGCTGACGGCTATCGACAATTTGTTTTACTGGCATGAAAACGCCGGGGTTCACCCGGCGCGCGAAGCGTTTGTGGCGATGCTGCGCGAGGAGTTCGCGTGACTGGCAAACTCGCTCCCACAGGGTTCCGTTCGTGTTTGGAGCTCAGGTCACGCGGACGTCGCGCATCAGCAATCCGAAGTTCAGATCCACCGCGTCCGGAATCGGCAAGTACACCGTGTGCCCATCCCCCGGCGCGACTTCAATAGGTTCGCCTTTGGCGTTCTGAAGCTGATGTAAATCGAAATGGAAGTTGCCCTTGGGGGTCATCAGTTCCATGTGATCGCCCAGGCCAAAGCGGTTTTTCACCTTGACCTCAGCCAGCCGATCGCGGCGCTCTCCGGTCAGTTCACCGACAAACTGCTGTCGTTCCGACACCGAGCTGCCGTTCTGGTAGTTCTGGTATTCGTCATGCACATGCCGTCGCAAAAATCCTTCGGTGTAGCCACGCTGCGCCAACGACTCCAGGTCGGTCATCAGGCTGCGGTCGAATGCTTGCCCGGCCACGGCGTCGTCGATGGCCCGGCGATACACCTGCGTAGTGCGCGCGCAATAAAAATGGGACTTGGTCCGGCCTTCGATTTTCAGCGAGTGCACGCCCATGTGCGTCAGACGCTCGACGTGCTGAACGGCGCGCAGGTCCTTGGCGTTCATGATGTAGGTGCCGTGTTCGTCCTCGAAGGCCGGCATCAGTTCGTCTGGCCGATTGGCTTCCTGCAACAGGAACACCTGGTCGGTGGGGGGGCCGAGGCCCAAGGTCGGTTCGGGTTGATATTGCTGGACGATTTCGCCGAGCTGATTTTCCGTGGCCTCCTGCGCCGAATATTTCCAGCGGCAGGCGTTGGTGCAACTGCCTTGATTGGCATCGCGCTTGTTCATGTAGCCCGACAACAGGCAGCGCCCGGAATAGGCCATGCACAACGCGCCATGGACAAACACCTCCAGCTCCATGGCCGGCACCTGTTCGCGGATTTCGCCGATTTCTTCCAGCGAGAGTTCCCGCGACAGGATGATCCGGCTCAACCCCTGTTGCTGCCAGAACTCGACACTGGCCCAGTTCACGGTGTTGGCCTGCACCGACAGATGAATCGGCATCTGCGCAAAGTGTCGCCGCACCAGCATGATCAGGCCCGGATCCGACATGATCAGCGCGTCCGGCGCCATGGCGATTACGGGTGCCAGGTCCTTGAGGAAGGTCTTGAGCTTGGCGTTATGCGGCGCAATGTTCACCACCACGTAAAAACGCTTGCCCTGGGCCTGGGCCTCCTTGATGCCGAGGGCGAGGTTGGCGTGATCGAATTCGTTATTGCGTACCCGCAAGCTGTAGCGCGGCTGGCCGGCGTACACCGCATCGGCGCCGTAGGCGAAGGCATAACGCATGTTTTTCAAGGTGCCGGCAGGGGCGAGCAGTTCGGGGGCGAGGGGAGTCATGGCAGTGTCGGTCGCAAAAGCCAAGGAGCGTAATCGGCTTGCCCGAGGGGTTTATTGATCTGGATCTATGCTTGATGAACAAACGGATGGCACTCGCGCGAACCGTGGCGGACTAAGTATCAGAAAGGCTCGTCAGTACAAGAGCCTGCGTCCCCCTGCGCACTGACACGGACCGGACATGAGCGAAGAAACCGTACACAACCGATCACTGGTGATCTTGCTATGGCTGGTGACCGCCGCCTTCATCTGGATTCTGCTGCCGTTTTACGGTGCGGTGTTTTGGGCGGTGATCCTCGGCATCCTCTTTGCGCCGATGCAGCGCCGACTGCAATTGAAACTGGGGTGGGAGCGCAACCTGACGTCACTGTTCACGCTCAGTATCTGTCTGGTGATTGCGATCCTGCCGGTGATCATCCTTGGCTTCCTGCTGGTTCAAGAGGGGACCACGCTGTACAAAAGCATCGAAAGTGGTGAACTGGATATCGCCGGGTTCGTCTCGCATTTCAAGCACAGCCTGCCGCCGTACTTCCAGCACCTGCTTGACCGGTTCGGGGTGGGCGAATTGAGCGGGCTGCGGGAGAAAATCATCAAGAGCGCGGTGACGGGCAATGAGTTTTTCGCCACTCAGGCGTTCAGCTTCGGCCAGGGCACGTTTGATTTTGTGGTGAGTTTTTTCATCATGCTGTATTTGCTCTATTTCTTTTTGCGTGACGGCGCCGAACTGGCACGCAAGGTTCGCGCGGCGGTGCCGCTGGAGGAGCACCAGAAGCGTCGCTTGCAACTCAAGTTCAATCGCGTGGTGCGGGCGACGGTCAAGGGCAACCTGCTGGTGGCGATCACGCAGGGCGCTTTGGGTGGGGCAATATTCTGGTTTCTGGACATCCCGAGCGCGTTGCTCTGGGCGGTGCTGATGGCGTTTTTGTCGCTGTTGCCAGCGGTGGGGGCAGGGATCGTCTGGGCGCCGGTGGCGGCGTTATTCCTGCTCAGCGGGGCGATCTGGCAGGGTGTGGCGTTGGGGCTGTACGGGGTTTTTGTGATTGGCCTGGTGGATAACGTCTTGCGACCGATCCTGGTGGGCAAGGACACCAAGATGCCGGACTACCTCATCCTCATCTCGACACTGGGCGGTCTGGCGATCTTTGGCCTCAACGGTTTCGTTATCGGGCCGCTGATCGCGGCCCTGTTCATGTCGAGTTGGGACATTTTCATCGAAACCAAACCGCGGGTGCAGTTGCCTTAGGCGCTGAGCAGGCCTTGGCCGATGCGCTGCGACAAGGCCTGGGCGGCGGGTAGCGAGGTGAGCGGACCGCTGATCGCTTCGCCGTCCTGCACCAGATACCAACAGGCAAGCAAACCCAGCTCTCTAAGCGATGAGGGAACGGCGCTGCCGATAACGGACATGATCTGAACCTGGGACATAAGTACCTCCATCAATCTATGGAGCTACCTTAAGGACGTCGCGCAGGAACGGACAATCAACACGTTCGATAGTGGTCATTGACGCCGATGAGTGTTCGCCTCAGTCGACGACCAGATCCAGCATGTGAACCACTTCGTGTTCGTTGAGCAGGCCCTTGCGTACCAGGTTTTCCGCCAGCAGCGAAAGAAACTTGGCGCTGCGATGGCCTTCCAGGTGCTTGAGTTCGGTCAAAGCGTTGTACACCTTGCTGGAAGTGCACAAACCGACAATGCGGTGCGGGTTTTGCGTAGGCATGAGGTCGTCCTTGTTGTTATCAACCTGTTTGCGGACAGATCCAAGCTTGCGGACCTGATATGACAAAAATATGACCGTTTGGCGCAAGGCGAGGGCGGGTCATGTCAATCTTGCCCATTTGAACCACCCACTCTGTCCCCACAGCGACCTTGACGCGATTTATCCAGACGTTCGCCGACGAACGGTCACAAAAAAGCCCCGCTGTTGAGGCGGGGCCGGGGAATGTTGTTACCAGTGGCCATAACCACGGGGAGGGCCATAGTAACCGCGCGGCGGGCCGTAATAACCACGTGGCGGACCGTAGTAAACCGGTGCCGGGGCGTAGTAGACCGGCTGTTGCACGTAGACCGGTGCAGGCTGGTAATAAACCGGTGGCGGTTGTTGCATGTAAACCGGCGCCGGTTGAGCGTAAACCGGTTGTTGAACATAGACCGGCCGGTTGGCGTTGATCACGGCCGAACCGACAATGGCCGAGCCGACGAGCGCACCAAAAATCGCCGGACCTTGCCAGCAGTTACCACAACCACCGCCATGGGCTTGTGCCTGCCCTGCGACAGCGAGTGCGCCGATCAGCAAGGCAACTGTGGTGATTTTACGGTTCATGATAAATCCTCGTCTTTTCGACCCGGCGCTTGCGTCTGCAATAGACCCAAGGATTGTCGCGGGGATACCTCTAAGACAGCTTTTTTTTGAAAAACAGCACGGCCGATAGGTAAATTTTGTGTAAGGTCTGTACCGATTTCCTAACAGACCCGCGCTACCTCGCGCAGGCCTTTGATTATGATCGATCAGACCCGATGGATTGGCTAATCCCGTCCATCTGAAAGTGCTATTGAAGGAGAAAGTTTCATGCAGATGAACCCCAACCGAGACACTCAGCTGTGCATGTCGCTCTCGGGGCGCCCCGGCAACTTCGGCCTGCGGTTTCACAATCATCTGTATGAACAACTGGGCCTGAATTTCTATTACAAGGCCTTCAGCAGCCAGGATTTGCCCGGCGCTGTCGGCGGTATTCGCGCCTTGGGCATTCGTGGCTGCGGGGTGTCGATGCCGTTCAAGGAAGCGTGTATCGAGCTGGTTGATGAACTGGACGCCTCGGCGGCGGCCATTCAATCAATCAACACCATCGTTAATACCGATGGCCATTTAAAGGCGTACAACACCGATTACATTGCCATCGAACAACTGCTCAAGACCCACGAAGTGCCCAAAGAGTCGACCTTTGCCCTGCGCGGCAGCGGCGGCATGGCCAAGGCCGTGGCCAGCGCGTTGCGTGATGGCGGCTACAAAAACGGTTTGATCGTCGCCCGAAATGAACGCGCCGGACGCGCCCTGGCTGAGTCGCTGGGCTACAAATGGCAAGCGGAACTGGGCGCACAGCGCCCGCAAATGCTGATCAACGTCACACCGATTGGCATGACGGGCGGTCCGGAAGCTGATCAACTGGCGTTTGATGCGCACGCGATTGCCAGCGCGCAGACTGTCTTCGATGTGGTGGCAATTCCCTCGGAAACGCCGCTGATCGTGAGCGGTCGTGCGCAAGGCAAGCGAGTCATCACGGGGCTGGAAGTGATCGCGATCCAGGCACTGGAGCAGTTTGTGTTGTACACCGGTGTAAGGCCCACGGATGAGCAGTTTCACAAAGCCGTGGAATTTGCCCGCAGCTAGGAGGTGCCTATGCACCCGCGCATTCTCAATCTGAACCAGGTCGATCTTGAACCGTTGCCCGAAGCCCTGGCTCCTACCGGCGACACGGCCGGTCGCTACCAGCAGCGTTTCGCCCGCGTTGGCCAGCAATTGGGCGCGCAAAAGCTTGGGTATCGGCTGTATGCGCTGGAACCGGGCATGCGTGGCAGCCCGTTTCATAGCCATCGGGTCAACGAGGAGATGTTTTACGTCGTGGCCGGGGCAGGGGAGGTACGCCTCGGGACCGAGCGTTTTCCCATCCGTGCGGGCGACGTGATTGCTTGTCCGCCAGGTGGTCCGGAAGCGGCGCATCAGATCATCAATACCAGCAACGCTGAACTGCGCTATCTGGCGGTGAGCACCCAGCAATCACCGGAAATTTGCGAGTACCCGGATTCCGGTAAGTATGCGGTGATGGATGATTTCAGGGTGGATGCCGAGGGCAATGCTTCGGGCTTCGTTGCCATCGCCCGGCCGGGCGACGGCGTGGATTATTGGGACGGTGAGTAACCTGTAGCAGCGTGTAGCAGCTGTCGAGCAGCGCGAGGCTGCGTCCGACTGCGAAGCAGGCGCTGAACCAGAACTTGCGGTGTTTCAGACAGACAGCGTTAGCCTGACTCACGACGGCTTCGCCGCCGGACGCAGCCTCGCGCTGCTCGACAGCTGCTACAAGCCGGACGCAGCCTCGCGCGGCTCGACAGCTGCTACAAGCCGGACGCAGCCTCGCGCTGCTCGACGGCTGCTACAAGCCGGACGCAGCCTCGCGCTGCTTGACGGCTGCTACAAGCCGGACGAGCTGCTACGGGTTATTCGAGGCGGGCCAGGCGTTCTTCCAGCGCGGCAATTCGCGCTTCAAGCTCTTCGATTCGCTCAACCGACACCCCGCTGGCATTGCCTCGCTCCACCGGATTGTGCCGTGCCGCCAGAATCACTTCGATGTCTGCCGGATCACCCAACGCATGCATATACCGGTCCTCCCGCTGGCCAGCCTGCTTTGGAATCAACAGTGCCAAGCCCCGGACAATCAAACGCTCCAGCTGATGCACCACCTGTTCGGCGTCTTCAAACTCATGCATGCGCCCGCTGCGGGTCAGTAATTCATTGGTCGTCTGCGGGCCGCGCAAGAACAACAGGCCTGTCAAAATCACTTGTGCCGGCACCAGTTCCAGGGCTTTGTCGACCTTGTGCTCCCAGCGATCCGCGCGGCTGCCCATCACCAGTTTGGCGAAGCCGCGTCCTTCCAGCGCCCGCAGGCTCTGGCCGACCTGACCCTGGGTCAGGTTCATCACCGGTTCGCGGCTGGTTTTCTGGTTGCAGGCGATCACCAGGGCATTGAGGGTCAGCGGATACGTTTCGGGGCTGGTGGCCTGTTTCTCGATCAGCGAGCCCAAAATTCGGATTTCCGCGCTGTTAAGCCGCGGTCCGTCAGAGGTCGTTTCTTGCTCAGTGTTCATGGTTGCGAATCCTTGCCCGGTTCATGTTTTTCACGTGCCTGGATGCACTTTAGAGGGGCGAGCGCCAATGGCAACTGAATTCGTTGTGCCTGCGCCATAACGATGACGAAACCTAAATGAAATATTAACGACTTTTTTACAAATGCGCGGGCACCTTATGCGGGCTCGCGCGACGTCGCGCGAGCCATTCACGGCGTTGTGGTCATTGGCTGTATCGCCCCCGAACTTCTGCCCCATGCATCGAGTCACTCGGTGTACGACACCTTCATTCGCCTCTGCTTACAAAAAACCAATAAAGGCGAGAGAGACTCCATGAACCAAGACATTTTTGTATCTGTACTGATTCCAGCCAAAAACGAAGCAAACAACCTCAGGCCACTGCTTGAGGAAATCCGCGTGGCGTTGGCCGATGAGGCTTACGAAATCATCGTCGTTGACGATGGCAGCACCGATGCCACCTTGCACGAACTGCGGCAAATGCGGCACAACGGGCTGGACGCATTGCGCATCCTGCACCATGAACGTTCGCTGGGGCAGAGCACTTCGCTTTACCACGCGGCGTTCGAGGCGCGTGGACAGTGGTTGGCCACACTCGATGGCGACGGGCAAAACGACCCGGCGGACATCCCCGGTATGCTGGCGCTGGTGCGCGGTGAGCCGGGACGCGTCGATGTGCAGTTGGTGGCCGGGCACCGGGTCAATCGCCGTGATACCGCGAGCAAGCGCTGGGCTTCGCGTTTCGCCAACGGCCTGCGCAGTCGCCTGCTCAAGGATTCCACCCCGGACACGGGGTGCGGCTTGAAGTTGATCGAGCGTGCGGCGTTTTTGCGCCTGCCGTACTTCGACCACATGCATCGCTATATCCCGGCGCTGATCCAGCGCCATAACGGCCGAATGATCGTTCATCCGGTCAACCACCGACCGCGCACCGCCGGGGTGTCCAAGTACGGCAATCTCGACCGCGCCCTAGTGGGCATTCTCGACCTGATCGGCGTCTGGTGGCTGATCAAACGCACGCGCCTGAACACCCATGCGCAGGAGATTGAAGGATGAATCTTTCCCGCGAAGCCATGTGGCTGGCAGTCGGTTTTATTGGCCAGATCGCCTTTACCGGCCGCTTTATCCTGCAGTGGCTGTACAGCGAGTACAAAAAACGCAGCGTGATCCCGGTGAGCTTCTGGTACCTGAGCATCGTCGGCAGCACCCTGTTGCTCGCGTACGCCATTTACCGTGAGGACCCGGTGTTCATTGTCGGGCAGGCCTTCGGTTCAATCGTCTATTTTCGCAATTTGCAGTTGATCGCCAAAAGCAAAAGCCTGAAGGAGTAGGTCATGCGCGGATCGTTATCGACCCGGAATATCACGTTACTTGCGGCAATCGCCATTGCGCTGCTGTTTTTCTGGGGATTGGGCAGCGTGCCGTTCCTCAGTGTCAACGAGGCTCGTCGCGCTGTCACCGTGCGGGAAATGCGCGAAGCGGGGAGCTGGTTGCTGCCGTACATGAACGGCGATTTGTACCTGTCCAAACCGCCGTTTTTCTATTGGGCGGGCCTGGTGTCGACGGCCGTGCTGGGCAGTTTGTCCGAGTGGAGTGTGCGCCTGCCGTCGGCGCTGGCCGCGATGTTGTGCTGCCTTGGCACGTATTGGTACGGCGTCAGGCAGGCCGGGCGCCAGGTCGGTTTGTTCGCCGTGGTGTTTCTGGCCGCCAACGGTGCTTTCAGTCTGTTCGCCCGCCGCTCTGAAATCGAAATGCTGCTGACCCTGCTGTGCTTTGGCGCATTGCTGGCAGCGTGGCAGTTCATCTTCCTGCAGGGCCGGGATGTCTGGCGCCGCCTCAGCTACGTCCTTCTTGGCTGTGCACTGCTGACGAAAGGCCCGGTGTGCCTGTTGTGGGTGACGGCGCCGATTCTGACGTACGCCTTGATCTACCGCGATGCGCGGGCCAAGGCTTACCTGTGTGACGGTTGGGGCTGGTTGATTGCCGTGGTGCTGGGCAGTTCCTGGTACGTGGCGGTGTCGGTAAGTCAGGGCTGGGGCATCTGGGCGTCGATCATCAGCGAAGACATCGTGAAGAAGATTGACGGGCAGGGCGCCGAGGCCTGGTACGCGTATCTGCTGTACCTGGCCGGTGATTTCTTTCCATTCTGGCTGATTGTGTTTGTGCAGCCGCGCAAGTTCTGGGCAATGATCCGCTCGCGCCGTGAAGCGGCCATGCTGCTGTGTTGCACGCTGCTGCCGCTGCTGGTTTTCTCGATGTTCACCGAAAAGCACGGCAAGTACCTGTTGCCGGTTTACCCGTCCATGGCGTTGCTGCTGGCCATGCACTGGGCGGCAGTGCTCGATGATCTGAAGGGGCGCTGGCGCACGGTCCTGGCCGTTGTACCCTACGTGATGCTGGCCGGGTTCGTTGTGTTCTACATGTTCGTTGAAGCGCGGGTACTGGCTCACCGGGTCGCTGGCCTGGAACAGGTCGCGACATTGGCCGCAGGGCAACCGGGCCAAAAAGCCTACACCCTCGGCGAGCCGGATATCCGTCTGGTCTATTACCTGGGCCGGCCGGTTGCAGCGTTGACGGTGGAGCAGTTGCAGGGAGAGTCCCGGCCCGCGGGGTTGTTGTTCATGCAGGAGCCGCTCCAGCCAGAGCTACAGAACCTGGTGTCGTGCGCCGTTGGCGCGGTCAAACCTTATCTGAAACCGGAACGGGGCGCGGTCCTTGTGCGTTTGGGTGGCGAGTGCCGTTGATCGCCGCTTAAAAAGAGCGGTCGGAGGAGGGCTGCGCATGGCTATAATCGGCCGACGTTTCCCTCCTGTCACCACACGAGACCTGCCATGACCATCGCCCTGTACGACGCTTCTGTTCCTGTTTTCAAGCAAATGCTCAATGCCCTGAGCGATGTGCTGAACAAGGCCGAAGCCCACGCCACTGCCAAGAACATTGACCCGAACGCATTCCTGCAGGCACGTCTGTACCCGGACATGTTCCCGCTGGTGCGTCAGGTACAGATCGCCGTTGATTTCGCCAAAGGCGTGTCCTCGCGCCTGGCCGAAATCGAGCTGCCGAAGTACGACGACACCGAAACCACCTTCGCTGAGCTGCAAGCACTGATCGCCAAGGTTCTGGCCTTCATCGGCGAGATCAAGCCGGAGCAGATCAACGGCAAGGAAGGCATCGAGATCGTTACCCGTCCGGGTACTCCTAAAGAGAAGCGCTTCAGTGGCCAGGCTTACCTGCTGACCTACGGCCTGCCGCAGTTCTTCTTCCACGTCACCACCACTTACGCATTGCTGCGTCACAACGGTGTGGAAGTGGGCAAGCGCGACTTCATGGGCGCGTTCTAAACCGTCCAGGTACAAAAAAGCCCCCGGAGCCTTAAGCTGCGGGGGCTTTTTCATGTGTACGCATTTATCAACTACACCACGGTTCCTGTAGGAGTGAGCCTGCTCGCGATGGTGGAGTATCAGGCGACATCTATGTTGAATGATTGAACGCTATCGCGAGCAGGCTCGCTCCTACAAGGGTTTGTGTCAGGCCAAACGCTCGGCTTTCTGTTCTTCGCCCAGGCACGCCGCGGCGGTAAACAGCACGTCCGTGGAGGAGTTCAGCGCGGTCTCCGCCGAATCCTGCAATACACCAATGATGAAACCGACCGCCACCACCTGCATGGCGATTTCGCTAGGAATGCCGAACAGGCTGCACGCCAGCGGAATCAGCAACAGCGAACCGCCGGCCACGCCCGAAGCGCCACAGGCACAGATCGCTGCGACGACGCTCAGCAGAATGGCCGTCGGAATGTCCACGGCGATGCCCAAGGTGTGCACGGCTGCCAAGGTCAGCACAGTGATGGTGATCGCCGCGCCGGCCATGTTGATGGTCGCGCCCAGCGGGATCGATACCGAGTAGGTGTCTTCGTGCAGGCCCAGGCGCTTGCTCAGCTCCAGGTTGACCGGAATGTTCGCCGCCGAACTGCGCGTGAAGAACGCGGTAATGCCGCTCTCACGCAGGCAGGTCAGCACCAGCGGATAAGGGTTGCGACGCACCTTCCAGAACACGATCAGCGGGTTCATCACCAGCGCCACGAACAGCATGCAGCCCAGCAGCACGGCCAGCAGGTGTGCGTAGCCGATCAAGGCACCAAAACCGGAGGTGGCCAGGGTCGAGGACACCAGGCCGAAGATCCCCAGCGGGGCGAAGCGAATCACCACGCGCACGATCACGGTCACGCCATTGGACAAGTCACCCAGTACTTCGCGGGTGGTGTCGCCGGCGTGGCGAATGGCGATGCCCATGCCGATCGCCCACGCCAGGATGCCGATGAAGTTGGCGTTCATCAGTGCGCTGATCGGGTTATCAACCACGCTCAGCAGCAGGCTTTGCAGGACTTCGCCAATACCGCCCGGTGCCGTCACCGCGACGTCCTGGGTGGACAGCACCAGACTCGACGGGAACATCATGCTGGCCACGACGGCGACCACCGCGGCAGCGAAAGTCCCCAGCAGGTACAGGAACAGAATCGGCCGGATATGTGTTTCCTGGCCGTGTTTATGGTTGGCAATCGAGGCCATGACCAACACGAACACCAAAATCGGCGCGACTGCTTTCAATGCGCTGACGAAGACTTTGCCAATAAACGCCGTGGACTTCGCCACTTCAGGCGCGAACAGGGCCAAGGCAATACCGGCGAGCAGGCCGATAACGATTTGCGTCACCAGGCTGGTGCGTTTCAGGCGTTGCAATAGAGAAGGGGATGAAGCAGTCATAAACAGCATCTCTGATTTTCTATAAGTGCAAGGTTTCGCAGGTTTGCGGCAATAAACGGGGGCAGGCCACAGGCGGGAAACCGGAAAGGGGTGTAGTGCCGATCAGTCAGCCATCACACGATTTGTAGCCGCTGGCGAAGCCTGCGTTCGGCTGCGCCGCCGAACGCAGGCTTCGCCAGCGGCTACAAAAATTGCGTTTTGGTTTAACTGATCGGCATTAACCACAGGGTGTACATTTTGCAGGGCGCGGACTTTATCACAGCGCAGGACCGTTCTTTCAGACCTGTGACCAACTGACGCTATGGCGTTCAACGAGATAGGCAGGTTCGTGCAACCCTGTTTTGAATCACTCTGTTAAGATTCGCCATCCTCACTTTCAAGTTGCCAGTGGGCCTTCGGGCTATCGCTGGTGTCGTCGTTTTCTGGAGCTCTGCATGCTGTTGCCCATTCTTCTGTTGTCCGCCGCCGGTTTTACGGTGCTGACCACGGAATTCGTCATCGTTGGCCTGTTGCCGGCCATTGCCCGGGACCTGGACGTCTCGATCCCGCAAGCGGGTTTGCTGGTGACGTTGTTTGCCTTCACCGTCGCTGCCTTCGGGCCGTTCCTGACTGCATACTTCGCCAGGTTTGAGCGCCGTAAACTGTTCATCAGCGTGCTGATCATGTTCGGTCTGGCCAATACCCTCGCGGCCTTTGCGCCCAATATCTGGGTGATGGCATTTGCCCGGTTGATTCCTGCGCTCGGGTTGCCGGTGTTCTGGGCCCTGGCCAGCGAGACGGCGGTGGATATCGTCGGCCCCGATTACGCCGGGCGGGCCATCGCCAAGATCGGTTTCGGGATTGTCTGCGCCACGGTGTTCGGCATTCCGGTGGGCACGCTGATTTCCGATGCATTCGGCTGGCGCAGTGCCTTCGGTATTCTCGCTGTCATTGCCTTTGCCAAAGCCTTGCTGCTGTTCATTTACCTGCCCAAAACCGATCTGCATCAGCATCAGGTGAGTTTCCGTTCGCAATTCAAAATCCTGCGCAGCCCGCTGATGCTCGGCCACGTGCTGCTGTCGATTGTGGTCTTCAGCGGGATGTTTACCGCGTACACCTACCTGGCGGACATTCTTGAGCGCCTGGCCGGTTTCAACGGCACGGTGGTCGGCTGGTGCCTGATGGGCTTTGGCGCGGTCGGGCTGATCGGTAACTCGCTGGGCGGTCGCGCGGTGGATCGCCATCCGCTGATCGCTTCGATGATGTTCTGCGCCTTCATGATTTCCGGCCTGGTAACGCTGGTGCCAAATATCCATTCGCCCCTCGGTCTGGCGGCGGCGATGGGTATCTGGGGCGTGACTCAGGCGGCGCTGTTCCTGGTCAGCCACGTGCGCCTGATGAAGGCGGCACCCGAGGCCCCGGCGTTCGCCGCGTCGCTGAACATTGCCGGGGCCAACCTCGGCATCGGCCTGGGCGCGATCGTTGGCGGCCGGGTGATCGACAGTGTCGGGTTGCAAGGCCTTGGTTTTGCGGCGGCCGGTTTTATCCTTGCTTCGATTCTGCTGGCCATTGCGCTGATGACCTTCAAGCCTCGTGAGATTTACGCCTGACGGTTGAAAGGTCGGTAAACAACTGGCGTCGGGCGCCTTCGGTAATCGCCACGATGCCGGGGTGCTTGACCTTGCGCTCCACTGAAATGGCGTAGAACGACTCGGTCACGGCGTCGGTCTGGCCAATCAACTCCACGCCACATTGGCGTTTCACTTCATCGGCAATCACGCTCGGGCCGATGAAGATCCCGCTGCCGGACTGACCGAAAGCCTGCATCAGCGCACTGTCGTCGAACTCGCCGACAATGCGCGGCTCGATTTGCTGCTCGGCGAACCAGCGCTGCAAGCGGTTGCGCACCACGGTTTCCGGCCCCGGAATCAACAGCGGCGCGCCGTGCAGGCCGCGGGGGAAATCCTGACCGTGCTGCGCGGCCAGTTCCGCCGTGGCAAAGAAGCTGATCCCGCATTCCCCGAGTTTCTGGCTATAGCCCTTGATGTCCAGGTGCGAGGGCATTGGGCTGTCGGAAATCACCATGTCCAGGCGCTGGATTGCCAGGTCGGCGAGCAACCGCTCGAGCTTGTCCTCGCGGCAGGTGATGCGCAGCGGCTCGCTCAGCTCCATGGTCGGCGCGATCAGCCGATAGACGATCGACTTGGGCACGACGTCCGCGACCCCCACACGAAATTGAATCTGCTGCTCGTTGGGCTGTGCGCGCAGCATCAACTCCAGTTCACCGCCCAACTGAAACATCTGCTCGGCGTAGGGCAGGGCCTGACGGCCCGCCTCGGTGAGTTCAAGCTGTCGGCCGACCCGTCGAAACAACTCGATGCCGTAGGTTTGTTCGAGCAGGGAAATCTGCCCGCTGATGGTCTGTGGTGTCAGGTTGAGCTGCTCGCAGGCGCGCACGATGCTGCCGGTCTTGGCTACCACCCAGAAGTAATGCAATTGCCGATAGTTGAGCATCGCGGTCTACAGTTCGTAAAAATCGAAGTATAGCCGCTAAAAATACGAATTTTCCTGAAGTGTTTGTCTCCCTAGAATGCGTCGCTATCAACGGGCCATCGTTTTGGTGCCGTTTGTTCTAACGAGGGAAACATCATGATGCTTAAAACCACGGCTGTGCTGTTCGCGTCTTTACTGCTGTTGGCCGGTTGCGACCAGGCGGAAAAAAGTGCTCAGCAACTGATGGGCAAGGCTGCCGAAAGCGCCAAACAGGCGATTGACGAGACCCACAAAGCCGCCAAACAAGCGCTCAGCGACGCCACTAACGGTGTTATCAGCAAAAAAGAGTCATCGGGTGAAGAGAAAGACAAAGCCCAATCCCAGGAAATCTAACGTCTAATACGAGTCAGGACTGACCCATGGAATACCTTTTAGAACTTGCTGCAAGCCCTACCGCCTGGGTCGCCCTGGCTACTTTGGTGGTGATGGAAATCGTGCTCGGCATCGATAACCTGATCTTCATCTCGATCCTGACCAATAAGCTGCCTGAGCAGCACCGGCAGAAAGCCCGCCGTATTGGTATCGGCATGGCGTTGATCCTGCGCCTGGCACTGCTGAGCACCATTGCGTTCATCGTCCAGTTGACGGCGCCTGTGATCGAAGTTCTCGGCCATGCGTTCTCCTGGAAGGACATGATCCTGATTGCCGGCGGCCTGTTCCTGTTGTGGAAGGCGACCACCGAGATCCATCACAGCATGGACCCGGCGCCGGAAGATCCGAAATCGGCGACGTCCGCTGTGACCCTGGGCTTTGCGGCTGCGATCGGTCAGATCCTGATGCTGGACATGGTGTTTTCCATCGACAGCATCATTACCGCTGTCGGCATGACCGAGCATTTGCCGATCATGATCATTGCGGTGGTGGTGTCGGTCCTGGTGATGTTGCTGGCGGCTGATCCATTGGCCAAGTTCATCAACGAAAACCCGACGGTGGTGATGCTGGCGCTGGGCTTCCTGATCATGATCGGCATGACGCTGATCGCCGAAGGCTTCGGCGCCCACGT